>OGZL01002428.1_pt1 | contig 13846 bp, 8 predicted proteins | sample 1576761 | NCBI WGS metagenome assembly OGZL01 (sample SAMEA3541595, study PRJEB24748) | human gut metagenome | biome: human gut; feature: human-associated habitat; material: faeces | place: China | collected 2012
TAACTGCTAAGAAGGCTGGAAAGAAAGTTTCTAAGACTTTAAAGGCTACTGTTACCGTAAAGAACCCATCATTAACATTGAAGGCAGCTAACGAAGTTGCAGTAGGCGCAACAGAGCAGATTAAGACTACTGTAAAGCCAGCTGGCACAAAGGTTACATATACATCAAGTGATAAAGAGATTGCTACTGTAGACACAAAGGGTGTCGTTACAGGTGTTAAGGCTGGAGCTGTTACAATAACAGTTAAGGCTGGTAAGACAACAAAGACTGTTAAGATGACAGTTGTTGCTGCACTTTCTGCTAAACAGACAAAAACAAAAGAAATCACTGTTACATCTGCTACACCTGTAACAAAGGATTCTAAGATCTCTGTTAAGAGAGGATCTGTTGAAATCGCTCTTGACGAGAAGAATGGTGTTGCAATTGATGCTACTACAGGAAAGACAGTTGTTCTTACAACAGCAGCTAAGCTTACAAAGGGCGACTATACCGTAACAATTGATGATAAAACTGTTGATTTCCAGGCAGAGGATGAAAAAGTAGAGTCTATCGAATTTACATCCGATAAGGCAGTACTTCAGAAACCGACTGCAGGTACAACATACACAACAGCTAAGGCTGCATACAAAGTATATAACCAGTTTAAAGAAGACGTTACATCTTCAACAAATGGAGCTATTACTGTAAATGGTAATGGAGCAACAAAGACCGCTGCTGGTGAAGTAACATTTACAAATGCTAATGGATATCGTTTAAATGATGTCGTAGCTGCTGTAGTTATTTATCAGGCAAACGCTCAGGCTGTAACAAAGTCTGGTACATTCACAATTTCTAATGAAGCCGCAATTTCTGAGATTACTATCAAAGATGGCGTGTATAACAAGAAGGGTGAGGCAATCACACTTGACGAAGATTATGATCTTAGCAAAGGTGCTTATGTATTAGTTTCTGCAAAAGATCAGTACGGAAATGATGTAACAACTCTTGATTGGAGTGCTGCTACTACAAAGAATGCTATCGTTCAGGTTGCTGGCGGATTAACAAACTTGAAAGCTGCTGATACAACTTCTGAAGAAATTACAGTTGCTGGCGTTAAGTATGCAGGTATTAAACTTGCTAAAGATAATATTTCTAATCCAATTGGTGCAGGTAATGCAACACTTATTGTAATTTCTAATGGAACAGGTAAGACAGCTCAGGGAACAGTTACTGTAGCTAACGGTGTTAAAGTTGATACTATTACAATTAATGTACCTAGTACAATCTACGGTGGAGAAGACAATGAGTTAACTTACTCTGCAAAAGATACTTATGGTAAAGATGTTACAAGTGTAAATGCATTAGCAGCTGTTACTGGTATTGATAGTTCAAAATCTACTGGTGCAATTTGGGTTAAGGAAGATCCTTTAACAGGAAATGCTAAAATGTATTATACAGCTGCATCTAATACTACAGGTGTAGCAGCATATGATGTTAAGGCATTACTTACCAAGACTTACAAGGCTTCTACTGTAAACTTTACAATCCAGCCAAACGCTGTTCCTACAGCAATTACTGGAACAAAAGATTTGACAACAGGTGCTATTGTTGGTGGCAAAATTGATGTTAAGCTTGATAATATCAAAGTTGTAGATCAGTATGGTCGTGCAATTACACCGGCTTCGCCATATGTTGTAACAGCTTCTGTTGAAAATGATAGTGCAAGCACTGGTCTTGACGGAAAGACATTATCAAGTGCAGCAACACAAACTAATGCATTAGTAGCCGGTGAGTCAAAGGTTAAATTTACACTTTATAATAATACAACAGCTGTAAACGATTATACTGTAACATTCACTGGTGTTAATGCCGATGATATTAAGTCTTATGAAGTTGCCGATATTAATACTCTTTATATGGGTGCAACACCAGACGCAGCTTATGACAAGACAGCAGATGTAAAGGGTGTTACTGCTGATGGCGTAAAGGTTGCATTTAGCGATTATACAGTTGCTTGTGATCAGAATATCATTGATAGTACTGATAATAAGAAAATCAAGTCTACTGATTTAACAAGTGGTCTTCTTAAAGATAAGGATAGTGCGGAAGTAACATTAGTATTTACTATGGCTAATGGTACTTCTATCGAGAAGAAAGCTACTTTATCTAAGGCAGCTCCACAGGTTAAGACTGTTAAGCTGAAAAATGACAAGGAAGCGTTTGAATTATCAGCAACTGATGCTAATAATGCTAGTGGATTATATGTTAAGTTAGCTGGATTGATTGAGGCCAAGGATCAGTATGGCGTTGATATTGCTTCAACTGCAACTCCTCGTGTAACTGTTACAGATATCAAGAAAGCTACCGGCTCAACAATTGCTGTAACAAGTAACGGATTAAGCACAGCATCTATCACAAATGCAACAGCTGGTGATGTTGCAACTATCACACTTACATTTGCTGGTGGTACAACTTTCAAAGCAAAATTAGTTGTTGGAGCATAATTTCAAACCGCATTAAAATAATTCAAATCAAAGAGGATTCGACACATGTCGAATCCTCTTTCCTTTAGCTCCAAATTAAATTTGGAAAAATTATTTAACAGTAATAGTCTTGTTAAGGTCAACCTTTACAGAAATATATAATGCATCTGCAACCGGAACCTTTACAGTAGCATTCTTGAAGAATACGTTACCCTTTGCAACGCTGCCAGGAACTGTTTCAGCAGCTGTAGCTTCGATTGTACCAGCTTTTCCTGTTAAGTCACCAGCTGTATATACTTTTCCGTCATATACATACTTGAAGTTTGTTGCTGCAATAGCAATAGCTTCGGTAGAAGTTGTCTCATCAGCGATTCTTTCAGCTGTTACAGTAGCCTGAGAATCTGTGATAACAATGCTTCTTGTAAGTTTAAGTTCTTTGCCGCCATCAATTGTTTTCTTTGCGGTAACAGTATATGTACCAGCAGCTAATTTATCAACAACACCAGAATTTTCCTTTGTCACCTGAAGAGTACCATCAGCGTATGCAGAAACATCTTTGTTATCTTTGTCAGTTACAGTGATTGTAAAGTCCTTATCAACATAACTATTTACGACACCACCCTTTAACTCAGCAACCTTAATAGTAATCTTCTTATCGGTATCTTTATCAGACTTAACAACAGCATCCATTGTCGTATTGTCTAATACTAAGCTGTAAGAAGAAGTTGCCTTATCGTCTGGAGTCTTTGCAGTTACAACAACGGTCTTTGTAAGCTTACCAACTTTGATTGTGTAAGTATATACACCAGCCTTAACAGTACTAGCTGTTGCATCAAATGTAACTTTTCCTTCAGCCTTTGTCGCTGTTGGAGCTGTCTCTTTTGTTGCACCCGTTCCAGAAGCAGCTACGCACTCAACTGTGATATTAGCCTCAGCTACAGCATCCATATCATCGCCATACTGATCCTTAAGAGATACCTTAACGACCTTTGCATTATCAACCTTTGTAGATGCATCGAAAGCAGCCTGATCTAATACTAAGGAAGCAGCCTCTCTCTTTGCAACGATATTGATTGCTACTGTTGCAACAACATTTGCCTTTGCATCCTTGATTACAAGATAAGCTGTACCTGTAGCAACAGGAGTAATAGTAAGCTTCTTAGAAGATAAAGCACTAATGATCATTACATCTTTGTTAGATGTTTCAACAGTGTAGTTGCTATAATCAGCATCGGCGATCTCTTTATCCTTAGAGTTCATAATCTTGAAGTATGCAGTAGCTGAATCGCCAACAGCAACCTTTGTATTGTCTGCTACAGTATCAAATGTCTTGTCATCAGCTTTGTTTACTCTAACCTGGAATTTATTTACTGTAACAACTTCTGGATCTACAGCTGTAATTGTTGCTTCAGCAGTAATATTTCCAGTCTCAACACCATTCGCATCATACTTTCCAGAATGTGCAACGATTTTTGCTTTAGCTGTATCGTCTTTCTTTACTAAGTATAACTTTGTACCACTAGTGTATCCATTAGTAGTTTCGATTGTGAAATCATAACCTGTTGGAGCCTGAGAATACTTGAAAGACTCTAATACAACTCCGTTTGCATCCTTAGCGGAAGCCTCGATTTCTGTTTCTACACCATAAGGAATAGTTACAGTATCAATAGATACAGTACTTACAACTCCATTAGTAGCTGTAAATTCTTTTGTAACTCCATCAAGAGCAACTGTATAAGTCTTAGCGTCTGTCATTCCAGCAAATGTTTCAATTGTAACCTTTGAAGCATCAGCCTTATCAACTGTAACAGACTTAACTGCATTTACAATGCTTGTTGCAGTATTTGTTACTACAACATCAGAAGCCTTGATGTCAGCGGTCTTACCTGTAATTGTTGCAGTGATAGTATTTTTGCTTGCCTGCTTAACATCTTTAAGAATTACATTCTTAACAGACATTGTAACCGTCTTTGTTGTCTTACCAGCCTTAGCTGTGATTGTAACCTCACCAGCCTTAACGCCTGTAACAACACCCTTCTCATCAACCTTTGCGATTGTCTCGTCGCTTGAAGTGAAAGTAACCTTTGTGTTAGCTGGCTTTACAGTAGCTGTAATCGGCTCTGTAGCACCAACTGCAACTTCGTTAGCTGCCTTTAATGTTAATGATGGATTCTTTACTGTAACAGTAGCCTTTAAAGTCTTAGAAACTTTCTTTCCAGCCTTCTTAGCAGTTACCTTAACACAATATCCGGGCATGGGTAAACTCTGAAAGCGTGATAAAATGGGGATTCCTTAAAATAGTAAGTGCATAAATGTGTCTGGTAAGTAACAAAGAAGTGACAAAAATAGTATTTATCTACAGACTTATAGAACTTATGGGATCATTATGCGATACATTCTAATAATAACTTTTTTAAAATTTAATTTTTCCCAGAATAAAAATCTTGTTTAAAACTTTGCACTTCATGATATAATTATACCAAAGAAAAAGAAAGGGAGGAGGTTGTTTATGGATTTTACAGATGTAAATATCAAAGTACCAATTGGAATGACCATGTATATAACACCTCAAAATAAACAGGCAGAACTTGAAAGAAATGCTTTACTTTTATATCCATATATAAATGATAAAACAATTTCTCACGGAAAAGCAGCTGAAATTTTAGGTATTTCGAAATTTGAACTGATCTCATTATACGATCGCCTTGGTTTAGCTTATCTTTCTATGGATATATCAGAGGTAGAGTCCGATATTCAAAATTGGGAAAAAATAAAGGGAAAAAAATTATGATAATTGTTGCAGATACTACACCCTTGATCTCTCTCATGAAAATAGGACATCTTGATCTACTAACGGAATTGTTTGGGTCAGTACAAATTCCAAAAGCTGTTTTTGATGAACTTGTTTATAATTCTAATTTTCCGGAAGAAAGTAAGTTAATTCGGGAATGCAAATATATCCAAACGGTCGCTATAAAGGATACATCAGCTGTTGAGTTACTACGTCGTTCCAGTGGTTTGGATGCAGGTGAAAGTGAAGCAATTATCTTATCAGATTCATTGAAGGCATCTCTTTTACTAATGGATGAGGTTAAAGGTCGACAGGTTGCCAAACAGATGGGGATCCCTTTAATGGGAACAATTGGCTTATTATTAGTTGGATATAAAGAGAGGATTCTTACCCGACAGCAAATTTTTGAGTGTATTGACATCTTGAAAAAATCAGGGCGACATATCAGTGAATCTTTGTATCAGCAATTACTCAAGAAAATAAAAGAAATCAATTGAAAATTTGTGACGGAATACAGAATATCGTATTCCGTTTTTATTTTTAAGTTATCACTTGTTTCATTACTATAGTGATACAAATAATATATTGAAAAGAAAAAACAGCTTTTCCGTGTCACTTCTTTGTTACTTATCAAGCAATTTCACGCATATATTACTTCAAAGAATCCCCAGTTTATCACATTCCCAGAGGTTATCTTCTGGCGGGATATTGTGTTAAGGTAACTGCTAAGAAGGCTGGAAAGAAAGTTTCTAAGACTTTAAAGGCTACTGTTACAGTAAAGAACCCATCATTAACATTAAAAGCAGTTAGCGAAGTTGCTGTTGGCGCTAAGGAAACAGTTAAAGCAACTGTTAAGCCTGCAAACACAAAGGTTACATTCGCTTCAAGCGACGAGACAATCGCAACTGTAGATGCTACTACAGGTGAGGTTACTGGTGTTAAGGCTGGAACAGTTACTATCACAGCTAAGGCTGGTAAGACAACAAAGACTGTAACAATGACAGTCAAGAATTATGTGTTCAAGAGTGTTACTCAGAAGACAGCAAAAACTGTTGAGGCTGTAATTCTTGGATCTACAAAGAATTTAAAGAAGGCTGATTTCGCAGTGACAAATACAGCAACTAAGGCTGTTGTTGCAGTTGAGAAGATTGCAGTTGACGAGAAGGATGCAACAAAGGTTACAATCACAACATTTGCTGACATGGCAGATGGAAAGGTTTACTCTGTTGCATTAGACGGAACCACTCAGGAATTCACAGCTACAGATGGAAAGGTTGCTTCTCTTGAGGTTACTCCAGTACAGATTCCTAGCGGCACAGCTACTAAGATTGAAATGGTCGCTAAGGATGCAAACAATGTAGTTGTATACCAGGCTCCTTATGGAAGTGTTGATTCAGCATACAGCTTCACAATCGAGACTAAGACTGGTTATACACAGGGTGATTCTTTATACCTTACAAAGACTGGTGATACCGCAACAGCAAAGGTTGTAAAGCATAGTTACAAGTATGATACTACTGGAAAAGAAATCGAGACGATCGAATCCGGTGATATTACAATTACAGCTGTTGATCCGGCTGCCGTAAGCGGATTCCAGGTTCGTGTTGCTGATGATAACACAAAGAAGTTTGATGACGTTAAGGCAAACAGCCAGATTCCAGTTGGCGGAAGCAAAGTTGCAATGTTCAAAATCACTGATGCAAATGGTAAGGAACTTTCATCATACGGTTCTAACTATGCTGTATCAAGTTCAGATGCAACAATTATGCAGATCGCCGGAACAATTAACGGCTCTGCTGTTGGTGATGGTGTTTCAATCTACGGACTGAAGGAAGGAACAGCTTACATCTTAGTTAAAGATACAAACAACAATAATACTGTTGTTGCTTCACTTCCTATTACTGTTGTTGCAGCTGCTAAGCCAGCTACACTTACATTAGATAAGACATCTCTTACAGTTTCAAATGTTGCGGCTGTAAACGAGTCTGTAGTAGCTGTTGCAACTGTTAAGGATCAGTATGGAAATGATTTTGATATCTCTTCTGATGATGTTACTGTAGAAAACACTGCAAAGCCTGCAATTCCTGCAAGTGGCACAGCATTAACAGGTTCTGCATCCGGAAAGACAATTACATTCGCTGGTAAAGATACAGTAAAGGGTACTTATGTATTCAAAGTAACTTATACAAAGAATAATGTTACAACTTCTCCAGCATATGTAACTGTAGTAGTTAAGGAAGCAACAGGAAATGTTGATTATGCACTTGATGGAGACAAATCTGCAATTGATACCAAGATTACAGCTTCTCAGAAAGATACTACTCCGGTAACATTTAATCTTTACGAGACAAAAGGTAGTGTAAAATCATCAAAGGTAACAACTGATATTACATATGAAGTAAAGAAAGATAACAAGACTGTATTTTCAAATGGAACTACTCCTGTTACTAATGACTTTATTTCTGAATCAACTGGTGTTTTAACAATTAACGCTCTTGTAAAAACAGGTGATGTTATTACAAAGATCCCAACAGGAGATTACACTGTAATTGCAACATACACTACAGGATCAGGTGCAACTAAGAAAGATTACACCAGATCTGCCACATTAAAAGTTACAGATACACAGGCAGCTGTGACAATTGATCAGAAAGCAAATAAGGCAGCTGCTTCGACAACTGCAAAGGCTATTCTTGAGGATGCTGCTATCTTTACAATTGCCAACAAAGATTCATCTGCAATTACAATCAAAAAAGTAGAAGGTGCTTGCGCAGCTAAGAGCCTTGCTGCTGGTTCTGATTTAACAACTCAGACTTTTGATGCTGGAAATGTTGTGACAATTTCTAAAGTAACAGCTGATGTAACTATTGAGGGTGTTACATACGAAATGTCTGTAAATGTTAATTTCGTTGTTAACATTCAGTAATTACAATCATTAACTAATATATAAGAAAAGAGGATTCGATATATGCCGAATCCTCTTTCTTCTTATATTTCTATAAATGATTTTATAGAAAAGTGAATCTCTTATTTGCTAAGTGTTGCACTTGTGTCAAATTTAGCACCGCTAGTAAATACATAGCTTAACTCAACATATCCATTTGCTGGAGCAAGTGTGATATTTGCTGTTGTAGTACCGTTAGTAGCAGCAACTAAATCTTTGCTTACGTTCTTAACTGTAATACGAGGTGTATTATGTGTAGCATCAACTGTAATGTCAGCACCATACTGATCTTTAGCAGAAATAAATGCTAACAATTCAGCATTTGTTGCCTGTCCGCTAATTGCTACGGTTAATACATTAGAATCTGCAAGTTTTACAGTTGCAACCTTTGCAGCTTCATTAGAAACCTTAACAGTCTTGCTGATCGTAGTTCCCTTTGCATTTTTGATTACAACATCAAAGCTTCCTTCCTTTTCAGAAACCTTTTCATCTGTAGCATATAAGTTCTTACCGCTGATTGTTGATTCAGTACCAGCGTTTGTTGCAAGCTGACCATAAACAACATACTCAGAAGCAGGTACATCAACAACAGTACCATCATCAGCTGTACCAGTTACAGTAATAGCGGTAGCAACGTTGTTTGTGTGGTTACCATTTACTAAAGCAATATCCTTAACAGCAAAGCTTGTTAAATCATTGATACCCTTAGATACTACAGTGACATCCTTTGTATCCTTGACATCACTATCTGCCTTGAGAATAAACTGGAATGTATTGCTAGAATTTGCAGTTGGGGTAACCTCTAACTTAATTGTAGCGGCAACTGTAGTATTAGCTACTAATGAAGCAGAATCAACTTCAGCAGTTGTTCCGGTTGCGTATGTCTCTGGAGCTTTTACTGATAATGAATAAGTTACGCTGTTGATAGATTTTAAAGCATCTGCAGCTTTCATTTCACGACCATACTGATCCTCAAAAATAACATCTGCAACATTAACTGTCTTTGTCGCAGAATTTAATACACCAGCATTAAAATCTTTAATCTTAGAAATTGCTACTGGATAAGCATTTTTCTTTACAGTAAATGAAACTGTAACAACCTTATTTGTCTTGGTAATAAAGTTAGCAATAACCGGAGTATCATTTGCTACAGTTGAAGCCGTATATTTTAATACAGTCTTTCCAGTTGTTGCATCTTTTGCGAAAGTAAATCCAGCTGGTACTGAATTAAACATTGCAGCTGTTGGAGCAGCGATTTCTTTTCCATAAGTATCAACTGCTGAGAAATCAAACTCTACAGTCTCGCCACCAACAACAATATCCTTAGGTGTTGCTGAGAATGTATCAACCTTTACACCATCTACAACCTTATAAGTTGTCTGTGCATTCTTTCCTGTGTTCTTTGCAATTACAAGAACTGTACCCACACCAGAATTAAGAGTAGCGGCATTTACAGGTAATGCAAGCTTTGTATCGTTTCCAATCTTAATTGTTGTTAATGTGCCAAAGCTTACGTTTGTTAATCCAGCAGCATTTGTAATAAGGATCTGTGAATTTGCTGTTGTTGGATTTGTTATAGTATTGCCATACTGGTCTTTCAGATCTACAACAAGATAAAATGTATTAGCTGCAACAGATCCCTCTGTCAATTCTTTTCCATCCTTATTGTAGATACCGTCTAAAGCAACTTCGGATACGGCAGCCTTAGCTGAAATCTTAACTGTCTTAGAAGCATTTACACCAGTATTCTTCTCGATTAATACAAGTGTTGCAATATCTCCCTCTTTTGTTAAAGCAGGAAGATTTAATGTAACAGTACCTCCAGAAACAGTTGCTGTTGTTGATAATGATGATGTCACATCTAATGTAGTTGTTTTAGCAAGATCCTCGCCAAACTGGTTCAGAACTCGATATGCAACCTTAGCAGTTCCTGTTGTGCCTGTAGCAATTGGAAGTGTCTGATCTGCAATTGCAATGTCACCAATTTCGATAGAAGATACCTTAGATGCCTCACCGTCGAAAGTAGCCTCTTTATCGTCAACTGTTACTGTATACTTATCAGCTACGATATTAGCACTAAGAGTAAGAACAGCTTCCTTACCATTTACTTCTGCGGTAGCGTTTACAACATTGTTGCCTTTCTTTACAGAAATTTTAGCATCTTTTAAATCTGTATTAGATGTTACAGTAATTTTCTTTGTACCGGTCTGCTTAGCGGTAATAGGATTAACAACTGCCATCTTTACAGTCTTAGTTGTCTTACCAGCCTTAACTGTGATTGTAACATCTCCAGCCTTAACACCAGTAACAACACCCTTCGCATCTACAGTTGCAACTTCTTTGTTGCTAGATGTATATGTAACCTTTGTGCTTGCTGGCTTAACTGTAGCAGTGATCTTCTCAGTTGCGCCAACTGCAACTTCAGATGCAGCCTTTACAGACAATGTAGGATTCTTAACTGTAACAGTAGCCTTTAAAGTCTTAGAAACTTTCTTTCCAGCCTTCTTAGCAGTTACCTTAACAATAGCTATATAGTTTCAGAAATACCAAAGATCACGATAGGATGAGAAACATGTGATGGAGTCATTTCTTTTTAAATAGAAAAAGTAACAAAAAGGTAACGGAAAAGCAACAAACGATAAAAACAGTCTGGAAAATAAAAATTGTGGGAAAGAACTTTTGAAAGATTATTTTAAGTAACGCAAAAGTAACAAGTTGGCAAACGTTGGATCTTGTTGTAAATTGTGCACAATAAAAACAATAGAAAATTGTTAATAAGTTACTATAAATATATAAAAATGATTCCTGAAAACCGGTTTCAAATTCACGTACTTGCATTTGGGGAAATGTGGTAAGATTATTATGCCGGCAGAAAGAGAGAAGAGATATGAAAGTTGAAAAGTTGAGAGCAGAACGTATCGCAGAAATTGTGAAAGAGACAGTTGAGGCTATTGAAGAATACTATGTTCATGGAGATACAACGCTTTACAATATGGTTACGGAAAAAATGCATCTGAATTATAAGATGGTATCAGAATGCTTTAAGTTCTATACAGACATGCGGTTGATTGATTATGCAAGAAATCGGAAATATACAGAGATGCATGGAACAGACAGAAACCTGAATGGTAAAGCAGGAAAAAGAAAAATCCAAGAAAAATTGCTCATTGATGAGGAATCTGAAGAAGTTTTTTTTGCCTATGACCGTCAGAAAAACAGAAAGATTATCAAAGAATTGCAAAATTGTAGAGAAGAAATTGACGCAGAGAATAATAGAGTGTTACTCATTAAAAATCACAAGGTTATTGATCGTGATTGGTCACATGTGTATATTCGGGGCAAGAAAATGTTCTTTGTCTTACGCGGTATGTATTTTGATAATCGCGAATTAAGAAAAAAACTGGAGGCAGAATCAGATGGAAGAAATATTATCGTGTATTACGATGAAGGAGATGAGAATAAGGTTGATGCAATATTAAATGTGATAAATGACTATCACAAAAGTTCGGAATTAACAAGGTATTGTATCATGGACATTTACTTGGAAGGATGGGATGAGCAGGGATCTCTCTTTGAGGGGAGTCTGATCCGAGGCATTCGTAAAAATAATGGAAAAGATTTATGGAAGATAAATCTATCGACAGATTTGCTGGAGTGGGAAGGTGATGATTTATATTTGGTACTGATTTGATGGATATTCCCAATTAGCCACTGAAAAAAGATGCGATAATACTTGTAATAAACAGCGGAAGTACGTTCCAAAAAGGAGAGTGAAAACAATGCAAGACACCAACTGGAACCAAATTGAATGGGAACTTCTGGGCGAAGCAGAAACGAGTGAGTTTGGTGGAGTGGTGCATTAACGTGCCGGGTGTCGAAGAAATATGATCCGCAGTGGGAGAGAAGCTGTCAATCGAGTATCGTGATGTATTTGGCGGTGTGCCGGATAAGAAAACGCGTGAGACAGTGTGGGAACTGGCGGGCTTTCTGATGGGGGCGAGACCTTAAGCTAATCGGAATATGACCGAGGAGGTTATATCATCCGTGCGATGGCGCAGAATCCGCAGAGCGTCAATATCCGCGAGGTCTGTCAGCTATGTAATCAGGAAATCGTGCCGGTGCATATGGCGATGACAGCCTGAATTTCAAGGAGACAATGGAGGCGTTGCTTCCGGTCTATCTGCACAGCGAGATGCGGGAAGCCATTCATGCGACGCTGCCGCTTTATTGGAGTTCTTTCATATTATATGTGGACAATGCAATCCCCGTGATTGCCAGTGCAATCGAGGCTTTGCAGAAGTCATGGTTTGCATTGGAGGAGAATCAGAGTGCAGCAGTCTACTATCCGAAGGCGGAGTTTCGCAAGGTGCGCAAGCAGCTGATCGACATCCTGGATGCGCAGCTGGAGGAGTCCCCATACAAGAATGCGGTAAAGAATAAGGTTGATCAACTCAATATGATGTCGGTTCGGGATCGAAACGCGCTTTTCTTTGAACAGCTGGGAATTGAATATGGGGAGAGAGAGGTGCGGGCGGTTCGCATGAGAAATGTGTTTGCGCACGGAGATACGAATGGCGGGAAGCAGGTTGATGAAATGATCGATGCAATCAAGGTGTTACAGATGCTGTATGCGAAAAGTGTGCTGAAAATACTGGAGTATGAGGGCGATTATATCGATTGGGCAGAGAACCATGAACGGAAGACAATGAGAAATGTTGAATAATTAAATGTTTATATGTTTTGTTTCCCGTTAGGTGTATGCCTGTCGATATGAGCAGAATGCAGGGCATCATTCACATAGCTGAATGCGGAAAATAATGTGATTACTATGGAAATGGAAAGGACTTGTTTACCATAGTCCATGAACAAGCTCAGAAAACTTCTATTGGATGTAGGTAAGCGGTGACGTTTATTCTATAGGAATCTCGGACTGGTGATCCAATTGAAACTAGTCAATCCTCTGCAAGGTGAGAAATGTACGGATATTGCAGATTGTTATATGGGTGTTTAAAATAAGAGAGTTATATAGGCTGATTTTTGCTCTCAGATGGTATTTTAAAAGTGGGCAATTCCTGTCAGGTACGAAATTATAGGAAACCTGCATAGAATCTTGGGTTTTAATATTTGCTTATTGATGTGAGCATAGAAAAGTAGTGTAAAGGGTCAGGTGGAGAAAGCAATTTTGATGTTTGTTGTTACTTGGAGGTGAGACGTATGATTCAATATAAATATACAATTTTCGAGAATGGTTTAAATGCTAAAAATGCAACTAGTATTTTGAAAGTGCGTCTCCATTTGGTCCTAGATTAGATAAGGGGAAAAGTTGTTAACTTCTCAGCAGATTGATATGCAAGAGAAGTTGCAATCGCTGTTTAAGAATGGTAGAAGAGAGTGTCTAATGACGCGTCATGAGTGTTATCAGATGGACAAAAGTATTTTTTATATTTATTGAAGAAGTATTTATGTGACTATCCGTATATGCAAAAGATAAATAGTGTCTTATTACAGTTGGATTCCAACAAAGTAAGAAGAAGTAAGCCAGAAGAAAGAAAAGACAAATTATTAGAAATTTTGCAGGAAGAAAGGTTATAATTACTTATAAAGAGACATTGGTAGAGTGTTTATGCTACAGATGTCTCTTTTGGTATA
>OGZL01002433.1_pt1 | contig 13821 bp, 10 predicted proteins | sample 1576761 | NCBI WGS metagenome assembly OGZL01 (sample SAMEA3541595, study PRJEB24748) | human gut metagenome | biome: human gut; feature: human-associated habitat; material: faeces | place: China | collected 2012
CCACCTGTGAATCCTGTCAGAACCACATCTTAGACATAGCCTTCCTACAAGAGAACAATTTAATACCCAACTTGCGTTGGATATCTTGCCAATCTATACCATTATCGACATGATAGAGACTGTAGAATAACCCATAATATAATGAAAGAGAGTCCTTTAAAAAACCGGACTCTCTTTTAATACTGAGCTCCTTTAAACCAGTCCGTTTAAATCAATGGAATATTTGGTAGGCAGCTTCTGCTCCTTCTTGATAAACATCAGCATGTAAATAGGGAGATAAGTGATTTTTCCCACCTTCTTCACATTATCATTACACAGCACATAGGCTTTAGAAATCTGATAAGTTGTTGAGTTCACCACATTCGTAAGCGCTTTGTGACGCTCATAATCCTTGCCCGATTTAACCTCTATCGGCAACACCTCACCATTTTGCTCTATCACAAAATCCAGTTCACCCTGGCGCTTGTTGTTATAATAATACAACTGGAAACCGTGCGCCCAGAGCTCTTGTGCTACGGCATTCTCATATACCGAACCAAAGTTGATGGACGGTTCGTTATCCAAAATCTTCAGTTGAATGCCATCCGCATAAAGACTTGCCAAAAGACCAATATCTGCCATAAACAGCTTGAATAAGTTTCTGCTGCTCGACAAAATCAACGGCACAGTAGGCTCCTCAACATTATATACCGGCAAAGCTACACCGGCATCCTTCAACCACAAGAAACTGTTCTGATAACGTGCAAACTTGATGTTTTCATTCAGGTTCTTCAATATGAAACGCTTGTTCTTGGCATCAAGCTCAGCAGGGATCCTGTCAAAGATTTCCTGAATATACAATTTATGGTCAGGGTCATATTTCGCTATATCCTGCTTATAGAGACGTATGATAGCCTGCTGCTCTGCCATTACATCTTGCAGATTATTGGTAGCCAGATATTTATCAACAGCTGCAGGCATTCCACCTACTATAAGATAAAGGCGGAATACCTCCATCATCTTTTCATGGATGAATTCATCTACAGCAGTCCCTTCAGTAAAATGCTTCCTCAAAGCATCTATAATTCTATCGTTGATACCAACTGCTGTAGCAAACTCCTCAAAATCAAGAGGATACATATCTTTCACATCCATATATCCCACTGGTGCAGAACGGAGATTCTTGATCTCCACACCCAATAGGCTACCGCTTAAAACATAGCGATAGCTCCCCTCTTCCACCAGAAATTTGATGGCAGTTACGATTTCCGGGCATTCCTGCACTTCATCAAAGAACACAAGGGTACTGCCCTTGATCAAATCCTGGCTGGTCACAGTGGAGAGACGCAACAAGATGTCCTGACTATTCTTCGCCTTGCTGAAGACCTTTACCAAGCCTGGATTTTCGATGAAGTTGATTTCTATGAATCTTTCAAAATGTTCATGACCGAAACGACGGATAGAATATGTTTTTCCTATCTGTCTTGCTCCTGTCAACATCAAAGCTTTCTTATTCGTTTCGAAGAAATCAGCTAAATATCTGTCTATCTTACGTTTAATCATATCCTTGTCCCCTTTTCTATTATTAAACGGACGTATTTTGTCCGCTTTTCCATGGCAAATATACGATAATTTGTCCGTTTTTCCAAGGTATTTGCGCATCTTTTTGTCCGTTTTTCAAATTTTAACAGTTTTATCACAAAAGAAGCATTATTACGAGACAAGATCTAAACATAAAACGGGGCATCAAAGCCCTGCGCCATGTTTTTGCGGGATGGGACCGCCGGGGGGCAACTTGCTGATGGGACCGCCATGCTAATGGTGGAGATACATTGGAGACTGAATAATATAATTATTCTTTGTCTATTCGTTTAAGTTCTGTTTTCATCTTTTTACCATAGGCTTCGCCTCGTGGAGCAAGATATTGAAAGAATATAGTATCGCCAGAAAACTCAATTTCTAGAGTAAATAGTGCTCTATAGTCACCTAAACGAATTCTATATATATTACGATACCCAACAAGTTTCTTGCAGTCAGAGATATCTTGAATACCTTTGGCTGCTTTAACTTCTACTATCGTACGTCTTAAAGAATCGAGCATCTTGCCAGAAAGACGTTTGGAGGCTTTGACAAAGGCTTTGGAAAATTCGACATTCATACGCCTAACCACTTTTCAAAATCTTCTTGTTCTTCTTTGTTGGCACGGATGAGACCCTCTGGCTGCTCTTTTCTTAATTTAGCATAGAGCTTTGCGTCTTCGTAATCTTCGGCTATGCCATTGAGTATATCCTCAATATAGTTTTTGAGGTTGGTTCCTTTCTGAATAGCCATAATGGATAGAGTCTTAAAAGTATCATCTTTTAAGTCAATGATCTTTCTTTTAGAAGGTGTTACTGAAACTGTACTCATAAGTGTATTTATTTAAATGGTTCTACTTTGGTGCAAAGATACATAATATATTTCATATATATGGTATATCTCTATGTATAATTAATAAAGATTAATAGTTAGATGGATGATAAAACTGCTTTTCAACACATTAAGTATTTACCTTTGCATCCGAATTCTTAAAAATCAGAATTATGGAATTGGCATTAATCACAGCCAGAGACATTTTTTCTACTACCATACTTCTACCCCTATAGGTTCTTTACCAGTACGTTCCAGACAGCTTTTGCGAACCATGTTCTCCAGTTTCTCCACCATTTTACGTTTGTTTTCCTTAGAAGCATTCCAACGGCGTAGAGCCTCTTCTCTTGTTAACTTTGTAGTATCCAAATATTCTTCCTCCTATTTATTCTAGTTCAACATTCAGCCACCAAAATTACACATATTCTTCGAAACCACCAAGAAAATCACAAGAAATCTGCAACTTCTCATCAAATAACCACGAAATCAATCGTAAACTATAAACTATTAACTGTAAACTATAAACTGCTATTCCCTACCTCAGCAAGCTATAATAAGGCGGTCCCATCCCGCAAAATATGGCGAGGGCTTTGATGCCCCGCCAACCTTAGAGCGTAGCGGTTCCGAGCGACGAGGAGGAGCGGTTTCCCTCTTCTTCCCTGAGGGGAGAAGACCGAGATGAGAGGTGGAGCCTTCCTTAAGGGTAAGGAAGGTTTCTGTCCCCTGTAAGGGGAACCGAAAGGGTCGTAAAGACTATTGAAGGTAGGTTTTCGAAAAAAACTATTGCCCTTACGCATATTTGTGCAAATTACACTTATAATCATGTGCTTTATGATGTGTATACGCAAACAGGTTGCATGAAATGTGCAAACGTTTGCACAAAGAAATATAGCCTTTTTGAAATATTTTCTTGTTTACTATAGAAATTCCTCTTAAATTTGCAGCCGAAAATAGATACCAACTAACAAACGAAGGCTAAGTTTAATATAAACGAAACCAAATATAAAAGTAAAGATATGATGAAGCAAACATTCATAAAATCAGCTATGTTGCTGCTGCTGATCCTTTCAATGGCAACAACGCGAGCGCAGGAGGTCGCTCTGAAGACCAACTTACTGGGATGGGCTTCCACATCTGCCAACGCCGGCATCGAAATCGGCATGGGCAAGAAAACAACCTTCCAACTCTTCGGCACCCTGAACCCCTGGAAGTTCTCGGGCGACAAGAAGATGAGATTCTGGAATGTTATGCCAGAATACAGATGGTACACCTGCCAGAAGTTTGGAGGCCATTTCTTCGGAATTCATGCCTTAGGCGGTGAATACAACATTAAAAACATTGACATGCCCTTCGGCATCCTGCCGAAAACTCTGGAGGGCAGGCACTATGAAGGCTGGTATGTTGGTGGAGGCCTCACCTACGGCTATCAGTGGTTGCTTAATAAGCACCTCAATTTCGAAGGGTCTATCGGTTTGGGATATGCCTACAGTCCTTACAAGCTTTACGGACGATGCGAAAAATGTCTCGACAAAGACCACCGCAACTATGTGGGCCCTACAAAAGCCGCACTATCTCTCATATACGTGTTCTAAGAATTTAACTTAACTGTGGTTTTAAACTGACAATATAAACACGTAATAACTAGACAGAATACAAAAAATTTTAGGGAAATCATAATATGGATAAGATGAAGCTTTATGCGGTCATTTCGCCCCTCTGCATACTCCTTTCTCAGGGCATCATGCCTGCTCAGGCTCAACAGCTGGCAGGGGGTAAGATTCAGGTAGAAAGCGTTTTAGCACGCAAGAACGGCAACCGGATGGACGTTGCCTTCCGTATGAATCTGAACGAATTGAAGATGAAATCAGAGCAGCAGATTGTTTTCACACCGGTAATGGTAGGAACTGATTCTATCGCTCTCAACCCTATCATCATCCAGGGTAGAAACCAGGCTGTAAGATACCGCCGACTTGCCGACAGCAAGAAGAATCCGCAGGCACAGGTTCTTACCCGCAAGAACAAGACCAGTCAGCAGGTTTACTTCGCCCAGTCTGTTCCTTATCAGAAATGGATGAAGAAGTTCAAACTCTCGGTGAAAGAAGATCTTTGCGGATGTGGCAACCTGATAGAACAGGACAATACGCCGATTGCGGATATCGACCGTACACCGGAGATTACGAAGGATTTCTTCGTGCAGCCGAAGGCGGAAGCCAAGAAGGTGAGAGCCGAAAAGGGTGAAGCTTATCTCAGCTTTGTGGTTAACAAGAGTTATATTCTTGCCAACTTCCGTGAGAATGCTACTGAGCTGAAGAAAATTACTTCCACCATCGACCTGGTGAAGAACGACAAGAACGTTGAAATCACAGATATTGATATCCATGGTTTTGCTTCGCCTGATGGTTCGTATGCCAACAACAAGCGCCTTGCCAACGAGCGTGCAGCTGCCCTCCGTAAATATGTGAGCAGCCTCTACACCTTAAACAGCAAGCTCTTTACCTATCAGGCTACACCGGAAGACTGGGAAGGATTCAAGAAGAAGATTCAGGCTAGTCATCTGGCTGATAAGGAAGCAATTCTCGAGATAGCTAACTCCTCGCTGGCTCCCGACGATAAGGACCTGAAGATCAGAAAGCTCCATCCGGCTAGTTACCGCTATATCCTGGATCATATCTATCCTCGTCTCCGTCATAGCGACTATACGGTAACCTACACGGTTCGTCCGTTCAGCATCGAAGAGGCCAAAGAGATATTGAAGACCAAACCACAGCAGCTTTCTCTGCAGGAGATGTTCCTGGTGGCACAGACTTACGAGCCGGGTTCGCCAGAGTTTAACGAGGTATTCGACATTGCTGTTCGCCTCTTCCCAGATGATGAGACAGCGAATCTCAATGTCGCCTGCACCGATTTGCAGAAAGGTGATCTTACTTCTGCCGAAAAGCATCTTGCCAAGGCAGGCAACTCGAAAGAGGCAGAGCGTGTAAGAGATGTCTTCAAGCAGATAAAGGAATTGGAATAACAGAAAATTAGAGAATAACGATTATAAACAAGCTTAACTTTCAAAGATTATGAAGATTAAACATTTATTTGGCTTGGCTGTCATCGCAGCTATGACAGCAAGCTGTTCAAGCAATGAGGACCTGGGAACCGCAGGTCCAGGTACTGGTACTAATGAAACTGGTGTTGGTTATGCTACTTTCACCATCAACTTGCCTTCTACAAACGGCACTCGTGCAGGCGGTGCTCCTACTTATGATCAAGGTACAGCTAAAGAGTATGATGTAAACGATGTTACTTTGCTTATCTTCCAGAAGGCTGGTGCATCTGAAGACGAATACACATTCGTAGAAAGAGCTGATTTGGGTAATATGGCTCCTTGGAAGACAGAAGGAGCTGATGGCATTACTGCGTCAGCTACTATTACTGCAAAATTAAATAATGTTGCACTTACAAGTGAAAGTTCAACAAGTGACTATTATGCTTTAGCTATTCTTAATAATAAGAATTCAAAAGGTGAAGATAAGATAACTTTACCTACTGAATCAACTACTTCATCAACTACTCCACCCGTAACGTACGGTAGCTGGAATGCAGCTAGTAACGCCAATGAAACAAGATTTAAAGATAACACAAAGGGTTTCTATATGGCAAATGCACCTGTATTTGTCGCAGGTGGAGAACCAACTACTCTTGTAAATATTGATAAGGTATATGCAACAAAGCAGAAAGCAGAAACCAATGCGGCTACAACTATTCATGTAGAGCGCGGTTTGGCTAAGGTTTCAATTGCTTCGAATGCATTCCCTTCAACTGCTCTTAAACCAACTGGTACAAAATATCACGAAGACGAGGTTAAGATTACTGCTTGGAACTTGGATGTTACTAACAAGAGTACATTCCCAATCCATAAGACTGCAGGTTTGAAGAATACAAATTTCCCTAGCATTTGGAGTAACACTACTTCTACATCTGGTGCTTCTGTTACTCGATTTGTAGATGGAAGCAACCCATCATTCAAGCGTGTACATTGGGGTGTTGACCCTAATTATAATAGCGATGACTTGACAACTGTTCCTAATTGTAAGGGTGCATTTAACATACTTGATCCAAATGCAGAAATTAATGGTACAGCAACAGAACCTCAGTACTGTCTTGAGAATACTTTCGACATTGAGCACATGAAGCAGGGACAGACAACACGTGTAGTTTTCAAGGCTACGTATAAACCTAATGGATTCACAGCTGGCGAAACATTCTATAAGATTGGTAACAGCACCGACCTTTGGAATGAAACAAATTTGATTGCTCAGATTACGGCAAAGGCTGCAGATGTTCTTGGCGTAGCTTCATCTGCTATCACTGTTGATCTTGATGCAACAGCTAATGATATCAAGAATAATGCAGGAACAAAGTTGTTGGTAGAGGATAATGTTAAGAATGGTGGAACTGCCGTTTCTGCTACTGAAATCGCAAAGATTAATGAAAAGCTTGGTTTGAAAAAAACTGCAGGTACAGACCCTATCGTAGGTATCGCAACCTATAAGAGTGGTGAGTCTTACTATATCGCCCGAATCAAGCACTTTGGTGATTTGACACCTTGGACAGAGGGTCAAGAAACTTATGGAAAAAATAACGATGAAAATAACACTAAGTATCTCGGCCGTTATGGTGTACTCCGTAACAACTGGTATGAGTTGAGTATAGGAAGTGTCAGTGGTCCTGGTACACCAGATGTTCCAACCATCAAGCCAACCGAACCAGATGATGAGAGCTACAAGTACATCAGCGTCAGCGTAAAGATCCTTTCTTGGGCTAAGCGTTCTCAGGAGGTCGAGTTGTAATCCATTACACATGATTATATATAGCTCAGCCGCTCTAGCGCTAAGGAGCGGCTGGCTATACGGAAGAATAAGAATCTATTTATACACTTTACTTTTTCACAAAACAGATAAGCATCATGGCAAACAAGAAGTTTAACAGTTGGATCAAGAATATATGCATGGGATGGGGATTCATCATGGCGGGCAGTATGCTCAGCAGCTGCAACGACTTGATGCACGACGACCTGCCTCCTTGTGACATGGGTGTTGACTTGAAGTTCAAGTACGACTACAACGTGCAGCGTGCCGACATGTTCAAAGATCATGTGGGCGGACTCTGCGTATTCGTATACGACGAGCAGGGCAACTTCATTGCTCGCCATGATGCCTATAACGATGCGACATCACAGCCGCTCAAGGACCCTAACTATGCCATGCGAATCAATCTGGAACCGGGCAAATACAGATTCGCAACTTTCGCCTTCCAAAAGAAATACGAAGATGCACTTGCGCAGCCAGGTGCCAAATTCCAGATAGCTCTGCCACAGCAGGGTGACAACATCACCGCCCTCCATGCACGACTCGACCGCGAACAGGGCAAGGTGAACAACCAGAGCCAACCGCTCGATACTCTCTGGCAAGGACTCAGCAACGAACTGGTTGAAGTAAAAGACCTGCAGGTTACACGCCATACCATCGGTCTGGTTCGTGATACCAAGCAGCTCACCATCAGCCTGCATCAGACCGACGAGCCTGCCAACATCAATGCCGACGACTTCAGTTATCAGATAACCAATGCCAACGGCGATATCAGTTACGACAACTCTCTCCTCCCCGACGAGGAGTTGACATATACCCCATACTACACCTGGACCACTGAGTTTAAGGATACCGAGGGTAATGTAAAGGAGCGCACCGCTCATGCCGCCCTCATGTTCTCCCGACTCATCTGGCATCCGGCAGCAGAAAACGACAAGAACGCCATCCTCACCATCACGAACAAGACTACTGGCGAAGAGGTGGCACGCATCAATCTTGCTGACTTTCTGGCTCAAGGCCGTGGCGCCTTCGAAGCCCGCCATTATTCAGCACAGGAATTCCTGGATCGTGAGTACGACTACAAGCTCGACTTCTTCCTCCAGGGCAACCAGTGGAAGTATGTGCAGCTCAGCATTTCCATCCTGGATTGGAGCAAGCGCATCCAGCGTGTCGATTTCTAACCGTTTCAGGTGTCAGAGCCCCTTCCGGGCATTTAGCTCATAAGAGTATTTGACTTTAAAAATTGGAAACAATGAAAATACGAGATTTCATTTTAAGTTTAGTTAGTTGGTTTATATTGTTGGTTACAGTAAGTTGCTCTGACGAACTTGGAGGCGAGCGCGCCCCCATTTCGTCAGAAAGCAACTTACATGTACTCGTGCCAACCGTGCTCAGCAGCCGCGGCACCCGTGCCGACGATGCTTCCGGCCTTCCTACCTATAATGCCACGGTAAATGAATGCCAGATCAACGACCTGACCCTCTATGCCTTTCCGGTAAATAATGACGGCAAGCTCCTGGTAGAGACGCTCCCTGCCCCATTGGCTACAATGATGGTAGAGCAGCATGTAGCTAACTATCAGCTCACCATCGAGCCGGGCACTTACCATATCTATGTGGTTGCCAACATGAACAAGGTGTTGAGTGGTAAGACTATCAAAACTGAAGATGAACTCAAAAATATAGTACTCTATTACAGACCTACAAGTACACCAGGTATGCCTGTATGCACCAATATCCCGATGATTTACGAACCTAAGGATGTGAACGGTACTATCATCGATACAAAAATAGAAAAAAGTGGTAAGAAATATACAGAGGTAGCAGCTAACCTGAAGTTTACATGCGTAAAGGTTAAGCTCAACCTCATTATGGACCCAACTGCGAGCGATAATCTTTATGACAAGAGCTATAGCATAACAGATATTGCTGCTCAGAAGCTTACTCCTTCTACCCATTTATTATGGGATGGAAAGTTTACCCAGACAAATGTTTCTTCTGAATATGCTACAGGTATCGAGAACACCATTTACCGTAGTTCATCTACTGGCGAAGCTAGCACTGGACGCTATTATCAGAACGGAGAATATACCATCGATGAAACCAATGCTAACGAAAACAACAAGGATGTGGTATCTATTACAGATAGAACCAACAAGGGTACACCAATCCCTACGAACTTTAAGCAATGGCTTTTTCAAGGTACTTACTATCTGCCAGAGCGTTATATCTCTAAAGTAGAGGAACAGTCGGTATTGAAGATTAACGGTATAGTTAATAGCAGCAACAAGAATCAATATACCATTAAGCTGGGACATAAGCAGAACGCATCAGATGCTCTGCCTACATTCCCTCGTGGAACCTATTATGAGATTATCGGCAAAATCAAGAGTCTGGGAAACATGACCCTCGACTGTAATGTGAGCGTAAAGGACTGGACTCCTGTAACGATAGAAGCCGACTTCAACCATACTACTTTGTGGGTAAGCAAGACGAACGCGAGCGTAACATCTACCACGGCAGACTCCATCGACTATAAGTCGAACGTAATGCTGACAGAGGCAGATTTCGGTTGCGATGAAAAGGTAACAACATCCAGTGGTGAGAAAGAAATTGTGTTGACCAAGCTAGATGCAGTGAATCATAGAATCACATTCAAAATCAACGAGGACATTAAGTTCTCCGAATATAAAGGAAAATACAAGGGTACGGCAAAGGTTTGGATTAAGGCTGGTAACATCAAGAAGTATCTCGATGTAGAGTATGATGCCTCTCCTTATTTTGAGGTAAATCCACAGGAAGTAACCATCTATTGGCGTAGCGACAGTACCAAAGTGGTACAGTTTAAGACCAACCTGGGCGGTTTGGCTTTCACCGGTAACGCCTCTTTCACCGGTAACGCCTCTTCCACCGTAGGTAAGTCAACCATTGAGGCATCTTGCGATAAACCTGATACTTCAGAAGGAACCTTCAAGATTAAGGCAACCAGTAACCCTGTTACCACGACAGTACATTACCTCACCGTGAAGCCAAAGGAATCTGCAGAAGGCTTCAACTTTGTCAAGAAAATCAAGGTAACGGTAAAGCCTGCAGTAGGTAACTATCGTATCAACTTTAGAGCCATCAACGACAGAATTCCATACGCCGGCACAAGCGACCCGAACAAATCTAACGTGACAGGAAACTTCTTGGGCGTTTTAGCCGAGGGAGGCAATAACAACTGGAACGACGGATGGTTTGAAGAGAGCTGGACAGGTGACAAGAATCAGGCACAAACAAAAAACCATTGCATCTACGTATATACCCAAATAGGTGAAACGGAGAATGCCATCACAGGAAAAGGATGGATATATACAGAAAAATGGGGTGGCAAAGATGATTCAGGTTGGCCAGGAGACTATATGAACGACGACAAAACCAATACGGGGTGGTACTACAAAGACTTCAGTGTAAATGCTGTGCAGAAACATACACAGCACGGAGCCACTGGTGACAGAAAGATAAAACCGGGCGAAACGCTGATAATGTTTAGCAACAACTACAACAACAGCGTAGGTTACTCTGTGCATCGCTGCCCACAACACTTGGAACCAGGTATTCCACTCTTCGACTATGAGGACTGCGAGGGTTGGATTGTCTATGATCCTACATCAGACCCTACTTGGAACATATATGATGCCATGCCAACTATTGAGAACATCAAGTTTACCATTTACACCAAATTCCAGACTTATGGATGGTTTAAGGTATATGGTGTCGCCCACGAAAACAATGGCAAAAGAGAACAATTCACTATTTTCGACAAAGAAAATAATAAAAGTTGGAGTTGCACTAATGCCGGCAATGGTTGGTATGAGACTGTGATTACCCTCAAGGCTGTTAAGGGAGACCACGAGAAGGACATCAGAATTATGAAAGATAATCAAATTTCTGACGACAAATCCATTCTCCTTTTCAATGGCAACAGCTATGAGAAGCATAATGACACAGGCTATTACGATGGCTCCTCTTGGCACGCTGGCAAACCATCTGAGGTGAATTAAATAAGATTAGAATCAGATTTGAACACTGTTATAAATCAGTTTAAGCAATGAAGAAGATCAAACATTTAATGATATGGATAGGATTGCTCCTCAGCCTTGTTTCCTGCAAGGATACGATGGAGGCTATCGGACTCGGCGGGGATGAAATCCCTGCCGAGGGACTTGTCTTGAACCTTCAATTGACCAACTTCACCAAGCAACAGATTGGTACAAGAGCGGGGGCCTCGGAGACATTCAATTCGCTCTGCGCTGTATTCTATGGAGATAATAACGAATACTTAAGCAAGACAGATTGCAGCAAATCTACTTTATCACAGCAGTCTGATGGCAGCTACAAGGTAAGGATAACCAATGTACCTGCTGGTACCAAGAATGTACATCTTGTAGCCAATGCCAGCGACATGACGGAGAGAGAGGCACAAAACTTGCAGTCTCTCACTGTTGCAGAGAAGAGAGACCCTCAGCTTGATGCCCCTATCTGCTGGGGTAAAATTTCAATTGATAGTCTTTTGAAAGCTAATCCTTCTGTGACGATGTTGCGCCAATGCGCCAAGATTAGTTTGGAGATAGACAAAGGCATCCAGAGTTATTTCACCAATGCAGGCTTATACGTCTATAACATGGCAACCAAGGCAGCCATAGCTCCTGCCAATTATATTGAGCCTAAGACCGATGACTTGGCAGAATCTACTGATCTCAGTGAGGAAGCCAACCCATTGGACGACGATACCGCAACCACCGTGGCAGTAAATGAAACTTCTGCAGGCAAGGCAATGGTGATTATCAAGGCGAATTATAAGGATAGTGAAGGACATGATAGAGAAGGATATTATAAGGTGGCACTCTACAAGGATGCCAACAAGACAACCCAATATGCCTTGCTCCGCAACCACCATTATACCATCAAGGTAACCAAGGTAAACGACTATGGCTTCTCTACGCTTGAAGAGGCTAAAAAGAGTCTGCCAGAGAATAGATTGGAAGTAGAGGTAGTGGACGATAACCCTGAAATCACCCAAATGATAGCTTGCAAAGACTATGAACTGGGAGTGAGCGATTGTCCGGAGATAAATGCAAACACAACAGAGGCTACCGTAACCATTGTTACTACCTTGCCAAAGGCAACGAGTAGTGATGATAAGCTATATGGTGTCCAGAAAAATGCGTCTTGGATAACCGCTTGTGATCAAGAGACCGAGAATGATACACCAGTGCCAGGCAGGAAATCTTCTAAAGGTAAGAAATATACCTTGAAGCTTACGCTTACAAAGAATGACCAGTCAGAGAATTCCCGTACAGGAATCATCACCGTTACTTCTGGTGATCTTTCTCTTGATATAACCATCAAGCAGGCTGGTTTCGACTTTAGAAAAGATGATCCTGAGAGACCCGTTACCATGCAGTATAATAACTCCACCGTAGCAGACAACTATTTCAAGTGGTTGGACACTGTGCAAGGCATCACTCCTGCAGAAATGCAAGGGGCTGTGAGAAATGATGGTTTGCATTTCTGCGTGGGAACCGCAAATATCACGTATCTTATCCCTTATCTAGATGGAGATTTTAAGATTAACGATGATAGTAGAATCAAAGTGGAAAAAGATAATGGCAATTGGAAGGTAAGCCTTACCAATACTACGGCAAACAAGGAATTGTGGAAGTCTTCATTTACCATCATCAACAAGGCTGGCATCAAGATCACCTATCTTGTTTATCATACTGGTATCTTCCATAAGATAGATGAGTCTTCCAATATATATAAGGATTATCAGCTGGCAAAAAACGGGGATAATACGAAGAAGGTGAAGGGCTGGTTCTATTATGGTGTGGTAAAGGTACAGGGAAAGAAGGCCGATGAAACCACCACTACTTATTATATGTTAGACCGCAACCTAGGTGCATCCAACAATGGTTTCTATGCCCCAGATGTGGTAGCACTGGAAAAGAACAAGAAAGCCATTGGTGGCTATTTCTGTATCTCTAAAAAACAGAGCACCAGCGATGCCAATCAGGATCTCTCCAGCGCCTTGGCACCAGAAGGCTATACCATTCCAACTGATGCCGTGTTCGAAGAGTTAGTTAATGCTGGCAATCTGGAGGTGGTACCACAGTCCACATCGTTAGGAGAAACTTACAACTGCGTGCGTATCAAGACGGTGGATTCCGAGTTGCCATACATCTATCTGCCTATGGGTGGATTCTTGGAGGGCGAGAGCCATAAGAACCCTATCCATGTAAATCTCTGGACCAAGACTTTGCTGTCAGGTACGCAGGGCTTCGGTACCAACAGTCCCGAATATGGTTTCTGGTATAGATACTTTGATGTTTACAACAAGAGGATAGGATTATCCAATATGAGATTCGTGAGTGGTAGCAACGGCATGAACAATGGCCGCTACAAGGCGATGCCAATACGCCTGATTCTGAAATAAACATCAGATAAGTGATAAATACAATAACATCTTTTACTTATATATAATTAAAGTATAAAAAACAGCTGTTTTACAAAGAAGAGGGTGTGTCATAAGCCACACC
>OGZL01002471.1_pt1 | contig 13673 bp, 8 predicted proteins | sample 1576761 | NCBI WGS metagenome assembly OGZL01 (sample SAMEA3541595, study PRJEB24748) | human gut metagenome | biome: human gut; feature: human-associated habitat; material: faeces | place: China | collected 2012
CTGAAAAAGCAGAATTTCTGGATGATGGAAATGGAATCCGGACCTACCGGAGGAGCAATCATTGGGGCAAATCCGAGACCCGGACAAAACAGGCTGTGGACGGTGCAGAGTGTTGCTCATGGAGCGGACATGGTTGTTTACTTCCGCTGGCGTACCTGCCTGTTTGGAACAGAACAGTTCTGGCATGGCATACTGCCGCACAATGGTATACCGGGAAGAAGGTATGAAGAAATCAGGGATACGATTCAGGAGCTTAGCCCCATCATGCAGGATATCCATGGAATCACGATGAAAGCAAAGGTAGGAATTTTATTTTCTTATGATGAAGAATGGGCACTGAAAAATCAGCCTCAGAATCTGGGACTTAGCTATGTCGGGCAAATACAGAAATATTATGAATATTTTTATGAGAGGAATATTCCGGTTGATTTTCTGTCACCGGAGGATGATTTATCGGATTATCAGATTGTTATAGCGCCTTTGTTGTACCTGATGACCTATGAACTGGAAGAAAAGCTGATCCGATATACCGGAGAGGGTGGAACGTTGGTGCTGACCATGCGCACAGGAGTCATGGACAAAAACAATAAATGCATGGATGAATATGCACTGCCCGGAAGGCTTGGAGAAATGCTGGGACTTGAAATTGAAGAATACGATAGCCTCTACGACAACAAAGAGGTAATTCTTCATATGAAAGACGGAAAATTATCTTTGGGAAAGCACTGGTGTGATGTGATACAGTTACACGGCGCAGAAAGCTTTATGACATACGGATCCGAGTATTACAAAGGAAAACCTGCAGTTTGCGTTCATTCGTTTGAAAAAGGTACAGCGTGGTATATCGGCACAGATCCGGATGCAGAAGGACAGAAAAAAATATTGAATGCGGTTCTTCAGAGAGCAGGTATGAATCACAACCGGAAGGAAAAGATCGAAACCGTCATACGGAACGGACGGCAGAAGGATTATCTGTTTGTAATGAATCCTTCAGAAGAAAAACAGCATATCTGGGTTGGAAAGAAGTGGGCAGAAGACGAGGTATTGGAGCTGGAACCATATGGAGTGAGGATCCTGGAGAAAAACCGGAAAAATAAGATATAAAAATGTGTATGAAAAAACGGGAATGAATCATTCCCGTTTTTTATGAGGTGTTACATGTTCTATTAATTTCGTAGTGGTTCAACACCGGTATAGTTACTTTAGTTCTATATAGTTGTTAAGTTAAATATAAGTCCATGAATTGCCAAGCTCCCATGCAGATCGGCACGTAAATTACGGGATCTCCCGCTTCACCTTATGCAGATTCGTGGCATGGGCTGTTGTGTCATGGTAGAGGAAATAACGCTCATTCTCTTTATATTCCAGGAAAGGACGGAAGCGGATTGTATCGATTCCGTCTACTGCAAAATGAAGAGGTTCACCTTCAATGGGGTACATTTTGGGGAGCAGTTCGCGGACATCCATCCAGTCGTTGGGTGTCTGTTTCCCGGTATAGTCGGCAGCCAGAACCAGAGGACCATACAGGAAAGCATTCGGCCCCTGTAAAAGCGGATCAAAAGAATGCATCCATAAGCCTTCAGGAAGTGTAACGGTCAGGATATCCTCATTGTTCCATTCTCTTTCGATCACAAGCCAGCCATTTGCGTCAACAGTTGTTGACAGAGGCTCCTGATTGAGCTGTACTGTCATTGCACCGGAGAGCCAGGAAGGCATGCGGAAATGGATTTTGAACGTTACGGGAGTGGCTGTCTGTAAGCGGATCTGTACCGTAGGATAGTAAGGAAAATCGGTTTCCTGTGTAACCTTGATTTCCTGACCCTGACGCTTCCAGGTAAGGGTGGAAGGCGTATACTGATCAATGTACAATTCATCATGATCCTCAAAATAAATGAGACGCTGCAATTCTGCCATAAGCAGCGGACGTGTTCCGGTACAGCAGGTCCATCCATCCTGACGGTTCTTTTTCGTTGCACCATACATATTGTAGTCAGAATAGTAGATGACTTTTCCGTCTTCGGTCATGGGAATGGTGGATAAGGTGGCGTTGTAGATCAGTGACTCTACCCAGTTTCCATAGGCCGGTTCCGAAGTAAAGCAGGTGAGATATTTGCACAGGCGGTAAGCGGCATAGCTGTCACACTGTGTTTCAAAGCTGTCGTGTCCGGTCCGGAGAGCATCAATAATCCGGTATTTAGGCATTAGATGTTCGTAGTTGGAGCCGTATCCGCCGGTGGCAAACACTTCTTCTTTCTGCATAAACTGATAGAAGCTTCGAAGTGCTTTCAGGTAATAGGGATTGCCGGCTATCTCATAATTTTTGGCGCAACTGTTAAAGGAATTCACGTGACTGTAGGCATGGCAGAATTCGGAATACAGCCCGGCAACGGGGCGCTTGGAAAATGGATCACTGTCTTTATAAAACAGATCCCAGAATTCGCCATATTCAAACCGCTTGGCCTGCACTTTTGCCTCTTCGATTCCGAAGATTTCATAGGCATCGAGGAAGGATTCCGACAGTGTGTACCATTCGGTGGAGTTATCTCCGAAATAGTTATCCCCGGTAAGCTGGGCTGAAAACTGTACCAGATGTTCAGCATATTTCTTTGCATTGGGATATTGGCAGTATAGATGCAGATCACAGTAAGCACGTATCAGCTTTTCAATATTATAATGGGATCGCGAAGAGAAAAAGGGTTCCTTTTCCAGGGATTTCTCGTAACAGTCCCAGAAATCATCTGCCAGAAAGAATGCTTTTTCACGAAAGGCTTCCTTCCCGGTAATGGCATACATACGGCTGTAGGCAGAAAGCCACTGTCCGATCAGGGCAATGCCCTTGGACTGTGGATACCAGCCGGTATAGTAAATACCGGGAGAAGGACGTCCTACACTCTCACGCATATATTTCATAATATTATCGTTTGGAATATTCAGATAAAAATTCATCGTTTCATCCAGGGCGTCCTTCCAACGACCGGGATTTAAAGTAACATCTTGAAAATCAAATGCTTGCATAAATACCTCATTTCTGTATAGATGACTATACGTTTATTCGTAGTTTGGAAACTGTTCCTTCAATTCTTTTGCAGCCTTCGTCAGTGAATCTGCCAGAGCATCGCACCATTGGTCAAATATAACATCTTCGACCTGTTCCTCCGGGTGAGTAAGCAGGTATTCGAGTGACTGACGGATTCCTGCGGCAAATGGAATTTTTGCCCGAAATCCGGGAGATAACCGTTTCAGCTTATCGTTTTGAAATACAATACTTTGTGTACGTTCCCCGGTGAGACAACGTTTCAAGCCATAGGGACCTGCCTGATCAAGAAACATGGAGGATACGTAAAATGGATGAAGGGGAACACCTAACGTATCTGCAATGGTGTGATAGATCTGATTCCATGTCAGAACCTCGTCAGAGGAAATATTTACGGTTTCTCCGATAGCCTGGGGATTGCCGATCAGACCGGACAGGGCACGGGCAAAATCACGATGATTCGTGACGGACCAAAGGGAGGAGCCATCCCCCGGAATAATGGTTGGCTTTTCTTCCAGAATCCGTCGGATCACGGTCCAACATCCTTTAGCACCGGAAATGCAAAGAGGAAGCCAGGTTTCGTTGTAGGTGTGACCGGGGCGGACAATGGTCATTGGAAAATTGCAGGTTCTGTAAAGTGTTTGCAATTCTTCTTCGCAGGCGAGTTTGTTTTGTGCATACTCCCAATAAGGATTATATACCGGTGTACTTTCCGTGACCTGATAGCAGGAAAGGGGACGGCGATATACACTGGAAGAACTGATGAAAATAAATTGCCGGGTACTGTCTTGAAAATATTCATAGTCTCTTCGGATTTCGGAAGGCAACTGAATGGTAAAATCAATCACACAATCAAAGAAGAGTCCCCGGATCAGTTCCTTTACGTTCTTCTCATCGTTAATATCACAGACAAGCGGAATGACAGCCTTATGGAAAGAACGGCTGTGCAGACCGCGATTCAGCATATAAAGGGAGTGGTTTTGTGCTGCAAGCAGCTCTGTAACTGCTGAACTGATAATGCCGGTTCCACCGATAATTAAAAGATTCAATCGCATCAGCTCCTTTCTTTCTGATAAGGATAGTCAAAAGCGGTCTTACGGAGGAACTTGAGTTCCTGATCACAGAACGAAAATGCTTCGTTGGGTGAAATCTCTGAATGATAGCACGTATCATGATGCTTAAGTGTGAAAGCAATCGGTTGGGATTCAATGCCATCAATGCTTAGCAGCCTGCCGTTCAGGTCGGTTGTGATCTGTACGCCGCAGGTACAGACAAACAATTCCTGGCCATCAATGAAAGCGGTCATTTCCTTTCCGTTACCGGTAAGCCGGTAATCATGTCCGTACATGGTCTGGCAGTAATCAAATTCGGGGAAATCACATACACAGGACCAGCGAACCTGCTCGTAGGCAATATTGACGCCGCACAGGAGCGAATAATATTCCAGGGCAGCCAGAATCGTTGGACCATAGCCGTCGGGACCAAGGGTAGTAACATCCTTATAGCGTTCGGTTTCTGTGCCTTCCGGTGCAAGTCCCTCGGATCTTGTAACGCAGGGGGTTCCATCGAAAGGATCATATTGCTGGACGAGCCGCCCGGTCTTTATCAGCAGGTTCAGCCATTTCTTTCCAAGCAGACGGATCTCGGCCACATGGCCATATTGTTCCAGAGCCTGAATGGCACGCTGATAAGTAAGTCCCTGCGGCTGGCCGCCCCAATTGTTAAAATTGATGTTGGTAAAGCATGGATCGTTTACCGCAATAGAGGGAAGCGGAACATAGGTCCAGAATTCATCTGGGTTTAACAGATGATGCCGGATGAAGGAATCCGCCATTTCCTGGGAAAACGATCCATAATACATGCAGCGTAAACTGTTATGAATAAGTACCGGCATGATCTGGTGATCACAGTCTCTGTCATAGCAGGCATGTTTTTCTTCTATCCACAGATAATCATGCAGCTTTTCCCGGACTTTGGCGGCTTCTTTGCGCCAATAATCTCCTTCGCCGTTCTGAAGATGGTCGGAAATGGATCCCAGTACCTCACGGCACTGACAGGAATAGGACATCAGATCCATGGAAGCAAAAGGAAGTTTTCCGATTCCGGATGGAGCATCTTCGCCGCCGAATCCCCCATCGGGAACTCCATATTTCGTAAAGCGCATGGAATTGTCCTCACCGGTATCCCAGGTACACCAGGTTTCAAGACAGCCGTCGTTGTCACTGTCCCGATATTTCCACAGATATTCGTCATACGATTTCAGACACTCATAAAGCAGAGCCAGATAATTTGGGTCGCGGTCAATCAGAAAATACATTTTAAATGCCGGCACCGGGAAACAAAAGCCTTGAAGCCAGTCATAGGAAACCTGCAAAAGAAAAGGCTCCTGATATTTGATCATACCCGGAAGACGTCCGCTTTTCCGCTGGTTTTCCATAAAAATAAGCTGATTATTCAGAGCTGCTTCCATATCACGCTTGGCATACATTTCTCCGCCCATGGGCTGTGTTTCAAGCCAGACACCGTCATAATCGGAACCTTCCCGCAGTACTTTTTTATCTGTAAAAACAGCTAAATTCTTTTTACAGTAATATTCACAACGGTCGAATAAATCCTTCAGATCTTTTGAAGCACTTTCAAAAGTTACGCCGGTGTTCATGAGGTGATAGTCGGTTGCTTTCATCCATTGAGCCATAGTCACATTCCTCCTTTTCTGCATTATAAAATGGGAGAGAAAGCGAGTAAATAGGTTGGAGGAAAGCTGAAAAGATAGTCCAGTATTTCTAAAAAAAGTCCCATTATTGCATGACTTCATCTACGTGAAGCTTAGGTAAAAGAATGTGGACATGGGTGCCCTGCATGGGTTCACTTTCAAAGGAAAGACCATAATCATTCCCGTAAAGCAGCCGGATCCGGTGGTCAATATTTTTCAGACCGTAATGACTTCCGGAAGAGGAGTCCGGATCATGGATGTCAGCGCTGTTGAGCTCAGAAAGTTTTTCGGAATCCATACCAATTCCATCGTCGGAAATGATAAGCTCATAGTTGGTACGTCTGGAAAGACCGGAAATGCGAATACAGCCATTTTTGGAAACTTTTTCAAGAATACCATGGAAAATAGCATTTTCGACAATGGGCTGAAGCGTAATTTTGGGAATGGAATACGATAGTAATTCGGGATCAACATCCAACTCATACCGGATACTTCCGTGAAAACGCATTTCCTGAATTTTAATATAATAACTGACGTGATCCAGTTCGTCGGATAAGGGAACAATGTATTTTCCCTTTGCAAGAGAAAGCTTGTAAAATCTTGCCAGTGCATAAACAACAGAATTGATTTCATCTGTCTTGTTCTGATAGGAGAGCCATCCGATCATATCAAGTGTATTGTACAAAAAATGTGGATTAATCTGAGATTGCAGGGCTTTGTATTCTGCACTCTTCAGTTCCGTACCGATCTGATAATTTTCGGCAAGAAGCTGATTGATACGGTCGATCATAAAGTTATAGTTTTCGTAAAGGGAACCGATTTCATCCTGATAAATGGTTCCGCTGACCGGCATAAGTACCCCTTTTCTCGCTTCGGACATAGAATCGCAAAGATGATCCATTCTTTTGGTGATGGTATGTGCAATCGGCTTGGAAAGTATGGCAGCAAGGAAAAGCAACAGTACGGACACCAGCAGGATGGAGCGGATTATCGTCAGAATTGCAATATTGAAGGAGTTATAGGGAACGAAGGTAATGATTTTCCAGTCCGATTGAGAAAGACCGGCCTGGAGAGCCATGTATGTTCCGGAAGAAAGGGAAACCTTGGTAACAGTATTTTCGGAAAGCCCGGAAAAAGGAACAACCATATTAGAAGAAGCCTGAAGCAGATTTTCGTCGGGATGATCGGAATTTGCAATAATGTGGTGCTCAGAGTCTATTAAAAAGGTTGTACTGTCATTCGTAAAATTTGCAGAGTTCAGGATCTCTTCGATGGTTTTTATCGGAACATCCAGACGGACAATGAAGGCAAGTGTATTGTAGTCGTTTTGTTTGTACATGGCACGAAGCAGCGCGATTCCATCTGAGGAGCAGTAAGGATGGTCTTCCAGATCCTGCTGTCCGACAAACAGATGAAGCCCCTTTTTGACAAAGAGAGGATCCCACCAAAGAGAAGACTCTGCCTGGGAAAGTGGGCAGATATTGACCCCGTTATCGGAATAGCTGAGGTTATCGGGGACGTAGATCCGGGCCTGGGTAATGTCATCGTTTTCCTGTATGTTTTTGAGAAGGTGAAGGATTTCCTTGGAATCATTCACCTGCTGACTGGAACTGTAAGTGCTTGCGGTCTGATTCAGTATGGAATTCAGTGATATGTTGTAAATTAACATATCACTGGTGGAACTGATACCGTCTAATTTGTAGGACAGATAAGAAACAGCCTGATTAAAGTTCTGCTGAAGCGAAAACGTGTTTCTCTTACGAAGAGAGGAAGCGGTAAAAGTACAGATCGAAACAGACAGAATGGAAATCAGTAAAAAACAGAGAAAAAAATAGGAATAAAAAATTTTTTTCTGAAGGCTAAAGTTGTTAAAAATGGATATAAGACGGTTGTATAATTTCATAATGTCTCCCTCAATTTATCTGAAGTCTGATGGCGTAATATGATAGGTCTTCTTAAAAAGCCGTATAAAATAATTGCAGTCACGATAACCGACTAATTCAGAAATTTCCTTGATTTTCCGGTTGCTTTCCAGGAGGTACTGCTTGGCCTTTGACATACGGAGATTGATGATATATTGGTTAATTGTAATATCAAAGGTCTTCTTAAAAATGACACACAGATAGGATTCACTAATGCTGAAATGCTCGGAAAGTACAGTAAGAGAAAGGGATTCCTCTGTGTAATGCTGCTCTATATAATCTTTGATCTGATAGGAAATCGGGTTTTGCGTATACTGCTCATCGTTAATTGAAAAATAATCTTCCAGCTTCTGAAAAATATAGTCCTCAATGTCTGTTAAAAAAGACATATTCCAAATGGTATCCTGAATTTCCAGAGGAGATGATACATCGGGAAAAGCATGAATTTTGCTCATGTGATCCAGTTCGTATAAGCAGACGGCAGCCTGGGCAAAGAAACTTTTACAGGTACTGACGGGAGTACTGCTATAGTGGGAAAGCTCGGCAGTCAGACTGCACAGCCAGGCTAAGGCAGCAGCTTTATCATGGGATTTTAAAGACTTTTCAAAAGGAATCAGTTTCGTTCCGTCCAACAGGTAGGCAGATTCTGACGTTGCTTTGCTATAAAAGATGATCGAGTCCATTTTCTTGAAAAAGCCACGCTGCAGGCTGATGGAGGCAGTCTGGTAGGACTCATACAGATCATAAAAGGAGGAAACCGGTTGTCCGGTGGCCAGAATGAAGTGACAGGCTGTTACTAAAATATCGCGTAGGGTGTAACAGGTATTTTCAATTTCAGAAACGGGAATGTCCTGATAGTCTGGATCGGACAGGCCAATATGGACAACAAGAACATTCTCGTTTTTCATGCCGATAAAGTGATAGTTAAAGGAAGAAAGAGACAGTCTGTCTTCTAAAAGAGTCTGCAGACTGTCAAGGCTGTATTCCGATTCGGGGAGCAGCATGATCAGAAAGCTGATCCACCGTCCGCCGGCGTGAAAAGATGGATATACAAGCTGCAGATAAGTAGAGAGCTCTGCACGTGCATGGTCATGCACAGGACGCAGAACAGTAAGAGCGATTCTGTTTCGAATCGCAGGAAGACTTAAGTTCAGGGTATGGCTGAGCTGTGTGGAAGAATGGAGCTGCTCCTTTTCCTGGTTGCATTTACTGACAGCAAGCTGCAGGGTGGTCTCGAGTTCTTCGGGCGAAAACGGTTTTTCAATATAGTTAATGGCAGAGAGTTTGATTGCGGACTTCAAATAATCTTTTTCTGCAAATCCACTCATAAAAATAATACAGCAGCCGGGAAGAAATTCGCGGATCTGATAGGACATGGAGATCCCGTCTAAATGTGGCATACGTACATCGGTCAGGATAATATCCGGCTGATATTCTTTTGCCATGGCAAGCCCGGAAAGTCCATCTTCAGCAGAAAAAACCTCGTCAATTCCTAGTTTATCAAAAGCAATAATGGATAAGATTCCTTCACGGGTATAGGGTTCATCATCAACTAGCAATAATTTCATTGGAAGACCTCCTTTGGCCAAAAGCTACCTTAATATTAAGCGTGAACATAGTATAGCATAGGGAAAAATGGGGTTCAATAAACCAAAAAGATTGTGCTATTTATTAAAAGAATATCTGATTTTCATTGTACAGGTGAGATGCTAAGATGAAGTCAGAAAGGAGATGAAAGCCCATATGAAGGAATTTCTAAAGGAATTGAAGAAGAGCAGAACGCTGCTTCTGATGCTTGCTCCTGCAGTGATTATTATCTTTATTTTTGCATATCTGCCTATGGGTGGAATGGTGCTGGCTTTTAAACAATACAACTACAGGGATGGAATCTGGAGAAGTCCATGGGTTACAGGAATTTTTGACAATTTCAGATTCTTTTTTATGTCGGGAAAAGCATTTGCAGTAACTGCAAATACATTTTCATATAATTTGTGTTTCATTGCGGTGAATACCTTTCTGGCAGTACTTTTTGCAGTTATTTTAAGCGAAGCAAGAGGAAAGAAGTTCAAGAAAGTGACGCAATCCTCTATTTTTCTTCCATATTTTGTATCATGGGTTATTGTCGGAACGATTGCATATAATCTGTTGAACTACGAGAATGGTGTTGTAAACGGTGTACTGAAGACGTTGGGGATGGAACCGATTAACCTTTATGCAGATGGACCGGCGTGGCGAGTGTTGATTGTATTGTTCAATGCCTGGAAAAGTGTGGGATACAGCATGGTGGTATATATGGCAGCCGTGACCGGCGTGGATACCCAGCTTCATGAGTCCGCCCAGATTGATGGGGCAAACATCTTTCAGAGAATCCATTATGTTACACTCCCGGCGATCAGACCGACGATCATTACCATGGTGCTGCTTGATGTGAGTAAAATTTTCAGGGGAAACTTAGATCTGTTCTATCAGCTGATTGGAAAGAACGGTGCCTTGTATGACTCCACGGATGTGATTGATACGTTTGTATTCCGATCCCTTTTGGAAACCTCGGATATAGGGATGGCGGCTGCGGCCGGTTTTTATCAATCCATTCTGTGCTTTGTAACCATCATGGTGGTAAATGGAATAATTCGGAAAATAAATTCGGACTATGCATTATTTTAAAGGAGTGATGACATGAAAAGTAAAAAGATGGGAAAAGATGTGCTCCTTTTTAAAGGAATCGGATATCCATTGATTGCAATTTTTGGAATCATTTGTGTGATTCCGTTTCTGCTGATCATTGCATCATCCTTTACCAGCGAAAATTACATTATTAAAAATGGTTACGTTTTATGGCCTAAGGATTTTTCGCTGGCAGCATATCAGCTTATTTTCCAAAACCCGGGAAAAATATTAAAAGCCTATCTGGTAACCATATTTGTAACCGTTGTTGGAACCGCAGTCAGTGTGTTTATCAATGCAATGACGGGATACGTATTACAGAGGAAGGATTTCAAGTGGAGAAATATATTTTCCTTTTACTTTTTCTTCACAACATTGTTTTCAGGCGGATTGGTTCCCTGGTATATCCTGTGTGTAAAGTATCTGCATTTAAAGAATACCATCTGGGCACTGATTGTACCGACGATAGTTTCTGTATGGCATATTATCCTGGTAAAAGGATTCATGGGAGGAATTCCCATGGAGATAACAGAATCCGCGAAAATAGACGGAGCAGGAGATTTCAAAATTTTTGTCAAACTGATTCTTCCGTTGTCCAAGCCGGTAGTCGCAACCATCGGACTGTTTACAGCACTGACGTATTGGAATGACTGGTATATGTGCATGTTGTTTATTGATAAAAATGATCTTATGAATCTGCAGTATTTATTATATCAGCTTATGGGAAGTATTAAGGCATTGCGGGAGATCGCAAGTCAGACAACGGTTTCTGTCAGTTCCATGCCGATTGAGTCAACGAAGATGGCACTGACCGTAGTTGCAACGGGCCCGATTATTTTATTATATCCGTTTGTACAAAAGTATTTTGTAAAAGGAATCACATTGGGAGCTGTTAAGGGTTAACAGACCTGTGAAAATAGAAAGGAAATAGAAAGGAGACCAGCTATGAAAAAGAAAGCAATAGCTATTTTACTAAGCGTAACCATGATGATGGGTATTCTGGCCGGCTGTGGAAGCAGTACGACAACAGAGGAAAATGCAGGAACAGAAAGCAGCCAGAATGATACGCAGGAAGCAGCAACAGATGAGGAAACAGATTCTGATGCGCAGACAGCAGGAGGTGATGAGACAGACGGATATTATGGAAATGATATCTCAGAGCATAAGGATCTGGTGATGTATGTTATCGGTGATGAACCGGTAGCTGCAGATGCAGTGCAGACAGCATTGAATGAAAAGCTGGAAGAAAAACTGAATACCTCTCTTACCATTAATTATATTGCATTAAGTGATTACACACAGAAATATTCCCTGCTTTTGGCAAGTGGTGAGAACATTGATCTGATTTATACATCTACCTGGGCTTTTTATAATGAAGAAGCAACCAAGGGAGCGTTTGTTGAAATTACAAACGATCTTTTGCAGCAGTTTATGCCGCAGACCTATGCCGGAGAAGATTCCATGGCTTTCGAACAGGCAAAAATTGATGGCGCCTGCTATATGATTCCGAAAAACAGCCCGTATGTAAACAATGCAATGCCGGTTCTGATCCGTGGTGATCTGAAAGAAAAATATAACACCGGTGAGATCAACAGCGTGGAAAAACTGGAGGAGTACTTCAAGGCAGTGGCGGAAAATGAGGATGGTATTTATCCTTATGCGGCAGCAGGTGACGGCGTTGAAATGTCCATGAACTTATTCCAGAGCAGAAACAATCTGGTTCCGATGAGCTGTGGAAGCGGCAAGTACTTTGGTTATTTCTACAAAGGCACGGATCCTACGGTGGATGATGTGGTATGGCAGTACGGAACACAGGAATATCTGGATTTCTGTACCATGATGAAGGATTGGGCAGATCAGGGCTTCTGGTCCAAAAATGCAGTGTCTAACACAACTTCTCCATTAGATGCATTTGAGAATGGAACAAGCGCAGCACTGTTCTGGAATCTTGATACTTGTGAATCCGCAAAAAATGTAGTAGATTCCGAACATCCGGAATGGAAAGCAGAACTGGTTAATATTACACCCGGTGTGGTTCATGTAAAAGGCGTTTATACCGGTGATGGCTTTGCAATCCCGGCAGTGTCGGAAAATCAGGAAAGAGCCATGATGGTGCTTGATGTTTTGAAATTTGATAAAGAATGCTATGATATTGCAAGATATGGTATTGAAGGCTCCACTTATAATGCAACAAGTGATACAACCTATACACTTGGAGCTGACCAGGCAAATTACACAGTGGGTAATGCACCGATTTCATGGGGATTAAAAAATGATGTTCTGGAAAGAATTCAGGGAGAAGCCGGAACTACACAGAGTGAAATCCGTCAGCAGCTTATGGGTGATGCAATCAGTGAGATAACAAGTGGATTTATCTTTGATGACACGGCTGTAAAGAGTGAACTTGCTGCAATGAATGAAGTATGCTCACAGTACGTACCTATGCTGGAACTTGGACTTGTAGATGACGTTCAGGGAACTATTAATGAGCTGAACGAGAAATGTAAAACGGCTGGATTGGAAAAGGTACAGCAGGAATTCCTGAATCAGTATGCTACTTATCTGGAAAATCTCAGTAAATAAATTTAAGCTGTAAAGCAGTAATTTTACAAACAACAGTCTTGTTATACAGAACCGGTCTCCGGGTCAGGTCAAACTGACTTGGAGGTCGGTTTTTAAGATTGAAAATGAAGTTGTTTTACCTGGAAAGATTATGTATAATCGGAATAGATGTATTAAAAAGAACAATCAGGCACGATACAGGAGGAAAGAAATGGTATCTTTATTGAAAGGCGGTGCTTACCTGCTTGGCGGAACCGAAATTATCCCGGATTCCGGAGAGGCAGCAGCGCAGATTAAGGCAAAAACAGGCAAAGAAATTTCCAAAGAACAGGCGAAGAAAGAAACGATTGCCTACGGAATTCTTGAAAATCACAATACGTCAGGAAATATGGACAAGCTCAAGATCAAATTTGATAAGCTGACCAGCCATGACATTACTTTTGTTGGAATCATTCAGACTGCACGTGCCTCAGGGCTTGAGAAGTTCCCGATACCATATGTTCTTACCAACTGTCATAATTCCCTTTGTGCAGTAGGAGGAACCATTAATGAGGATGACCACATGTTTGGTCTTACCTGTGCCAAAAAGTACGGCGGCGTTTATGTACCGCCTCATCAGGCCGTGATTCATCAGTTTGCGAGAGAAATGCTTGCAGGCGGCGGAAGAATGATCCTTGGATCCGATTCCCATACCCGTTACGGAGCACTCGGAACCATGGCAATGGGAGAGGGGGGACCGGAGCTTGTAAAGCAGCTTTTGAACCAGACCTATGATATC
>OGZL01002485.1_pt1 | contig 13619 bp, 11 predicted proteins | sample 1576761 | NCBI WGS metagenome assembly OGZL01 (sample SAMEA3541595, study PRJEB24748) | human gut metagenome | biome: human gut; feature: human-associated habitat; material: faeces | place: China | collected 2012
GGCTCAGATCCTGTAAGAACATCGGCATGTTGTTCACGGGCGTCATGAATCCCGAGAGCAGGATGCACGGCACGCCCACGGTGAAGCACCCCAAGAAAGCCTGCTGCTGCGTGGAGGCGAACGAGGACACCATAAGCCCGATGCTGCTCACCGAAAGCGAGAACAGCAGCATGGTCACGTACAGCACCGCCACAGACCCCACAAACGGCACCTTGAAGAACCCGATTATGGAGAAAAAGAAAATGGTCCCGTGCACAAGGCCGACCACGCAGCCGGGGATCAGCTTTCCGCAGGCGATCTCCACCGGGCTCGCGGGCGAGACGAGCATCTGGTCGAACGTGCCGAGCTCCCGTTCCCGCGCCACGGTCAGGCCGGTAATGATCATCCCCATCAAGAAGTTGATCGTGCCGATCAGGTTCGGCAGGATGAACCAGCGGAAATCGAGGTTCGGGTTGAACCAGTTCAGCTCCTCGACCTCGACGCGGGAAGGCTTGGCCTGCACGAAAGCGGGCGTCACCGTTGCCAGCCCCTGTACGATCTGCTGGACATACTGCGTCAAAATCTGGGCGGTGTTGGATCGCCGCCCGTCCAGCAACAATTGCACTTCGGCGGGCACGCCCCGCTCCACTTTGGCGGAAAAGTCGTTCTGGAAGTGTATCACCACCAGCACATCCTGACGGTTGATGGCTTCCTCGGCCTTCTTGAAATCGTCCTCGAACGTGATGTGCCTGAAGGTCGGCGAACCGCGCAGCCGGCTGATGACCTCCTGGCTCCAGTACCCCGAGTCTTCGTTGATCACCACCACGTCCACGTTCTTCACTTCCATCGTGGCCGCCCACGCAAAGATGAATATCTGGATGACCGGCGGAATCAGCACCATGAACCGGCTCTGCCGCGTGCCCATGAGCACCAGCAGCTCTTTCCGCGCAATCGCAAGGATACGACGAAGCGTTCGCATCATAAAATAGACCTCCGGTAACAGGCGGCGCCCATTGCCCCTTCATTGGAGAAAGGCAAGAAGCTGGAGGGGCTCCCTTTTTCCGGAAACCCTCTCCCAAGGTTCACACATCCAACCGCTTCACCAGCTTCCTGTACGTGATGACCAAAAAGGCGGCGCCAAGCCCGAGCATAAAGGCCATGCGCGGAAGGAACACGGGCCAGATGTCCCCGGCAAGGAAGACCGTCTGAAGCGCCGTGTTGAAATGCCGCGCGGGGATGGCCAGCGTAAGGTATTGCAGCGCGTCGGGCATACTGTTGATGTCAAAAATGAACCCGGACAGGATGACGGCGGGCAGAAAGCCGGTGATCAGCCCGGTCTGGGCGGCAAGAAGCTGCTGCTTGGTGAGAATGGAAATGAGCAGCCCCTGCCCAAGCGCAGGCATGAGGAAGGTGCTCGACAAGACAAACAGGGCAAACACCGATCCGCGCAGGGGAACCTCAAACAGGAACACCCCGGCCAGCGCGCAGATGGTCATGGAAAACATGCCGAGGAAGTAATACGGGATAAGCTTTCCGAGCAGGATCTGCATCCGGGTCACGGGCGTGGCGAAAAGGGATTCCATCGTTCCCCGCTCGTACTCGCGGGCAATGACCAAGGCCGTGAGCATGGTCCCGATGAGCGTCATGACGATGGTGATGGAGCCGGGCACCAGATACCAGCGGCTCTTCGCCGCCGGGTTGAACCAGTAGCGCGGGGCCACGTCGACGGGCTGCTTCCGGATGGTCCCGCCGGGCGTGCGGGTCTGCTGCCAGTTGGCGATGACGCCTTGGCTGTAGCCGCGTATGAAGTTCGCCGTGTTGGGCTCGCCTCCCGACACGATCACCTGAATGGGGGCGACGGCCGCCTTGCCCTGCCCGCCAACGAGCAGCGCCTCAAAGTTGTAGGGAATGACGATGAAGCCCGAAATCACGCTGTCGCGCATCATACGCCCGGCTTCGGAACGCGACCGGGCCTGATGGACCCGGAAGTTCGGGGAGTGGGCGAAATTTTCCTGTAATTGCAGCCCGGACTGGCTGTTGCTTTCGTCGAGGATCACGATGTCCATGACCCCGGCGTCCAGCGTAATGCCGTAACCGAACAGTTTTCTTTTACCTCGACCGTGATCGTATCTGGCCGGTTGATCCTTACATGAATCGAATCTATAAATGGCAGAAGATCTGGTGACGCAATCTTACATTTTAAGAAATATGCAACCGAGTTATCAATATATCCATTCTCTACAACTGCCTTTTTAACTTCTGCTTCTGTATAATAACTTAATCCAGAAATTTTGATCTGTTTTGTTTTACACGTCCCTGCAATGATCACAACCGTAAGGATCAAAACTGCAACGATACCAAGCAGTATTTTCTTCCCCGATAGTTTATGTACTTTATTCTTGTTTTTATGCTCATCCATACGGATGACTTTTTTTTCTTCCATCACACTCACCCTTATCTTATGTGAATTTTCTTAGAAATTGATAATACGATTCCCATTTCGATCATGACAACAAGGATCGATGTACCTCCATAACTGATAAATGGAAGTGGAATTCCTGTCGGTGGGATCGTGTTTGTTACAACGGCGATATTGATGAATACCTGAATTGCGATATGTGTCATAAAACCGATCACAATCAGTGATCCAAATAAGTCTTCTGTATTCAGTGCGATCAAGAGCATCCGAAAGATCAGTGCCACAAACACAAGGATCAGACAAACTGCCCCGAACAATCCTAATTCTTCACAAATGATCGAAAAGATCATATCATTGTGTGATTCTGGAATAAATCCCATCTTCTGCATACTCTGCCCAAGTCCTTTTCCAAAAATCCCACCAGAACCGATCGCATATAATGCCTGCATCGTCTGAAATCCCTTTTTGTGACTTTCTGGATGCAGCCAAATCTGTACACGCTCATTTCGATAACTATTTGCCGTCAACAGATACACGAACAAGAGTATTATTCCACCGCCTGCTGTTAACATAAGTTCTTTCATCTTCGGACTTACCACAAACAGCATGACACCGATCATCGAACACACGACAAGTGCTGTACTTAAGTTCTGTGTAACGATCAGAGCAATGATCGGGACCGTTGGAAGAACGATCACGATACTATCTTTGAATGTTCGGATCTTATGAGCATTTGCTGATAATCTGTTCGCGAGATAGATCACAACCAGGATCTTAGATACTTCTGATGGCTGAAACTGAAATCCTGCGATGCTGATCCAGCGGACTGCACCCTTCTTTGCTGCACCTATGATCAACACAAGAACTAACAGTACGATACTAGCCCAATAACAGCCATTTCCAAACTTCTCACTTTTTATGATGCGGTAATCTAGTTTACAGCATACAACCATTGCAACCGCACCTAACACTATCGCAACTGCCTGCCTTAACAGCCAGTGATAGGAATTTCCATATGTGACAGTACTCTTATATGAACTTGTACTATAGATCATAACCAGACCAAAACATATCAGAAATATTACCAGAAACAACATCGGATAATCAAAGTATCTTTTGCCGGCCATATATTTTTCTTTGATGCGATTTGCCACTTTTTAGTTCTCCTTTAATTTTCTGACACAATCTTTGAAGATATCTCCCCTGACTTCATAATTCGGGAACATTCCCCAGCTTGCACATGCAGGTGATAATAAAACTGCTTCTCCATCTTTGGCTTTTCCTGCAATGTATGAAACTGCTTCTTCCATAGAATCAACAAACTTGATCTTATCAAATCCATGTGTTTTTGCACAATCAGCGATCTTTGGTGCTGTTACACCCATCAAGATCAGTTCTTTAACTTTTCCGTCAAATGCTTCGATCCACTCATCATATGTAGATTTCTTGTCATATCCACCACCGATCAGCCATGTTGGGCGGTTCATTGCTTTGATTCCTTTGATCGCTGCATCTGGATTCGTTCCTTTAGAATCGTTATAGTATGCAACACCTTTCACTGTATCCACATATTCAATACGATGTTCTACACCTTTAAACCTCTTGATTCCTTCTTTGATATATGAAACTGGAACTCCCATAGAATAAGTCACTGCGATCGCTGCTAAAATATTTTCATAATTATGGTCTCCTAACAGATTCACATCATCTAATGTACATACGATCTGTTTCTTTCCATTTTCTTCGATGATAAATGCATCACCTTCCATGGAAACCCCTTCTTTTATTTTATGATGCAAACTGAAAAACAGAACTGTTCCATTCGCTCTGTCTGCCATAGCTCTTGTTGTATCATCTTCATAATTTAATACCATTACCTGGTCTTTTGTCTGGTTTTTTCCAATGGATTCTTTTGTCTGTGCATAAACTTCTACTGTACCATGACGATCCAAATGATCTGGTGTGATATTAAGAACTGCACATACATCCGGTTTAAAATCAACGATCGTTTCTAACTGGAAACTGCTGATCTCTGCAGTTGTTACACTGTCCTCTTTTGTATCAAGCGCAACACTTGTATAAGGAATTCCGATATTTCCGACAACAAAACTGCTTTCATAATATCCTTTCATGATCTCTCCAGTCAGCGCTGTTGTCGTTGTCTTTCCGTTGGTTCCTGTGATCGCTGCGATTCTTCCTTTGGATGCCTGATATGCTAATTCAATCTCACTCCATACTGGCTTTTCCTGATCACGAAACATCTGTGCGATCGGTGCATTTACTGAAATCCCAGGACTTAACACTAATAGATCGAACTTACTTACATCTTCTTTTGTGATATTTCCTAAGATCAATGGAATCTCTTTCTTTTCATATAATTTCTCATAAAGTGCCTCTTTCTCAAGGTCTTCCTTTCCATCATACAGACTGACATCTGCACCTGTTTTTAAAAGCAGATTGACAGAACCAATTCCACTTTTTCCTGCTCCTGCTACTAAAAATTTCTTGCTTGTATCTATCATTTCTTTCTCCTTACTAAATCGCTACCAGTCCGATCAGGCAACAAACTGCCGTGGTGATCGCAAAGATTGCTACAACCTTTGTTTCTGGCCATCCTGACAATTCAAAATGATGATGGATCGGTGCCATTTTAAATAATCTTTTTCCTTTTGTCATTTTAAAATATAATACCTGTGCCATAACAGATAATACCTCGATCATATAGATCAATGCAACAATTGGGATAAATAAAGACAGGCGAAGCATCAATGCTGTTGCTGCCACAAATCCCCCAAGTGCAAGCGAGCCTGTATCTCCCATAAACACTCTCGCCGGATATACATTAAATACTAAAAAACCAAGAAGTGAGCCAACCGTCGCACAAGATACCGGCCAGATTCCAGCTGCCAGATCATTATGCCCCATTCCAATGGCTGCCACTGTAAAAAATGTTGCGATCAATACCGTAACACTTGATGCAAGTCCATCCAATCCATCCGTAAAATTAGCTCCATTCACAGTTCCTAACAAAATGATAAAAACCGCTGGGATAAAAAATACTCCAAGGTTTAAATATTTACCATGTGTAAAAGGAATCAGCATCGAAGTTCCTGTCTGCGTGTAATTTATCAAATAATACGCAAAGATTCCTGTGACTATGATCTGCCCAAACATCTTCTGCCAGGCCCGCAGTCCCAGGTTCCTTTTCATAACTACCTTGATGTAATCATCGATAAATCCGATAAATCCAAATCCCAGCGTCACAAACAGCACCGGGATGATCATCGGATATCTTCTAACATAAAATAACGATGCGATTACGATTCCAAGTAATATGATCAGTCCTCCCATCGTCGGAGTCCCTGATTTCTTCAGATGTGATTCGGGTCCTTCTCCCCGGATAAACTGACCGAATTTTAATTTGTGTAAATACCTGATCATCATCGGGCTAAGAAGTACGCTGATAAAAAAGGCAATTAAAACTGGTTTTACAATACCATAATTCATGTCGCCACCTCATTTGTTCTTGTTTCGTCTACGGTTCTTTTTTATCTGGCGTATATTCTTTATAAATCCCCATATATGGAAGTGCAGTTTGAAACACACTTCTCATCACAGGGGCTGCGATCGTTCCTCCATAGTAAGTTCCATGTGGTTCATCGATCAACACGATCCCAATGATCGCAGGATTGTCTGCTTTCGCAAATCCTAAAAAAGAAGAAATATATTTTCCATTTCCTCTTGGAAGTTTCTCACTGGTTGCCGTCTTTCCCCCAATGGAAAAACCATCCATCCGGCAGTTTCTTCCTGATCCATCGGAAACAACTGCTTCTAACAATTCTTTCATCGTCTCCGATGTCTGTTTTTTTATGACACCTTCTTTCACTGAATAAAAAAAAGCTTTTAATCTTGTTCCATCCTGCTTCTGAACATATCTTCCAAAATGCGGTGTGATCAGCTTCCCGCCGTTGATCACCGCACTGACTGCTCTTAACAGCTGTAACGGTGTGATCTGTATGGACTGTCCAAAAGACATCGTTGCAAGTTCAACTGCACCGACATTCTTCTTTTGATGCATGATCGAAGATGCTTCTCCAGGAAGGTCGATCCCTGTTTTCTCAAACAATCCAAGCTGGCGGAATGTCTGATACATTCCATCCACACCAACTCTGGCACCGACATCCATAAATACTGGATTACAGGAATTCATAACACCTTCTTTAAATGTCTCACTTCCATGTCCTCCGACTTTGTGACACCGGATCTTGCGATCCTCCACAATCCGAAATCCTGGACAATTAAAATGATCATTCACGCTGACTTTCGATGATTCCAGTCCTGCAGTCGCCGTTACGATCTTAAAGACCGATCCCGGTTCATAAGTATCATTTAAACAGGAATTCCGCCACTTCTTATTGAGATATTCCTGTTGTTTCTTACTATTTGCCTTTCTTTTCTTTGCTGACAAAGAGAAAGGATCATTCAGATCATATTCTGGAACATTGACCATTGCATAGATTTCTCCATTCTGTGGATTCATCAAGATCATGGATACCTGTTTTGCCTTCTTCTCTTTCTTCACCTTCTTACATGCCTGCACGGCATAATTTTGCAGATTCACATCAAGCGAAATATAAAGATCCCCTCCGGCAACTGGTTCTTCCCTCTCTTCATATGCTCCATCGATTTCTATGCCGCTTCCATCTGTCAGTGTCCGGATCCTTCCGGACTTTCCTTTAAGATATCGATCATAAAAAACCTCCAGTCCAATGATTCCCTGGTTATCTCCTCCTGTGAATCCAAGAACTTTCGATGCCAGGTTATCATATGGATATACTCTTTTGTAGTCTTCATCCACCTTGACCCCGTCAAGTTTAAACTTACGGATACGGTCTGCGATGTCTTTTTCTACATTACTTTTAATTTTTTCCCTTACTGAATTTTTATATACTTTTTTTCGGATCAAAGATTCTTTGATCTTAAGATTCTCAGATAAGACTTTTATTACTTTTTCCCTCTCTGTCATCTGAGAATATATCACAGAGATCGAATAGACTGCTTTGTTCGAAGCGATCTTTACGCCATTTCTGTCGTAAATACTGCCTCTTGGCGCTTTAATCTCCCGGTCTCTTTGATGCAGGTTTCTGGCTAAACTTAAATATTTATCCGCCTGAGCGATCATCACATAAGAAAGTTTTATCGTCACAACCAAAAACCCTGTGAAAAATGCAGCCGTGACAAGCAACAGTTTTTTCTTTGCTTTCGTTCTCATTTTATCTCCATGATCCCTGTCTTAATATAAAGATTATGAAAATAAAATGATGATATTACTTTTTGCTGCTTTTCGCAACATTTAATTCCTTGAGTGATCCTTCTAATACCTTCTTTGCAATCTCAACTGCAAGTCCTGTATTCGTCTGAGAATCCCTCTGAATCTCATCGATCACAACATAAACTAGCACCTGTGGATTCTCCACTGGAGAAAATCCACAAAAAGATACGATATAAGTTCCTGCACTTCTTGGAATCTTCTGTGCAGTACCAGTCTTACCACCAGCTGTATAATCTTTCATCTTTGCCTTTGTTCCAGTTCCTGAATCAACAGTTTCTTTCATGTATTTTCTTAATTTATCCGATGTCTCTTTTGAGATCGTCTGTTTCACTAACGTCGGCTCTATATTGCTGACAACTTCTCCATTACTGCTTCGAAGTTGTTTGACCACATGCGGTTTGTAATAATTTCCTCCATTGATCAGAGAACAAAATGCACTTCCCATCTGGATCATAGAGCAGTTAAATGACTGTCCAAAAGAACTTGTGGCAAGATCTGCGGCTGTCATATCTTTTGCATCATGAAGAAGCGATGCTGTCTGTGCTTCTCCAGGAAGATCGATCTCTGTCTTATTCCCAAAATTGAAATTCTTCTGATATCTTGCGAATACATTCTTGCCTTCTTTGGATGCAATCTGCATCAATGCATCATTGCACGATAATGAAATACTCTGAGACAACGTGATCAATCCATGTCCGCTTCTATGAGAACAGTGAATAGTATGCGGTCCAACCTTCTGGTATCCATCACAATAATAAGTTTCATTGCCCTTTAAGATTCCTTCTTCAAGACCAGCTGCTACCGTAAATGGCTTATATGTTGAACCTGGTTCAAATGCATTTGATACAATTGGATTCTTCCAGATTTCATTAAATGCTTTTGTCTTTTCTTTCTCACTCATCTTATTAACTTGACTTTGTGAGTATTTCTTTAAGAGATTTTTATCATCTCTTGGGCTTTCCAGATTATAGGAAGTAGAATTTGCCATTGCATAGATCTCTCCATTATTGGGATTCATCACAAGAATGCTGCTTCCCTTACTTCCATATTTCTTTTCAAACTTAGAAAGCTGATCTTCTGCCAGTTTCTGAATATTGGAGTCAATCGTTGTGACAACTGTTTTCCCATTCTCTGGCTCCACAATGGAGCTATCCTGTTCTAATTCTTCGTTTAAATATTTATATTTTCTTCCATCGACGCCTGATAAAGTACTGTTATAATACTGCTCGATCCCTCCAGTTCCGATCGTACCGTCTGATACAAAGCCAATGACCTGGCTTGCCAGTGACTGATTCGGATAACGGCGTTTGTATTTTTCATTAAATACGATCCCTGAGACATTCTCTGCTTTGTCTGAAGCGATAAAATCTTTCAGATCTGCGATCTGACTATAAGAAAGTTCTTCTCGATATACAGAATAGTAAGAATCTTTATGTCTTTTTATAAATTTTAACAACTTATCTTCATCTAACTTCATATATTTATGAAGTGCATCAATGGTTGCTTTCTGTACCTCTTCGGATCTTAAAATATTCTTTGGTTCTAAAACCAATGTATACATCTTCTGGCTGGTTGCTAATGTATTTCCATCACGATCTAAGATATCTCCCCTTTTATACGGAAGCGTTTCACTAGAATAATTCTGCTGTGATAATACCTGTCTTTTGTAAATTCCGTTCTTAAATATACTAAAATAGATCAATCTTCCAATCAGTAGAACAAAAAGAAGTGCTATGATTCCGCACGCGATCATCGTACGTCGTTTCATAGCATCATTTAATCGTTTGATAGGTTTTCTTCTTTTCTTCAAGTTTGCCACCTCTTAGTCTGCTTTTGGTATCTTCCCGTACTGGCGTATGTATTCTGCATCCTGGCTCTCATAACGAAGAGTATGTTTGGAATCTGGTTTCACCATTCCATATTTCTTTGCCGCAGTTTCTACAGTATCAAAACGAATACTCTGTTCAATCTCAAGATTCAGATCTTCATTCTCTACCTGCAGCGTGTTCAACTGTGTCTTTGCATCCGTAAGAGCCGCTTTTTGATTCAAAACTTTCGTACGCTCTGACAGATAAAAGAAACTTGCAACTGCGATCACACAAAGTCCCGCAACTAATACCTTGATAAAGGCCAGATCGATTGACATTGCTCTCTTCTGATTCTGTCTTGTTGACTCCTTTACCTGATGTTCTCTTCTTGGTCTTGTCTTCCTTGGCTGTCTGCGCACTGGCTCTGCAGCAAGATCTTCTATCTTCCTTGCTGTATTGCCATAGATCATGTTATATCGTTCTTGTCTCGTCTTGTCCATTGATACTCTCCCTTATTCTGCCCTTTCAAATACTCGAAGCTTGGAACTTTTTGCTCTCTTATTGTACTCTAGTTCTTCTTCCCCTGGAATGATTGGTTTTCTTGTTAACTGTTTTCCTTTCGATACGTTGCCACATACACATACTGGGAAGTTTGGCGGGCATGTACAAGGATTCTCATTCTTCTTAAAAGCTCGTTTGACGATACGGTCTTCTAAAGAATGGAAGGTAATGATACATAATCTTCCACCTGGATTTAAAAGATCGATCATCGCATCAATGCTGTCTTTCAATACGTCTAATTCTCTGTTACATTCGATACGGATCGCCTGAAATGTCTTCTTCGCCGGATGTCCTCCAACGGCTCTGACTTTCATCGGAATCGCACCTTTGATGACTTCTATTAACTGTCCGGTCGTTTCGATCGGACTTTCTTTTCTCTTATTCACGATATGTTTTGCAATGTTCTTTGCAAATTTCTCTTCGCCGTAGTCTCTGATTATATGGAATAGTTCCATCTCGGAATATTCATTGACAATATCTCTTGCAGTCAGTGACTGTCTTTGATCCATTCTCATATCAAGCGGAACATCTTCTCTGTAAGTAAATCCACGTTCCTTATCATCTAACTGAAAGGATGATACCCCAAGATCTAACAAGATTCCATCGACATGTTCGATTCCAAGATCATGTAACACTTTCGGCATGTTTACATAATTATCACGCACGATCGTTACTTTGTCCTTAAACGATTCTAACCGCTTCGTGCTTGCAGCAATCGCATCCGCATCCTGGTCGATCCCGATGTATCTTCCTTTCTCTGATAGTTTCTGGCATACATGATATGCATGTCCGCCTCCGCCCAGAGTCCCATCCACATAGATTCCGTCTGGTTTAATATGTAGTTCTTCGATCGTTTCGTCTAATAAAACGGAAATGTGTTTAAATTCCATAATCCACCTAACTTATATGCTTAATCCTAATTCCTGCATGCTGGCTGCGATATCATCCATATCCTCATAAGAATTGTTCTCAATCCACTTCTCCTTACTCCAGATCTCGATGCGGTCAGCCATTCCTGTTAATACAACTTCTTTCTTCATCTGGGCAAATTCCCGAAGTGTCGCTGGGATCAAGGTTCTTCCCTGCTTGTCCATCTCACATGGAGCTGCCCCTGCCATGAAAAATCTCGAAAACTTTCTGGCATCTTTATTAATAAGTGGCAAAGTTTTTAGCTTCCCTTGAAAACTTTCCCATTCGTTTTGTGGGAACACAAACAGGCATCCATCCAATCCCTTTGTCATCACAAATTCCTGACCTAATTCTTCCCGGAATCGTGAAGGAATGATCAGCCTGCCTTTTGCATCAATCGTGTGATTAAATTCCCCCATAAACATGGACATCACCACTTTCCACCACTTCTTACCACTTATAAATTTCATTTTATACGATAGACTTATAAATTGCAAGGAATAATCCACAATCAAATCTTAGTTTTTTCTTAGAAATCCTTGTTTTTTTGCACAAAAAAGAAGGGATTCCCTAAAAGTGGTTTTATTTCCCTTCTTTTTGTGTCTTATTTCGTTATTTTCTTCCTTTTATATATGATAAATGCCGTTCCAAATACTGCAAGGATCAGTGCTAAGATCTGGGATACCCTGATTCCTGTAGATCCGATCATCAGGGAATCGGTCCTTAATCCTTCAATCAAAAATCTTCCGATTCCATAACCAATACAATAAATGGCGATCAATTCTCCATCAAATTTCTTTCTCTTCGTAAAAAAGAAAATGATCAACAGTAGTAAAACAAGATTCCACATAGATTCATATAAGAATGTCGGATGTACCTGAATAAAGGTTGCTGCTTCATTTCCAGATACAACATAAGTTGCCTTATCATACAATCCATTGGATACGATCTCATCAATCCTTCCGTGTTCAATAAAGAAATTTGTCGGAATCTGCATTGCAAATAAACTGTTGGTATATGATCCAAACGCTTCTCTGTTAAAGAAATTGCCCCATCGTCCAAGAATCTGACCGACAAGCAGTCCTTTTACCGCCACATCTCCAAACTGAAGCATAGATAAATGTTTCTTCTTGCAGAAGATATATAATGTGATTGCACCTGCGATCACACCTCCATAAATTGCAAGTCCTCCATTTCTGATCTGTATGATCTCTGACAAATGATTCTTATAATAATCCCATGAAAAGATCACATAATAGAGTCTTGCTCCTACGATCGCCGGAATGATCATCGTGATCAGATAGTCAAAGACTAATTCCGGATCAAATTTATTTTCATGTTTTGCTGCGTAATAAGAAACGATCAATCCAAGCAAGAATCCTGTTGCAATGATCATTCCATAATATTTGATCTCAAACCCTCCAATATTGATTCCATCACCGACATTTTTCAGTACGATCCCTAAATGTGGGAATCTGATTTGATGTTCCATCACTTTTCTTCCTTTCTAAAGCCTCGTTTTGTCTCTTCTTTGTTTTGTTACTCAAATCAAAGATATCTTATCCCATTTCTCTTTTCTTTTCAAGTCGCTTATGGTAAACTATCTACAGTATGACCTTGGATATTTTTTCAAGGTCTGTTTTAAGAAATACCCATGAGAAAGGAAATTAATAGATTATGAAATTAGGAATCGTTGGATTACCAAACGTCGGAAAGAGTACATTATTTAACTCTTTAACAAAAGCCGGTGCTGAATCCGCTAACTATCCATTCTGTACGATCGACCCTAATGTGGGAATCGTAACAGTTCCAGATGCTCGTGTTGATTATCTGGCTGAGAAATACCATTCAAAGAAAGTGATCCCTGCAGCGATCGAATTCGTTGATATCGCAGGTCTTGTAAAAGGAGCTTCCAAAGGGGAAGGTCTCGGAAACCAGTTCCTTGCAAATATCCGTGAAGTCGATGCGATCGTTCACGTTGTTCGTTGTTTTGATGATGGAAATATCGTTCACGTTGATGGTTCTGTAAACCCACTTCGTGATATCGAAACGATCAACTTCGAGCTGATCTTCTCTGATATCGAAGTGTTAGACCGTCGTATCGCAAAATCAACAAAAGGATCAAGAAATGACAAATCTCTTGCTCACGAAGTTGAATTCTTATCTAAAGTGAAAGCTCATCTGGAAGATGGAAAGCTTGCTAAGACATTTGAAGTCGATGATGAAGAAGATCAGGAAATCTTAAATTCCTGCAACCTGTTAACGATCAAACCAGTCATCTTTGCTGCGAACGTTAACGAAGATGAACTTGCTGGAGAAGATAACGATTATGTAAAAGCTGTCCGTGAGTATGCTGCAGACGTTGATGCGAAAGTATTCGTTGTATGTGCTCAGATTGAACAGGAAATCTCTGAATTAGATGATGATGAGAAGAAAGAATTCTTAGAAGATCTTGGATTAGAAGAATCTGGTCTTGAAAAACTGATCTCTGCCAGCTACTCTCTTCTTGGACTGATCAGTTTCTTAACTTCCGGAGAAGACGAGACACGTGCTTGGATGGTTATTGCACTATAATGAAGAAGGGGGATTAGTAGAAAGTGATACAGAATAC
>OGZL01002492.1_pt1 | contig 13600 bp, 6 predicted proteins | sample 1576761 | NCBI WGS metagenome assembly OGZL01 (sample SAMEA3541595, study PRJEB24748) | human gut metagenome | biome: human gut; feature: human-associated habitat; material: faeces | place: China | collected 2012
AGATAAATATAACTCGTTATCAATAACAAGGTATAGTACACAATCTCAATGGTAAAGCAGATTTCAATCGGTGCTTTGAGCCACATCCCGATGAAAATGATATACGAGCCGTAAATGATAATTGTAATTGTTTCGAGCAGTAAGGCGGCTTGTGTGTTTCCTGTGCCCGAGATACCGTTGAACACAACATTGGCTACCGATGCGATGAGCATGGCGATACAAATCACATAGACTGAAGGGACGGATTCTGCAATCAGTGCTGCCTCACTGGTATAGACGGACAGCAGTAGTTGCGGGAATAGTGCTGTGACTGCTACCAGCCCCAGCATAATAAAGAACGAGAATCTCGCAATTTTATTAATAAGCGGCATTACGTGCTTGATACCTCCCGCACCGATAGCATTACTGACAAGACTGTTTGTGGTGGTTGCCAGTGAATTGACCGGAATCAGCAATACGACGTAGATACTCCGGACTATGTTGGCAATCGCCAGTTCCCGTTGTCCCAGCCGTTCTACGGCAACAAAGAATACGAACCATGTAGCCATTGACAGGAAGTATTGGAGCATGGTGAAGCAGGAAATGCTGAGAATCCGCATCAACAGTGCAGGGTCGAACGAACGCAGACGGTTCAGTCCGTATTTCTTTAAGTCGATAGTGACATATGTGTAGATGAGGAAGAATAGGATAGAGGAGGCTTCGGCCAGTACGGAAGCAATGGCGGCTCCCTTGATACCCATTTCGGGCAGACCGAATTTCCCGAAGATCAGTGCGTAGTCCAGCACGACATTAGTCAATGCCATGACGACTGCGTTAATGGTCAGCACTTTAGTACGTGTGATTCCGATATACAGTGCCCGGAACATAACATTGATGAATGAGAAGAAGAATCCGTAGATACGCCAGTCCAGAAACTCCATTGTCCCTTTGTAGATTGATTCCGAGGAAACCAGCAACCGCATGATGTTGCCGCCGAAAGCCTTGGTGAAACCGAAGAGTAGTAATGCCATTACAAATAGGAACATAACTCCCTGAATCATCACCGGACCTACATCTGTGTAGCGTCCCTCGCCGTTACGTCTCGCAATGACAATTTGCGAACCGGTACTGAATCCGAATGCGATGGTGAATACACATATATAGAATAGTCCGCCCATAGCAGAAGCTCCCAAGGCAACTTCACTTACGTGACCCAGGAACGCCGTATCGGTGACATTGATGACATTTTGTGCCAGCAAGCTGAGTAGTATCGGGTAACTGACACTCCAAATCTGTTTGTTGGTATACATATTAAGCGTTTAAGTTTACATTTTGCAAAGATAGCGCTTTATTCCGAATCGGAAGCGATCGGGTAGGTGAAAACAATTTCCGGACCCTCCGGGGTTTGGGTATTGATTTGATAGGTTCCTCCGAAATGTGTCAGCAATAATTGGTTGATTTCGTGCCGGATGACAGTTTCCTGTGAGACAAAGGTAGTATCCGCCAACGGCGAATTAATGATTTGGAAATGAAGCATTTCATCTTTCCGGCTGAGTATGAAACGGATGACGCGTTCCTGTTTTTGGTCTTGCTGGTATTCATGCGGGTAAACCAGTGTGCTAAGTATCATCTGTGTCAGGCGGGCGGTATCTGTGCGGACGGGCTGTGACTTCGTTTCTGTGTAGAATCGGACTTGGATGCCTGTCGTTTCATTCTTCATACGTGCCATATAACATGCTTCGTTGCATAGTTCGACAGCATCGTAAACTTGTATCTGGAATTTCATCATTTGAGCTTCCAGGCGTGATAAGTCGAGCACATCGTTGACAAGTCTCATTAACTTTTCAGAGCTTTGGTGGATTATGTTCGAATATTCCTTCCTTGTTCCTTCATCAATATTCGGTTCGCACGCTATGAGTTGCGAGAATCCTACTACGTTATTGAGCGGAGTGCGGATGTTATAACTCATGTTCGAAAGAAAGCGGTTCTTTATTTCATTCGTTTCCCGAACGGTTGCGGCGGCTTTGCGGATTTCGTTTTCCGAACGTTTCAATGCCTTTCGTACCATAGCCAGACGGAACATGAAAATGAATAATACAAATAAAACAACGATAATCACAGCCAGAAAGATGAGGCGAATCCGGTTGTTGTGCCGTTGTTGTTCCATATTGATTTTATCCAGTTGATAACTGCTCTTTATTTGTTCCATTTGATTGTTTGCAAGCGACATGGAGGCGGAATCTTTAATGGCAAGTGCCTTCTGATATAGTGGAACGGCCTTTTCGCTATCGCCGGCCTTTACCCATATTTTAGCTTTCACCAATAACTGTTCGGCATAGTCGCTGGCATAGTTGTCTTTCAGCATGACTAATGTGGTGTCGATATAATCTGAGGCTTTTTGATATTCACCGATATATTTGTAATATCTGGCGTAGGTGTCGAAATAAAGTACCTGATACATGAAATAGTTGTTTTCGTTCTGATATTCCTTAGCTTTCACCAGATGTTCATAGGCTCTTTGCGGCTGTTGGGTATTCAGGTAATAATAAGCATAGAACAATTCGTTGAACAGAAATACGTCAGAGAAACCGTCTTTAAGAGAAGGATTTTCCTTGATATGTTTATAGAGTGTGCTTTCGAGTTCTTGCAGGTATTTAAACAGCTTGCTGTTATTCTTCATTTCTTTGGTGACAGATACCAATTGCGACAGTACCGAGATGCGAACTACCGGATTAGCGTCCGGAGCAAGTAGCTTGTAGGCTTCTTCCAGTGCTTTGATGCCTTCCTCCCAACGTTGACTGCCGATGTAGGCATTGCTCAGACACTGATGAGCGGCTACCAGTCCCCGATGATTGTTTTTTTCGAAAGCTTGTTGCTTCATCTTGTTTGCCTCGCTAATGGCACGCTCGTATTCTTCGTTGTAAGTGTACAAGTCGATCTGGAAACGTTTGGCGTCGAAGAAATAATCCCATATACCGGATTTGTGGACGTGTGGTTCCATTTGTGTAATCCATTTCGCTACGCTGTCTGTTTTGCTGTGGTTATAATAGTACAATAGGTGATAATAGGCTGCCAGTCCTGCGTATTTATCATCCTTCTGAAACAATGCTTCTTTCATTAAAGTGTCCGAGAACTGGATGCATTTAGGATTGTTCTGTTCTATTCTTATAATGTTGTTTAAAGCTACAAGACGGGTTGAGTCATGAGGCAGGTTTTGAAACACCTGTATCAAACTGTCCGTGTTCATTTCATAATCGGCTTTTCCGACAAGAAAGCAGCAACAGACTATGTGCAGTAGTATTAATCGTTTCATCTTGTTTCCTCCTTTCCTTGGTCGCTTTTGTCAATAGGATGTGTAAACAAGAAACGTGAACCTTCTTTGTAATCGGGGTCGATCCAGATACTACCTCCCAGTTGTTCGATGATGAGTTGGCAAATCGATAGTCCGAGCCCCGTACCTTGGGCATTTTCATTGAGCTTCTCGAAACGGTTGAATATCTTTTTCTGTTTTTCTTTAGGGATTCCTGTGCCGGTATCGGTGACAGAGAAAAGTGCCGTATCTTCCGTTTGTTGCTCAAGTTGCAGAGTGATAGAGCCTTGTGAGGTGAATTTAGTTGCATTGATAAGCAGGTTGATCAGTACCTGTTGCAGGCGGGCACTATCTGTCAGTAGTTCCAAGGAATCGAGAGGAGTGGAGAAGCGGACGTCTGCATGGGTCTGCTTTATCTTTTCCACCATATCAATGACGTTTCTGCATAGTCCTACTGCATCGCATATTTTGAACTTGAATGTCATCTTTCCAATTTCAAGGCTGGATAAGTCAATCACGTCATTAATCAACTTTAGCAACAGTTCCGAATTTTGCTGGATAATATCATTGCACTGTTTTCTCGTTTCTTCATCAATGGATTCTTCCGTCAGAATGGTGGAAAAGCCGGATAAGGCGTTGAGCGGAGTACGAATCTCATGACTCATGTTAGAGAGAAAAAGGCTTTTAGTGCGAATCGAATTTTCTGCCTGTTTCTTTACTTTTTCTTGTTCTTGTTGCGATTGGATCAGACGTTTGTTGTTCCTTTTGATGCGGAAGATGAAGAATATAATTAAGGAGAGGACAGACAGGATAATAAACCAGCTCCAGTATAAGATTTTCTTTTGCCTGTTTATGTTGTTTAATTCATTCTTGTCAATCTGATAGAGAGTATGCAATTCATTGATCTGGCGCAGATAGCTATTGGCGTCAAGTGAGTCTTTGCGTGCGTTAATCACTTCATATTCCTCACATGCTTCTTCGATACGTCCCATTAATGAAAGAACTTTTGCCCGTTCTTGTGATATCTGTATGTCTTTGTACGAACCGGATTCTTTGACGTATGGCAGTAATTCATCATACGATTGCAATGCCTGGGTATATTCTTTTGCGGCGATATGGTAGGAAGCATATAAGTATTTGATTAACAGAAGAAAATATGGATACGGATGTTTGGCATAGATTCGCTCCATTTTTTGCAGATGTTCCAATGCCGAAGGGAGTTTGTCTGACTGTATCTCATAAAACGCACGGCAACAGGGAAGATAAAAATAGCAAGGTGAATCGGGCCTTTTGTCGCAAAGAGCTTCCAGGTAGTTGATATCTTTCTCAATACCTGCCATTTGCCGGTTATTGAGCTTAATAAGTATCATTTGAGATAATGCGTTTTTTAAATAGATGTCGGCTTCGGGTATCTGTTGCATAATCTCTATTGCTTCTTCATAAGAACCTATGGCAACTTGTGGTGTTGATGAGCTTAAATATGTATTTCCGATTGCACGTAGTGCAAGAGCTGTTCCTAGCGGGTAGTCTATCTCTTTAGCTTTCTTATACATTGAATTGGCGTTGTCAATAGCCAGGCTGATATTTCCTTCTGTTATTGATGACTGAACCGCCATTGCTTTGAGCTGGAATAAGATGTCGTATCGTTGCTGCTTTTCAAGTTCAGGTGTTAACAGCTTCTCCCATAAGATAATACTGTCTGTGGTGACGCCGGTGTTAAAAGCAAGGTCATACTGAATGAGCGGCTGTAATAAAGACAGACGTTCTGCATTAGTATGTGCAGCGTACAATGTTACCGATATGAATACCGTTATAATTGTAGTAATTATGTGGTGTAAGTTTCTATTCACCGGATGTTTGTTTGCAAGGTTTTATGCAAAAGAAACAAAAAGAGCGAAGACTGACAAGAATCTTCGCTCTTTTTTTCTAATTTATTTTCTTTTGATAATATCACGTGCGCTAGGGCCTTCGTGGTTGGGGTAGCCGGGAGTATGATTTCTGCATCTCGGGTCGGCGTCTACTTTCAGACTGCGGTAATTATCTTTTGACCGGGTGATGTAGTCGTCGAGCATGGCACGGTGTTCTGCAAGAACCTTGGCATATTGGGGATTCTTGGCGAGGTTCTTACGTTCACCCGGGTCGTTCTTCATGTCATAGAGTTCTTCTCCGTTGCCTTCCAAATAATGGGTGTACTTGTATCTGGGGCCACGTACCATACGTCCGGGAGTAACTGTGTATTCATATTCACTATGCCATTCGGATACAACATATGGATGAGTCTTCTTTTGTTTTTCTCCTTTTAATGTCGGTGCGAGGCTGATTCCTGCCTTTTCTGCGGGAACAGGAATGCCGGCCAGGTCACAGAGGGTTGGCAATAAGTCTAGTGTAGGCTGCGTGAGTAAGTGGTCTACCGGTTTTTTCTGATGCTTGATACCGGGACCTGCAAAGATAAATGGTACGTTTGTCATTTCATCATAGAAACTGATGTGCTTGGTCACCATACGGTGTGAAGTCATTCCGTCACCATGGTCGGCAAGGATAACAACGATTGTGTTCTTTCCTGCGGGGGTGGAGTATAATGCTTTCAAAACACTGTCTACTTGTTTGGATACCATTTTTGTATAGTGCTGGAAAGCGGCGATGTAATGGCGGTAATTTTCCTCACTCCAATGGGAGGCTTGCGTCATACGCCGGTGGCTGCAACAGATGTATTGCACCGGGGTAGGTATGTTGTTCCAGTCTTCTACATCGAAATTGTCGGGCAGTTCCGGGAGTGTGCCGCTGACAGGTCGGTCAGTATGTACTCCTTCATTTTCTCCTACGAATCCGCAGATATTATGGGGATTCTGAAAATCGGCAATGCATATGAAAGGTTTTTCCGAAGGATTGCTTAAATAGGAAACAACGTCCTCGCAGGTTCCTACGTCCAGAAAACTATCATTATTGACCGGAAATTCCGGGTCGGTAAATGGCTTTGCTACCGGCTCTTTATGTTTGAATCCTCTTAATGAACCCATATCGTGCGTTTTTCCGAAGTGTACAGCTTCGTAACCGTTTTCCGAAAAAAGGCTTCCTAATGTCGGAACGTTTTCCGGTATAGGTGTATTGATCGGTTCGCTGGAGTTGGAGCGTACGTTAGTTTGATGAGGCATCATGCCACTCCATAAAGCGGCGCGTGACGGTTGGCTGAGGGGGCAGCCTACATAAGCATTGGAAAAGATAACTCCTCTTGAAGCTACTTCGTCGATAGGAAGGGTGCAACCTTGTGTATGACCGTAGGCGCCAACGACGCGTTGTGTAAGATGGTCGCATTGGATAATCAGAAAATTGGGCTTTTCTTGTGCTTGGGCTGCTATGCCGCAAAGAGCCAATCCCATGAAAGGATAAATTGTTTTCATTCTTGGTTAGAATTAAGTGATACTTGATTTTGAAGCAAAAGTAGGAAAAAAGGGAAAGCAAAAAAGGGGGGAATACTTGTTTTGGACGCAAGTGAAAGTTTTTTGTACAAAATTGGAATAAATGACGGGTGATAAAACTATAAACGGTGAACAAACTGCGATTATAACGCATTCTGTTCACCGTTCATTATTTATGGTTTACTGCTAATTAGCTGTTCATGCTCATCAGGAATTCATCGTTGTCTCTGGTTTTTTCCAGACGGTCTTTTACGAAGTCCATTGCTTCGATCGGATTCATGTCGGCAAGATATTTACGGAGAATCCACATACGGTCGAGAGTTGTCTTATCAAGTAACAGATCGTCACGACGAGTACTGGATGCGGTAATGTTGACTGCCGGGAAGATACGTTTGTTGGACAGGTTGCGGTCGAGTTGCAACTCCATGTTACCTGTACCTTTGAATTCTTCGAAGATAACTTCGTCCATTTTAGAACCGGTATCAATCAATGCAGTTGCGATGATTGTCAGTGAACCACCATTCTCGATGTTACGGGCAGCACCAAAGAAACGTTTCGGCTTATGAAGTGCGTTTGCATCCACACCACCGGAAAGTACTTTACCCGATGCAGGAGATACTGTGTTGTATGCACGTGCCAGACGAGTAATAGAATCAAGGAATATAACTACGTCGTGGCCGCATTCTACCAGTCTTTTTGCTTTTTCCAATACGATACCTGCGATTTTCACGTGGCGCTCTGCCGGTTCATCAAAGGTAGAAGCGATAACTTCGGCATTGACGCTGCGCGCCATATCTGTTACTTCTTCCGGACGTTCGTCGATAAGCAACATAATCATGTATACTTCCGGATGATTGGCTGCAATGGCATTTGCAATGTCTTTCATTAAAATTGTCTTACCGGTTTTAGGCTGGGCTACGATTAAAGCACGTTGACCTTTACCGATTGGAGCGAAAAGATCTACTACGCGGGCAGACATGGAATCCGAATAACCGCCTTTGCAGAGTTTGAACTTTTCATCCGGGAAAAGCGGCGTCAGGTGTTCGAAAGGAACACGGTCGCGAACGAAAGCGGCGTCACGTCCGTTAATCTTCGATACCTTTACTAACGGGAAATATTTCTCTCCTTCTTTGGGCGGGCGGATAACTCCTTCTACCACGTCACCGGTTTTCAGGCCAAATAACTTGATTTGCGACTGTGATACATAGATATCGTCAGGAGAAGAAAGGTAATTATAATCGGAAGAACGGAGGAATCCGTATCCATCCTGCATAATTTCCAGTACGCCTACTCCATTAAGGATGTCATCGAATTCATAAGGCTTTTCACGCTCAATAACTTTACGTTCCTGCTGCTGTTGTGGTACCGGAAGATTTTCGTTCGCGTTGTTTGGCTGGGCAGGACGCGGCATCGGTACACGCTGCTGGTTCTGATTTTGGTTATTGTTACGTTGGAAGTTATTATTGTTATTATTATTGGCGTTATTGTTACTATTGCTAGCATTATTATTGCCATTATTGTTGTCACGCGGACGGACAATGCGTGGACGTTGTTGCTGTTGTTGCTGATGAGCCTGTTGTTGTGGCTGTGGTGCTTGTTGTTCGGTAGCAGTTTGTGCCAGTTCAGTTTTGGTGGCTTCGAATTTTCCAAAAAGTTCGGTGGGAAGTTCTATCTTTTCTGAAGGCAGATCTTCGATAGGAATAAAATCATCGTCGTCGGCACCGGATAAGATATTGCTTTCTTCGTCTATAACGGGTTCGGCTTTCTTTTGCGGTTGCGGTTTCACTACTACTTTCTTCTCTTCAGCAGGTTTGTTGGCTTTTGTTTTCTTTTCGGGAGCTTGTGCCGGGACTGCTTTTTCTATTACTTCAGGAGCTTTCTCAGTAACTACTTTATCTTCCGTTACTTTAGGAGTTGCCGGAGTTGCAGTTTTCACGCTTTCAACTTCTTTTTGCTCTGCTGCATCGGCATTTTTACGCGGACGGCCTACTTTACGTTTAGGAGCTGCGGTATTTTCTGCTTTAACTTCAACAGCAGGAGTCTCTTTTTCTTTATTTGCACTTTCCTCTTTTTTAGAAGGCTGTTGTGGCTTGGCAGGAGCAGCTTCTTTGGCTTTCTCAGCTTCTCCTTCCTTGGTTGCGGAAACTACTTTGTTATCTTTCTTGGCAGGCGCTACGCGTGAACGCTTTTTCTTTTGTTCTTCTTTGCGTTCTTCTTTAAGCTTGTCTGCGGCAACTTTCTTTGTGGCTCCGGCGATTGCTTGTTCATCGAGTATTTTGTAAACAAGGTCTTCCTTTTTTAATGAGTCTGTTTTTTTTATGCCTAACTCTTTGGCAATAACTTGAAGTTCCGACAGATCTTTGTCGTTTAATTGGATAATGTTATACATATAGTATGGTAAGTTATTAATATTTCTTTTTTGCTGAATTATGGACAGCATTACTATGACTCTCCGGTCACAGATATGCGAGCATACGTTTTGTTTTTATTATGAATTAGGGATGTATATGTTGAATCGTAGAATGTTTCAACGGGGCAAAGATAATAAATTTTTTTGGTTTCATAAACAATCAAACCTTTTTTTCAACGTAAAAGTGTATCTTTGCTACATAAAAGAAAATAGTATGACAGTAAATGAAGCTCATTTAATTTATTTTTCGCCTACACACACATCAAAACAAGTTGCCGAGGCGATTGTTCACGGAACAGGAATAAAAAATATTCTTCCTGTTAATGTCACTTTGCAGACTACCGGGGAAGCTGTAATTCCTGCATCTGCATTGGCTATTATCGTAGTTCCCGTATATGGAGGTCGTGTAGCTCCTTTGGCAATGGAACGTTTGCAGAATATTCGTGGCTTGGATACACCTACTGTGTTGGTTGTGGTTTATGGCAATCGTGCTTATGAAAAAGCCTTAATGGAATTGGACGCTTTCGCCCTTCCCCACGGATTGAAAGTGATTGCCGGCGCAACTTTTATCGGTGAGCATTCATATAGTACGGATGAACATCCGATTGCTGCCGGACGTCCGAATGATTCGGACCTGGCTCTGGCTACGGAGTTCGGGAAAAAGATCATAGAAAAAATAAAAACGGCTACCGGCCCGGATACTCTTTATCCGATAGATGTCCGTGCTATCAAACGCCCGAGGCAGCCTTTCTTCCCCTTATTTCGTTTTTTGAGGAAGGTTATCAAGTTACGTAAAAGTGGCACACCGCTTCCTCGTACTCCGTGGGTAAAAGATGAGAGTCTGTGTACACATTGTGGGTTGTGTGTGGTTCATTGTCCGGCGGGTGCTATTACAAAAGGCGATGAACTAAATGTAGATGAAACCAAATGCATCAAATGCTGTGCTTGCGTGAAAGTCTGTCCTAGGAATGCAAAAGTGTATGATACTCCTTTTGCGGCTTTATTATCGGATTGTTTCAAGAAGCAGAAACAGCCTCAGACTATTTTGTAAATAACAACGCGTTTCGTTGTTTCATCAATACGGAAGCGGTTATCTATTCGTTCGCCTATCAGCCATGCAATGCGTTCTCCGCAACAGAGCACCCATTGACGCTCTTTCTGACTGATAGAAAATTTGCGGTCGGTCAGGTAATCGCTTATTTTTTTCTTGCCTTTCATTCCGAAAGGAATAAAAGTATCACCGATTTGCCATTTACGGTGATAGATTTCTTCATTCAACTTGTCAGCGTCAAAACATGCTGTTCCTTTTTCCCGTGGAATCTGAAAATTTGACGTGTATTCTTTCTCTTCTTTAATTAATTGAAAAGGGGGGATGTCTTTTTCTTCAGACCGGATTTCTTCCAGTAGCAAAAATTCCCTGTCTTTAATCACTCTCCATTCTTTGCTGGCAAACTGTTTTCCCGATTGTCCATGAAGTGAGTTTGCAATATCTTTGATTTGTGTGGAGTTAAAGCCGAGTGGATGCAGAGTCTCGAATAAAATAGTTTCGGGTACAGCTTCTTTTAACAAACTGCTGATCCGGATTCCTTCTGGTGTGACTATTCTTGCTTTTGTTTTTGCTATACATTTATTGTATATAGTAGCTACATCATTCAGATAATTACTCGTCTCCACCAGACTATTCTTGACGGATGGATTAATCTCCTCCATAAGTGGAAGGAGGTTGAGCCGGATCTTGTTGCGGGTGTATTCATCTTCCAGATTTGTACTATCGGTTACATAATCCTGTTCAATGTTTTGTAAATATTGAATGATCTCTTTGCGGTTGACACAAAGGAGTGGACGTACAATAGCTCCGTTGCGAGGACGGATTCCGAGTAATCCGGTGATTCCTGTGCCACGGATTAGATTGAGCAACATTGTTTCTATACTGTCGTCCTGGTGATGAGCAACGGCAATGACATCGGCCCGGTATTTATTTTTAATTTCTTCAAACCAGTTATAACGGAGTTCCCGCGCTGCCATTTCTATCGAAATATGCTTTTCGGCTGCGTATTGGGTTGTGTTGAAATCAGCGGTATGTAATCGGATGTTGTATTTCAGGCAGAGTTGGCGGACAAATGATTCATCGCGGTTTGATTCCTCGCCGCGTAAATGAAAGTTACAATGTGCGGCTTCGCAGTGATAACCTGCTGTGTGGAGAATACGTAGCAGTGCCACAGAGTCGGCGCCGCCGCTCAATGCTACCAGAATTTTGCTGTCTGATGAAAACAGATGATTCTTTTCTATATATTGTGTAATCCGTTGCTGTATCATGTTTGCAAAGATAATAGTTTCTTGCTTAGTCTTTTGAATTTTTCAGGAACTTCTCCTTCTGTTTCCTCTTTTTCTGATTACCAGATCTTTTTTAGTGAGGAGGTTTTTCGATTAGAAACGACTCTTATTTAAAAACAATCTAAATAATTTGCGTGCTCCGAAGTTATGAATTATCTTTGCCGAAAATTTAGAGAGTTATGCGTTTGTCCGAATTAACAACAGGCGAAAAAGGTGTCATCGTAAAGGTGCTGGGACACGGTGGTTTTCGTAAACGTATCGTGGAGATGGGTTTTATTAAAGGTAAAACCGTTGAAGTTTTATTGAATGCTCCATTGAAAGATCCCATTAAATATAAAGTCTTAGGTTATGAAATTTCTTTGCGTCGTCAGGAAGCTGAGATGATTGAGGTAGTCAGTGAAGAAGAAGCAAAAAAACAAGCCGGCGAAACTATTTATCACGAAGGTTTGCCTGAAGATGTTTCTGTAAAAGAAGAAGATATGAAGCGGTTGGCGTTAGGTAAACGCCGTACCATTAATGTTGCCTTGGTCGGGAATCCGAACTCGGGCAAGACTTCTCTTTTCAATCTGGCTTCCGGTGCCCATGAGCATGTCGGAAATTATAGTGGTGTGACTGTGGATGCCAAAGAAGGGCATTTTGATTTTGAAGGGTATCATTTTCGTATTGTAGATTTGCCGGGGACATATTCGTTATCTGCATACACGCCCGAAGAAATTTATGTCCGTCGTCATATTATAGATGAAACGCCGGATGTGATTATTAATGTAGTAGACTCCTCCAACCTCGAACGGAATTTATATCTTACGACGCAATTGATTGACATGAATGTCCGTATGGTGGTGGCTTTGAATATTTATGACGAATTGGAATCCAGTGGGAATACATTAGACTATCATTTGCTGAGCAAACTGTTTGGAGTACCGATGTTACCTACTGTCAGTAAGAAGAACCGTGGATTGGATACCTTGTTTCATGTCGTAATCAACCTTTATGAAGGCGTCGATTTCTTTGATAAACAGGGGAATATGAATCCGGAAGTATTGAAGGATCTGACCGAATGGCATGATTCTTTGGAGGACCGTAAGAATCATGAAGAGGAACATCTGGAAGATTATGTACGCGAACATAAAAGGACCGGGCGTGTGTTCCGCCATATTCATATCAATCATGGACCTGATTTGGAGAAAGCTATTGAGGCTGTAAAAGAAGAAGTTTCCAAGAATGAGTTCATTCGCCATAAGTACTCTACCCGTTTTCTATCAATAAAATTGTTGGAGAATGATCCGGACATAGAGAGTTTTGTACGTACTTTGCCGAATGCGGAGGAAATCCTGCGTATTCGTGATAAAATGGCCAAACGCGTACAGGATACGATGAATGAAGATTGCGAGTCGGCTATTACGGATGCGAAATATGGTTTTATCAGTGGTGCGTTGAAAGAAACTTTTACTGATAACCATTTGGAACAGGCGCAGACTACAAAAGTGTTGGATTCCATTGTCACTCACCGTATTTGGGGATATCCTATTTTCTTCCTTTTCATGTATCTGATGTTTGAAGGTACTTTTGTGCTCGGGGAATATCCGATGATGGGGATTGAATGGTTGGTGGAACAAATAGGCGATTTGATTCGTAACAATATGACGGATGGCCCGTTGAAAGATATGTTGGTTGACGGCATTGTGGGTGGTGTAGGAGGCGTTATTGTCTTTTTACCAAATATTCTGATTTTGTATTTCTGTATTTCATTAATGGAGGATTCCGGTTATATGGCTCGTGCGGCGTTTATTATGGATAAGATTATGCATAAAATGGGGTTGCACGGAAAATCGTTTATACCTTTGATTATGGGATTCGGATGTAATGTACCTGCTATTATGGCTTCACGTACTATCGAAAACCGGAAAAGTCGTCTCATTACGATGTTGATTAATCCACTTATGTCATGTAGTGCGCGCTTACCTATTTACTTGTTGTTGGTAGGAGCTTTCTTTCCGAACAATGCGAGCTTGGTATTGTTAAGCATCTATGCAATTGGTATTTTTCTGGCTGTGCTGTTAGCACGGTTGTTTAGCAAGTTCTTGGTGAAGGGTGACGATACTCCGTTCGTTATGGAACTCCCGCCGTATCGTATGCCGACTGCGAAATCAG
>OGZL01002499.1_pt1 | contig 13578 bp, 11 predicted proteins | sample 1576761 | NCBI WGS metagenome assembly OGZL01 (sample SAMEA3541595, study PRJEB24748) | human gut metagenome | biome: human gut; feature: human-associated habitat; material: faeces | place: China | collected 2012
ATAACACTCTGGTCGTCTTCTTACGCTCTGTGTGGAATAATTCCATACAGTTTGCAGTGATTGATTCCAGTACCGAAATGCAGGATGTCAATGCGGCAAATCCTGCCAGTACAAAGAACAGAATTCCGATCACACGTCCGACCGTTCCCATACTGTAGAATACCTTTGGCAATGATACAAACATCAGTCCCGGTCCCGCTGACATTCCGTCCAAACCGGAGAATACGAATACTGCTGGGATGATCATAACACCGGCAAGGAATGCAACTCCGGTATCCATAATCTCAATCTGTGATACTGCCTTATTCAGATCTACATCTTTCTTAACATATGAGCCATATGTAATCATAATTCCCATTGATACACTCAGAGAGAAGAACAGCTGGCTCATTGCGTCCAGTGTAATCTGCAGAAAGCGGCCAACCGTAATTCCTGTCAGATCCGGTTTCATATACACCTTAAGCCCCTGCAATCCGGTACGTACCGTTCCATCATCCAGCGTAGTCTTCAATGTAAGTGAGAAAATTGCAATTCCGATTACCATAATCAGCAGAACCGGCATGATAAATTTCGAAACCCGTTCGATTCCCTCTTCTACACCGTTATATACGATCAATGCTGTCAGCAGCATAAAGATCAATCCATACCACACCGACGATGGTGAAGAAATGAATGCGGTAAAGCAGTCATCTGCTACTGCCTGCTTTCCTGAACTTGTAAGATAGATCACGATATATCTTAAGATCCATCCACCAATCACCGCGTAATAAGTCATGATCAATACCGGAACCAGGAATGTGATCACTCCAAGAAATTTCCATTTTTTTCTCATTGATTCATAGGCATAGATTGCGCTTTTTCCCGTCTTGCGGCCAATTGCTATATCTGTAGTCAGTAACACAAAACCAACCGTCAATACCAGCACAAGATAGATGATCAGGAAAAGTCCTCCCCCGTCTTTTGCTGCCAGATATGGAAAACGCCAGAGGTTTCCCACGCCGACTGCGCTTCCGGCTGCTGCAAATACGAAGCCAATCTGCCCGCTAAAGCTATTTTTTTGTTTCATACTCTTTTTTCCTCTCATTTTTTCGTTAATACTTCAATATTTTACCACTAATTCATAGAAAATAAAACAAAAAAGACCAGTGGAGACGTGAAAAAGTAGCTTTTTTTCTGTCCCCACTGGTCTTTCTGCTATCTACAGGCTACAGTCTGCTGCCATTAGCTGTGTCTTCGCATAATCCGGTGCAACACGAAGTACTTCTTTGATCAGTCTCCATATAAAGTAAAATGGAACAAGTGCGACGAATGCACTGATTGCCGCAAGTATCCACGAAGCAACTGCCAGATACTTGTAGTTTCCGGCAAACTCAAACAGCCGTTGAATGGATGACGGTTTTTTCTCTGTTTTTTCCGCCATAGAACTTCACTCCTTTATCTCATTTCATCATAGTTATAACGTAATATAACTGCTGTTACGTTCAGTAAGTCAGAAGTATCTTTTGTGAGTTTTATCTAACCACAGGTAAAAATAATTGACTGCCAGTTACCTGTGCCTTCTATCACCATTTTTCAGCAGATGCACAGTAACACTATAGCAGTCTGTTTATTTTCTTTTTTAAGACCAATGATACACCTATGATTCACAGCCTTCTTTGTATATAATGTCCCATCCGGCGCTGTGATATTTTTCCAGCATGACCACATATTCTTCAGCCTCTTCTTTGGACATATCGTGCCTTACCACTTCGAAAAAGCTTTCAAATAATGCCTTATTCATAATGTGCATGAAGTTTTTCGTAACCGGCTTTCCTCCTTTAAAATGAAGTCCGGTCGCTTCCATGAACTTATATGTATATTCTGTCTCGATATCCACCAGATGTTCTACAAAGTTCTGGAACTTCGTCCCATAGGAACCATTTACCAGAAGTTTGAACTCTTCGAAATGCTCATACATATATTCCACAAACATCTCCATACCCTGCTGTGCGAAATCATCTAACTGTTTTGCCTGCTTATCCGGGTCTGTCGCATGGAATCTCTCCTGCACACTTACAAACTTCTCTGTAAATTCTCTCGCTACCGGTTCTACGATAGCGGGAAATAAATCCTGTCTATTGATATATTTTCTCGATTTTCCATCACTGTTTTCTTCTTTCCGAATATACTATAAACCATAGAATATATTTCACCGGGAGGATCTTATGAAAAAGCGTATCACTGCACTTCTTTTACTCCTTACACTATCTGTCACTTCACTTTTTGCATGTACATCTGCTGACAAATCGGAATCCGCATCAGACAAAACAGCAAAAACTTCAAAATCCACAAGTACTAAAAAACAGGAACTGACTCCTGTTACATTAAATGAAGTAGCACACTCCATCTTCTATGCTCCGATGTATGTGGCAATCGAAAAGGGATATTTTGCCAACGAAGGAATCGACCTTTCTCTCGTGACTGGTTTCGGAGCCGACAAAACTATGACGGCCGTCCTCTCCGGAACTGCCGACATCGGCTTTATGGGTTCGGAAGCTTCTATCTACACATATAACGAGGGGGCGAATGATTATGTTGTAAACTTTGCCCAGCTCACCCAGCGCGCCGGGAACTTCCTGGTTGCCAGGGAAGATATTAAGGATTTCAAATGGGAAGATCTGAAAGGCAAGAAGGTCATCGGCGGTAGAAAAGGCGGCATGCCTGAAATGGTATTTGAGTATATCTTAAACCAGAACCATATCGATCCGGCTACAGATCTCACCATCGACCAGAATATTGATTTCGGTTCTACTGCGGCTGCCTTCGCAGAAGACAAATCCGATTACGACTTCACCGTAGAATTCGAACCTGGTGCAACCAATCTTGAAAAACAGGGTAAGGGATACGTTGTCGCCTCTCTTGGAACGGACAGCGGCTATGTTCCGTACACTGCTTTCTCTGCAAAGAAGAGTTACATCAACAAACATCCGGAAGTCGTTCAGGGATTCACCAATGCACTGCAAAAAGGTATGGACTACGTGGCATCCCACACACCGGAAGACATTGCCCAGGCAATCGCTCCTCAGTTCAAAGAGACCACACTGGATACGATCACAACCATCATTTCCCGCTATTATGAGCAGGATACATGGAAAAAAGATCTGATCTTCCGGCAGGAAAGCTTTGATCTTCTTCAGGATATCTTAGAAGAAGCAGGCGAGCTTAAGAAACGCGCACCTTACAAGGATCTCGTAACTACTACTTATGCAGAAAAGGCAGCAAAAGCAAGCAACGATACCCAGAAAACCAATTAATTCTATACTCCGATATCTACAAAACCGGCAACTTCTCTTGCTTACTATGGTATAAAAAATAATGCTGCAAACTTTTCTTCGTTCTGCAGCATTATTTTTAAATTATCATATATTCGTAAGAACCTGCTATCAGCAGTTTTCTTTTTCTTCCTATATTCGCCTATGCCAGCTCCGCATCCAGGTGCTCTTTCACATAACCGCTGACTTTATCTCTCGGAATCTCCATCACCACTGCCAGTTCTCCATACAGGAACTTCTCGGCGCTGGACATATATCTCTCATCAACGTTGATCGTCTTTTTTCCCGCCAGTAATCTCTTCTTATTTCTTCCATATGAAGTCTTGATCAGTGAGATCCACTCCCGGCACTGATTGTGTAACAATGCGTTCTTGTACATTCCTTCCCGCTGTTTTTCATTTGTCACACCAATGATATCGATCTTTGGCATCTCTTTGATCAGATTCTCCGCCTCTTCTTTTGTGATCAGTTTTCTGATCTGATCCCGCTTATTATCGACTGGTGTGTATACCGTTCCACCTGCATCATATACCGGTTTTAACGTATAATACTCTTTGTCCGAACTGCCCATGTCAATCTTGCCAATATTTACTACTTCGCAGACGCCCTCCTTATAATGCGCCACATAATCTCCTATTTTGAACATTTCTGCCTCCTGTTCTAACACTTCTCTCATGGTAACCTGCAGATGTATGACAACGCTAAAAGAGCGCACAATCCGAAGTTATATCGAACTGCACGCCATCTTTTCTGGTATCGTATTATGAAATTTGTAAACGCGCTGACATAAACTCTTGATATACCTATTATATCACAACCACTTCACGGATGTAAGATTTTTTTAAGAATTTCTCTCAAAATCAACCCTGCACCGCACAAAGCCACCAATATTTTCCTTTCTATCAGTATCAGCCAACGTGGAATTTTTTATGCATTTCTTCTTTAAATTCTTTTCGTTTGAATAAAATTAATCCGATCAACAGCAGAAAACTGCACCCGATACAGATAACCGATGGAGTCCTGTAATGGATTACTCCTGTCACTAAAAGAATCAATGGAAGAATCATCGAATAGACAGCGGCCATCACATAATAGATCATATATTCTCTTGGTGACAGGGAACGTATTCTTGATATGATCAACATTACAACCTGGATCAGCAGGCAGATATCCGGAATTCCGATATTCACAGACCAGCCTCTCCATCCGGTTCCGAGATCCCACAATACACAGATCCCTGACATGATCAGAAGCTGCCATGCCGCATTCTTCAGCAGATTGAACCGTTTCACATAACCGACTGCCATCGTAAGCCACATCGTCGCACACCCGGCTGCCACGAACACCGACCAGTGCACACCGGGCGATATAATGATATCCGTCATCATACTGATCACGATCGCTGCAATACAGCAAAATGTAAAAATCTGTAATACTTTCTTTCCTTCATAATTTGGTCTTGCATCCTCCGGGAAATCCGGTTCTGCCACTTTGACCGAAGCCCCCAGTTCTTTCAATATCCGGTAGAAATTCCGCTGGATATTCGTGCTGTCGTATCTCGATGTAAAGCCAAGTGATAACGTATCTTGAAAAGAACAGATACATAATTCTGTCCGGTTCGTACTTGTATACACGCCAAACTTTTCAATATATTGCGCATAATCTTCCGGCATCTTTACCACACTCATGTTCGAAAGCACGGCGGTTACTTCCTGCTCCGCCATCTTGGCACCCGCACGGATACAGCGGTTTTTCAGTTCCAGCGGTGCCCATTTTAAGATCTTATGCTTTTCTATTGCAATCAGTTCATTCATCCGTCCTGCCATATGCTCTTTGGACAGATTCTCCTGAAAATATAACTTTACTGCCTCCAGTACATCTTCAAAAGAATCTTTTCCCCCTCCGAACTGATACCCCGGCTCTATATAACCGAAGAAATTCAGCATCGAATCCGATGGAAAAATCTTTCTTAAATTCACCGGAACCATCAGGATAACCGGCTTCTTCTCCTGCATCCGGCTCATTTCTTCATGGATTGCACAGATAAATGCAGCCGTCAGGAGCACCGACATGGAGACTTTCTTTTCTCTGGCAATCCCCAGCAGTTCTTTTACCGACATGGAAGCTTCATTGATCTGCAGCTCTTCATATCCTTTTCCACCCTTTTTGATCTGAACCGCCCTGATCTTTTTCTTTTTCTTTCTTGGAAAATCCGGATCATAATATCGGCTGAAACTGTCATCTTCCTGATCTTTTACCGTCAGATACTGGTTTGACAGCTCCACCGGTTCCAGATCTTCTTCGTGGATCAGATACAGATAATTCTTCACCAGTTCTCTTAGGAATTCTGTTGCACCGGTTCCATCTGTCAGCGCATGAAATACTTCAAAATTGATCCGTTTTTCATAATATGTCACTTCAAATAAAAGTGTCTTTTTATCCCGTACATACAGGCTGCTGCAAGGTTCTTTATATTCTTCCCTTACCACCGGTCTTAATTCACTTTTCTCCAGATAATGCCAGAAAAGCCCCTTTCTCATAACCGACAAAAATACGGGATACTTTTGTATCGTCTGATTCAGAGCTTCCTGTAATATCTCTTCTTTTACTTCTTCTTTCAGCTCACAATAGAACCGGAATACTCTGGTATCTTTCGGGCTGCTGGCTGCGGAAAATAACTTTGCCGCATTATCCAGACTTCTCCAGTAAGCACGTTTTTGCTCAAACACCGGCTTTCTCCTCCCCCTTACTTTCCCGCTTTATTCTTCGTTTGCAGGACTAACCTTCCGGCTGTTTTCATCAGATGTATAGCCGCTCAGGAAACGGTTAATAATAGCAAAGCTCTCCTGTACATGGTAATATTTTACTCCCAGTGCAAAGAATCCGTGAAGTGCATCCTGTATTCTGTGCACCTCCACCTTATTGCCCGCTTCTTTTAACCTTCTTCCATACTCTTCCCCCTCATCTCTGAGAGGATCACATTCCGCCGTTAAGATCAGTGTATCCGGCTGGTTGCTGTAATCGGTCTCCATGAGAGGTGCAAGATATTTACTTTTCTTATCTTCTTCTGCCGATGCATAGAAATTAATATAATCCCGCATCTTTCCCGCAGTCAGAAGATATTCCGTCCCGTAACGTCTTACCGACAAATATGGGGACTCTTCACTGTAATCATTATTTACCGCAGGATAGATCAGTATCTGTCTCTTCGGCAGGAATTCTCCCTGATCTCTTGCCATCAGTGAAACAGCTGCTGCCAGATTCCCACCGGCACTGTCTCCGATCAGTGTAATCTTATCCGGATCTGTATTCAAGATAAACTGGTTCGTGTACATAGCCTTTGCCGCCATATAACAATCGTAAAAACCAATGGGAAATGGATACTCCGGCGCCAGCCGGTACTCTACCGATACAACGATATGATCTGTTGCCGAAGCAAGACGGGCACAGATTCTTTCATAATTATCAATACTTTCCGTTACCCATCCTCCCCCGTGAAAGAACAGAAATACCGGCAGATCATCCTCCATCTTTTCCCCTGGAAGGAATATCCTTACAGGGATCTGATGATTGCCGTTATAAATCTTATAGTCAATCGTCTTATGAAATATCTTCATCGGATCAATTGCTTTTAAATTCGCCAGGTGTCTTGAAGCCTCCACTTCAATGCCGTCGAAGGACAGCGCTTTTAATACCCGCCTCATTGATTTGTTGATCGCCATTATCTGATATATCCTTCCTCATATGCTTTTGCTTTATTAAATGCATATAACTCTGCAAAAGTTGCCTGCTTGTATGGAGAAGCGTAGAAAATCCCCACCATTCCACATGTGATAACCGTAAGAATATCCCATCCAAGGAATGACAGATCCAGAATAAACGTCTCCATCTTCTGTCCGTCCATCATACGCTTACTGATCTGGAACGCTTCTTTTCTGTCCATTCCCGGATTCTCTGCAAGAATGTAAGGAATCATTAGGTATTCATAATGCTTCACGATTCCTGGAATCACCAGCAGTAATGTCCATAAGGATGTAAAAAGTTCTCTTAAGAACATGGTCAGTACAATATTCACATAATGTCCGGAACGGAATGCATCAAACATCGTTCCAACCGTTGGATTCTCTGTCTTATTCAATACGAAGAAACGTTTTCCACCTACTTCCAGAAGATTTCCCACGAATATCTTCAGTGCCCATATTACAATCGTTAATATAATCGCAGCCATTGCAATTGCCAGCCCTGCAAATGGGAATCCCCATCCGTAATGATATGAGAATGAAAACCCGTCATTACCATACAGACTGTTCTGTGAAGCACCACTTCCGGTTCTTCCTCCGCTTATGCTGCTAAGTCCCGTGATGATTCCCATGATCACTGCTACAGCCACACATGCCCAGTAATTCTTCTTAAATGCAATCTTACCATTTGTTTTCAGTCTTTCTCTTGTCCAGTTCATATACTTTTTCTCCTTGTTTATCCCTGTTGCTTTGCATCTTGAATCTTTTCATTTAAATCATTCAGATATACCCATCGGTCCATCTTCTCATCCAGTGCATTCTCAGTCTCTTCTTTTTTCTCCATAAGTTCCCGCAATTTCACCGAATTAGTCGCATTGGCTGCAATCTGTGCATCCAGTGTCTCAATCTTTTCTTCCAGTTTTGCAATGTCATCATCGATCGACTCGAACTCCCGCTGCTCTTTGAATGTGAATTTCAGCTTTGGTTCCCGCTGTTTCCAGGTGTCTTTCGAAGAGCTCTCTGCCTTCTTCGGCTGTTCCTCTGTCCCGGCAGCATGTCCTTTCAATGACATCTCTGTATCCAGACCTTCCAGTTCTTTGCGGATCAGATAATCCGAATAGCCACCCTCGAACTGTCGTACTTTTCCGTCTCCTTCAAATGAGAAGATACGGTTCACAATACGATCCAGGAAATAACGGTCATGTGATACCGTGATGATAATTCCGTCAAAGTGATCCAGATAATCTTCCAGGATCGTCAGCGTCTGAATATCCAGATCGTTGGTCGGCTCATCCAGGATCAGTACATTCGGTGCACTCATCAAAACACGCATCAGGTACAGTCTTCTCTTTTCTCCCCCGGAAAGCGTCTCAATCTTTGACCACTGCATGGCTCCGTCAAATAAGAAGCGCTCCAGCATCTGGGATGCCGTGATCTTTCCGTCTGATGTCGTAACATATTCTCCCACTTCTTTGACATAATCAATCACTTTCATGGATGCATCCATATATTCATTCTCCTGAGAGAAATATCCGATCCGGATCGTCTGCCCAATCTCGATCGTGCCATTATCCGGTTTTACAATCCCATTAATAATCTTAAGAAGTGTCGTCTTTCCACAGCCATTCGGTCCGATGATTCCGATTCTGTCATTTTTTAGGAAAATGTAACTGTAGTCATCGATCAGCTTTCTTGCTCCATAAGATTTACTGATGTTCTGAAGCTCGATCGTCTTATTTCCCATACGGGACGCTACGGAATCCAGTACCACTTTCTTTTCTTCCTGAATGTCCTTGATCTCCTGCATTGCCTTGATGCGGTCAATGTGTGCTTTCTGCTTCGTACTTCTGGCTCTTGCACCTCTTCCCAGCCATTCGAGTTCTGTACGCAGAAGACTCTTTCTCTTTCTTTCTGTCGCCAGTGCCATATCCTGACGTTCTGCTTTTAACTTGACAAACTCCGAATAATTCCCAGGGTAGCTGTATAATTTTCCCTGATCTACTTCCACGATCCTGGTTGCCACACGATCCAGAAAATAACGGTCATGGGTAACCATCAGGATTGCCCCGCGAAATCCGATCAGATATTCCTCCAGCCACTCAGACATCGCATTATCCAGGTGGTTGGTCGGTTCATCCAGTACCAGGATATCTGCCGGTGTAAGCAATGCATTGACCAGTGCAATTCTCTTCTTCTGACCGCCGGACATATGCTCTACTTTCTCGTCATAGTCATAGAAGCCAAGCTTGTTCAGCATGGTTCTGGCATCTGCTTCAATTGTCCACTGATTCAGCTCATTCACATTGTCTGCGATTGCCGCACGCAACACCGTTGTTCCCTCTTCAAATTCCGGTGTCTGCGGCAGATAACAGATCTTGACCTGATTTCCTATACTGATCTTACCTTCATCGTATGGTTCTATCCCGGCTGCCACTTTTAAAAGCGTAGATTTTCCCATTCCGTTAATTCCGATCACACCGATCTTTTCATTCTCATTGATGCTGAATGCAACATCATTCAGAAGGACACGGTCAGTATAAGCCTTCGTAATATGCTCCATCGTAAGTAAATTCATACTTTAGTTCTCCTTCATAAGCCTTTCGGATCTTCCCATCGGCAGTCCCTGTAAAATGCCTGACAGGCCAGAAAAGAGACCGGAAACTCCGATCTCTTTTCGTTCTCCTCTTTCTATTATATTTTACAGAAAGACATATTTCAATATGAATAATACCGTAAGTACATACATTAATGCGCTGATCTTCTTTTCTTTTGCTTTTCCAGTCATCAGATTCAGGATCACATAAGAGATAACTCCCATAGAGATACCTTCTGAAATGCTGTAGAAGAATGGCATAGCCAGAATACAGATGTAGCATGGCAGTGCCTCTGAAAAATCATCAAAATCGATGTGTGTCACATTTGTCAGCATGTAGAATCCAACCACAATCAGGGCCGGTGCTGTTGCAAATGAAGGAATTGCAAGGAAGATTGGTGACAGGAACAGTGACAGGCCGAATAAAATAGCTGTCGTTGCAGAAGTCAGTCCCGTTCTTCCTCCTTCGGATACACCGGATGCACTCTCTACAAATGTCGTAGTCGTTGTTGTTCCAAGCACTGCTCCAACGGTTGTTGCAACCGCATCTGCCATCAGCGCACCTTTGATATTCGGAAGACGTCCCTCCTCATCTAACATACCTGCCTTTGTAGACACACCGATCAGTGTTCCGATCGTATCAAACATATCTACAAATAAGAATGCAAAGATGACAACGATAAAGTTCAAAGAGAATATTCCGCTGAAGTCAAGCTTTCCAAATACCGGCATGATGCTTGGAATTGCGAATCCCTTGCTGAAATCCGGAAGCAGGCTGTAGAATCCAATTTCTGGATTCGCTACATAGATACCCGCCATCTGACAGATGATTCCAAGAATCCATGTAATCAGGATTCCCCATAAGATATTTCCCTTTACATTCTTTATTACCAGAATTCCTGTAATTCCCACACCGATCAGTGCAAGAATGACCGTGATTCCTACGTTACTCATAGAAGCTTCCACACCTTTGGCACTGTTATATCCATCAATGGAGAATAACTGCAGAAGTGTAGAACCTCCTACTACGATATTCGCATTCTGAAGTCCGATAAATGCAATGAATAATCCGATACCGACACTTACTGCCGACTTCAGATTCTTCGGAATTGCATTGAAGATTGCCTCACGGATATTCGTAAGTGAAAGTACGATGAAAACGATACCTTCTACAAATACTGCAGTTAATGCAACTTCCCACTTATAACCCATTCCAAGAACAACAGTATAGGCAAAGTATGCATTCAGTCCCATTCCAGGTGCCAGTGCGAATGGGTAATTGGCAAAGAACGCCATCAAGAATGTACCGATCATTGCAGCCAGCGCTGTCGATGTAAAGATTGCACCGGAATCCATCCCTGTTGCAGACAGGATACTCGGATTGACTGCAAGTATATACGCCATAGTCATGAACGTAGTGATACCTGCCATAACCTCTGTTTTGGCATCGGTTCCGTTCTCACGGAGCTTAAATATTTTTTCCAACATGTTTCTCTTTTCCTCCTTATACTCTCAAAAAATAAGATAACGGCAACAAAATTACTGTATCTCTCTTATTTTTTTTCTTAAAGCAAGTACCTGATTTGGTGCTACGGATAACTCATCGATTCCCATCTGCAGGAATTGTTCTGTCATGTCCAGATCTGCTGCCAGATCACCACATATGCTGATTGTTTTTCCCTCCAGATGTACATTATTCGCAATAATACGTATCATTTTAAGCAATGCCGGATGATGCGGATTATAAAAATGATCCAGTTTAGAATTTGTTCTGTCCATTCCCAGTGTAAGCTGCGTCAGATCATTCGTTCCTATACTGAAAAAATCAGCCTCCCGTGCCAGTTCACCGCTTATCATAACCGCTGCCGGTGTTTCAATCATAACTCCGATCTGTATTTCTTCATTAAACGGAATCTTCTCATCTTTTAACTCTTTTTTTATCTTTTCCAGAAGCAGTTTTGCCTGCTGTACTTCTTTTACATCTGTAACCATCGGGAACATAATAGACATCTTTCCATAAGCAGATGCACGTAAAATTGCACGTAACTGCGTCTTGAATATCTCGTCTTTATCCAGTGACACACGGATTCCCCTGTATCCCATCTCAGGATTATTCTCTTCTCCCAGATCCAGACACTCTGCTGTCTTTTCACCGCCCAGATCTGCTGTACGGATCACAACCTTTTTCATTCCCATCGCTTCTGCTGCCAAACGATATACCTGAAACTGCTGTTCTTCTGTCGGAAGTTTCGGACCATTTTCCATATAAATAAATTCACTTCTGAATAATCCGATTCCACCCGCATCACTGCGCAGAACGCTTTCAATGTCTTCCCTGCTTCCGATATTCGCGCACACATCAATTTTTTGTCCGCTCTGCGTAATATTTTCTTTTCCCTTCAGACGTTCCAGACTCTGTACCTGCGTATGATTCTCATCTTGTCTCTGTTTCATCTTTGAAATCGTTGTATAATCAGGTTCGATATATACTTTTCCCTCAAAACCATCGATAATAATGGTCTTGCCTTCGTATTCTTTCTTTAAAGACTCTCCCAGTCCGATCACAGATGGAATTCCTTTTGTTCTTGCAAGCACTGCCGTATGAGAATTAATTGTTCCGTATCTGGTAACAAACCCAAGAATCTTGCTCTTATCAAGCTTTACTGCCTCACTTGGATATAATTCACCGGCTGCCAGTATAAACGGTTCATCTGTCAGCATCTTATCTTTCCATGCCCTTGCAAGAATCCGAAGTACCCTTGTCGACACATCTTTAATATCTGCTTCGTGTCCCTGTACATAACTTTTATTACTTTTTGCCGCACTTGCCAGTACATTTTCCACCGCATTTTTTACAGCATACTCTGCATTCAACTTATGCTCTACGATAATATTTGTAATCTGCCTGATGATTTCCTGATCTTCAAGGATCATCTGCTGCATCTCAAATATAGCTGCATTCGCTTCACCTACTTCCTTAGAAGCCGAATCATACAGATTCCTCAGTTCCTGCAACGCTTTCTGCCTTGCTTTCTGAAAACGCATAACCTCTTTTTCTACATCTTTTACATAGATTCTGCGAATCTCTTTTGTATCCCGCTTATAAAAGGAAAGTTTTCCGATTGCAATTCCTTCTGATATTTTTTTCCCAGTCAATGTAATCATAGTTTTCCAACCCTTTTAAACCTTTATTAGTATGAACAATAATACTTTACACGTTTGCCGTTCATTCGTCAAGTAGATTACTTTTTTGTATAAAAACACAAAAACATTCCTTAAATTCATTGACGTCTTTATCAATATATGCTAATCTGACAACAGTGCAATTCATAGAATACTTTTATAAATTGCACGATTTAATAATTTTTATGGAGGTATAATCATGAAAGGTACTGTAAAATGGTTTAACAACCAAAAAGGCTACGGTTTCATTTCTGACGCTGAGGGGCATGATGTATTCGTTCATTATTCAGGACTGAATATGGAAGGATTCAAGACACTTGAAGAAGGTCAGGAAGTGGAATACGAAGTTACAGAAGGTGCTAAGGGCCCACAGGCTGTTAACGTAACACCACTCTAATCGCAACAATCTAAGTTTTTAATGTACCTTTTATATATTAAAATATATCTATTTCGGATTTAAATATTTAAAAGTAATACATGACTTAACGAGAGAGGATTATGAGAAAAAGCCAGATAACTGCAGTTATCTGGCTTTTATCATATCTGCCAAACCGGTCATCTGAAGATACACAGATGACCGGTTCTTCTGTATTATTCAGTATTATTTCTGTGGTCTTGAAACATTCAGCTGAAGATCAATTCCAAATGGATTAACCACAACTCCCGTAACTTCCGGGCCCATTGCTTCCGGAATTCTGGTACAGTGAAACAGGAAGATATAAAGGGAATGACACTGATTTGCAATGAGCGG
>OGZL01002500.1_pt1 | contig 13571 bp, 13 predicted proteins | sample 1576761 | NCBI WGS metagenome assembly OGZL01 (sample SAMEA3541595, study PRJEB24748) | human gut metagenome | biome: human gut; feature: human-associated habitat; material: faeces | place: China | collected 2012
GGGCGGCGTCTTAACCGCTTGACCAACGAACCGTTTATTATACTATCATGGGCAAACTTGTTCGTCAAGCACTTTTTTTATTTTTATTCAAATTGCAAAATACAAATATAATTAATACTTTTTCCTGGTTACAAGTAAATAATAATTGGAATATAAAATGGCTTGAACTTATGTGTAGGAAAAGATATAATCAAACTTGGGAAGAGTATAAATTTAATAAGGAGGACGTATTATGACACAAATGTATGAATCACCACAGATGCTGTCGCTTTCAGATGCTTCAGAAGGAGTGTACCTTGCGAGCGGTTTGACTGGAAGGCCGGGAGCATCATGGAATATCAGTGTGAAGGATAGTCAGACATGGAATGGAACAGATCATGTATTTGAGGCAGAATGTACACTGAATTCGGGAGAAACCATCAATGTAGATGGAATGACCATTGTGATGGAGTTTAATTATCCTTTGACAAGCGTGAGAGTCGATCAAAGTAATTACGCATGTTCTTTCAGCGGAAATACAGTTACGCTTGTTATGAATGATTCATTTTCTGGGGGACCGGGATATAAAGCTTATGCACAGATTTATGCCAGCACTGGTGATGAAGCAACCACAAAAGGATTGCGTTGTACCGGAAGCAGTTGTGTATAAGATTTGAATTTTCGAATTTGTATAAAAAATTTAAAAAATATGCTTGACGAACCAGAACCTCTATGATAGTATAATAGACGGTTCGTTGGTCAAGCGGTTAAGACGCCGCCCTCTCACGGCGGAAACACGGGTTCGATTCCCGTACGGACTGCTCACTATTATTTATAATAGCCCAACCCGAGAACAGATGTCACGTTGTGACATCTGTTTTTTTGTCTGTTGGATACTTTTTTATAGAACAATAAAACGGAGGCTGGTTCTGTATTGGGTTTGGAATTATCCTGATGAGTGGACTGTATCCGGTATTTGCAAATATTTTCGCGTAAAGTGAAAAAAGTGCTTGACGAATGGACTTGCCCATGATAGTATAATAAACGGTTCGTTGGTCAAGCGGTTAAGACGCCGCCCTCTCACGGCGGAAACACGGGTTCGATTCCCGTACGGACTGCTTAAGACAGATGTGAATTTCACATCTGTTTTTTTGAATCATAGGAAGAAAATGCGAGAAATTACGCTTTTTCCCTTGAAATAAGAAGAAAAGAGTGTTATTATCCTTTTTAGTAACATAGTCAACTAGGTTGAGAGAGGGCATTGGTCCTCTCTCAATTCACGTTTTAGACCTGATAGAAAAGAGGTGGAAGCATATGTCTAAGGCGGATATTTACGAAGCAAAGACAGAAAGCCTCATTCTGCCAATCCTGGAAAGAATGAACTTTGAACTGGTGGATGTAGAATATGTGAAGGAAGGTAGTGTCTGGTATCTTCGCGCGTACATTGACAAGGAAGGTGGTATCACAGTGAATGACTGTGAGGCTGTTGCAAGAGAGATGAACGAGATACTTGACAGGGAAGACTTTATTCCTGATTCGTACACCTTTGAGGTAAGTTCTCCGGGACTTGGAAGACCTCTTAAGAAGGAAAAGGATTTCGTTCGTAATATGGGAAAGGATGTTGAAATCCGCACCTATCGTTCGATTGACCGTTCCAAAGAATTTGTCGGTACGCTTAAGGCTTACGACAAGGACAGCGTGACGATCACGGATGAGAACGGAAGCGACCGTACATTCCTAAGAACCGATATCGCACTGATTCGTCAGGCGGTCATCTGGTAGACGGATGGATTGTATTATTTTTCGAGAATTTAGCGTAAGATAACACAACAAATAGGAGGAAAGAATCATGAATAATGAGTTATTAGAAGCGTTAAACATATTAGAGCAGGAGAAGAATATCAGTAAGGAAACCTTGCTTGAGGCGATTGAAAACTCTCTGCTTACCGCCTGCAAGAATCATTTTGGCAAGGCAGACAATGTAAAAGTTGTCATTGATCCGGATACATGTGAATATCATTGTTTTCAGGAAAAGACTGTTGTTGAGGAAGTGGAAGATCCAATCGAGCAGATCTCGCTTGTTAACGCACAGATGATCAACCGCAAGTATGAGCTTGGTGATGTGGTACAGGTTGAGGTAAAGTCCAAGGAGTTTGGCCGTATCGCAACACAGAATGCGAAGAACGTCATCTTACAGAAGATCCGCGAGGAAGAGCGCAAGGTAATCTATGATGAGTACAACGGACTTGAGAAGGAAGTTGTAACTGGTATCGTTCAGCGTTATGTCGGACGCAATGTCAGCATCAATCTTGGAAAAGCGGATGCACTTCTGACTGAGAGCGAGCAGATCAAAGGCGAGGTATTCCAGCCGACCGAGCGTATTAAGGTATACATTCTTGAGGTTAAGGCAACTCCGAAGGGACCAAAGATTCTTGTTTCAAGAACGCATCCGGAACTGGTTAAGCGATTATTTGAGTCTGAGGTTGCTGAGGTTCGTGAAGGAATCGTTGAGATTAAAGCAATTTCCCGTGAGGCAGGAAGCAGAACCAAGATCGCAGTATGGTCTAATGATCCGGATGTCGATCCGGTAGGTGCATGTGTCGGAATGAATGGTGCGCGTGTCAATGCAATTGTCAATGAGCTGCGTGGAGAGAAGATTGATATCATCACATGGGATGAGAACCCTGCAATCTTAATCCAGAACGCATTAAGCCCTGCAAAGGTTATCTCCGTTATCGCAGATGCGGATGAGAAGGCTGCCAAAGTCGTTGTTCCGGATTACCAGTTGTCACTTGCAATCGGTAAGGAAGGTCAGAATGCCAGACTTGCAGCAAGACTTACCGGATTCAAGATTGATATCAAGAGTGAGACACAGGCACGTGAGTCTGGTGACTTCATTGATTACGAGAATGATTACGAAGACGATTATGAGGATGAGGACGGATACTATGACGATTATGAGTCTGAGGAGCATGTATCCGATGAGTCCGGCTTAGAGGAATAATTATGGCAAATAAGAAGATTCCGATGCGACAGTGTGTGGGCTGCGGCGAGATGAAGGCAAAGAAAGAACTGATCCGTGTCATTAAGACGGAGGAGGAAGTTCTCCTTGACACGACAGGACGTAAGAATGGAAGAGGCGCGTATATCTGTGCCAATCCGGAGTGCCTGAAGAAAGCCAGAAAGTCCAAAGGACTGGAGCGTTCCCTGAAAGCCTCGATTCCGGATGAGGTGTACGAGAATCTGGAAAAGGAGATGAGTACACTTGCAGAACGATAAGGTATTATCTATGCTGGGAATTGCAGCGAAGTCAGGTAATGTAGTGAGCGGCGAATTTTCTACTGAGAAAGCGGTAAAATCCGGTCAGGCCTATTTGGTCATTGTCTCTAGTGAGGCATCCGAGAATACGAAGAAGAGTTTCTTCAATATGACGGATTTTTATCATGTGCCATGTTACGTCTATGGAGGCAAGGAAGAACTCGGAAGATGTATCGGAAAAGAATTCCGTGCATCCCTTGCAGTCATCGATGAGAATCTGGCCAAAGCGGTAGAGGGTAAGCTTGAGATGATAAAAACTGAATAACGGAGGTAATTCATTTATGGCAAAAATGAGAGTTCATGAACTCGCAAAAGAGTTGAATATAAAATCACAGGAAATTATTGATGCTTTAAGCACAACCGAATATGCAGTCAAGAGTGCGTCAAGCGGTCTTGAGGACGATGCGCAGAAGGTTGTACGAAGTAAATTTGTAAAGAAGGACGATGCACCAAAGGCAGCTCCGAAGGCAGAAGAAAAGGCTGCTTCTGCACCGAAGGCGGAGGAGAAGAAGGCAACTCCTAAGACGGAGGAGAAGAAGGCGGAAGATGGTAAGGAACGTCCGAAGAAGAAGTCAAGCATCTCTGCTGTCTTTAATGCGCAGTATAGCAAGCAGTCCAGAAGACCGGGACAGGGTGGCAACGGAAATAACCGTGGCAACAACCGTGGACCGAGAAGAGACAGAGATAATAACGGATCCAGACCGGAGCAGCATAGTATCATCCGTCCGCGTCCTGTAGGCGAGCGTGCGATGCGTCCAATCAGCGAGCGTACAGCAAATAATGTGGATGAGTTTGAGCAGACACGTCCGGCAAAGGCACAGGGATCCGATAAACCACGTCAGCAGAACAACAACCGTCCAAACGAAAGAAACGACCGTAATAACCGTCCAAACGGAGAACGTAACGATCGTGGCAACCGTCCAAACGGAGAACGAAATGATCGCGGTAATCGTAATGGATTTGGTGGCAACCGTCCAAACGGAGACAGAAATGACCGTAATAACCGCGGAGGAGACAGAAACGATCGCAACAACAGAGGTCGTCTGGATAAAGAGATCAACCGCTTTAATAAAGAGAGTGTAGCTGCCGCTCCGGATGACGTAAGAGGTAAGGAGAGCCGCTCCAACGATCGTAGAAATAACAATAACAACAGAAGACAGGAGCATGATAAGCTTGGCGGAAAGCGTCAGGAGAATTATGTAAACTTAGAGAAGCATGGTGGCAAGAAGAAGCCTCAGCAGCAGCCACAGAAGCCGAAGGAAGATGAAGATGTAATCAAGACCATCACACTTCCGGAGAAGATGACCATCCGTGAACTTGCTGACTGCATGAAGGTGCAGCCGTCTGTGATCGTTAAGAAGCTGTTCATGAAGGGACAGATGGTGACCGTGAACCAGGAAGTTGATTTCGATGCGGCAGAAGAGATCGCTTTGGAATTCAATTATATCTGTGAGCCGGAGGAGAAGGTTGATGTAATCGCCGAACTTCTCAAGGAAGATGAGGAAAATCCGGAAGATATGGTTGCACGTCCACCTGTTGTCTGCGTTATGGGACACGTTGATCATGGTAAGACATCCTTACTTGATGCAATCCGTTCTACACGTGTGACGGACCGTGAGGCCGGTGGTATTACGCAGCATATCGGTGCATCTGTAGTATCAATTAACGGACAGAATATCACATTTTTGGATACTCCGGGACATGAGGCATTCACCGCAATGCGTATGCGTGGTGCTAATTCTACCGATATTGCAATCCTTGTTGTTGCTGCTGATGATGGTGTTATGCCACAGACTGTTGAGGCAATCAACCATGCCAAAGCAGCCGGTGTAGAGATCATTGTTGCAGTCAACAAGATTGATAAACCAAGTGCCAATATTGAGAAAGTTAAGCAGGAGCTGTCTGAGTACGAGCTGATTCCGGAAGATTGGGGTGGAAGCACGATTTTCTGTCCGGTTTCTGCACATACGAAGGAAGGTATCGATAACCTTCTTGAGATGATCCTTCTGACCGCCGAAGTATTAGAGCTTAAGGCAAACCCGAACCGTAATGCACGAGGTCTTGTCATTGAGGCACAGCTGGATAAGGGACGTGGTGCGGTTGCAACGGTTCTTGTACAGAAAGGTACGCTCCATGTTGGTGATTCCATCGCCTGCGGAAGCAGCTACGGTAAAGTCCGTGCGATGATCGATGATAAGGGTGCGCGTGTAAAGAAGGCAATCCCTTCCACACCTGTCGAGATCCTTGGTCTTAACAGTGTTCCGGCAGCCGGTGAGACATTCGTTGTCTGCGATTCCGACAAGGAAGCAAAGGCATTTGCTGACACTTATATTTCTGAGGAGAAGAACCGTCTGATCGAGGATACAAAGGCGAAGATGTCACTTGACGATCTGTTCTCACAGATCCAGTCTGGTAATATGAAGGAACTTGACCTCATCGTTAAGGCTGACGTTCAGGGTTCTGTTGAGGCAGTCAAGCAGTCGCTTGTAAAACTGTCCAACGAAGAAGTTGTTGTTAAGGTAATCCACGGTGGTGTTGGTGCAATCAACGAGTCCGATGTTATCCTTGCATCCGCTTCCAATGCGATCATCATTGGATTTAACGTTCGTCCGGATCCTGTTGCCAAGGTTACTGCAGATAATGAGGGTGTAGATATCCGTCTCTACAAGGTTATCTACAATGCAATCGAGGATGTGGAAGCTGCTATGAAGGGTATGCTGGATCCTGTATTCGAGGAGAAGGTAATTGGTCATGCAGAGATCCGTCAGATCTTCAAGGCATCCGGAGTCGGCAATATCGCAGGTTCTTATGTGCTTGACGGTGTCATGGAACGTGGTTGTAAGGTTCGTATTTCCCGTGAGGGCGAGCAGATCTTCGAGGGAGATCTTGCATCTCTGAAGCGTTTCAAGGATGATGTCAAGGAAGTTAAGACCGGATACGAGTGTGGTCTTGTATTTGAAGGCTTTAACGACATTCAGGAATTTGATCAGGTAGAAGCTTATAAGATGGTAGAAGTACCGAGATAGATATAAGCAGATAGGAAATAGAATGAGAAAAAACAGTATTAAAAATATTCGTATTAACGAAGAAGTCATGCGTGAACTGTCCAACATTATCCGCGGGGAGATCAAAGACCCGCGGATCAACCCGATGACCAGTGTCGTAGCAGTAGAGGTTGCACCGGACTTAAAGACTGCCAAAGCATATATCAGTGTGCTCGGCGATGAGCAGTCCCAAAAGGATACGCTTGCCGGACTTAAGAGTGCGGAAGGATTCATCCGCGTGAAGCTTGCAAAGTCGATCAATCTGCGCAACACACCGGAGATCAGGTTCGTGCTGGATCAGTCCATTGAGTATGGAATCCGCATGTCGAAGATGATTGATGACGTGACCAAAGATCAAAAGGAGTCTATGGATGAGTAAACTGGATGCTGTTCTTACAGGAAAGACATCGGTAGGTATTGCAGGACATGTGCGCCCGGACGGAGACTGTGTGGGATCGACACTTGCGGTCTACAATTACATTCGTCTGTATTATCCGGAAGTTGATGTATGCCTTTATCTGGAACCGATTCCAAACATTTTTAAATTTATGGCAAATGCTGATGCGATTCGAAACGAATATACCGATGATATGGTGTTTGATCTGTTTGTCGCAGAGGACTGCGGCGATACCGGAAGACTTGGTGGTGCTGCAAAGTATTTCAAGAATGCAAAGCATACGTTCTGTATTGATCACCATGTGAGCAATCAGGCGTTTGCGGATGATAATTATATTTTCCCAGAAGCAAGTTCCACCTGCGAACTTGTTTTTGAACTGATGGATGAGCAGAAGATCACTAAGGAGATTGCTGAGTGTCTGTATACCGGCATGGTGCATGACACAGGCGTTTTTCAGTATTCCTGCACATCCGCAAAGACAATGGATATCGCGGGCCGTCTGATGGATAAAGGCATTGATTATTCCAGGATCATTGATGATACCTTCTATACGAAGACTTTCAATCAGAATCGTATCATGGGTCTTGCACTGATCAAAAGCAGGCTTTATCTTGACGGTCAGTGCATTGTCAGTGCAATCACACAGGATGAGATGCGTGAGTATGATGTGCTTCCAAAGCATCTTGACGGAATTGTCAGCCAGCTTCGTGTGACGAAAGATGTCAAGGTTGCAGTATTTCTTTATGAGAATGAGGATGGCACGTACAAGGCAAGTTTTCGTGTGAACGGTGATTTCGATGCCGCTTCCCTTGCCATGAAGTTCGGGGGCGGCGGTCATGTGAAGGCTGCTGGCTGTACGATGCAGGGAGCGCTTGATGAAATTGAGGCAACACTTGTCGATGAGATTGCGGCAAGATTATAGATTTGACAGGTTTGAACATGATAAACGGAATCGTAAACGTATATAAAGAAAAAGGATATACAAGCTTTGACGTTGTGGCGAAGATGCGTGGCATTTTCAAACAGAAAAAAATAGGACATACCGGAACGCTTGATCCGGATGCGGAAGGCGTTCTTCCGGTATGCCTTGGCCGGGCAACGAAGGTCTGTGATCTGTTGACCGACAAAGACAAGGAGTACGAGACCGTGCTCCTTCTTGGCGTTGTGACAGATACACAGGATCTTACGGGAGAGGTTCTTGCGAGAAAAGAAGTGAATGCGTCGGAGAATGAGGTGAAATCTGCAATCCTTTCTTTTGTTGGGGAGTATATGCAGGTTCCACCGATGTATTCCGCGCTCAAGGTGAACGGACAGAAGCTTTGTAATCTTGCAAGAAAAGGCGTTACTGTTGAGCGGAAGGCACGTCCGGTAACCATTCATGGGATAGAGATTCTTTCGGTTGATCTGCCGGAAGTTCGTATGCGCGTGCATTGTTCCAAAGGAACCTATATCCGGACGCTTTGCCAGGATATAGGGGAAAAACTGGGATGCGGCGGCTGCATGAAGTCGCTTCTGCGCACGAGGGTGGCGGCTTTTGCGCTAAAGGATGCTTTGAAGCTGGATGAACTGGAAAGTAAATTAAAGTCCGGGGATGAGAGTTTTATTCATTCTGTAGACTCTGTTTTTGGACAGTATGAGAAGGCTTCTGTTCTGGAGAAGGCGGACAAGCTTGTGAGGAACGGTAACCGGATTCCGGAGGAATTCATAGATCATATGCAGGATACGTATAAGCAGGAATGCATCCGTCTGTACGGCTGGGAGCAAACCTTTATCGGACTGTATGCCTACATGCCAGAGACAAAAGATTTTAAACCGATTAAATTATTTCAGACAGAATTATGATGCAATATATTCACAATACATTTGATTTTAAAATAGAAGAAGATACCGTTATTACGCTTGGAAAATTCGATGGACTGCACCGTGGACATGAACTGCTAATGGAAAATCTGCTGAATTGGAGAGAAAAGTACCATTATAAAGCGGTTGTTTTTACATTTGACATTCCGCCGAGACAGCAGGTAAACGGTGTGGACACCAGGGTACTGACGACGAATGAAGAAAAGCGGGCAATCTTCGAGCGTAGCGGAGTGGATTATCTGATTGAATGCCCGTTTACACCGGAAGTGATGTGCATGGAACCGAAAGCGTTCATCGAATGGATGGTCACTGCACTGCGTGCCAGATGCTTTGTGATCGGCAACGATTTTCGCTTTGGACATAACAGAGCCGGAGATTACGAAGTGCTACGGCAGTATGCTGCCGAATTCGGGTATGAAGTCGTTGTGCTTGATAAGATCCAGGAGGATGGAAGAGATATCAGCAGTACCTATATCCGAGAGGAGATTGGGCAGGGACATATCGAGAAAGCAAACCATCTGCTGGGATATGAGTTCTTTGCAAAAAGCAGGATCATTCATGGAAAGCAGCTTGGACGTAAAATCGGGATTCCAACGATCAACATGGAGTTTCCACCGGAAAAATTATTGCCACCGAATGGAGTGTATGTGACACGTGTTCTCATGGACGGCGTGTGGCACAAGGGAGTCACCAATGTCGGATGTAAACCGACAGTCAGTGATAGTCACCTGATCGGTGTGGAGACACATATTCTGGATTTTTCAGGAAACGTGTATGGAAAAGAAGCGGAAGTCTGCTTTCTTCATTATATCCGTCCGGAACAGAAATTTGCTTCCATAGAAGAATTACAGGCGCAGATGGAGCGTGACGTGATGACGAGTCGTCAATTTGATAGATAAATATTACAGAAATATTACACATATATTGACAAACTGAAATATTCTTGCTATACTCGTTACTGTTGTAGTGAGAATTTTTCGTTTGGAGGAACTTATGAAATTCAATCAGCTTAACAAAAAAAGAATTTGTATGGCAGTTGCCTGTGCTTTGGTTGTCGGCGGAGTTGCCGTATATGCCGGAGTGGATGGCAGTTCCGATAAAGACAATAGTACCGCTAGTTTAAATGCTGGTGTTTCACTTGCCCTGAATGCAAATGAGATCGATTCGATCGATGTGACCGCCGGTGTGACGGACGCTTTACTTGATACATCAAATGTCGGTGTTACCGATACGAATGTCGGCAGAGTTGCGCAGGCACTTGCAGAGGACGGGACAGAAGCTTCAGTAGCAGATGAAGAGGTCCTGACCGATGAGAATGTATCTGCTGATACAGAGAAAACTGTTGCTGAAGAATGTGGGTACAAGAATCTCGGAATGTCCAATATTAAAGAGGGCAACTTAAATATTCGTAAGAAAGCCACAACAGAAAGTGAGATTGTCGGTAAAATGACGAAGAACAATGCCTGTGAGATTCTTGGAACCAAGGATGACTGGACGAAGATCAAGTCCGGAAGTGTAACCGGCTATGTTAAAAGCGAGTATCTCTATACAGGAGATGATGCAATCGCTGCAGCTGAGAAAGCGGTTATTACGGTTGCAACTGTTAATACAACAACCCTTCGTGTAAGAAAGAAAGCATCGGTAGATTCATCCGTTGTCTCTCTTGTGGGAGAGGGCGAGGATCTGACCGTTGAGAAGATTGTTGACGGATGGTACAAGGTTGAGGTGGATGACGAGAAGGGATATATTTCCGGTGATTTTGTTGATATCTCACAGAAACTTCCGACTGCTTCAAGCATTAAGGAACTGAATGAATCGTCTTCAGAAGGCGCTTCGAGTACTGGTTCGTCACTTGTACAGTATGCATTGCAGTTTGTTGGAAACCGTTATGTGTGGGGTGGCACAAGCCTGACAAATGGTGTAGACTGTTCCGGATTTACGATGCAGGTATATGCACATTACGGAATTTCACTTCCGCATCATGCGGCTTCGCAGCCTGGTTATGGAACAAGAGTCAGCTCATCGGAAGCAAAACCTGGTGATCTGTTCTTCTATAGTAATGGTGGTGGAATTAACCACGTTGCAATCTATATTGGTAACGGACAGGTGGTACATGCCAGCAATCCTAGAACCGGAATTAAGATTTCAAACGCCTTTTACCGTACACCGGTATGCGTAGTGAGATATTTAAATTAAAAAGATGTTTACAAACCACTAGGACATATGTTATATTGTTTTAGTATGGTTTAGCCCATATTCGGTAGATGGACACTCCGACCTTCCGCTGATTATCGGGTATAAAAATAATTTAAGGAGGATCAAGAAATGATCGCAAAAGACAAGAAACAGGCAATTATCGCTGAGTACGGAAGAACACCTAATGATACTGGTTCACCAGAGGTTCAGGTTGCTATCTTAACAGCAAGAATCCAGGAGCTCACTGAGCATCTGAAAGAGAATCCTAAGGATCACCACTCAAGAAGAGGTATGCTTAAGATGATCGGTCAGAGACGTGGATTATTATCTTACTTAAAGGAAATCGATATTGAGAGATATCGTTCTTTAATCGAGCGTTTAGGTCTCAGAAAATAATTGTAACCGAAGAGCGGAGTATTATATTCCGCTCTTTTTTAAATGTGTTAACTTTTGCATTGCAGGACTTTTTACCGGGACCACTGAAGAGTGCATAGGTATTATGTATTGTTCAGTAGTTTCGGGGTTCTGCGAGGAAATATTTATTTAAGGAGAGAGAACATGTACAAAAGTTATTCAATGGAACTTGCCGGAAGAACTCTTACCGTAGACATCGGAAGAGTGTGCGCACAGGCAAACGGTGCAGCACTGTTAAAGTATGGCGAGACAACAGTTTTATCGACAGCTACCGCTTCGGACAAGCCAAGAGACGGTATCGATTTCTTCCCACTCAGTGTGGAGTTCGAAGAGAAGATGTATTCCGTTGGTAAGATTCCGGGTGGATTCAATAAGCGTGAGGGTAAGGCATCTGAGAATTCAATCCTTACTGCCCGCGTAATCGATCGTCCGATGAGACCATTATTCCCGAAGGATTACCGTAATGATGTAACACTGAACAATATGGTTATGTCGGTAGATCCTGAGTGTCGTCCTGAGCTTGTTGCTATGATCGGTGCAGCGTTATCTACTACAATTTCGGATATTCCATTTGACGGTCCGTGTGCGATGACACAGATGGGTATGAAGAATGGTGAGTTTATCGTAAACCCTTCCCAGAAGGATTGGGACGAGGGAGATCTGAAACTGACAGTAGCTTCTACCGCTGCAAAAGTTATCATGATCGAGGCCGGAGCAAATGAGATCCCGGAAGCAAAGATGATCGAGGCAATTTATAAGTGCCACGAAGTAAACCAGACAATTATCGCTTTTATCAATAAGATCCGTGAAGAGGTTGGTAAGCCGAAGCATGAGTACACAAGCTGTGCAATTCCTGAGGAGATGTTTGCAGCTATGCGTGAGATCGTTACTCCGGAGCAGATGGAAGAAGCTGTATTTACCGATGAAAAGCAGGTAAGAGAGGAGAACATCCGTCAGATCACAGAGAAGTTCGAGGAAGCGTTTGCTGAGAACGAAGAGTGGCTGGCAGTACTTGGTGAGGCTGTATATCAGTATCAGAAGAAGACGGTCCGCAAGATGATCTTAAAGGATCACAAGCGCCCGGACGGACGTGCAATCGATCAGATCCGTCCGCTTGCTGCAGAGGTTGATCTGATTCCTAGAGTGCATGGTTCTGCAATGTTCACCCGTGGACAGACACAGATCTGTGATGTGGTTACGCTTGCACCATTATCGGAAGTTCAGAAGATTGATGGATTGGATGAGAATATTACAACGAAGAGATATATGCATCATTACAACTTCCCGTCATACTCTGTCGGAGAGACAAAGCCTAGCCGTGGACCGGGACGTCGTGAGATCGGACATGGAGCTTTGGCAGAGAGAGCATTGATTCCGGTACTTCCTTCTGTAGAGGAGTTCCCATACGCAATCCGTGCCGTATCCGAGACATTTGAGTCTAACGGATCGACTTCTATGGCATCTACGTGTGCATCCTGCATGTCACTGATGGCTGCTGGTGTACCGATCAAGAAGATGGTTGCCGGTATCTCATGTGGTCTTGTTACTGGAGATACTGATGATGATTATCTTGTACTTACCGATATCCAGGGTCTTGAGGACTTCTTCGGAGACATGGATTTTAAGGTAACCGGAACTCATGACGGAATTACCGCAATCCAGATGGATATCAAGATCCACGGATTGACCCGTCCAATCGTTGAGGAAGCTATCGCTCGTACAAGAGAGGCAAGACTCTACATTATGGATGAAGTTATGAGCAAGGCAATTGCTGAGCCTCGTAAGGAAGTCAATGAGTGGGCTCCGAAGATTGAGCAGATCACAATCGATCCGAACAAGATCGGTGATGTGGTAGGTCAGAAGGGTAAGACAATCAATGAGATTATTGCCCGTACAGGCGTTAAGATCGATATTACCGATGATGGTGCAGTATCTGTATGTGGTACAGATAAAGCTGCTATCGCAAAGGCAATCGATATGATCAAGATCATTACAACCGATTTCCAGGAAGGACAGATCTTCACAGGAACGGTTGTAAGTATTAAGGAATTCGGTGCATTTATCGAGTTCGCTCCTGGTAAGGAAGGTATGGTTCATATCTCCAAGATTGCGAAGGAGAGAATCAACCATGTTGAGGACGTACTTACACTTGGCGACAAGGTTAAGGTTGTATGCCTTGGTAAGGACAAGATGGGAAGAATCAGCTTCTCCATCAAAGATGTTCCAGCAAATTAGGGTTTGTCGCGATCAGATTTGATTCAAACGGACGATACCGGATTATATAAAATCTACGAAAATTAGCAATAATTTTGTCTATAAACGACGGACTTTGAACGATACAGACTTTCTCTCAGTTTTTTCTG
>OGZL01002503.1_pt1 | contig 13562 bp, 10 predicted proteins | sample 1576761 | NCBI WGS metagenome assembly OGZL01 (sample SAMEA3541595, study PRJEB24748) | human gut metagenome | biome: human gut; feature: human-associated habitat; material: faeces | place: China | collected 2012
CCAAAGCGCCTTTTGGGACCCTTCTGTCAAACCGACGATTTTCTATCTTTTTCGACTTCCAACCGGGCACATGCTGCGAAGATGGGCAGGTGGACCGGGTTCATAAGCCCGTACTCCATGGTGCTGTAGAGCGCTCCGGCGAAGGCAACCGCGACAATGTCCCACCGTCCGGCTTTGGCGGCGCGGTATAGGGAAATAAGGTTCAGCCCGAAGTACAGCACGGTGGGGATCAGTCCCATGCAGATGGGGGCATAGGCGTACAGACTGTCCACAGGGTCCCAGCGGAAATGAACCTGCGCGCCGAACAGCTTCACGCCAAAGCTGCGGAAGGCCGCCGAGGAGTAGGCCAGCCGGTCGGACAGCAGCGCATTGCAGGTGGAGAAAAAGCCATTGTCTTCCTGATAGAGCAGCGCCAGAGAAAGAAATGCGGCGATCCCCAGCAGGTATAGCCCCAGACAGAGAGGGACACTCCATTTTTTTGAGGAAAGCCAGGGGCCGAACCGGAACGCGATCAGGCACAGCGCGATTGCGGCAAGAGAGGAGAGCAGCGCCGCCTTGGAGTCCGTCACCCAAAAAACGCAGAACGCCAGCAGCATGGAAATCAGACAGGACAGCGCCCGGTGGCTCTTTCCCGGGTTGTACAGCAGACCCGAAAAAATCAAGAGCAGTGTCCAGAAGCCAAAGGTATTGGGGTGTCCAAAGCCATAGCTGTGCCGCGTTGCTCCAAAGTTGATGGCTTCCCAGCGCGTTGAGAGGGTGTCTTCCAGAACTCCGGCGCCCACAAGCAGAAGATTCAGAAGCAGGGTGGCGGAAAAGAACCAGAAGAAAAATCTACACAGTTTGTCATAATCCTGATCTTTTGCACTGAATACCAGCAAAAAGCAGCTTAAAAAGCAGCGATTTCCGCTGAAAACAGTACCAAGACCCACAAGCAGCAGGATAAGACTGATGCCCAGCAGTTCCCGCAGGGTATGATTGTCCCAGACATAGATTTTCAGTGCCAGAATGCCATAGGCGCAAAGAGAGGTTGCGAGTATGAGCGGCCGCAGCGCATTGACGGTTTCCGGGGGAAAGTGCCCCAGATAGACCGGGATGAGCAGGGCCAGAAGACAGGCATCCCAGAGCCATTTTGGGAAGGCCCGCTTGGGGGAGAAGAGAATGGAGTTGGGTTTCAAATTCATAATTGCCTCCGTGAAGCGATATGGTTTTATTATAGTCTATGGGGCTTCCAAAGTCAACGAATTCCACAATACGGCAAAAATGCCCAGATGGCAGCACTTTTTCACAAGGATACTCTTGATTTCACGGTGCGGATTTGGTAAAATAGCAAAAGATCGGGAATGAGCCCTATCAAAGTTTAAAATGTATAAGGAGAGATCGCTATGGGTCTTATCAAAGCTGCATTGGGCGCAGCCGGCGGTGTCCTGGCTGACCAGTGGAAGGAGTATTTTTATTGTGACGCACTTCCGGAGACGGTGCTGGCGGTAAGGGGCAAGAAGCGGGTCTCCTCCCGTTCCTCCAATACCAAGGGCAGCGACAATGTTATTTCCTCCGGCTCCGTTATTGCGGTGGCGGATGGCCAGTGCATGCTGATCGTGGATCAGGGCAAGATCGCGGAGGTTTGCGCCGAGCCCGGTGAATTTGTTTATGACGCTTCTACAGAGCCCAGCGTTTTCTCCGGCGCACTGGGCCAGTCCGTGAAGGACAGCTTTGCCGCTATGGGCCGCCGCTTTACCTTCGGCGGAGATGCGGGCAAGGACCAGCGTGTCTACTACATCAATACCAAAGAGCTCTTCGGCAACAAATACGGCACGGCTACCCCTGTGCCTTTCCGGGTCGTGGATCAGGATATCGGCTTCCGTACCCAGATCTCCATCCGCTGCTTCGGCGAGTATTCCTACCGGATCTGCGATCCGATCCTCTTCTATAAGAATGTGTGCAGCAATATCACCGATGAGTTCAAGCGGGACCGTCTGGACAGTATGCTGAAATCCGAGCTGATGACGGCGCTGCAGCCTGCCTTCGGGAAAATGTCTGCCATGGGCATCAGCTATACGGAGCTGCCTCTGCATACCATGGACATTGCCAATGCACTGAATGAAGTCCTGTCCGAGCAGTGGCGGGGCAAGCGTGGATTGGAGGTCGTTTCCTTCGGCGTTTCCTCTGTCAGCGCCACCGAGGCGGACGAGAAGCGGCTGAAGGATATGCAGCAGTCCGTCTTCCTGGGCGGCGGCAACGCGGCGGCCGGCAGAATGGTGGATGCTACGGCCAACGCCATGGAAGCCGCTGCCAAGAACACGGCGACAGGCCCCATGATGGCCTTTGCAGGAATGAATATGGCGGGCTCTGGCGGTGCGGCCAATATGCAGGGCTTGTTCCAGCAGGGCGGCGGTACGCCTTACCAGACCCCTGCCGCCAAGGCGGCTCCTGCGGCCCAGGGCTGGAAGTGCCCCAGCTGCGGCACGGAGGCCACAGGGAACTTCTGCCCGGAGTGCGGTGCTAAGAAACCCGCTGACGGCTGGACCTGCAAATGCGGCGCGGTGAACAAGGGCAAGTTCTGCACCCAGTGCGGCGCTAAAAAGCCGGCAGGGGAGCCCCTGTACAAGTGCGATAAGTGCGGCTGGGAGCCCGAGGACCCCAAGCATCCGCCCAAGTTCTGCCCGGAATGCGGCGATCCTTTCAATGACGAGGATATTGTGATTTAAGATCTGCGGGGGCCGGACTGTCCCGGCCTCCGCGTTCAAAAGAAAGGGAGGGGTTTCATGCCCAGCGAAGTCATCAATTACAAATGCCCGGCCTGTACCGGTCCGCTGCACTTTGGCGAAACCTCCGGGAAACTGGAATGCGATTACTGCGGCAGCTCCTATACCCTGGAGGAAATCGAAGCCCTGCAGTCCGCCAATGCGGAGGATGCGGAAAAGGCCTTTGCCGAAGCGGAGGAGCAGATCCGGCAGGATCAGAACGAAAGCTGGAACCTGTCTCAGGCAGGATCGGAGTGGGGCGAGGATGCCGAGAAGCTGCGCTCCTACAGCTGCCCCCAGTGCGGTGCGGAATTGCTCTGCGAGCAGACCACGGCGGCCACCTCCTGTCCCTACTGCGGCAATCCTACGGTGATCCCGGGCCAGCTGGCCGGTGCCAAAAAGCCGGACTATATCATCCCCTTTGCCAAAAGCAAGGAGGATGCCGTGGCGGCGCTGAAGCGGCACTATCGCCGCAGGCCGATCCTGCCCAAGGCCTTTGCCAATGAAAACCACCTGGAGGAGGTTAAGGGCGTCTATGTTCCCTTCTGGCTGTTTGATGCCAAGGTGGATGCGGATATGCGCTTCGATGCCACCCGGACCCACAGCCATACCACCAGCAATGAGATCATTACGGAGACAGACCATTTCCTGGTCCACCGCCAGGGCAGCTTGGAGTTCGAGAAGATCCCGGTGGACGGTGCCTCCAAAATGCCGGACAGCCATATGGATGCCATTGAGCCCTATGAATATAAAGAATTGAAGCCCTTCCAGCTGTCCTATTTGCCGGGCTTCTTTGCGGACAAATACGATGTGTCTAAGGAAGACAGCATCAAGCGTGCCAAGCTTCGCTGCGAGCGCAGCACGGAAAATGCCATCCGCAATACGGTGCTGGGCTATGAGGGCTGCGTCACCACGGGCAAGCGCATTCAGGTCCACCCCGGGGAAGTGAAGTATGCCCTGCTGCCGGTGTGGCTGCTGTCCACCCAGTGGAAGGGAAAGAATTATCTGTTTGCCATGAATGGGCAGACGGGAAAGCTCATCGGCGACCTGCCCATTGATTCCAAGCGGCTCTGGAGCTATATCGCCATTGCCTTCGCCGCAGGCACGGCCCTGCTGGGCTGGCTGTTCTTATAAGGAGGAAGCATCATGAAGCAGAGACGTTTTTGGGCAGTCCTCCTGGGAATTCTGCTGCTGATTTCCGTGACGGTGGCCGCTTCCGCCGAATCCGGCGGCAAGCTGCCCTATGTGACCGATGCGGCCAACCTCTTAACGGATGAGCAGCATATGGCATTGGAAGCCCGGGCGGAGGAGATCAGCCAGACCTATTCCTTCGGCATTTACATCATCGCAGTCAATGACTATACCAATTATTCCAGAGAATCGGATTTCTGGGACGCTAATGTGGATATTTACGAGACCTACGATCTGGGCTGGGGCACGGAGAAGGCAGGCGCTTCCTTCATGATCAGCATGGCGGAACGGGATTTTTGTCTGCACTTTAATTCGGACCGGGCGAACTATGTTTTTTCCGAGGCAGGCCGGGATGCCATTGAGGATCGCGTCATTCCCTATCTCCAAGACAATGACTATTATGGTGCCTTCAATGAATACCTGAACGCCTGCCAGGAGTACCTGGAAGCGGCGGAAAACGGAACCCCCATTGCCCAGGGACAGCCCAGCCGCAACGATGCACAAAAGAGCAAGGGTTTTTCCATCCTGTTCTTCCTGCCGGGGCTTTTCGCGGCGGGCGTTGCAGCGGTGTGCCTGGTTGCACCTATGCGTTCGGCAGGGGGCAAGAGCCAGGCAGACGACTATACGGTTCCCGGGTCCATGCGACTGACCCGCCAGTCTGACCACTTCCTGCGCAGAACCGTCACCAGGCAGCCGAGGCCAACGGAGAACCGTTCCTCCGGCAGTGGCGGCAGCAGCGTTACAACCAGCCATTCCACCGGAAGCCATTCCGGAAGGACCGGGAAATTTTGATAAAAAGAGCGCCTCCGGGCGCTCTTTTTTCGTGAGAGCGGGGCTTTGACATTTGATATATCCGGATGTATAATACCTCAGACTATTGTTTTTTGAGAGGAAGCTGTAAAGATGCGTAGAATTCAACGGGATATGCTGCATGGGCCCCTGGCTCTGCCGATCGTCTCCTATGCCGTTCCCATTATGCTGACCAGTGTGCTGCAGCTGCTGTTCAATGCCGCCGATCTGATCGTTGTGGGCAGATACTGCGGCAGCATCGCCGTGGCAGCGGTTGGCTCCACCGGCGCCATCATCAACCTGATCATCAATCTGTTTTTCGGCCTTTCCGTTGGCGCGGGCGTTGCCGTGGCCCATGGCATCGGCAGCCGGGAAGAGGAGACGGTGTTCCGCACCGTGCATACCGCACTGCCAACGGCGGTGCTCAGCGGCCTGTTCCTGACGGTCATAGGTGTTCCGTTTGCTGCGGACATCCTGGAGGCAATGTCCACGCCTGAGGATGTGCTGCCTCTGGCCACCAAGTATATGCAGATCTATTTCCTGGGCATGACCTTGAATCTGGTCTATACCTTCTGCGCATCCATGGTCCGTGCCGCAGGGGACACGCAGACACCCTTGCTCATTCTGTCTGTGGCAGGTGTTTTGAACGTGATCCTGAACATCGTGTTCGTCAAGGGCTGTGGCATGAACGTAGACGGCGTGGCCTGGGCAACCATTATCGCCCAGGGCCTGTCTGCTGTGGCCATTGTTTATGTGATGACCAGACGGACCGATATGGTCCGGCTGCACCTGAAAAAGCTCCGTGTTTATAAAGAGCCCCTGCTGAAGATGCTGCGCATCGGCATCCCCGCGGGTATCCAGAGCTCTATGTTCTCCGCCTCCAATGTGGTGATCCAGTCTGCGGTGAACTCCTTCGGCGCCGTAGCCGTCTCCGGCAACGCAGCCGTTGCAAATCTGGAGGGGTTTGCCTATGTTATTGAGAATTCCTTCCACCAGACAGCGGTGAACTATGTGGGCCAGAACAGTGCAGCCGGTCAGTTCGACCGGGTGAAGAAAATCTCTGGGCTGTGCATCCTCTATGCAGTGATCGCAGGCATCATCACAGGCGTGGGTATGAATCTGTTCTCCGGACAGCTGCTGGGCCTGTACATTACGGATTCTGGGGAGGCCATTGCCATTGGTGTGACCCGTATGGTCATCACGGTGCTGCCTTACTTCCTGTTCGGCATGCAGGATGTGGTCACCGGCATCCTGCGGGGCTTGGGGGCCTCCTTCCTGTCCATGATCATTACGGTGCTGGGCATCTGCGGCATTCGGATTCTGTGGATCTACACCATCTTCCGCATCCCTGCATACCATACCCAGCAGTGCCTGTATATTTCCTACCCGCTGTCCTGGGTGCTGACCTTCATCGTCCAGATGATCGCCTTTGTGGTCGTGTTCCGCAAATGTGAGCGTCAGGCGAAAATGACCGTTGAGGAAGCATAAACTGCTTCTCAAATCGGATATCAACTAGAATGTTATTTCGGGAAGGTACGAAATAATTCGGAATTTGCGGAGGAAATTATGAGCGACTTCAGCATTCAAGAAATGCTTGCCATGCAGCGTACATTGCAGGAAAAATATAAGGATAAATGGGAAGCAATTCGTCCGGAGGCAGGGAAACATAAACTGCTATGGATGGTCGGCGAAATAGGCGAAGTCGTAGATATCGTTAAGAAGAATGGTGATGTGGAACCGCTGGTAACGCGCGGTTTGCCGGGATGAAAAACGAATAGACATAAAAATCCGACCGATGATCACACCGGTCGGATTCGTTTCATTTACGGTTATTCCGCCTTCTGCGGCGGTTTTCAAATGGTCTGCGTTTTTATACGGTTCTTGCCCACTCTGTGACCAGCAGGCCGGGAACCATCCAAATGAGCTGATAGAGCAAAACCTTTTCAGGGGTCAGGATCTCTACGCTGCCCTGGAAGGCCAGAGCGAACATGATGAGAAGCCCCACAATACCCCCAAGAATGTGAACGATCAGGCCCAGGGCGCAGGCTTTCCTCAGCGCGTTGGCACCGGTGACGGGATAGACCAGACTGACCAGCTCGTCTCTTGTAGCCAGAGCCAGAACTTTGTCCTCCGGGTCCGGATGACGCTGAGACAGGGCCGCTTTGGTTGCCCGGTCCGGGAAGATCATCCGCCGGGTGTTGACGGAGAACTTGCTGTGCAGGAATTCCGCGGTCAGCATAAAGTCATCGGTCAGCATGACGGGCTGGAGCTTCCGGGAGCCGTTGAGGGAGGTGAGACCGGCGGAGGTGGAGCGCATCTTGGCATAGGAAATGGCCACAACTGCGCTGAGCTTTCCGTTGATGGCCATATAGACGGCCTGGGCAACGGTCGTGCCCTGGGGGATATCAACGTCCATACTCTGCAGGAAATCCAGACTCCCCAGCAGCACGGCTTCCCCGCGGATGATGCCGCCGACACCGCCGACACCGTAATCCCGAAATTCGGTGACGGGGTACTCGCTTCCGCCCCGATTTTTCAGCATATTCCGGAACAGAGGTACCAGACCGCCGCCGGAAGCACCAATGAGGGAGGAGGCATAGGAGAGGATCTGCTCGGGCTCCCGGTCCCCATAGAACTTGACGCCGTTGAGCTTGGTGGAGCCCAGGGGGAACAGGTCTTCGTCCTTCAGCGGGAAGCAGGCCTTGCCCCGCAGCCCCACAACGCCCTGCCAGCCGCAGAGCACGGAGCCGACCATGTGCAGCCGGTTCTCCAGAATGGCGGTGGGGCGGGTCAGCGAAACAAAGAAGCTGGCAGGTACGGCGGCAAACAGCGAGATGGACAAAACCTGAAAGGCCAGGCTCTCGTTATAGCGCATCCCTGCAAGAACGGCCAGACCAATACAGGCGGCCATAGCCAGCAGGCAGTAAATGCTCTGAATCTTTTCGGGTGCAGAAGCTTTGGTATAGGTATTTGTGAAGTCGTCTACATCGCCTTCCCCCCGCAGCAAGACGGGCTTTCCGTCGATATAGTCCTTTTCTTTGACAATGCTGCGCAGATGGGTGGCTTTGCGCAGCGTGTCCATTTGCAGGGTCTCCGTGGAACGGCGGTGATACCGGCCGAACAGTGCAAAGGTCATTTGCAGGGCAAATCCGGAGCAGCAGGGCACCCGCAGCTCCTGGAGGCAGTAGTAAGCATCCACGCAGCAGGCAATCAGGGTGAAACTCAGGAAGGTATTTATGGTAAAGCGGCCGTGGAGAAGTTCGCCCAGGCCGTCCAGAAGCTGATGGCAGCCAAGCAGAGCGGATATAAACATTGCCAGCACCTGCGTAAAAATCACAAACCGCAGCCGGTTGTCCGGAACCATGCCCATAGAGAACATGACGGCAGACCCGGCGCAGAAGGCCACTACCAGCAGATTCAGCACAATGGCGATCTGCAGGCTGAATACGCCCTGATCGGAAAGCTCGTAATACCGTTTTTCCGGACCGGCAATGAGTTTCCGCTTCAGCTCCCGCAGATCGCTGCGGAAGGGAATGGGCTCCTGGGCGGGAGCAGCCGTCTCCGGTTCCGCAGCTTCCTCGGCTGCGGCTGCAAGAGGCTCCTCAATGCGTATGGTCTGCTCTGCGCCGGGTGCTGCCGCTGCCTTTTCCGCGTCTGACGGGGCCGGGGAAAAAATCCTCGTTTCGGAAAGGGAAGAGGGCTGCTCTTCGCCCGGCTCTTCGCCGAAATCCTGAAGGATCTGGCTTAGCTCCTGGTCAAAAGCCTCAATGTCCCCGGTCTCCGGGGCAATCCCGGGGGCGTCTTCCGGAGGGGCATCCTCAGGGTCGGTATGAAATTCGTTCAGAATGGCGTCCAGGTCAAATTCCTGGAGCTCGTCCAGTTCTTCCTGGTCGCGTTTTTCTTCGTTGTCCATAGGGTCCTCCAAATGGGTCATCCGAGGCGCTGACGCACGGCCTCATATAATAGAATGGAAGCGGCGGCGGAGGCGTTCAGAGAACTGATCCTTCCGGCCATGGGAATGGAGACGATGACATCGCAGTTCTTCCGGACAAGTTGGCTCATGCCCACGCCTTCATTGCCGATGACGATGGCCGCAGGGCCCTTCAGATCGGCCTTATACATGGGGATGGCCCCCTCGGCTGCGGTCCCGTAAATCCACACGCCCTTGTCCTTCAATTCCTGCATGGCTGCGTTGATGTTGCTGACTCTTGCCACCTTCATGTACTCCATGGCACCGGCAGAGGCTTTGGCGACCGTTGCGGTCAGGCCGACGCTGCGGCGCTTGGGAATAATCACACCGTGGGCCCCGGCGCATTCGGCGGAACGGAGAATGGCACCTAAGTTGTGGGGGTCGGACAGCTCGTCGCAGATGACGATCAGCGGGGCTTCTCCGCGGCTGGCGGCTTCTTCCAGAATGTCGTCAATGGAATAGTATTCGTGGGCGGCAGCCAGAGCAATCACACCCTGGTGGGACCGGGTGAAGGACATGGCGTCCAGCTTCCGGCGGTCTACAGGCACAATGACGGCACCGGCCTCCTTGGCCTGGGCGGCCAGACGCTGCAAACTTTTGTCCGTATCGCCGGAGGCGATGAAAAGCTTGTCAATGGTCCGCCCGCTTTTCAGGGCTTCGGCGATGGCATTGCGGCCTTCCAGCTGGCCCTCGGTTTCCTCTGCAGGCTGCTGGGCTTCGCTTCGCTGCGCGCGGCGATTTCCGCGGTCATTTCTATCATACATATCGGTTCATCTCCCGTTACAGTTCATAAGTACTTGAAACAATATTCTGTATTATAGCAGATTTTTTTCCGTTCCACAACTCTTATTTTTCAAAATGGACGGGGAATGGGGCATATTCACAGAAAATTTACCCCAAAGACGGGAATCATTCGTTGCGTACAGTGCAAAAATGTGATATGATACCCTGTAAGAACAGCCCTGAGGAGGCATAGAATCGAATGAGTTATGAACAAAAGGACGAGCCCAACGAAAAAAAGCCCGGTGGGAACAATCCCAAGAAGAATTTCTGGACGCCGCTGATCATTGCGCTGGCGCTGGTACTGCTGTTTGGCTGGATCTATAATATGGTGTCCGACAGCCAGTATACGGAGACGACTTATGCGGATTTTTACACTGCCATGGAGAATCATCAGCTGGCCGAGGTCCAGCGCCGGGGCAGCCGCATCTATTACCTGACCAAGGAAGAGGCAGCCAAGCCGGCCACCGAACAGAAGGCCTGCTATACTGGCATGCCATCCGGCGACTGGCTGTCTATGTATAATGAGCTTGTGGCCCAGGGCGTCATTTCCGATTGGCAGGTCCAGGAAGACAACTCCATGATCATGATGATCCTGTACTATGGCATTACCTTTGCCATTCTGTTCCTGTTTATGCGCACCCTGACCAAGCGAATGGGCGGCGACGGCATGATGGGCGGTTTTGGCAAGAGCAAGGCCAAGGTTTATATGGAGAAGCAGACCGGCATCACCTTTAAGGATGTGGCCGGTCAGGATGAAGCCAAGGAATCTTTGAAGGAGATCATCGACTTCCTGCACAACCCCCAGAAGTATGCCGAAATCGGCGCACGTCTGCCCAAGGGTGCACTGTTGGTGGGCTCTCCCGGTACCGGCAAGACATTGCTTGCCAAGGCTGTGGCCGGTGAAGCGGATGTGCCTTTCTTCTCCATCTCCGGCTCCGACTTTGTGGAGATGTTTGTGGGCATGGGTGCTAGCCGCGTCCGGGACCTGTTCCAACAGGCGGCCAAGGTGGCACCGTGCATCATTTTCATTGATGAGATCGATGCGGTTGGCCGTGCCCGTGACAACCGGTACGGCAACAATTCCGAGCAGGAGCAGACATTGAATCAGCTGCTCAGCGAGATCGATGGCTTTGAACCCTCCAAGGGCATTGTCTGCCTGGCTGCCACCAACCGGCCCGAGATCCTGGACAAGGCCCTGCTGCGTCCCGGCCGTTTTGACCGCCGGATCATTGTGGACCGGCCCAATTACCAGGGGCGTCTGGATACGCTGAAGGTCCATACCCGGAAGATCAAGCTTTCCGAGGATGTGGATTTGAAGAAGATCGCCCAGGCCACTGCCGGCGCCGTCGGTGCGGACCTGGCAAACCTGGTCAATGAAGCGGCTCTGCGGGCTGTGCGGATGGGCCGGAAGGCCGTCAATCAGGAGGACCTGCTGGTTTCCTTTGAGACGGTCATAGCAGGCTCCGAAAAGAAGAATACCGTGCTCACCGAGACGGAGAAGCGGCTGGTTGCCTACCACGAGGTGGGACATGCCCTGGTTTCCGCTCTGGAGAAGCATGCCCAGCCTGTTTCCAAGATCACCATCGTGCCCCACACCTCCGGCGCGCTGGGCTATACCATGTACCTGCCTGAGGAGGAGAAGTTCCTCTCCACCCGGGAGGAGCTGGAGGTGGAGCTGAAGAGCCTGGTGGGCGGCCGTGCTGCCGAGCAGCTGGTCTTCGGTGCCCAGACCACCGGCGCGGCCAACGATCTGCAGCGGGCCACCTCTCTGGCCCGGAACATGGTCAGCCAGTACGGCATGAGCAAGGAACTGGGCCTGATGACCACCGCCTCCGTGCAGAACAGCTATCTGGACGGCCAGGCCTATATGGACTGCTCTCAGGATACGGCAGCCCAGGTGGACAAGGAGGTCCAGAAGCTTCTGGATGGCGCTTTCGCCGACGCAGCGAAGATCTTGCGGGACCACCGGGCGCTGCTGGATGAGATCTCCGAGTATCTGCTGGTCAAGGAGACCATTACCGGTGAGGAACTCATGGCCTATGTGAACGCGGAAAACGGGGAAAAGCCCGCTGAAGAAGAAAAGAAAGCGGAAGAAACGGAAAATCAGTAAATCGAGAAAGAGAGCGGTGTCTGAATGATGAAAAAGGCGCTTTGTGTTCTGCTCTGTGCCGCACTGCTGCTGGGGCTGCCCTTCGCTGCCGGTGCAGAGACGGCGGAGGCTGTTTCCTGGTCTCTGGAGGGAAATGTGCTGTGCATTTCCGGAGAAATAGAAGCAGCGGAGGTCTATCCCTGGGCGGATGGGGCGAACAGCGTGACGACCCTGCGCATCAGCGACGGGGTCACGGAGATCCCTGCAGGCGCTTTTCGGAATTTCGTGGCCCTGCAGTATGTGACCATCCCGCAAACGCTGCGCTATATTGGCGACAGCGCTTTCGAGAACTGTGCGCTGCTGCGCTGGGTCAGAATGCCGGACAGCCTGATCGGCATTGGCGAAAGGGCCTTTGCCGGGTGCACAAAGCTGTCCGCCGTATATCTGCCGGAGCGCGTAGCCTGGATCGGCGACCGGGCCTTCGATGCGACGGTCGTGGTGAATTGCAGTGCCAATTCAGCCGGACAGGACTATATCGCGGACAACGGCGGTACATATCGGCAGACCGGGACCCATACCTTGGCTTCTGCTAAGGGAAACTGGGGGAAAAACGGCACCTGGACCCTGGAGAATGGGACGTTGACCCTGTCCGGAAGCGGCGAGGTGACCTGCGGTGCGGACGGCCGCTATCCCTGGGATGCCTACCGGGCGGATATTCAGACCGTTGAACTGGGAGCCGGAATTACCGCTTTGGGCAAGGATGCCTTTGCACTTTGCCGAAAGCTGGAAAAAATCACCTTTCCGGCATCCATTGAAACCGTGGATGAGGCGGCATTGGACGGTCGGGCAGAAATTGTCGGCTATGCCGGAACCGCTGCGCAGACCTTTGCAGAAAACCGTGGGCTGACCTTCACGGCCGTTGAAGCCGGGGAGAAGCCGGAAGAGACCGTTCCTGCCGAGACCGTCGGAGAGGATACTGCATCCGAGACCGCGGGAACGGAAGAGAGCGTTCCTGCGGCAAGCGGCGCGGAAGAGCAGATTCCCGCTGAAACGGAAGCAGCGAAAGAAAATTCCGGCACCGAGCCGGAAGAGACGGTTCCTGCCGAAAGGGAACCGGAAACTGCAACTGTTGAACCGGAAGTGACGGAAGCTGCTGATACGCAGCCGGAAAATCAGACCGATCCCACCGAAACCGGGGCGGCCGAGGAATCCACAGAGCCGACAGAGGAAACGCCTGAGGAGCCGAAAAAGGAGCCGGTGCTCTCTGTAGAGACCGTTACAGCCCAGCCGGGACAGACAGTGCAGCTGACCGTTTCCCTTACGGATAATCCCGGCCTTTGCGGATTGTATTTCGGCATTGATTATGACCGCTCCAAGCTTACCCTGGAGGATTACAGCTGTCCCAACGAAAGCTTTGCCCAGGGGGACTGGATGGTAGGCGTTGGCCAGGAGGAGCGGGCTGTCTGGCTCCAGCCGGATCTGACGGAAGCAGAGGGGGAGATTCTGACGCTGACCTTCCGGGTGGGTTCCGATGCCGGGACGGGGGATATTGCGGTGTCCCTGACAGATATTACCGGAGTGGATGACCGGGCGACCAGTGTGCGCATTGCCGGAAATGCAGGCGGCGTCACGGTTGCTCTGGGCCTGCCAGGCGATATCAACGGTGACGGAAAGGTGTCCTCTGCAGACCTGCTGCGGCTGCGCCGCTACCTGGCGGGGCAGGCCGTGACTGCGGAGACAGGAAACGCGGACCTGAACAGTGACGGCCGGGTAGACCTTCAGGACCTGATGCTGCTGCAAATACTGCTGACAGGAAAATAAAAAAGAGAATATGCAAAAATGGGCGGCCCCAAAAGGACCGCCCATTTTCGCCTTCTGCATAGCAAAGAGCCGCAGCCCGTAAAACAGGAAGCTGCGGCTCTTTGGCACCCCAAATTGGATTCGAACCAACGACCTTCCGCTTAGGAGTAGACCCGATACGACATCGGGAAGTGGCATC
>OGZL01002505.1_pt1 | contig 13561 bp, 15 predicted proteins | sample 1576761 | NCBI WGS metagenome assembly OGZL01 (sample SAMEA3541595, study PRJEB24748) | human gut metagenome | biome: human gut; feature: human-associated habitat; material: faeces | place: China | collected 2012
ATGCCTTGGCTGATAAGGAGGTTGGGATCACCCCCGCGTATGCGGGGAAAAGTCTAAAGTGAGTTGTTTAAAGCCGTTGATACGGGGATCACCCCCGCGTATGCGGGGAAAAGCTATAACACTTGTCCGCATTTTCAATTGCTACAGGATCACCCCCGCGTATGCGGGGAAAAGTGGAGGCAAGAGTACAGCACAGAGATGATCCTGGGATCACCCCCGCGTATGCGGGGAAAAGTAGAGGACAAGAAGAAACCGTGATAACCCACTAGGATCACCCCCGCGTATGCGGGGAAAAGACCTTCACCGTGAAGAACGTGCCCGGTGCGGAGGGATCACCCCCGCGTATGCGGGGAAAAGCTCTAGTTCAATGCGCGTCGTCCAGTCCTCCCGGGATCACCCCCGCGTATGCGGGGAAAAGCAGAGGGCAAAGCCGAAATTGCACGAACACTGAGGATCACCCCCGCGTATGCGGGGAAAAGCGCGCCTGCGGCAACTGCGCGGCTACGCGCCCTGGATCACCCCCGCGTATGCGGGGAAAAGGCAAAGGCCTTTTACATGAAGCCGCTGGAAGAGGGATCACCCCCGCGTATGCGGGGAAAAGTCCCGGCCGGCCTTTGCCAGATCATAGGTTTTGGGATCACCCCCGCGTATGCGGGGAAAAGCTGCACTGAGCTGACGGTGAAAGGTGAGGTGAAGGATCACCCCCGCGTATGCGGGGAAAAGCCATCCGGCGTGATGGCTGCATTGGCCTGCGCCGGGATCACCCCCGCGTATGCGGGGAAAAGTACCAACTCGGAGTTGTCAAGCCCTTGCACGAGGGATCACCCCCGCGTATGCGGGGAAAAGCATACAAAGGGGCAGACCAGACCACGCGTCGCGGGATCACCCCCGCGTATGCGGGGAAAAGCGGCCCCTGTACTTCGTCAGGCCACGAAAATGGGGATCACCCCCGCGTATGCGGGGAAAAGTCTGGGGCTATCCCCCGCCCCCGCTTGATAAAGGGATCACCCCCGCGTATGCGGGGAAAAGCCACAATGTAGTCATGCAAAATTGCACACATTGGGATCACCCCCGCGTATGCGGGGAAAAGTAATTGCCGCTGTTCAGCTCATTCGGGAGTTCGGGATCACCCCCGCGTATGCGGGGAAAAGGCCGGTGGCATCCAGCCGCCAGATCGCCGAGAGGGATCACCCCCGCGTATGCGGGGAAAAGAGTATAGCACGGGATGGGCAGACCACAAGGAGGGGATCACCCCCGCGTATGCGGGGAAAAGTCAAATTCGCCGTTTTCCCGCGCCATCACTACGGGGATCACCCCCGCGTATGCGGGGAAAAGAGTTTCTTCATTAAGTCGTAACCGTGGCCACGGGGATCACCCCCGCGTATGCGGGGAAAAGCCGTCAACCTTTGCCATTTTGGCCAGCAACATAGGATCACCCCCGCGTATGCGGGGAAAAGACTCCGGCACGTTGGACGCGTAGTTCAGGCAGAGGATCACCCCCGCGTATGCGGGGAAAAGACAAACTCGCCATTTTCGAGGGTGTACCAGGTGGGATCACCCCCGCGTATGCGGGGAAAAGCCCCACAGCGGTACCACGGGCAGGCTGCTGTAGGGATCACCCCCGCGTATGCGGGGAAAAGCGCAAAGCGACTTTGTGGCGGCTGCCAGCTCTGGGATCACCCCCGCGTATGCGGGGAAAAGTCCCTAATACCTGCATTACCACTACATGTTGTGGGATCACCCCCGCGTATGCGGGGAAAAGTTCCGTGCCGTTCTGCCGCAGGTCGTGCAGGCGGGATCACCCCCGCGTATGCGGGGAAAAGGTTGTTTGAAAGTCAACATCAAACGCCAAAAAGGGATCACCCCCGCGTATGCGGGGAAAAGCTACAACGAAAAAGTCAACGGAGCAGGAAACAGGGATCACCCCCGCGTATGCGGGGAAAAGTATGTACCATACCATGCAGAGCGCTTGTTGAAGGGATCACCCCCGCGTATGCGGGGAAAAGTTCCTCATAAACCCAATCAGGAAGAACAAGCAGGGATCACCCCCGCGTATGCGGGGAAAAGATCATCATAAGTTAGTGTGATGAACCACACTTGGGATCACCCCCGCGTATGCGGGGAAAAGACTAAAAAGATCCCATCGCATCGGCCATTTCAGTTGCATCCTGTGCCTGTTTCATTCAGTTTTGCATAGAGCCTCTGCGTCAGGCGGCAGTCGGGCAGGGCCCTGTGCTCCACCCTGTCTGCCAGCCCAAAATGCCGTACCAGTGTGAGCAGCTTAAAGTTGGCAACGCCTATCACCTTCCGCCGCGCAAGCGGCAAAAGGTCGATCTTCCGGTTGGTCAGTATCGGCTTCTGGTTTCGCGTACAGGCCGCGCGCAGGAATTCCAGATCAAATTGCAGGTTGTACCCCACCAGAGCATCTTTGCCTACAAATTCCAGAAATGCTTCCAGCGCAGCGGCCGCGTCCATCCCGCCTTCCAGTTCCGACTGTGTGATTCCCGTCAATTGCGTGATCTCCGCAGGCAGCGGAGTTTGCAGGTGCACCAGGGCCGAAAATTCTTCCGTCGGCTGCCCGTCCCGCACCCGGACGGCCCCATACTCCACGATCGAGTCCGTCGCCGCGTGCAGGCCGGTCGTTTCCAGGTCGATTACCGTGTAATCGTTTTTTCCGGGCTTTCGGGCAGTCCGCTGTGCCATTTTTTGTGCCATCTGGTACTTTGCCGCCTTGCTGAACCCCGGTTTCAGGTCCATCGCCTCGGTCTGCGTCTGGGGCAGCGGGCGGCGCATCAGCTTGATGCCGTCAAAATCCACAGCTTCCCAGCTGGTGTTGTGGGTGCGGAACTCCATCCGCTGCTCCCCTGCCGCCGTGTAGACCAGTGTCGCCTGCCCGTTTTTCAGGTTCTGGCAGACACGGTCCCACACTGCATCCCGGACGCGGCTGCTCACATTGCCCACATAAACGCCGGTGTTGATCTCACACAGCCACTTGGACAGGTCGCCGCGCAGGCGGGGCGGGCAGTTGGTCATGGTCAGAACTACGATGGCTCCTCACCCGCTTCCCGGTCAAAGTAATTGATGCCGTTTGACACCGCACCGACCTTGTTATCCCAGAGGTAAACCACATCCGGCTCTTCCGTCTGTTCCTCTTCGGTCAGCAGCAGCCAGCGGATGTCGTGGACCATCCGTTCCAGAATATGATGCTCCACCATAGCATCCCGGACACGGCGGCGCACGACGGCAGGCAGGTCCTCCGGGGCCTGCGCCGCCACCTCAAATGCGATCGGGATGGTTACCTCCGCCTTGTATAGGTCGGCAATGTCGTACACGAAAGAGCACTCATGCCCGACGTGCACGAATCCCAGCCCCGGCGCACACCCCAGCGCCACAATGACCGCATGGGCCAGCCCGTACAGGCAGGCATGCGCAGCAGACAACGCCTGATTGACTGGATCCCCGGATGCAAAATCCTCCGGGCGGTACAGCCGCCCGCTCCACGGCACGCCAGTTTCTTTGGACGCCTTGCGGTAGACGTTCCGCACACGGCTGCCCTCCCGGCCGCGCAGCTGCTGCATCGTCAGATGGGAGACGTCCTCCTCCGGAAAACGCAGCTGATACATTTTGCGCACCACATCCAGATGCTTCCGGTGGTTGCTGACCAGTTCCGCCTGACGGATGAGCATCCGGGAATGGGTGGTCAGCGGGCGGCCGTGGGCATAATAGCGCACGCCGTGCTCCCCGACCCAGACCGCACCCACGCCGGTGTCTCCCATCAGCTCCATGGCACGGTGGGTCACACGGGTGCCGGGGCCGAGCAGCAGCACCGAAATGCCCGCCGCCGGGATCTGAACGATGCCCTTTTCATCCGTCACCGTGATGGCACCGTCCTGACGGCCCAGCGTGCAGTGTTCCAGGTACAGAAAGGTCATCCGGTCCCGGACCTGCGGCAGCGCCTGCAGATCAGGGCGGATCATGCCCGGCACATCATCCATGGCTGCTTCCTCCGTGCAGGATGGTCATCAGGCCAAGGCCGTAGGCTTTGCCGCGGCCAATGCCCTGACACAGCATCTCCCGGAACGCTTCCGGGTCGGTCACCTGCAGGATGCCCTCATAGGTCACCGCCAGCAATGTGACCGGCCGCTTTCCGTTCTTCCGGAAGTGACAGGTCTGTTTCCGGGTCACCTGAAAAGCGCCCTCCGTCAGGGCAAAGCCGTGCTTCCCGGCCTGCTCCAGCAGCCACTGTTCCTGCTCCGCTTCCAGATAGCAGGGCTTCAGGGCACCCCGCGCCAGCGGGTCCGCCGGGTCTTTCCGGGTGCGGGTCGGATTTGCCGTCAGACGGAACTGCCAACAGCTGCCCGGGGTCACCCGTTCCAGCAGCGGCTCGTAGCGGCGCATTTCCGGTGCGGCTCCCGTCCCGAACTGCGCACACAGTCCGGTCAGGTCGGGGAGCGCCTCGCTGAGCAGCAGCAGATACAGTTTTCCGTTCAGGCTGTCCAGCCGCCACAGCCTGCGGCGTCGTTCGCCGGAGAACGAGTTTTCCACCGCGCCGTGGAACTTCTGTGGAGAAGTCAGTGCGATCATGGTACTGCGGCGGGCGGGGTCAAGTTCTGCGCGGGACAAATACATTGCATCTCACCTCAATTCTGCAATTCCGCCATGGGGTCGTGCTCCGTCGGTTCCGGCATTTCCGGCCGGTCCAGCCGCCATTCCCGCACCGGGCGGAACCCGTACTGCCGGTGCACCGGGCTGAAGGACATCGGCAGATCCTGCCGGGGCACTGCTGCAGGGTCTGCCGGGTCGGCGTCGGCCACGATGCGCAGCTTCCCTGTTTCCGGTTTTCGTCCCTGCATGGGTTCCGTCCGGAGGACGTCCAGCAGGCTCCCCTGCCGGATGCCCAGACAGAGCGGCAGGGTGGGCGGGCAGGAGCGCCGCCCCAGATACAGCGGGTAGACCGGGTGCCGCAGAGCCGCTTCCAGCACCCGCAGCAGAGCTTCGTCCTCGCTTTCCAGCCCTGCCAGAAAAACGGCATCCTGCAGATAGTGGCGGTAGGTCACATAGGAGGTGTCCCGGCTTTTGGCGGTGTGAAAATCCACCAGCAGGCTGCCCTCCTGATCCGCCCGCACGGCAAAACGCAGGCCGTTCAGCCGGGCAAGGCCCTCCGTGTCGTCCCGGCGCAGCCCCAGCGCCGCCGCCAACAGGCCGACCACGCCGCTTTTGGTGGGTTCCCGGTCGGTCTTGCGGGTCTCAAACTTGGAGTCCGAACCCCAGGACTGCAGGGGTGCAGCCAGCCGAAGCAATAAGGTCGCCATGGTCACACCTCATTCCCGGACAGCTTCTCCTCTACGGCTTTTTCCAGTGCCGCCAGCATGGTGTTCAGCGGCATGGGCTGTGCCAGTTCTTCCAGCCCGGTACCCACCGTAAAGCTCTGCTCCGGTGCCTCTGCAAAGGTATTGTAGAGTTCCTTTGCATACTGTTTCAGCGCCATCTTGGACGGTTCTGCATAGCCTTCTTCGCTCTTGCGCACCGGCTTTTCAAAGGCACCGCAGAGGTTCACCGGCTGGTCCTGCCGCAGAGTGACGTAAACGGCATCCGGCAGAGTGCGGTTGGCAAAGCTGTTCTGCTTGCCGGTGGGCATGGAGCGGATGAACGCCTCACCGAACGCCCGGACCGTCTGTGCCGCCTGCTCTGCGCCCAGCGTGCGCACCAGCTCCAGAACATTGACCGTCGCATAGCGGTACAGGGTGGCGGAATTGTATTCCACCGTGCCCAGATGCCCGGCACCGGCGTTGTCCTCCGGGGCACAGTCGTCCACGGCGGTGAAATAGTCGAACTCGTTCTGCACGGTGTGGGTGGAGATGCTGTGGGCCACCTGTGCGGCAGCGTCGTAGTTCAGCGACGGGTCATCTGCCACCATGCGGCCAAACAGCGCCATGTCCGCAGAGGGAGCCTCTTTCAAAGCCTCCTTATACCGATTCTTGTCCTTGCAGCCTTCCACCGCCAGCTTTGCCAGCGCCTTTGCCTGTGCATCGCTCAGGAAGAACAATGCTTTGGTGCCATCCTCGTCAGCCTTGATCTTCAGCATCTTAAAGATTTCCTGTGTCAGCTTGAAGGCATCCGCATCCGGAGCAAGGGCTTTGATCTGCTTTGCCACCAGATCCGTGCCCTTCTTGGTGCGGTAACCGGTCTCAACTGCATCGCTCATTTCCCCGGTGAACATCACGCGCATGGCATGCTTCCACGCCTGCGAGGACACCCGGGCACGGACGCTGCCACCGTAAACGGAGGTCTTGGGGCTGCCGGTATCGTCGCGGTTGACGCAGCTGGGCGGCACGGTCTGCAGAACATGAAAATCAACATACAGGCGTTTGGTATCCATCTCAATTCTCCTTTTCGTTCTCTTTGGTTTTCTCCGTGGGGCTCGCATAAAGGTCCCGGCCCCACCGCAAACGGACATTCGGCGCACCGTCCACAAACTGGTATTGATACAGATCCTCGGCCAGCTGCGGATAATCCAGCGGGATCCCTTCCCGCCGCAGCAGCTGGATCATCCCGCGCAGGTGGTGCGAGACTTCCGGCATGGAATCCGCCGTTGCCAGCGCATTGAACCGCCGGAGCACGCTGCTCTCGGTCCAGTCCTGCCCGGCAGCCGTTTTTTCGGCCAGCTGCCGCACTGCACCGCCCAGTGTGCTGCCCGGCTGGTTCATGGAAACACCGGCTTCCCCCTGCTGGTGCAGGGCAAACAGGGTCAACGCCGTATAGACGGCCCATTCCGCCTTTGACGGGCCATTGCTGCCCTGCAGCTGCTCCGGCATGTCGGCCAGCAGAGCGCCCCACAACGCAGGCAGGTCTCCGGGCTGACGCCCCACGCCCCGGCGCAGCTCGGCAAGCTCGGCCCGTCTCTGCGGCTCCGGCAGAACTTGCAGCCGACGTAGCTGCCGGGTCACGCAGGCTTTCACCTCATTGGTTTTCATTCTGTCCCTCCTTCATCCTGTTTCGGGTACAGCTTCCGCAAATCATACAGAAAGCTGTTGTAGGCCTTGGGTGCTGTATACAGATAACTCTTTTCCGGATTCTTTTTATCCGGAACGCGATGCCCGATGAATGCAGCGGTCCCCGCTTGCTCCACCATCTGTCTGCCTAATTCTGCCGCAAGCCGGTATGCCTGCTCCTGCCACTCGGCCGCTTTCTCGACCGGTTCATCCGTCTCTGGGTCAATGCCTTGCAGCCACCGCCGGAACGGCTGATCGACCGCAAAATAGAACTGCGCGCGGGCAGCTTCGGCACCGGTGTCGTTCTTGTCCCCTGCCGCAAGGGCCAGGTTCTGTGCCAGACGACCCACGATCCATGCAGCCTGCTCACAGTTGTTCACCTCATCGTCAACACAGATCTGCCATGTACGGCCCAATTCATTTAGCAGTTCAAGATTCATCGAAAGCGCATCCGTGTAACAATCTTTCATGGAGGCACTTTGCGCTCCGTATTCCACCCCAATTGCACAAACCTGTAGAATTTCTTTTCTGCTCAGCAATTTCCGGCCCTGCAAATAGGTATTCCACCAGATCACGCCGGGTTTATGGCCGCCCCTATCACTGATAGCGGAAAACTCCCGCCAGAGCTGTTTTCCCATCTCATGTTTCCGCGGATAGTAATCCACCAGCCCTGTCTTTTTGTCCTCTTTTTTATTCCAGAGCGTCATCGGTTCTGCAAATGCATTCGTGGAATCAAAGAAGTCTCCTCCCAAGACCGTATAGCCCACAACTTTGTTTTCCTTCCGTTCCAGAAGGATCCGTCGAAACTGCGTCGTCATCAGCTCCGCAAAGTTATCCGGGCATGCCACCTCAGTTCGTTCGCCGCTTCTTGCATCCTCAAGCTCCCAACACGGAACATCCGGTTCCCAGAGCTCTCCGCCATCTTGCAGGAACATCAGGTTCCGCATCAGTGTTTCAAACAGATTGCTGCCTTTTACATAGACCACACCGATCCGGCCGAGCCACCCCGGCCCCATCGACGGCAGCGGCCGGTCTTTTGCCTTTTTCTTAGCCGCCGCATCGTCATAATTGTTCAAAGACACAAGCCATCGTGCAGCCTGCGGGTAGTCCATGCTTTCCTTTCCTGTTCCCGCACAGGCAGAAAACAGGCTGCTTTTATTCTCGCTTTCAAACACTTCTCCGTTCAGCTTTTTCGCTCCGAATGGACTGCCGATCTTTGCTTCCGGCACCTGCCAGAAGGGGCGCTCCGGGTGGAACAGCCAGAAGCGGTCCTGCCATTTGTCCAGGTAATCCCGGATCGGCTGTTCCGGGAAGTGCCCCAACTGCCACAGTTCGCCCCAGCGCTGCAGAGCATCCCGGGGTTCTTCAAACGGTGCCGGTACACCGTTCCCATCCACGCGGGAGAACACGGTGTGCAGCACCGCCAGCTGCAGCCGCAGCATGGCGGCGTCCTGTGTGGGCATCTCGCCCGCAAGGTCCACATACGCGTGTGCATGGAGCAGGGCGTCGGTCAGCGAAACCGTTCGTATGGTACCATCCTGTGTCCGCACCCGGACCCACGGTTCCTGCAGCAGGTTAAACTCCATTGTCTCCATCCTCATCCTCCTTCTGATAGGTCAGGCCGTTCTCACGGTCGTAGTGCAGCACCTGCCCGGCAAGGTGTGCCGTGCGGCGCTCGTCCAGCAGCAGGACCAGTTCCCCGCGCAGCAGCGGGGAGAGCCGCCACGCCGCAAAATACTTCCGGGTCTCGGCTTCCAGCGCGTCAATGGTTTGCTGCACGCTCCATCGCTTGCTGAAGTACCCCGGCAGACGCAGTCTCTGCCGCGCGATCTGCAAGGCTTCTTCCGGCTGCGGGGGCTGGTCCACCGCTACACAGGGCCCGGCTGCTTCTCCCTCTCCGGGCAGAAAGCGGACATTGCCACTGCTGTCCTGCATCATGACCAGCACCTCAATGGACGGGTCACCGTCGCGCACAGCGGCACGGGCACCGGCGTCGCTGGTCGCCCCGACCTCATTCATCCAGTCGTCCAGCGCATCACCGCATGCTCTCGGCGACGAAATGGCAAAGGCCTTGGCGCTGCGCTGCTTCTTGGCCTGTTCCAGCTCATATGTTCCCCGTGCCGCTGTGCTCTGCAGGTCTGCGGGCAGGCAGTCCGGCTCCCAGCCGTAGGTGTCCTGTACCAGCCGGGCGATATCCGCAGGCAGCTGCACTTCCTGCGGCAGAAGCTTCCGGGTACGTCCGAGCAGCCATTCGCCATAGATGGCTGCACTGCCCTCGTCAAATTCCTCGGTCCCGGTGTCCAGCACTGCACAGCGGGCTTCCTGCACCGGCTGCGGACGCGCCCGGCCCGGATGCCGGTGCAGCCGTCCGATGCGCTGCAGCAGCAGGTCCATCGGGCACAGTTCCGTAATCATGTAATCGAAATCGATATCCAGTGACTGCTCGAGCACCTGCGTACCCACCACGATCAGTCGGTCGCGCTGCGCCGGGGTCGAGCGCTTGCCGATGCGCTCCATCAGGCATTGTTCCTTTTCGGCGCGGTCAGGCATCAGGAACTGTGCGTGGAACACAAGCACTTCAAATTCCGGCAGCTCTTCTCGCAGGCGGGCCGCAAGGTCCTGCGCTTTCCGCACCGTGTTGACGATCACGCCTGCACAGCCGCCTTCCCGCAGCGCGTTCTGCAGCATTTCCGGCAGATGTTCCTCCGTCAGGGATTCCATCATCACCCGGCGCGGCGGTGTGTGCAGCGGAATGCCGATTTGCTGCACCTGTTTTCCATCGGTCCAGGTCAGCAGCGGGTAGCCGCGGCAGGTTTTCCAGGGTGCATCCGGCAGCGTTTTCCGGTTGAGATATGCGGTCACAAGTTCGGTGCGCCGCTTGGCGGGCAGCGTGGCCGAAAGCAGGATCACCGGCACCCGGTACTCTCCCAGCCAGTTCAGTGCCCGGTCCAGATAACAGTTCATGTAGGCGTCGTAAGCATGACACTCGTCGATCACCACCACCTTGCCCGCCAGACCGAGATGCCGCAGCATCACATGTTTTTGCTGCAAGGCCGCCATCAGCAGCTGATCCACCGTGCCAATGACAAAGTTGGCCAGAAGCGCCTGTTTGCTGCCCTGAAACCACTGGTGCACCATCACCCGTTCCTCCGGGTCGTCGGCGTCATCCTCCACCGGCACCGGCTCCTGCTGCAATTTCAAATAGTCTGTATTCAGCTGCGCCATGCCGTGCGCCAGCCGGATGGAGTGTTCCAGCCCATCCGACTGTTTCTGCGCCCAGTCCAGCAGCCGCCCAAAAATACCGTTGGCGGTGGCCTGGGTCGGCAGACCAAAGAAGATGCCGCCCTCCCCGCAGCGCTGTGCCAGAACCTCCGCCGCTGCCAGTGCGGCCTCGGTTTTGCCCACGCCCATCTGGGCTTCCAGAATAAAAATGCCCGGTTCCTGTGCGTTGTTCACAGCCTCCAGCATAGCCTGCTGCACTTCGTTCGGAAGAAAGCCGAACCGCTCCCGGAACTCCGCCGGGTCCGCCGCGGCCTCCTGCACTTCCCAGGGAAGGGTCGGCGCAAATTTCTGCCATGCCCGTTCCACGCGGGCCGGATAAAGGCTCTCGTCGCCCAGTTCCTCTACCGGGATCAGCGGGAAATACCGGGGATTGCTGGCGATCCAGTCCGCCATGATGAGCAGGCCGGTCAGAAGGAGTTCCGTCGGGACCGACAGCTCCGGCAGCTCTTTCACGTCAGAAAATCCGCTTTCCTGCAGGGCGTGATCGAACAGTTCCTGCCAGCAGCTCCACCAGAATGTTTTCCGTCCTTTGGGCCAGTAATTTGTTTCATACACTCCGTCTTCCAGCTGGTCCAGAACATTATTTGCCTCCTGCGGCTTGCCGTGGTGTGCCCCCACGATCGAGGCCAGTCCTTCCGGGCAGCCCAGTTTCCGCAGGATCACCTCCCCGGCCAGCGCATGGTGGGAAAATTTCTTTTCCTGCTCGTTCCAGCGGAGCTCGGTATCCTCCTCCAACCGCTGTTTTGCCTCCGGCAGCAGGCTCATGATCGGGCCGGCAAAGGCCAGCGTGATTTTCCCGATATCGTGGACCCACCCCAGAAAAACGACAGTCCGGGTCAGCAGTTCCTCGTCCAGGTCCAGATTCCGCCGCACACTTTCCGGCAGCCACTGCTGCACCAGAAACCGCATAATGCCTGCTGTGTCCCGCAGATGCATCCAGAGCGGCAGCCACAGACTGCTGTTGTCCGGGTCTGTTTTGCCTGCAAAACGCCGCACCTTGCAGGATCGTTCCGGTCGTTTCATCGTTCCACCTCCAAAGCATCGTTCCCATTGGCAGCCGGTGATTTTCTGATACGCAAAGAATAACAGATATGCCATCCTATAAACAGGACTTTCACGTTTTTCAGCGATTTTTACTCTGTTTTTCTTCTGTTACCCCCGCAAATGCGGGGAAAATCCCTCATTGTGCTAAATCATTGGAGCAATCCCGCAAATGCAGGAAGCAGATTATTATGCTATATCATGTTCTCTTTTTATCCGCATCGTCATTATAGCAACTATTTCAGTTATTTTCAACATTTTATTGTATTTTTTGGATATTACGAGGCATGTTTTTATCGATCCGCTCCATTGGCCGGGTCGCGGCAGTTTTCTTCCGACGCAAAAATCCCACCGACTTCCTGCTGCGGAAATCAATGGGATTTTATCAGCATCTCTTCAGTTGAAGGCACCATTCTGGGCGGCATACACCGCAATGGTGCTCAGCAGGTCCAGTTCCGCTTTCTGGTAGGTCGTGCGGCCGATGTGCAGCTGTTCCAGCACGTCGGCCTCCTTGCGGTGCTGCAGATAGCGCAGCTGCAGCAGATCGGCCCGGATGGGATCCGCTTCCTTGTAATAGGCCATGCTGTCCTCAATGGCCTTTTCCCACCGGCGGTTCACCGGCGACCGCGCCCACTGCCGCCGGCCATAGGCCAGCAGGGCGCTGCGGGTGGCATCACGCTGTTGTTTTGTCATTTCGGCTTTCTCCTTTCTGCAGCGGCCAGGCTGCGCTCATAGCGGTTCTGGGTGTCAAAAAAGCAGGCATCCCGCTCCGACATCGTCATTCCCAGCATCGCCGACAGATTTTCGGCTTCGTTCAGTTTGAACTGGGTCTGCCCCTGCAGTTTGCTGTGCAGCGCGCTCTCGCTGATGTTCAGCGCGCGGGCCACATGCCGCAGCTTGTAGCCGCTGTCGCGGATGTATTCTTCGATCAGTCTGGTATTGGCCATGTTCTCCGCTCCCTTTTTGTCGGTTTCACGTTGCTCAACAATCTTTGGTTGTAGTATAGTCGCAAGTTGATTGTCTGTCAACCGATTTTCAAAAATCACGCGAAAAAAGTTGATTTTTGCCCACTTTTCTGGTATACTGCCTCCAGAAGCACCCATTTCACCGCACAACCATTCGTTTTTGAACGGAGGCGTCTATGTCCGAACTTTCCACCCGCGTCCGGCTGCGGCGCGAAGAACTGGGCCTCTCGCAGGAGCAGCTGGCCCAGCGCATGGGATACCGCTCCAAATCCTCCATCACCAAGCTGGAAAAAGGGGTCAACGACATCCCGCAGGCAAAGCTGGAAGAGCTGGCCGCGGCACTGGAGACCACCCCGGCCTATCTGCTGGGGCTGGACGTGCCTTGCCCGCCGCCGGGCTTTGAGCCGCTGCCCGCCATGGCCATGGTGCCGCTGGTGGGCTCCATCGCCTGCGGCACCCCCATCACCGCCGAGCAGAACATCGAGCAGTACATCGGCGTTCCGGCGGCATGGCATGCCGACTTTGCACTGACCTGCCACGGCGACAGCATGGCTCCCACCATCTGCGACGGCGACATCGTCTGCATCCGCTGCCAGCCGGAGGTGGAGCAGGGCGAGATCGCCGCGGTGCGCATCGGCGAGGAAGCCACCCTCAAACATTTTCACCGGCAGGGCGACACTGTGATGCTGCTGGCCGACAACGCCGCCGTCTGCCCGCCCATGGTCTACACCGGTCCCCAGCTGAACGAGATCCGCATTGAGGGCCGGGCCGTGGGCTTCTGCCGCGGTTTATAACCTATCATAAGGAGGGTCTGCCATGTTCTTTTCCAAAAAGAAACCGTCTGCCGCCTACGACCCGGCCGTGCAGCGGCCCGCTTTGCGGTGCAGCATCTGCACCGGGGAGCAGGTGGCCGGTTTTGTGCACCCGGACGGCCATTTTGAGGACGTCCAGCTCATCCGCACCCCGCAGGAACTGGCGGCCTTCCGCACCCGGTACGGCATCCCGCCGGAGACCGTCATCGAAAAAATCTACTGAACAAGGAGCGTCCTATGCCCACAGCACCCGAAGAGATGACCCTGAAGGTCATTGCCCACATCCACACTGCCTTTCCCACCAAGTTCGGCATCCCGCGGCAGAGCGGGCTGGTGGACAGCCTGCGGGGCGAGGTAATCTTTACCCCGGAATACCGCAGCGCCGACGCCGTGCGCGGGCTGGAGGATTTCAGCCACATCTGGCTGGTGTGGCAGTTCTCCGGCGCGGTGCGGGACAGCTGGTCCCCCA
>OGZL01002517.1_pt1 | contig 13482 bp, 11 predicted proteins | sample 1576761 | NCBI WGS metagenome assembly OGZL01 (sample SAMEA3541595, study PRJEB24748) | human gut metagenome | biome: human gut; feature: human-associated habitat; material: faeces | place: China | collected 2012
TACACATCCGCCAGCGGCGCGGGAGATTTCAGCAGCGCCCGCACCTGTGCAGGGGTGAGGTTCATTTCTTCCGTTGCCAGAATAATGTCCTCACGGACGCTGTACTCGTAGGCGTGGTGTAGAATTTCTTCTGGCGGCTGTGCAAGCAGCCACGCACGGTATTCGTTTTGCTCCTGTTGCATTTTGTTGTACAGCTTAGCGACAAGGGGATCTTTTTTCACATTGCATCACCGTCCGTATTGTGCAGAATTCTTTCCCAGAAATTCCGCTTTTCTGGCTCGGAAAGACTGCGGTAAGCGGTTTCGATCACCGCATTCACGACCTGCTCGGCGGCATCCTGCGCGATATGCAACTGTTTTGCTGCATTTCTCCCCACCGCAAGGCGGTGCAGCAGATGCTCCAAAACTGTGATTTTTTGCTTTTGCAGCGCGCTTTTTGTGCTTTCGTCTATGTCGAGCGCGGCAACAGGGGTGTCGTATACGCTTTCCGGCACACGAAATACCAACTCGCTGCGTTCTCGATTGGGGGCAATGTCGTTCAGCACGACCATGCAGCCGTCTTGCTCGGCTTTTCTAAGTAAAGTTTCGATGTCCATAGAATTCCTCCAATAAAAAAGCGCCCACAAATGTGAGCGCTCAGGTGCTGTTTCAGATCTAACAGAAATGAACTTCCTTGGTCAATATGCGTTATTCTTGTAGTGAATCCCGTTGCCGTGCATCAGTTAAAGGTCACGACCCAATAGGTGTATTGTCCCTCTGCTGTCTGGCAGAACCAACAGCCGACACCCATGCTGGTGAAGCTCGGTTCCATAATGTTGGCGTAGTGGGCAGGGCTGCCTTGCCAGCCGCTGCAAACGGCGCTTGCAGAGCCCAGCGGACCGGCGGCGCAGATCTCGCTGCGGGTAGTCATACCGCTGTGGTCAAAGGGACCGCCTGCCACAAAACTCTCGCATCGGGCATCGGCTGCGGCGCTCAAACCGCTGTCCATTGTTAAGGGTGCCAGCCCACCGGCGGCGCGCATAGCGTTGATGTTTTCCTGCACCGCCCAATAAGCGGAATCCGAACTGTCAATGCTCCACCACTGTTCGGTGCCTGCCGCCAAATCAAAGGGCACAGCACCATAGCTCATACTGACCTGCGCCGGGGCAGGTTCTGCCGTCGGCGTTGCTGTGGGTTCCGGCGTAGGGGCAGGAGTCGGCGCGGGGGTAGCGGCAGGTGTGGCAGTAGGTGTCGGTGCGGGTGTAGCGGACGGTTCCGGGGGTGCTGTCGGCTCGGCAGACGAAATAGGCGCAGATGTTTCTTCGGATTCTGCGCTTTCCGATGTCGCTGCCGAAAGCTCCGTCCATTCGGCGGATTCCGGTTCCGGTGTCTGTGCGCAAGCTGTCAATAAAGACAGCATCGCAAGCATTACGATCCATTTCTTCATCTTGAAAACTCCTTGCGGGGGCCATCTCTGACCCGGTTGCTTCTTCTTTCTTTCATAGTAAAACCTTCTACCTTTCTTGTCCACGCTGTCGATTGTCCGAACGACACTGTTGATCTTCGTCCGGCACGGTATCCAGCACAATATCTTTTTCGTTCAGGTTCAAAAGCGCCTCCAGCTCGGCAAGGCGCTTGCTTTTTTCAGCCAGCTCGTCCGCCTGGGCAAAGGGCTGCGCAAGCTGTTCCTTGGCGTTTTCCAGCTGTTTTTGCAGCTGCACCAATTTGGATTCAAGGTCGGTCACGCTCTGCGGCAGGTTGTGCAGGCAGTTGTCCAGACGCACGGTGTTGCCGACCGCATCCGCACCCAGCTGCACCGGGTTGATGCCGCTGCCCACAAGATACGCCAGATACATTTTGTCCATTGCAAAATAAGCGATCTGCAAATCAAAGCCCTTGTACCGCCCAATGGAAACCGGCTCGGTGCGGTTCATCGCCATACCCAGCAGCCCCAGCAGGGCTTTGCCCGCGTCCTCGCGCTTGGTATAAACTGTGTCCATCAAGGTAATGGTAAAAATATCCTTGCCGTCCGCATCACGCTTGGTGTTCTGCTGTAGCAGCGCTGTGTCCGCTTTGGCGTTTTCCAGCTGCTGGGCGGTCTTGCGCATTTCTGCGGGAAACCCTTGTGTAATGGCATCTTCCAGCCTGTAATGCTCGTTGTTGTAGGCGGTTTTCAGCGTTTTGAGCCGCGCCACCTGAATATCCAGGTCCATTTTTTCTTTGATCATCGGATTGCCTGCCGCCAGCGCCTTGACCTCGGCATAAGACAACGCTGCATCGTCCAAATCATCCGCGCTGCGGGCAGGGCTTTTGCTCGTCATAATTTGCCCGATGAACTTCTGTTTGGTTTCCAAAAGCTGCCACATATAGCTGTCGAAGGAAGATTCTGTGACATAACGGTATTCATACACCTCGGCATTGGTGTTGCCTTGGCGAATCATACGCCCGTTGCGCTGCTCAATGTCAGAGGGTTTCCACCCGCAGTCCAGATGATGCGTGGCAACCAATAGCCGCTGCACATTGGTGCCTGCGCCCATCTTGCCGGTGCTGCCCATCAGCACGCGCACATCGCCGCTGCGCACTTTGGCAAACAGCTCTGCTTTTTTCACCTCGGTGTTGGCGCTGTGGATGAACTGCACCTCATTTTCCGGGATGCCCATGGAAATCAGCAGATTGCGCAGATCATCGTACACATTAAAGCCGTCCGGTTTCGGGGTGGATAAGTCGCAAAACACTAACTGCGTCAGGCGTTTCTCCTTGGTATCATTCCAGATACGGTACACATTTTCGGCGCAGGCGTGAACTTTGTCGTTGGGGTTTTCGGGCAAATTGGGGTCGATCAACCGCTGGTCCAGCGCCAGTTTTCTGCCGTCGTTGGTCACCTTGAGCATATTGTCCTCGGTGGGGTCTACATTTCCGGCGCGAATTTCCTCGGCGCGGTCGGCAAGGTCTGCCACCATCTGTTTTTGCTGGGGGCTGGGTGGCAGCGCTACATTGATGGGTTTGCCGCCCACCAGTTTGGGCACCGGCAGGTTGAGCATATCCGCCGTCTGCACATCCGCCACCTGCTTGAACATACTCATCAATTCCGGCAGATTATAGAACTTGGAAAATCTCGTTTTTGTCCGATAGCCTGTACCTTCCGGCGCAAGCTCCACGGCTGTCACGGTTTCCCCAAAGGTGGATGCCCACGCATCAAAGGAGGAAAGCCCGTGCTGCTCCAAGGTTTCCCGCTGCAAATACCGCTGCATCGTGAACAGCTCTGCCATAGAGTTGCTGATGGGCGTACCCGTGGCAAACACCACGCCACGGCTGCCGGTGATTTCGTCAAGGTAGCGGCATTTCATATATAGGTCGCTGGCGCGCTGACTCTCGGTTTGGGATATGCCCGCCACATTGCGCATTTTGGAAAGCACCGCAAGGTTCTTGAAAGCATGGGCTTCGTCCACCATCAGGCTATCCACGCCCAGCTGTTCAAAGGTCACCACATCGTCTTTGCGGGACTGGTCGTTGAGCTTATCCAGCTTTTTCTCCAGCTGCTTGCGCATACGCTCCACCTGTTTGACGGTGAAGTTCTCGGCGCGTTCCTCTTTTAGCTGCGCCACTTGGCTGATCACATCGTGAATCTGACTTTGCAGGTATTCGACCTGCCGTTCCTGTGACAGCGGGATGCGCTCAAACTGGCTGTGTCCGATCACGATGATGTCATAATTGCCGGTCGCAATTTTGGCGCAGAACCGTTTGCGGTTGGCTTTTTCAAAATCCGTCTTACGGGCTACAAGAATATTTGCGTTGGGGTACAGCTGCAAAGCCTCTCCGGCAAGCTGCTCGGTCAGGTGGTTGGGTACACAGATCAGGGTCTTGGTGCAAAGCCCCAACCTCTTTTTCTCCATCGCTGCAGCAACCATTTCGTAGGTTTTGCCGGCGCCCACCACGTGCGCCAGCAGCGTGTTGCCGCCGTACAGAATGTGCGCAATGGCGTTTTTCTGGTGGGGGCGCAGCGTGATTTCAGGTGACATACCGTGAAACAGGATATGGCTGCCGTCGTATTCGCGGGGGCGCAGGGAGTTGAACCGTTCGTTGTATTCCTTTACCAGCACCTGGCGGCGGGTCGGATCTTTCCAGATCCAGTCCTTGAAAGCGTCCTCGATCTGCTGCTGTTTCATCTGGGCTTCCTGCGTGGCAGCGGCGTTCAGAACGCGGATTTTGTTGCCCTGCATATCCTCTTTGGTATCAAAGATGCGCACATCCCGCAGGTTCAGGCTTTCCTCCAAGATATGGTAGAAGTTGGCGCGCTGTGTGCCGTAGGTCACTGTGGCTTTAATGTTGCCGCCTGTATAGCTTTTGTTGGTCACATTCCATACGCCGGTCAAAGGTATGTACAGCACCTTCACGCGGTCCCGCACATAGTAGGGCGCGTCCACCAGCTCATCGGCAAACTGCTTGATGAGGTCGGGGTTAAGCCAAGTAGCACCCAGACGCACGGCAATCTCGCTGGCCTCCAAGTCCTTCGGCTGCACGGTTTCCAGTGCCTGCACATTCACAGCAAAAGCGGGGTTGTTCTGTGCCGCCAGCTTAGCCACCTGCAATTTGTGGCGGACATCGCCGGAAAGATATTCATCAGCAGTATAGTAGCGCGGTTCACCATCAGAATTCTTTTCCAAGGGGTCAGCAAAGATGACACCCTGCAAATCCTGAATCAGTGTTTCTTTGTCCTTACCGGTCAGCTGCTGCATATATCCAAAGTCGATGCCTGCGCGCTCACCGACACTCAGCGCCAGCGCCTCGCTGGCGGTTTCCACGCGCTCGGCAGGACGGGCAGCCCGGATGGTGCGCTTTGAAAACATATCCGATTTGCCGATGAAGTTGCCCTCGCTGTCGAGGTTTTCCAAGGAACACAGCAGGAAATATCCGCTGTCATCCCGCATATCCAGCGATGCGCCGCGGCTGTTGATGAGTCCAAACTTATTGTGGTAGTGGTCATACTGACGGTTGAGTTTGGCTTGCAGCTCCGTGATGACTTCATCCGGCATATCTTCCAGCTGGGCTTGGATCAGTTCCCGTGTGGTATCCCGCAGTTCGATCAGCAACCGCATACGCGCCGCGGAGGTAGCACCAAGGGAAACCTCGCGCATAATGGCGTTCTCGCGGTAATAGAATTTGCCGTTACGGATACAAAAGCTGAAATTGCGCACATCGGGTTCGGCAGGGATGCTGGCTTCGACAGAGCCGGATTCCTGCACCTCGATGTCCTGAAAGTGAAATTCAGCGTGCAGGTGGGACATTGCCTCTTGCAGCACATTGGCAAGGGGCTTATCGGCAAACGCTTCGCAGGTCAGGGCAGGACCATACGGACCGCTGACAGTTTTCAGCGTACCGCAGACCATTTTTGGGTGTTCGGCAAAATAGCTGTTGAGGGAAAGCCCGTCCTCTGTCTGGGTGGTGTGCAGCCAGCTCGCGTCCTGCTCCAGAATGCGGTCACGCTTTTGCAGGAAGATGATGTCTGCCATAGCCTTGGTTCCTGCTGACTTAAAGGTGGAATCCGGCAGGCGCACGGCACCGATAAAGTCGCATCGGGCGTTGATGTACCTGCGCACTTCCTCACTCTTTTTGTCCAGCGTACCGCTGGTGGTAACAAAGGCGATGATGCCGCCCGTGCGCAGCTTGTCGATGGATTTGGCAAAAAAGTAGTCGTGGATCTTGAAATGCAGCCGATTGTACTGCGGGTCAACCACACTGTAATCCCCAAACGGTACATTGCCGATAACCACATCAAAAAAGCTGTCGGGCAGGTCGGCTTTCTCAAAGCCTGTGATTTGGATGTTTGCTTTCTGGTACAGCTGGCGGGCAATTCTGCCGGTCAGACTGTCCAGTTCCACGCCGAAAAGGCGGGTGGTCGGCTCATACAAATAGCTGTGGCTTTGCCCAAAAAACGCGCCTACCCCCATACTGGGTTCCAGAATCGTACCGGCACCCACACCCATTTTGCGCAGGGCGGTGTACATTGCGTCAATGACTTCGGGCGGGGTGTAAAAGGCGGTCAGGGTGCTGCTGCGGGCAGCGGCGTATTCTTCCTCTGTCAGCAGGCTTTTTAGCTCGGTATATTCGCTGTGCCAGCTGTCCTTGTTGGGCTCAAAGGCATCGGACAAACCGCCCCAGCCGGAGTATTGCGCAAGAATTTCCTGCTCCTCGCCGTTTGCGTGGGGACCGCCGTCCGCCATACGCTTTTCGATGGATTTCAAAGTGCGAATCGCGGTGATGTTGGCGGCAAACTTTTCGCGCGGTGTGCGCGGGGGTGCAGGGTCCTGCGGCGGGATGTAGTTGTTCGGCAAATAGGCTTCCTTGAGGGCAATGAGCTCCGCAGCCTGCAAGACCTGCTCACCAAAACCAGACGAGGTTTCTTCTGCGGGTTCTTCTGACGGTCCTTCCGGTGTGTCTGTTTTCTCAATGACCTGCCCCTCAACCACCGTGTCGGGTGCTGCCAGTGCATTGTTTTTGGGGTTCGCCGCCAGCAGCCTTGCGAATTCCGCACGGTTGATGGCGCGCCCGATCAGCGGGAAACCCTCATCGCGTAGATGCACATCGAAGATGCCGATTTCCTCTACCGTAAAGGGGTGGTCGTTTTCCAGATAGACGGTATCCCCGGCCGCCAGCGGGCGTTTTTCCACGGGCTTGGGCTTGTAGCGTTCCTGATATGCTTCATACGCTGCTTCCGCATCGTCAATAAACTGCGAAAACTCAACGTCCTCAATGCCTTCCTTGGCAAGCGCCCTTGTGTTGTCGAAGCGCGCACTGTCCACAAAAGAGCCGTCAACCAGATACACAATCTCATTGCGCAAGAAGTTGGCGTACACCTGAATTTCGTGTTCGCCGTCCCCGGTGGTGGAATAGGCAAGGTCGATGTGCGTAAGGTCCGAAAAATCCGGCTTGCCCAGCCCTTCGCGTTCGCAGAAATCGGAGATGGTTTTCTCGGCATAGTCTATCTCGGCTTGCCGGGCAGCACGTTTGGCTTGCTGTTCCGCTTCCCATTTTTCATATCCCTGCTTGTTGTTTTCATCCAGATATTGGTCGTTGTGGACCAGCAGGTGCAAACGGCGGGCAACCTCGTTCCACGGCAGCAGGCGGAAATAATCCGGGTCGTTATCGGATGCATAGCGCTTGATTCTCAGCCCCTTGGCATCATAATCCAGAAATCCTCTTTCGCCATCTCGGAAATCCCAAGTGCGCCCGCCGATACCGTATTCTTTTTTCAGCCAGTTGGCTTGCTCCTTTACTGTAGGCAATACTGTGGCAGAGAAAAATTCCTGTATGCGAAAACGCCCCTCGCAAAAACCGCTGCCCATGACAAGAACATCGACAATGTCCTGCTCGTCGATATGGGTGCCGTTATCCTTGATGGGCTGCTGCCAGCTTGCGCGGGGCTGTAATTGGCGGATGGTTTCCTGCTGCTGTTCAGGTGCGGGCAGACCGATGGCGGCGGCAGTTTCCTCGGCAAGGTTGCCGCGCCCCACGCTTTCCGGCAGTTCAATCTCATCGGAAACAGAAACAGCGGAGGGCGATGGCTCGCTCTCCGCTGTTGTGGGTTCGGTATTTACAGGCTCGTCACGATGGGCATCGCCAATTCCGCCGCCTTCGCTTGCAGACTGTTCATGTGCGCCGTCCAGCCCAACGGGTCGTTGTTCTTGTCCGGTGCCGGGTTGCTGACCAGCAGCTTCGTGATGGTCTGCTCCACCTGCTCCCAATAGCGCTGCTCGGTCTGTTTCAGGTCGTTGTACAGCGTCCCGTCCAGCAGCATCTTGTCGTACAGCAGGGAGTGGTTCTCTTGCAGGAACTTCTCCCGCTGCAGACCGATTCTCCCGACCGGCGGTCTGTGCGTTTCCTTCATTGCCATCTTGGGCACCAGATACCCGTTCAGATTCGTCATATCCATGATCCTGCACCTCCTGTTGGTTCGTCTTGCTTACATTCTCATCATACTGTTTCGGCTGGGTCTTTGCAACACTGTCGATGCTCTTGACGACAGCGCCGATTTCGGCAAACATCTGCCGTCCCGCGCGGTTGACGGCATTGCCCAGCGCCAAAACGGCGGATTCGGTATCAAAGCGGTCAATGTCCGCAAAGGCATCCTGCGGTACGGCGCTGTCGCCCAAACCGCAGCGCACTGCCGCCATATAGACGGCACTCTGCGTGATGAGGTTGGCAAAAATCGCCGTTTGCTCCTGCGGCTTTGCCCATTCCAGCGTGCTGCCGATCACGGCATTCTGTAAATCGGCGTCCAGTTGTTTGCCGTGCTGTGCCACAAACAAGGCTGCCTGCAGACCAAAGATTTCCGGCAGGCTCTCGGCATTGTGCTTTTCCTGCAAGGCTTGCAGGGTCAGATAGCGGTTGACATCGGTGATTTGCCAGCCCAGTGGTTTGGCACCTTTACCGGCAGGGTGGGTATCCTTGATGTCAAACAGATACCGCACATTGCCCGCCATATTACCGGTGCCAAGGGACGCTACGCCGTGCGCACCGCGGTTGACCCAGCGCCCGGCAGCACGGTTCCAAGTGTCGATGTCCGCCAGCATGGTGGCTCCGGGGCGCTGGCTGTAAATCAGCGCCTGATTCGGGAAAGCGTAATGCGTTGTATACGCGGCTGAGCGCAAAAACGCCCGCCAGCTGTCGGCATTATCTGCCACATCGGCAATCGCCTGATGTGCCTGCCGTAAAATGTTTTGGTAATTCGCCAATCGGTTTCATCTCCTTTGCGGTAATAAAAAAGCCCTGCACATGGCTGTGCAGAGCTTTCCATTCGTGTGATTTGATTTTATGCGGGGCGGTTGTTGCTGCGTTCACTTCGTTTGATGCCCATAAACGGGGGAACAGAGGAACGGTTCAGCCCTTTTTCGTGCGCTTGTTTCATGGAAAATTCGTGTGCTGCAACCGCATCAATGAACGCGCGCTGCTTTTCGGTGGCGTGGTAGTAATCAACCTTATACCGTTTGCATACGGCAAAAAAGACATCCAGATACTGAATGTTTTCCTTGGTCATTCGCGCGACCTCGAGCTCGGTTTTATCCTTTTGCATAAGCGTTCCTCCTCATGAAAGATAGGTGCTGAAAATCTCCTGTGCGCTTTCGTCAGCAATCATTAACAACTTAGGACCACCGGACATAGGCTGTGCAATGGGAATTGCACCAAAGTCCTCTATATAATGTTCCAGCAATTCATCGGTTTTGGCGGCAAAGGTTACAATACCGCCAAGGCTGGCATCAATGGACAGTTGAATACCAAAAGCAATCATCATGCGACCGATGCCAAGATACTTTTTGGGTTGGGAGATCGTAGGGTTGCTCTCAGGATGAGCTTCAATATCAACGATATAAATAGAAATACCGTTTTCATCTTCTTTGTATGCACCCAAGGCGACAATTTCACCTTCGTCGGTTTTCGCTGCGTATTTCTCTAGGTTGGGATCACCGATGAAATCGCTCGTCCAGTCGCTTTGCCAGCAGGATTTCGTAGTGGCAAGATCGGCGGTGGTGGCTCGATCGATTTCAATGGGGATTGTTTTCCCAGATGCTTCCTCGGTAACAAAATATTGAAGTATCATCGTATCACTCCTATAGGTATTATATCGAATTACCATAAAAAAATCAACAAACGAAATGTGAATGATTTCATGATAGAAAAACCAATAAAGAAAATCCAATTCATTTATGGGTGTATTTTCCTTTGCCGAGCTGATTTTGTTATCGTTCTTCGCGTGCAACGCTGCGTTTCTTGGTTTGTTCCAGCCCCGGCAGCAAGTCATCCACCTGTTTATATCCAATCGGTTCCACATAATAGGCGTGTGCCTGACCGTCCTCATGCATTACAATAATATCGCTGACAGACAAAGAGCGCATCTTTCTGCCATTGGGGCGGTTTTCCTGATTGTGCAGGCAGTAAAGGCTGTCCAGCGTCTGCCAGCATTCCATCTGCCCGCGGTACACCAGCTTATAGAATGCGGCATTTATATGATCTTTGGTGTAGTCATATCGTAAAAACGCAATCTCACGGTTGTTTGTCTGGTAGATTTCATACGGCAGCAGCTCGTACTTCTTTCTTCGCAATCCCCATGGAAAAATGGTGCCCTTTTCAAAGAGAAGAGGCTGGCTCAGATTCTCCGGAAACAAAACCGGAATGATGGGTTCGCCACAATACAAAGAAGCGTAAATTCTGGTTTTGAATTTCTCTGCATCGACATACGGAATGCGTTCCCGAACGCATCCGTTGCAGTCAAGATATTCGATATAGCCAATGACCGTATCGTGTTTGTTCATCTCGGTGATTCTCCTTTATAATTAACGGCTCAACCTTTCCCAAAAAGAGATTTTACTTCCAAAGCGCTCATCCGGCGGGCGGACCTTGGCAACCGGCAAATCACCGGACAGCATATCCTCCACCTGTGGGAAGAACAGAAGCCGATTATAGCGCTCCGCCTGTTCTTTTGAAAGCCCCAACATTTTGGACTCACTGAGTCCACAAACCAGAAACCGCCCGCGTATCGTGCAACCATCTTCCAGTTGTCTGTTGTATTTCAGCCGGCTTTGGTTTTTACTGCACACAACGCCGATTTTCGATGTGCCGAACGGTTTCAGCAGCAAACTGTCGCCCTCGATCACCTCGGAAATCGCCGCCTGCGGGCTGTCAAAGGCAGCCTGATAGGGGCAGTAGCCCGGTTCTACAATCAAAACTCTTGTCATACCGCCACCTCATCGTTCGTAATCCTGCCGCTTGCGGTAGTAGTTTTCCAGAAGTTTCAGGATGGTACTTTCCATCTGTTCGGAGGTACAGCCCTTCGGGAAATAGCGTTCGACCTTGGATACGGCAATCGTGAGCTGCGGCTCGCGCGGTTTTACGCCGGGGGAACGGGCAGACATGATCCCGTGGATTTTGTCTTTCGTCAGAACACTTTCCTTGCTGGCAGCTTTCAGCTTTTGCGCCTGGGATAAGGATGGCGTGCAGCCTTCTTCTTCCATGTAAGAGAGAAATTCTTCCTGCTCTTCCGGCGTCAGGTAGCTCAACTCCACCGCAGGGGTGGTCTTGAGTCTGCCGTCGTCCACAAGCTGCATCAGGTCGGGGGTGAGTTTGTTCAGACGGATGAAGCGCTGGACTTGCTTTACACTTTCTCCAGCTTCATCGGCGACTATTTGATTTGAACGACGCTCAAAATAATTCGGGCCAACTTGGCCCGAATTTATTTTTGACGGTCTACCGGCCTTTCTTTTTACAGCCTCCAACTTCATCTGGTACGCCTTTGCCTTTTCACTTGGCAGAATATGCTCACGCTGGCAGTTGGAATCCACCATCAAAATAATGGCGGTATCATCGTCCATGTCCCGCACAATGCAGGGCATGGTGTCCACTCCGGCGCGTTGGCTGGCGTGGCAGCGGCGGTGTCCGGCTACAATTTCATAACCGCCGTCCCGTCGTGGGCGAACGATGGCGGGGGTCATTACGCCATATTCCTTGACGCTGTCCACCATCTTGTCCATTTCCTCATCATCGCGCACCTGAAACGGATGCCCCTCAAAGGGGTGCAGCTCAGACAGCGGCAGGATCTGGATTTTCTCCAACTTGGCATCCTGCCGTTCTTCCTCAGTGGAAAACAAGTCATCTATCGAGGGCAGTCGGATGTTTTTTGCGAGATCTCTCACCCTTTTCCACCTCCTTTGCCAATGCTCTGTAAGCAGTGCTCGCCGGGCATTGCTTACTATAACGAAGTACGCTCTCCGATTTAGTAAGGCTTTCACCGACTCTGGTGCAGCGCGGAACGATTGCCTGATAAATGCGCGTGTGCGGACCATAGCTTGTGTGAATGGCTTTGATCATATCCCGTGTCATATTGGTACGGTGGTCTGCCATGGTAATCAGGACACCGTCAATCTCCAGTTTAGGATTGATTTTCCTGCGAATTTTACGGATGGTGCCAATGATACTGGCAAGACCTTCGACATCAAGAATCAGCGGCTGTACGGGAATCAAAACTCTGTCTGCGGCTGCAAGAGAGGCGGTGACAAGGTTGCCGAGTTCCGGCATACAGTCAATCAGGCAATAGTCGTATTGCCCTTGAAATGGTTCCAGCGCCCATTGCATTACGCATTCACGCATAAAGGTATTTGTCAAACTTCGCTGCAAATCAGAAAGTTGAATGTTGGCGGGAATGACATCTACTTTTTCATCGGTATGGATAACAACATCGGGTGGGTCTACCTCGTTGCAGGCAGCCTCAATCAGCTCTTTCAGGGACGCACCTTCGTTCCCCTGCGAACAGCCAAGGTATCGGCTCAGGCTGGCCTGCGGGTCGGCGTCCACCAGCAGTACTTTATAGCCCATATCTGCCAGTGCCACGCCTAAATTTACGGCGGTTGTCGTTTTGCCCACGCCGCCTTTTTGGTTGGCAATTGCTATTGTTTTCATACGCGCTCACCTCGCTGTTTTTCAATCTTTGACTTGTACCAGATAAGGCTTTCGTTGTAGTCCTTGCCAACGGCAGGCAGCCGCTTTTCCACATTAAATCCGCGCTCGGCAAGGCGCTGGGCAACCGTTTCGGTAAAGCGCAGCCCCGGTTCATCACGGTCAAAGCAGAGCACCACATTTTTCACCTGCGGATGCTGCTGCAAAAAGTAGTCGATGGGCAGATAGTTCAGCCCGCCCAGTGCCAGATAATGCACACTGCGCCACTTTCCGATGTCTGTATACTGCCGCAAGGTCGCGCCGGACATAGCATCAATCGGGGCCTCGTACAGCTCCACGGTATCGCAGTCCGGGTTTTCCGCTTGCATCAGAAATCCGTACTTCTTTTGGCTGCCGGTGACATCACCGCGGTAGGTGCCTTGGCAGCCACGCTGAAAAGCAGAACGCGGAACGCCGCCTTCATCCTTGCCCACGAAAACGCAGTTGCGATAGCTGCCGCGTGTGGTCTGGTACAGAATACCGCTGCCCACGCAGTAGCGCAGGATCTTAGGGCTGATGCCACGGTGCATCAGGTAAGCGGTAACGGCTTCGGCGTTTCGATCCGGGGTAGGAAGTGTAAATGGACGAGGCTCGTGCGGCTTTACAGGCGCTGCCTTAGCCGGTTGAAAAGAAACAGTGACCGGTGCCATCTCGTTCAGCAGACGAACCGCTGATACAAAGTCCATGCCCTCCACCTTGGTCAGATAATCAATGGCGTTGTTGCCGCCTACATTACGCGAAAACCAGTGGAAGAATCCATTGGCAGGCGTGATGATCAGGCTATCGTGCGTCCGGGTGCAGTACTCGCGATCCGTTTTGCGCACAAGTTCGCCGGGGTGATAGGTTTCCAAATACTGCATCACGGTAATTCTGCGGGCAGCTTCGATGTTCTTTTGGTATTTTCCCATGGGGGTGACCTCCGTTTCTGTATGAAAAAAGCACCTTGCCTACAAAATAGGTAAGGTGCCAAGGATACGATTATTTGTTTTTAGCTGGCTATTTGTCACTTCAGCTGGCTGAA
>OGZL01002543.1_pt1 | contig 13393 bp, 9 predicted proteins | sample 1576761 | NCBI WGS metagenome assembly OGZL01 (sample SAMEA3541595, study PRJEB24748) | human gut metagenome | biome: human gut; feature: human-associated habitat; material: faeces | place: China | collected 2012
CATGGGGCCTCCTGTGCGTTGCGGTAAAAATAGGACGAAAGGTGCTTTTCAGCCGCGATTAGGCCATAATTAGTTCCAATATGTGCTTTTATGAGGTTCGTCTATTTCACCTCTTGCACAGAATAACCGTAGGATATGAACAGGTTGCTACCGTTCTTCCATGCAATCTACTTATAGATAAATTTCTTTCCCTCCTTTGCAAATTTTCTCCGGTCTAACGGCAAATTTTCTTTCCGTCTGCTGCAAACTATAAACGCAAGCTTCATTTTTATAAATGCAAGTTGCGTTTATAAAAATGAAGCTTGCGTTTATATAATTAGAACTTGCGTTTATAGTTTATATACTATCAAAAACAACTTAACCGTTAGACCGGAAAAAGTTAACTTCTAATGCAACAGGATTTATCTAACAATAGACCGGAAGAAAGATGATAGGTTGCAATGGACAAAGCGCTACATGATGAAAGGTAAAAACACAGCAATTAATGCCTCATCCTCACCCGCAAGTGCTTTATTTATTGTGATTTTCTTCGTCAACAGCAGGCTGCATATATTGCTTCGGCGTTTTTCCGAACTCAGCCTGAAAACATTTGGAAAAATAAGAATGGTTGGAGAAGCCCACCATATACATTACTTCGGCAACGGTGAACTTCTTTTGCTGCAATAACATGGCAGCCTTTTTCATCCGGATTGACTTGATGTATTCTACGGGAGACATTCCGGTCAATTGCTTAATTTTCCGGTAAATCTGTTTGTTACTGATACCGGATAATTCACAAAGAGCATTCACATTCAGTTCCGACTCCGAAAGATGGTCTTCAATCAGGCGAATTATATTCGACAGGAACTTCTCGTCCTGCGATTCCGCTTCAATCGGTTTGAGTACAGGCAACGATTCCAGTCGCTTCTTCTCCAGTGTCGCGGGGATTTCCTCTTCCTCCACTGCTATGACGGGAATATTCAATCCGACGGAAGTCCCTTTTCCTTCTTCGGAGGTGACGCCGGTGATGTGTCCGCCGTGCAGTTCTGTGTAAGTTTTTACCAGATAAAGCCCGATACCCGTACCTTCCTTATTGCCGGAGTGGGGGGATTGGAAAAAACGTTGGAAGATGTAAGGAATGTCCCGCGGCGGGATTCCCGATCCTGTGTCCGATACACAGATATCCACTAAGCCGGTTTCTTCGCGATAGAAAAGAGACAACCGGATACTGCCGCCGTCCGGAGTGAATTTCACTGCATTTGAAAGCAGACTGTCTAGTATCACTCCCAGTTTGATAGCGTCCATATCGGCATAAATCTTCGCTTTGTTTGTCTCGAAAAGGAAAGTCAGCCGCTTGTCTTCTTCGTAGACGGAGAACAGACTGTGGCTGAATGACACAAGTTCGATACGCGACAGTATTAGTAGTGAATCTTCGTTATCTTCTATACGGTTGAAGTTGAGCACCTGATGAATCAGCGAATTAATCTTCATCGCATTGCGTTGCACTTCTTCCAATGTCTGTTTCTCGTGCGCTTCCTCCGTCGCAGGGAGCAGCTGGCTCACGGGTGCAATAATCCGGCTAAGCGGTGTCTTTAGCTCATTGGACAGGTTGCTGAAGAAAGCCATTTTCTGGCGTGACTGTTCCAGAATCTTCTCTTTCTCCATACGTTCCATTTTCAACCGGTTCTTGACGCGGAAGAAATTGATTGTCCAGATGATGAGGCTGAGGAACAAAAGAACATAAATCACCTTTGCCCAAACCGTATAATACCACGGAGGCAGGATCTTGATATTCAAAATATAAGGATGTTCGGACGGGTGGCCACTCTTTTCCACCTTACTGATAATTAATTGATAATCTCCGTAGTTGAGGTTGCTGTATGTAATGCGGTTTGTATTCGATTTCAGGAAATTCCATTCTTTGTCCATTCCCTCCAGCCGATAGACAAATTCATGCTTTTCCTCTAGCGAATAGGGGAGGTCGGAAAGCTCGAAAGCCAGATTATTCTGGTTATATGCCAGTTCGATAGAGTTCGTATAACGGATATTAGGTATGCTTTCTCCGGTGTGCGGAGACATCAACTGGTTGTTGATATATAAAGCAGTCAGCAGGATCGGGCGTTCCGGTTGATTCATAGCCTGTATGTCCGGCCGGGAAATACCGAATCCGTCCGCACCTCCCAAATAGATGTTTTCGTCTTTCGGGTCAAAGAAAAGACTTGTGAAACGCTTGTCTGTCATGTTCTGTTGGCGTGCATCCATTGTTTTCCGGTCGACAATCCAAAGCCCGTTGGTTGTAGAAATCCAGATATGCTCTTTTACGGAAGTCATAGACAGAATTTCATTGTTACTGAAGCTGCCGAAGGTAATACTTTGCTGACCGGAATCTTGGGGATTGATGCGCATGACCCCACCGTGAAATCCTACCCAGAGCATACCGTCCTCATCTCGTAGGAGATAATTCGGGCTCTTTTCACCGCTCAACTCTTCGGCAAACAATTTGGTTACTTGCTGCGTGCGCGGATTGATTTTGTCTATTCCTTTGCTGTTGTAGAGCAATACCCATACATTACCTTCCGCATCGGGAACAATTTGGTTGATGAACATTCCTGACAGGCCGTTGCGAGTGGAATAGTTCTGCTCGGCTATGTAGGTTCCGCCGGAAGATTGTACCAGTTTTTGTTTGTCTACTACAAAAATACCTCCGAGGCAGGTTGCTATCCAGAGTTTTCCGTCGGTGTCTTCAAACAGGTAATAAGCCCAGTTGGTGTTGTTTGTTCCTGTGCTGTCTACGATGTTGTAGTGTACAAATTGGTGAGTCTTGTAGTCGTAACGGTTAATACTGCCGTCCGTGGCTATCCAGAGTTGTTGTTCTCTGTCTTCGTAGATGTGTCGGATACGGTTGTGGGACAACGGATGGTGCTTATCTCCCATTCTGTACCAGACAGCGTCGTGCTTGTTACCGGTGGGGTTGGTAAAACGGATGACTCCGTTAGTTCCTCCGAACCAGTAGAACCCTTTGGAATCCCGGAACAGGGAATAAAACTGGTTTCCGTCTCCTGTACCCGTGATTTGCGAGATAGGAATGAATTGCAATGCACTGTTGTAGCGTGAAAGGGAGATGCCGTAATCCGTTCCCAGCCAGATGTTCTGTTCCTGATCGGCAAATATATTCCAGATAATATTGTTGGTTAGCGACTGGATATTGCGGGAGTCGTGTACGATGTGTTGCAGTGTCCCATTATCGTTCTGGTAAACATAAAGTCCGTTATCGGTACCCGCTAATAAATTTCCATCCCCGTCCAAAGCCAGTGATTTAATGGAATTGTTGTGGAAGGCATCTATCGGTTTCATTAGTCCCGTGGCCGGAGTATATTGGAAAAGAGATCCTTCCATTCCGATCCAGATACATTGGCGGGACGTATCTTCCAACAAAGAGTTGACAAAGAGATTGCTCACGCTCCGGTTGACGGGCAACGGGATATTTTCAAACTTTCCGCTTTCCTCTATATATCGGCATAAACCATTGTAGGTGCCTACATATATCTGATTGTCCGTTGTGCGGATGATAGAATAAATAGTGTGATGGGGAAGTCCGTTGCTCTTACTGTCGAGTGAAGCCAGTTTCTTTGTGTTGAGTTGATACGTATACAGACCGTTCAACGAACCTATCCATAAGGTGTCTCCTTGAAGCGCCATTGTCCGTACATCTGTCGGGAAATCCGTTTCCGGTTGTTCGTATTTGTCCGTCCGGTAGTTGTAGACGAGGATTCCGTTATCTGTCCCTAAATATAAATAAGTATTGTCTGCTATTATTCCGCAGTAAATGCGCGTGTTATTGCGTTCTCCATAAGTGAAGTGCTGCTGTGTGGAATATCCGTCGTAACTGAATAACCCTTTGTTGGAACCTATCCATATCAACCCTTCGCTGTCTTGCAGGAAGCAACTGATGACCGATGCTTCGGCACCGAGGTAGATATTCTCGAATTGTTGATAATTCACTTTCTGCCCGTATGCACTGCCGCCTATACAGAATGCACAGACAAGAAAAAGAATCGTTATCATTCGTTGGCACATATTGTCAGGTTTGCAGGTTTTTAAATCAGTAATTATTGCAAATAACTTTGTTCTTTATTGCAAATGTAGGAAAAATGCCGGTTACTCTTGTAAATCTCACCGTCTTTTTGTTCCTTTGTCGTCTATTTATAAACAGAAAACTTCAGGATGAAAAAGCTTATTTATCTGCTTTTGTTGCCGCTGGTTGTGGCTGTGACTGCTTGTGGCGGTAAAGTAAACTCGAAAAAGGAGTCGGTATTGGCAACGCAGGATAGCGTAGACGCCCGTGGAATACAACGGATGCAGACTTCTAAAAGTGAAATAGACATCAAATTCAAAGGGAAGGATTATCGTTCTTTCGTTTCCCGTACACCGGACGAGAGCCTGCCTCATGTTACCAATGAAATGGGGGATACGTATATGGATAATAAAATCGTGCTGCGTCTGACGCGCGGCGGTGAATCAGTGTTCAACAAGACCTTCACCAAGAATGATTTTTCTTCGGTAGTGGATGCCGACTTTCTGGCAAAGTCCGTGCTCGAAGGAATCGTATATGATAAAACAACTCCGCAAGGCATTGTATATGCAGCGAGTGTCTGCTATCCGCAGACGGATTTGTATGTCCCGCTTTCCATAACGATAACCGCCGACGGAAAGATGAGTATTCAGAAAGTTGATATGCTGGAAGACGCGTATGAAGAAGAAACACCCGATTAAGCCTGTGAACAGGCTTTTTAGTAGAATAGCACAAATGTGAAAACATTTGAGACAAACGAAAGGCAACCGAAAAAGGTTGCCTTTCATATTTTTGTACCGTTGATAAATTTGCTGTCCTGTTTTTATTTGTATACCGAGGACTGAAAGTTAAAGAACACAAAAAAAGACTGTTCTTCGGTTATTCCCAAATCTTTCCTAAATCTGTATCGTTATTTGCTGTATAAAATAAAGTATAGTATTAACGTTAAAAAAATAATGATTATGAAGAAAATTCTATCTTTACTCGTGTTGGCTATTGTTGCCGTACAATTTTCATGGGCTGCTGATGTGATAACTAAAGACATGAATCAGTTACCGCTTCCGGCACGCAATTTTATTAACCGTCATTTTACTAAACCCGAAGTGTCTCATATCAAGATTGATAAGGAAATGCTGGAGGCTACCAAATATGAGGTGTTACTGACAGACGGTACGGAAATAGAATTCGACAGCAAGGGAAACTGGGAAGAAGTAAGTGCCCGAAAAGGACAGGTGATTCCTGCAAGTATTGTTCCGAACTTTGCCGTTGATTATCTGAAAGCACATAATTTTGCTGCTGAAGGAGTGACGAAAGTGGAGCGTGACCGTAAGGGATATGAAGTTGAATTGTCCACAGGCGTCTCTTTCAAGTTTGACAAGAAAGGGAAGTTTGTTAAAGCGGACGATTAAGTATAAGTGATAGTATAATAATAAACCTGAACCAAAAAAGTAACTATGTTGAGATTTAAGTTTGGCGCCTGGGCGGTGGTTCTGATGTTGGCTGCCCTTTCATTCGGTGCCTGTTCCGATGAAGATGATGATCCGGCTTTCAATCCGCCTTCCAATATTACGGAAGCCTTGAAACAATTATATCCGGCAGCTCAGAATATAGAATGGGAAATGAAAGATGTGTATTATGTGGCCGATTGCTGGGTGGCCGATGACGAACTGGAAGTCTGGTTTGACGGGAATGCGAATTGGCTGATGACAGAAAATGAACTGGAAAGTATAGATAGTTTAGTTCCGGCTGTATATACTGCTTTCAATAATACCAAATACAGTTCTTGGGTGGTGACCGATGTCTATGTACTCGTTTATCCGCAGAATCCTACGGAATCTGTCATTCAGGTGAAGCAGGGAAGCCGGCGCTATTCACTGGTTTTCTCGCAGGATGGTGGATTGCTGCACGAAAAGGATATCAGTAATGGGGATGATACGATTTGGCCTCCGGCTGAATAATTTCTTATCCATTTAACTGAAATGGAAAGAGTGACGGTATCTTGTCAGGATAGCGTCACTCTTTTGTTAGTATAGTGACGGTCTTCCGATAAGATAGCGTCACTATAATTGTAGGTTTACATTTGCTGGTAATCTTTGGCCAATCCTCCTTCACTCGTCTCTTTGTAGAGTGAGGGAAGGTCATGTCCGGTTTGTTTCATCACTTGCACTACCTTGTCGAAAGATACACGATGCATACCGTCCGTAAAGGCGGAATAAAGATTTGCGTCGAGTGCGCGGGCGGCAGCGTAGGCATTCCGTTCGATGCAGGGAATCTGTACCAATCCGCATACAGGGTCGCAAGTCATACCCAAGTGATGTTCCAATCCCATTTCTGCTGCATATTCAATTTGTGCCGGACTACCTCCGAATAATTGGTTGGCTGCTGCCGATGCCATGGCACAGGCAACGCCTACTTCACCTTGGCAACCTACTTCCGCGCCGGAGATAGACGCATTGAATTTGACGATGTTTCCGATCAGTCCGGCAGTAGCCAATGCACGCAAAATACGCATATCGCTAAAATCACGGCTCTTTTGCAGGTGATAAAGTACGGCAGGCATGACACCGCAGGAACCACAGGTGGGGGCAGTTACTATCTTTCCCCCCGAAGCGTTCTCCTCGCTTACCGCCAGTGCATAAGAGAATACGAGTCCTCTCGATTGAAGGGACTGTTTGTATCCGGTAGCACGTATATAATAGGTAGAAGCTTTCCGTCGCAGGTTCAATGGGCCGGGGAGCACTCCTTCCGCTTCCAGTCCGCGGTGGATGGCTTCTTTCATTGTATCCCATACTTCAGCGAGGTAATCCCAGATATCTTCATTCTCGCACTCTTTCACATATTCCCAGTAACTCTTTCCGGTACGTTCGCACCATTCCAGAATTTCCGTCATACTGTTCATCCCATATACTTCAGGACTTTCAATTGTCGGATTGCTGTTGTTTTCAGCTAGTGCGCCTCCGCCGATACTATAAACTGTCCAATTCTCCTGAATCTTGTTGTTGGCGTCGAAAGCGGCAAATGTCATTCCGTTCGGGTGGAAAGGAAGAAAGACTTTCGGTTGCCAGATGATTTCTACCGGGGCGGTAGTTTTGAGTGTGTCTATAATGGCTACATCCGTCATGTGCCCTTTTCCGGTAGCGGCGAGACTTCCATAGAGTGTTACTTTGAAAGAGGCTGCATCCGGATGACGTTCTACGAACATTTCTGCAGCTTTGCGTGGACCCATTGTGTGACTGCTGGAAGGACCAGTACCGATTCGATATAGCTCTTTAATTGATTTCATGAGTTATGTGTGCTTAATTAATACCATTTCTTTTTTCTAAAATACAAATATACAACAATACCGATAACTCCCATTAAAATCCATGCAAATAAATATCCGTATCGCCAATCAAGCTCCGGCATCCATTTGTAATTCATTCCCCATACTCCGACTAAAAAGGTGAGAGGGATGAAGATAGTGGATACAATGGTCAGACGTTTCATGATGTCGTTCATGCGTAAGTCATTGTTGGATATATATAGATCGACTAATGAAGAAAGCGTTTCACGGCAGATTTCAATAGTCTGGAGAACGAACTGTAAATGGTCATTCACGTCATTGAAGAACGCACGGTTTACTTTATGGATAAGCAGGTTTTCCGCCCGTAACAGTTTTACGTATTGTTCCTTCAGGGGAAGAATGGATTTCTTCATCAGCATATATTGACGCCGGAGTGACTGGATCTGGATACCTATATCATTTTCGTCGGTGATAGTCAGCAACTCCTCTTCAAGATCTTCGAGGGCATCGTCGATAGAAGAAATTGTTGAGATGTAATTGGTCATTATACTGTTCAGCAGTACACTGAGCAAATAATCCGTCTGACGGCTACGTATTTTCAGTACATCATTGCGTAAGGCAGCGTTAATATCATCGAAGAAGTCGGTTTCCTGTTCGAGAAAGGTTAGCACATAGTTGCTTCCCAGAATGACACAGACTTGCTGTTGGAGCAGTTCGTCCAGTTCGTTTTCCTCCTTATGGGTGTTGGGATAGAATAATTTCAGGATGAGAACGATATATTTATCATGTTCTTCGATTTTAGTCGGGTGGTCTGCGTTCAGGATATCCTGCAAAACAAGGAAGTCTATTTCAAAATGAGCGCAAATCTCGCGGATTGTTTCCGTATCTTTTAAACCATGCACTTGCAACCAGTTGATTCGCGCACTGTCTAATGTTGCTTTGACGGATTGGAAGGTGTCGCCGGAGCTTTCCTGCATCTCAGTGGCATTGTAGGTGCAGAGATGAATGTGGGTAGGAGTAAGGCTGTCCCCTGTGTAAATGAGCTTTTCGCTTAATAGGTTATTTTTCATGCTTTATTCTCGTTTTAGAAAACCACCGCAACAAAGGTAGTGGTTTTCTAAATGAGAACAAGTTCTTGCGACGTTTTGTTTACAATATGTCTTATATCCGGGTCAATCAAAATCTACTACTGTGATTCCGGCACCTCCGAACTGCACATGCTCGTCGGCATAATGGCGGATACTCGGTACGGTGGACAGATATTGGCGGATGAGTGTACGAAGGATTCCTGTTCCTGTTCCGTGAAGAATACGTACACGGTCCATGCCGACCAATATGGCATCGTCAATAAAATAAGTGACTGCTTGCAACGCTTCGTCTCCGCGCATCCCACGCACATCGATATCTTGTTTGAAACTAAGTTTCTTTTCGTACATCTGGTCATGTGTCTGGCTGCTGACAAAGGTACTTTTGGCCATGCTTTCCGTCTTGGGGGCCGCGTTGGAGCGTTCGAGACGGTCCAACTTGACGGTTGTCTTGATACTTCCGAAGGCGACGATTGCATTCTTGCCACTGATTTCCATTACCTGCCCGACGCTGGTCTGGCCTTTAATTTTCACATTTTCGCCAACGGAGATAGGAGCCACTTTAGGAGTAGCGGTTGTTGAGGAACTTGCCGCTTTCTGCTCGTTCTTTTTATTCTTCTTCCGTTCCTGTTTCTCTTTCAGTTTCTCCATTTTCCGAGCCATTTTTTCTTCTTGTTCCTTGGAAGCCAATGCATCCAAAGAAGTACGGAAGTCAGTCAGCTCCTGACGGGCCATGCGGGTCTTTTCTTTTTCTGCCTGTGCCTCTTTAATGGTACGGATCGTATTTTCAATACGGGCATTCGATTCCTGTAACATTCGTTCCGCTTCCTCTTTAGCCTGCCGGATAATCTCTTTCCGTGATTTTTGCAGTTCTTCCATTTCAGTCTGATAGCGGGCGATCGTTTGGCGTTTCCCTTCCCAGTAACGTTTGTCGCGCACGATATCCTGAAGATATTTGTCGGCATTGATGTACTCGCTCCCTACAATTTCCGAGGCGTCAGCGATTACATCTTCCGGCAATCCGATTTTCCGTGCGATCTCTACAGCAAAGGAGCTTCCCGGGTTACCGATCTGCAATTGGAAGAGTGCCTGCATTAAATGGCGGTCGTAAAGCATGGCGCCGTTGACTACGCCTTCATGGTCTTCTGCAAAATGCTTCAGATTCTGGTAGTGGGTGGTAATCACTCCGAAAGTCCTTTTCTGGTTGAAACGTTTCAGTACAGCTTCGGCAATGGCACCTCCAATCTGCGGCTCCGTACCTCCTCCGAACTCATCAATCAGGATGAGGCTACGTTCATTGCAACTTTTCATCATTATCTTCATATTGGTGAGGTGAGAGGAGTAGGTACTCAAATCGTCTTCGATAGACTGTTCATCACCGATATCTATGAAAATGCTGCTGAATATACCTGCATGACTGCGTTCGTGCATCGGAATCAACATGCCGCATTGTAACATATATTGCAATAAGCCTACCGTTTTCAGACAGACTGATTTACCTCCGGCATTCGGACCGGAGATAATGAGAATACGCTGTTTCTTGTTTAATTCTATGTCCAAAGGTACGACCTTTTTCCCATGCTTGGCTAGCGACAGTTGTAACAAGGGATGTACGGCCATAGTCCAGTCTAGTAACTGTTCATTTTCTATGGCGGGTTTCAGACTGTTGGTCTGTATGGCAAAATAACTTTTCGCACGGATAAAATCAATTTCTGCCAAGAATTCATACGACTGGAGTATCTCCGGAATAGACGGGCGCAACACATTGGAGAATTCCGTCAGGATACGGATAATTTCCCGTCTTTCGTCTCCTTCGAGTTCGCGGACGCGGTTGTTTGCTTCTACAACCTCCGCCGGTTCGATAAATACGGTTTTTCCGCTTGCCGATTCATCGTGGACGATTCCTTTAATCTTACGTTTGAGGCCCGGAGCGACAGGGATAACCAGGCGACCGTCGCGCATGGTAGGGGCTACGTCCTTATCTACATATCCTTCGGATTGCGCACTGCGCAGAATACTGTTCAACGAGCGGGAAATACTTCCCATTGTATTGGCTAATTCTCTGCGGATACGAGCCAGTTCTGTAGAAGCATTATCTTTTATCTTTCCATATTTATTGAGGATACCGTCTATTTTTCCAATCAATTGGGGGAATACGGCAATGTCTCCCGCCAGTCGTTTCAGACTGGGGTAGGGGCTATCACTTTCTTCTTCGTCTTCATTGTTCCGATGCAGGAAACGGACGATATCACGAATGGTCTCTAGTGAACGGCGCAAGTCGAATAATTCCTGTTCGTCCAGATACATTCCTTCTATCCGTACCCGTTTCAGTGAAGGGCGGACATCGAAAAAAAATTGGTCGGGAAATCCGTCCTCTTCTTGAATGATGCGAACAAACTCGGTTACTTGGTTTAAATTCTCTTCTACTACTTCATATTGTTCGGAAAAGCCCATGTCTGAAACTTTTTCTTCGCCTAAAGTGCTAAGACACTTGTCTTTCAGTAACTGCCTTATCTGGTCGAATCCTATCTTTTGCTCAAAATTTTGAGGGTATATCATATCTTTATTCCTTATAACTGGGCACAAAAATACGATTAATTCACGAAAAAAGTATCAGATTGTTTGCAGATTTAAAAATGATTCGTACCTTTGCACCGCTTTCAACGGAAAGCACTTCTGATAAAGGAGTTTTGGAGAGGTGGCAGAGTGGTCGATTGCGGCGGTCTTGAAAACCGTTGTACCGCGAGGTACCCGGGGTTCGAATCCCTGTCTCTCCGCAATAAACATTGATTGTCAGTGATTTACGAGAGTTACACCCAGTTTTACACCCTACAATGTAGAATTGGGTGTTTTTTGTTTTATTTAACTATGCATTTAAACAGATTGTTTTTTATTTTGTGATTGGTTACGAGGTTGATTCGGCTATGTGTTGTTCTATGAAATAAAAAAGTAAAATTATTCCAACTTTTTAGCAACTGTTAATGAGTATGACAAAAATGGTAACTATTCAGCGAAAAACGTTCCTGACTTTCAGATATTTATGAGAGGTTCAGTCTTATACACTGCTCAAAAATGCAGTTTTTCTACGGATTTAGCTGATATCAAAATCTGCAAAACGTTGATTATCAATATTGTTTATTTTGCGGATTCGCTGAATAGTTATTAAAAATGAAAGTTAAAGATATGAATAACAAACAGCATGTTCAATTGACAAAAGTTACTGATTACGATTTTGTTTCAGCAGAGAAGGACAAATATGGGGTTTTTTATAGTCGTGATGGTTTACGATTAATTGATGTTGATAATAAAACTTTTTCTTGTAGAGAATATAGAATAAAAGAAAGTGTTAAGATTATCTGTGATTATGCTTTTGCAGGTTGTTCTACTATTATTAATGTTATTATACCTGATTCTGTAGAGGTAATAGGGGAAAGAGCTTTTAGCGGCTGTTTTTTCTTAAGAGAAGTTTCTTTGGGTAATTCAGTTAAGATTATTAAGGAGTTTGCTTTTAAAGATTGTAAAGCATTGCTGGAACTTAAACTACCTGAATCTTTAGAAGAAATAGGACTAATGGCTTTTTCATATACGAGTTTGAAAGAAATTGTACTTCCGAAATCTTTGTTAAAAATAACAGGAAATCCCATAGTATACAATAAAGTTAAATTTGTGAATAATTCTCCTAATTTTACTGTTGAAAATGAGAATTTGTTTACTAAGAATAAGCGTGTTCTTATTTCTTTTCAGTCTAATGTGACTTCTTATATTATTCCTAAAAGTGTAGTTGCAATAAGTGGTTATGCTTTTTGGTATTGCTCTGATTTGGAATTAATTACAATTTCGCCAACAGTTAAATGGATGGGAGAGAATCCTTTTGCATATACAAAAGCAATAATTGAGAATCTATCTGAAAATTTTATTCTTGAAAATAATCTGCTTCTGACTAAAGATGGGTCCTCGCTTATTGGTTGTTATTCTAATTATAAGATAATTAACGTACCTGCTTCTGTGAATGTTATAAAGAGGAATGCTTTTTTTAGAAGTGAGGTAGTTGAAGTAGTGTTGCCCGATTTTGTAGAAAGAATTGAGGATAATGCGTTTGAAAGTTGTATTACTTTGCAGAAAATAAATTTGCCTGAACCTATAAAATATTTAGGTAATGGAGTCTTTTATGGTTGTTCATCATTACAGAATATGAAGCTTCCTCAATATTTAATTTATTGTGGTAGCTCTGTTTTTTCTAAATGTAGTTCGTTACAAACTATTGAACTTCCTATATCAATGAAGTCCATTAATAAGAGTATGTTTTCTGGTTGTTCTAGCTTGAAAAATATTTTAATTCCTAGTTCTGTGACAAGAATAGGTAGGGCGGCTTTCTATCAATGTAAATCTTTCAAGGAAATTATAATTCCTAAATCAGTACAATACATAGACCGATTAGCATTTAGATACTGTAGGAATCTGAAAGCTGTATATATTCCAGATTCTGTTAAACGTATAGGGATGTACGCTTTTAGTGATTGTCAGGAAATTACAACAGTAAGGAGAGGAAGAAGTATTTATCGAGAATATGAATCAATGGGTCTTATAGCTACACCTCCGGGTAATAAAGAAAAAATTGAACGGATGTTGCCTAAATATTTGCATGATATTATTAAAGAGTTAACATATAAAGAATTTATTAATTGTAATATGCAGTTATACGAGAATATAAAGACAGAAAGGGAGTATGATTATAACTATTTAGATCGTGTAAAATGTCCAAGGTGTGGAGATTGGTATTATGTGGATGATGGAGTTTGTGATACTTGTGGCTATCCTTGGAATGAATGAATTTGTGAAATATTTGTATAGAAAAAGAGGTGAGCAATGCTTCACCTCTTTTGTTTTTTACTGGTAATAAAAAGTTATAAAGATGTCACGTAACTATTTTACTAGGGTGTCAATAGCTTCTTTATGTTCTATGTACCAAACCAT
>OGZL01002548.1_pt1 | contig 13386 bp, 9 predicted proteins | sample 1576761 | NCBI WGS metagenome assembly OGZL01 (sample SAMEA3541595, study PRJEB24748) | human gut metagenome | biome: human gut; feature: human-associated habitat; material: faeces | place: China | collected 2012
TCAATGAAAAAGTGATAAAATAAACAATGTAAGTGGTTTAACCACAAAAAATAAGAGGAGGCCTGATAAGAATGGCAATCGTTTCAGCAGAAAAATTTGTCCAAGCAGCTCGTGATAATGGTTACGCAGTTGGTGGATTTAACACAAACAACCTTGAGTGGACTCAAGCTATCTTGCGTGCAGCAGAAGCTAAACAAGCTCCAGTACTTATCCAAACTTCTATGGGTGCAGCTAAGTACATGGGTGGTTACAAATTGTGTAAAGCTCTTATCGAAGAATTGGTTGAATCAATGGGTATCACTGTACCAGTTGCTATTCACCTTGACCACGGTCACTACAATGATGCTTTGGAATGTATCCGTGTAGGTTACACTTCAGTTATGTTTGACGGTTCACACCTTCCAGTTGAAGAAAACCTTGAAAAAGCAGCTAAAGTTGTTGAATTTGCACACGCTAACGGTGTATCAGTAGAAGCTGAAGTTGGTACTATCGGTGGTGAAGAAGATGGTATCGTTGGTGACGGTGAATTGGCACCAATCGAAGATGCTAAAGCTATGGTTGCAACTGGTATCGACTTCCTTGCAGCAGGTATCGGTAACATCCACGGTCCTTACCCAGAAAACTGGAGCGGACTTCACCTTGACCACTTGCAAAAATTGACAGAAGCTGTTCCTAACTTCCCAATCGTATTGCACGGTGGATCAGGTATTCCTGACGATCAAATCCAAGCAGCTATCAAACTTGGTGTTGCTAAAGTTAACGTTAACACTGAATGTCAAATCGCATTTGCTAACGCAACACGTAAATTTGTTGCTGAATACGAAGCAAATGAAGCAGAATACGACAAGAAGAAACTCTTCGACCCACGTAAATTCTTGAAACCAGGTTTCGAAGCTATTACAGAAGCTGTTGAAGAACGTATCGACGTATTCGGTTCAGCAAACAAAGCTTAATTAGACTATATAAGCTTGAAAATAAAGGGTTTGTCCAATGTGGGCAAGCCTTTTTCTTGTGTTTTGCCCCCATTTTGCCCCCGATTTCTAAATTTCAGTTCGTTTTGATTATAGAAGTAGCGCAAACAAAGCTTAATTAGCTTATTAAAACAAGGTCCTTTCTGGGTCTTGTTTTTTTGTACCAAAATAAATAGTTAGTATCTGCCAATTAATCTATGATTGAGAGTAAACAAATTTTAAAGAGTGGATATGGCTTTGGTTGATAGATTCTATTTCCTAACTTTTTAAGGTATGCTATAATATGAATATGTTTGATAATTATATTGTACCTGTATTTTTTGGTGGTGGAGCTCTTGCTCTACTAGGTTTAGTGTTATTTGGTTGGGCTTTGCCTTCATTTTTGAAGGGTAAGTGGTCTTATTTGATTTCTTTGCTAGGTTTAGGTTTGGTTGCTTTTGCCTATTTTGATTCGGCAATTGTTATCACTTATAAAATCTGGCTTGGATTGCTAGGTGTTATCATGATTGGTTGGGGACTTCCTTTCAACAATCGTAAGGGACGCCGTGCGATGACTATTTTTTGGGCTATCATGGCAATCGTTGTAGGTATTGCTGCTATTGCATTCACTATTGCTTATGGTGTTATTAACCGCCACTAACATGAAACTGTAAAACATGCTATAATAATGGCATGTTTTATTTTATGACCCTATCATTTATTATCATGCCTGCCTTGGGCTGCTTCTTAATAGGTTTGGCTTTTGCTAAATCAGATCGTTGGGACTTTTCTTGGATTTTATCCTTAATTGGTTTGGTGGCCTTTATTTCTTCTTTTTGGCATATAGCACGCGTAGATTTATGGTTTATGCTAAGTTATAGTGTTGGTCCTTTTTTGATGGGATTTGGTTTCTCTTGGGATCTAAGTAAGAAACGCCGTAGGCAGTTATTATTATTAGGGGCATTTTTCCTTGTCTTTTTTGTGATTCTGTACTATCTTATTGTGCGAATCCTGAATACAGCTGTTGTCTAAAGGAGGGCTGTTGTGATGTTGCTAGATTTAGAAGAGAAGACACGTGTGCTTGTAGAAGATATTGTTGAACGTTCAGCTATTGGGAGAGGAGCTATCTTTGTCTTGGGCCTGTCTTCCAGTGAGGTTGCTGGTGGGACTATCGGAAAAGCCTCTAGCCGTGAAATTGGTCAAGGAATTGTGAAAACTATTCTTGAGGTTTTGGAACCTAAAGGGATTTACTTGGCTGTTCAGGGCTGTGAACATTTGAATCGTGCTTTGGTTGTTGAGCGTGAGCTTGCCATGGCTAAAGATTTGGAAATTGTGAATGTTCTTCCTACCTTGCACGCTGGGGGAAGTGGTCAGCTGGCTGCTTTCGACTATATGAAGGATCCTGTTGAGGTGGAGGAAATTGTCGCTCAGGCTGGTATTGATATTGGGGACACCTCTATTGGTATGCATGTGAAGAGGGTCCAAGTTCCTCTTCGCCCTATTATTCCAGAATTAGGTGGTGCCCATGTGACTGCTTTGGCGAGTCGTCCTAAGTTAATTGGTGGCGCTCGTGCAGAGTATCTAGCAGATCCTATCCGTAAAAACTAAAAAGTATCGGACATTCTTGTCCGATACTTTTTCTGTTAGCTGGGCTTTTCGTTTTAATGATGGCGCTTGGCATAATCAACAAATTTGAATTTTTCAAGTTTGTGGCGACTTTCCGTAAATTGGAACTGTTTTCCATTGTTTAAATAAACTTTTGAACGGACACAGACGACGTGCTGGTCCTTACCTAGGTCGATAAGAATCTTATCCTGATCGGTAGCATTATCGATAGTGATTTCTTTAAAGGCGTGGGAAATGCTAAGTTTGAGCTGATTCTCAATGTAGTCGTAAATAGAGTATTCAGCAATGCTACGGTTTAGTTGAGGAACAAGGCTTGCATCTAGGTAATCAATATCTATAACAGAGGCACAGCTATCAACGACTCTTTGACGAACAACACGCCAGACCTGTCGGCTATTAGAAAAACCAGTTCTTTCTGAGAGTTTGGAATCAACGATGATTTTATCCAGAGAAATAACGTTGGTTTGCGAATTAAGGCCTTGTTGCTCGATTAGCTCCTGGTAACTAGTAAGGTCAGACACAGGAAAGTTGATTTGTTCCTGGTTAATAACCTGGGAGCCAGAGCCATGAATCTTTTTGACCAAGCCTTCTTCAACGAGTAAGCTTAATGCCTTTCGTATAGTATCTCTACTAACCTGGTAAGATTGAACCAGTTCTTGCTCGGTGGGGAGAAAGTCTCCCACTTGATACTTTTGCTCATGGATAGCTTTTTCTAAATCCTTATAAATAATCTGATATTTTTTCATCTTTCTCCTCATTTGTAGGTAAAAAAACATACAACCGATGTTTTTTTACAAAAATATGTTAAAAAAACACCGGAACACTTGCAGACAAATTTGCAATCGTTTACAATCAGTTTATCAAGTCAATCAGATATTGTCAAAAAAGAAAAGGAGATTCAAATGGGTAAATTTGAACAAGAAGCCAAAGATCTGCTTGCTGCAATCGGTGGTAAAGAAAATGTGACTGCTGTTACTCACTGTGCGACGCGTATGCGTTTCGTTCTTGGTGATGACAAGAAGGCAGATGTGAAAACAATCGAAGCCATTCCTGCTGTTAAGGGGACTTTCACCAATGCAGGTCAATTCCAAGTTATCATTGGTAATGATGTACCAATCTTTTATAACGATTTCACTGCTGTATCAGGGATTGAAGGTGTTTCTAAAGAAGCTGCTAAATCAGCTGCCAAGAGCAACCAAAACCCAGTTCAGCGTGTTATGACAACCTTGGCGGAGATCTTTACGCCTATTATTCCAGCCCTTATCGTTGGGGGATTAATCCTTGGTTTCCGTAATGTTCTTGAGGGTGTGCATTGGTCAATGCTTGACGGTAAGACAATTACCGAGGTTTCTCAGTTCTGGTCAGGAGTGAATCACTTCTTGTGGTTACCTGGTGAAGCTATTTTCCAATTCTTGCCTGTAGGTATTACTTGGTCTGTTTCTCGTAAAATGGGAACTAGCCAAATTCTTGGAATTGTTTTGGGTATTTGTCTGGTGTCACCACAATTGCTTAATGCTTATTCAGTAGCATCGACACCAGCGTCTGAAATTGCTAAGGATTGGGTTTGGGATTTCGGATTCTTTACTGTTAATCGTATAGGTTATCAAGCGCAAGTTATTCCTGCCCTTCTTGCTGGTTTGTCACTTTCTTATCTTGAAATTTTCTGGCGTAAACATGTACCAGAAGTAGTATCAATGATTTTTGTACCGTTCTTGTCATTGATTCCAGCCCTTATTTTGGCTCATACTGTTTTAGGTCCTATTGGTTGGACTATTGGACAAGCTCTTTCAACAGTGGTTCTTGCTGGTTTGACAGGTCCTGTAAAATGGCTTTTCGGTGCTGTTTTTGGTGCCCTTTATGCGCCGTTCGTTATCACTGGTCTTCACCACATGACCAATGCAATTGATACTCAGTTGATTGCGGATGCTGGTGGAACAGCTCTTTGGCCTATGATTGCTCTATCAAACATTGCTCAAGGTTCAGCAGTCTTTGCTTACTATATTATGCATCGTCATGATGAACGTGAGGCTCAAATTTCACTTCCAGCTACTATTTCAGCTTATCTTGGTGTTACAGAACCAGCCCTCTTTGGGGTTAACGTTAAATATATTTACCCATTTGTTGCGGGTATGATTGGTTCATCTATCGCAGGTCTTCTATCAGTAACCTTTAACGTTACAGCAGCCTCTATTGGTATTGGTGGGTTGCCTGGTATTCTATCAATTCAACCTAAGTATATGATTCCATTTGCAGGAATTATGCTTGTTGCTATCATTGTACCTATGGTCTTGACCTTCTTCTTCCGCAAGGCTGGACTCTTCACAAAAACAGAAGATAGCACAGAGCTTCAAGCAGAATTCGCGGCTCAAGAAGAAGCAGAATTTGCAGTTCATGCAGAACCAACAGCCCTTGTTAAAACAGCCCAACTGGTGAGCCCACTTGCTGGACAAGTGAAACCACTTAGCCAAGCTACAGACCCAGTCTTCTCATCAGGTGTCATGGGACAAGGTGTCGTGATTGAACCAAGTCAAGGTGAATTGGTTTCACCAGTGAATGGTACAGTGACAGTACTCTTCCCAACTAAGCACGCCGTAGGTATCGTTTCTGAAGAAGGTGTTGAAATGCTAATGCACATTGGTATGGATACGGTTAGTCTTGACGGAAAAGGGTTTGAGGCTCATGTTGAACAAGGTGATAAAGTTGTTGTTGGTCAACAATTGATTAGTTTTGATATGGATGTTATCAAAGAAGCTGGTTTGGTCACTGAGACTCCAGTAATCATTACAAATCAAGATGATTTCCAAGCAGATGTTGAAGGGGATCTTCCACGTGATATCAAACGTGGTGAAGTTCTCATGATTGCTCATCGAACAAAATAAGCTAAGGGGTGGAAACGTTACGGTCCACCCTTTGATAAAAAAGAGGTTAAATAAATGGCATTAGATAAAACAAAGGTTGTATACCAAATTTATCCAAAATCATATAAGGACACTACAGGAAATGGAATCGGTGATTTCAGAGGGATCATTGAAAAGATTCCTTATCTAGCAGAGTTGGGCGTGGATATGGTTTGGCTCAATCCTTTCTATCCAAGCCCACAACGTGACAATGGTTACGATATTTCAGACTACACAGCCGTCAACCCTGTCTTTGGGGATATGGCTGATTTTGAAGAAATGGTCCGTGTCGGGAAAGAGCACAAGATTGATTTCATGCTAGACATGGTGCTCAACCATTGCTCAACGGAGCATGAGTGGTTCCAAAAGGCTCTTGCTGGAGATAAGTACTACCAAGATTTCTTCTTCATTCAGGACCAACCAACTGATTGGTTGTCTAAATTTGGTGGTTCTGCCTGGGCTCCTTTTGGAGATACAGGGAAATACTATCTTCACCTCTTTGATGAAACACAGGCAGACCTCAATTGGCGAAATCCCAATGTCCGCAAGGAGTTGTTCAAGGTGGTCAACTTCTGGCGTGACAAGGGCGTCAAAGGATTCCGTTTCGATGTAATCAATTTGATTGGGAAAGATGAGGTCTTGGTGGATTGCCCTGAAAATGAAGGGAAACCAGCTTATACGGATAAACCAATTGTCCATGACTATCTTCGTATGATGAATGAAGCGACCTTTGGTTCTGATGATAGCTTTATGACAGTTGGAGAGATGTCATCGACAACCATTGACAACTGTGTTTTGTATTCAGCACCGGAGCGCCACGAGTTGTCTATGGCCTTTAACTTCCATCATCTTAAAGTCGACTATGAAGATGGTCAAAAATGGACTATTACTCCATTTGATTTTGAAGAGCTCAAGCGTCTCTATCATACTTGGGGCAAGGAAATGAGTGAACGTGGTGGTTGGAGTGCCCTCTTCTGGAATAACCATGACCAACCTCGTGCCTTGAATCGCTTTGTGGATATCAAGAACTTCCGCAATGAAGGAGCGACCATGCTCGCAGCTAGCATTCACTTGTCACGTGGAACGCCTTATATCTACATGGGCGAAGAGATTGGAATGATTGATCCAGACTATGATTCGATGGCAGATTATGTGGATGTCGAGTCCATCAATGCTTACCAAATGCTCTTGGACCAAGGCAAGTCTCCTGAGCAAGCCTTTAAGATTATCCAAGCCAAATCACGCGATAATTCTCGTACACCAATGCAATGGGATGCTTCTGAAAATGCAGGTTTTTCAACAGGAACTCCATGGTTGAAAGCTGGTAAATCTTATAAAGACATCAACGTTGAAAATGAAATCGACGGACCAATCTTTAAATTCTATAAAGAATTGATTCGCTTGCGTAAAGAAATGCCTATCATTTCAGAAGGCAGCTATCAGTCAGCACTTGAAGATAGTCAACAAGTCTACGCCTTTGAGCGTCATTTAGACGGTCAAAAACTCTTGGTACTCAATAATTTCTATGGAAGCGAAGCTGAAGTGGAGATTCCAGCAGAATACCAGTCAGGGCGCGTGCTCTTGTCAAACTATGACGATGCAGAGCTTGCTGAAAAGGTAAGTCTTAAGCCTTATCAAACCCTAGCAATTTTAGTTAAATAAGACAAACTTTCCTCAGTAAATGCTTTTGCTGGGGAATTTTGTTATAATGAAAGCACTTTTAATGTTGATGGAGGAAGTGTAATGACACGCTTACAAGATGATTTTTACCATGCGATTAATGGTGAGTGGGAAAAGACAGCAGTGATTCCAGATGACAAACCACGTACAGGTGGTTTCTCAGATTTAGCAGATGAAATTGAAGACCTCATGCTTGAAACAACTGATCAATGGTTGGCAGGAGAGAATGTTCCTGACAATGCCATTCTACAAAACTTTATAAAGTTTCACCGTATGGCTGCGGACTTTGACAAACGTGAGGCATTGGGTATCGAGCCTGTTAAACCCTGGATTGAAGAATACAAGAAGCTTTCCTCATTCTCAGAATTTGCTTCGAAAATTGCTGAGTACGAGATGTCTGGTAAACCTAATGCGTTCCCATTCGGTGTATCTCCAGACTTTATGAATGCTCAATTAAATGTCCTCTGGGCAGCAGCGCCAAGTATTATTTTACCTGATACAACCTATTACACTGAGGATAATGAGAAGGGCAAGGAGCTTTTAGGAATTTGGCGTGAAATGGAAGAAGAACTCCTTGAGAAATATGGCTTTACAGCTGAAGAAATCAAAGATATCTTGGACAAGGTTATCGCCCTTGATGCTAAGTTGGCCAAGTATGTCCTTTCGAGTGAAGAATCTTCCGAGTATGTGGAACTCTACCACCCATATGATTGGGAAGACTTTACCAAGCTAGCACCGGAACTCCCACTTGATAACATCTTCACAGAAATCTTGGGACAAGTTCCTGATAAAGTTATCGTTCCTGAAGAGCGCTTCTGGACAGAATTTGCGGCGGAATATTATTCAGAAGATAATTGGGAGCTACTTAAGGCGAGCCTACTTATCGATGCTACGACAATTTGGAATGCCTATTTGACAGACGAACTTCGTGTTCTATTTGGAAAATATGGTCGTGCGCTTTCAGGAACACCACAAGCCTGGGACAAGAAAAAAGGAGCCTACTATTTGGCACAAGGCCCTTACAATCAAGCTCTAGGACTATGGTATGCAGGTGAAAAATTCTCACCAGAAGCAAAAGCAGACGTTGAAGCCAAAGTGGCAACCATGATTGATGTTTATAAATCACGCCTTCAAACAGCGGATTGGTTGGCACCGGAAACACGTGAAAAAGCTATTACGAAACTTAATGTCATTACGCCTCATATCGGTTATCCAGAAAAACTACCTGAGACATATGATAAGAAGATTATTGATGAGAACTTGTCACTTGTTGAGAATGCACAGAAGTTAGTCGAAATTTCAATTGCTCATAGCTGGAGTAAGTGGAACCAACCAGTTGATCGAAGTGAGTGGCATATGCCTGCCCACATGGTTAATGCTTACTATGATCCACAGCAGAACCAAATTGTTTTCCCAGCAGCTATCCTTCAAGCACCTTTCTATGACCTTCACCAATCGTCATCAGCCAACTATGGTGGTATTGGTGCTGTCATTGCTCACGAGATTTCCCATGCCTTTGATACAAACGGAGCTTCCTTTGATGAGAATGGTAGTCTTAAGAACTGGTGGACTGAAGAAGACTATGCAGCCTTTAAGGAACGTACTGACAAGATTGTGGATCAGTTTGAGGGCTTGGACTCTTATGGTGCCAAGGTCAATGGTAAATTGACTGTTTCTGAGAATGTTGCTGACCTCGGTGGTGTAGCCTGTGCCTTAGAAGCAGCTAAACGAGATAAGGATTTTTCAGTTCGCGAATTCTTTGTTAATTTTGCGACAATCTGGCGTATGAAAGCACGTGAAGAATACATGCAAATGTTGGCTAGCGTGGACGTGCACGCTCCAGCTAAATGGCGCACCAATGTTATCGTGAGCAACTTCGATGAATTCCACAAGGAATTTGACGTCAAAGAAGGCGACGGCATGTGGCGTGCCCCAGAAGAACGTGTGATTATTTGGTAATAATGATGAAATCTGTCCAAAAATGGATGGATTTCATCATTTTTTGTCGTTGTAAGGGTTTACAAAGATTGGATAAAGAGCTATAATAATATTGTTCAAAAGCTTGTGATTTTTTTAACAAGTGCTTAAAAGGAGTTTCATATGACTAAACAAACTAAAGATATTCAAACAGTAATTGATGAATTGGCAATAAAGGGGGTTGAAGCCCTTGATGCTATGGCTAACTTTACGCAGGAGCAAGTGGACCATATTGTTCACCAAGCTGCGATTGCTGCCCTAGATAAACACATGTATCTTGCAAAATTGGCTGTTGACGAAACAGGTCGTGGTATTTATGAAGACAAAGCTATAAAAAATATGTATGCTTCTGAATACATTTGGAATAGCATCAAAAATGACAAGACAGTCGGTGTTATTGCTGAAGATAAAGAGCAAGGTTTGGTCTCTATCGCTGAGCCGGTCGGTGTTATCTGTGGGGTAACTCCAACAACAAATCCAACATCTACTACTATTTTCAAAGCTTTGATTGCGTTGAAAACACGTAACTCAATTGTATTTGCCTTCCACCCATCAGCTCAAAAATCATCAGCAGAAGCTGCGCGCATTGTTCGTGATGCTGCTATTGAAGCTGGTGCACCTAAGAACTGTATTCAGTGGATTGAAGAGCCATCTATCGAAGCAACTGGTCTTTTGATGAACCATCCTAAGATCGCCACAGTACTTGCGACTGGTGGACCTGGTATGGTTAAGGCTGCTTATTCAACTGGTAAACCAGCGCTTGGTGTAGGAGCCGGAAACGTCCCATCTTATATTGCTGCTGATGCCAAGGTTAAACGTGCTGTCAACGATATCATTGTTTCAAAAACTTTTGATAATGGTATGATTTGTGCTTCTGAACAAGCAGCTATCGTTGATGCAGCTATCTATGACGAAGTTAAGGCTGAATTTGAAGCACATCAATGTGTCATCATTTCTAAAAAAGCTGACATTGCTAAATTGGAAAAAGTTGTTCTTAATGAAGCTCGTACAGCTGTAAATGGTGCCATTGTAGGTCACTCAGCTATTGAAATTGCTGAAAAAGCTGGTCTTAAAGTTCCTGCAGGTACAAAAATGCTTTTGGCAGAAATTCCAGATGCAACAATGGAACACCCACTTGCCTTGGAAAAATTGTCTCCAGTACTTGCTCTTATCAAATCTGATGGCGTTGAAGATGGTTTCAAAAAAGCAGAAGGCATGCTTAATTTGGGTGGTCTTGGACACACAGCTGTTATCCACACTGAAAATGAAGAGCTCCAACTCCAATATGGTATTCGCATGAAAGCCTGCCGTGTCTTGGTTAATAGCCCATCAGCTGAAGGTGGTATCGGTAATATCTACAATAACATGATTCCATCATTGACTCTTGGTTGTGGTTCACACGGTCATAACTCAGTGTCACACAATGTTAGCTCATTTGATCTCTTGAATGTCAAAACATTGTCAAAGCGTCGCAATAACATGCAATGGTTTCGCGTCCCACCAAAAATCTTCTTCGAAAAAGATTCAATAACTTACTTGCGTCACATTGAAGCTGAGCGCGTGATGTTGGTTTGTGACCCTGGTATGGTTCAGTTTGGTTATGCAGACTTGGTTAAACGCCAATTGGAACTTAACCGCCACAGACCAGCAGTAGATGTTTTCTCGGATGTTGAGCCAAACCCATCTACGAATACGGTTTACAAAGGTTTGGAACGCTTTGTAGACTTCCAACCAGATGTTATCATCGCTCTTGGTGGTGGTTCTGCAATGGACGCTGCTAAGGCTATGTGGATGTTCTTTGAAAACCCAGATGTAAGTTTCTTCGGCGCTAAACAAAAATTCTTGGATATTCGTAAACGTACTTACAAGATTCCTTACGCTCAGAAGACACAATTCATCTGTATCCCAACAACTTCAGGGACAGGTTCAGAAGTAACGTCATTTGCGGTTATCACTGATAGTGAAACTCATATCAAGTACCCATTGGCAGATTATGCTTTGACTCCGGACATTGCTATCGTTGACCCTGCTTTGGTTATGAGTGTACCTGCCAGCGTTACAGCAGATACAGGTATGGACGTTTTGACTCACGCCATTGAATCTTATGTATCAGTCATGGCTAGCGACTATACACGTGGGCTTTCACTTCAAGCGATTAAACTTGTTTTTGAAAATCTTGAACATTCTTACCGCTTTGGTGATGAAGAATCACGTGAAAAAATGCATAATGCGTCAACAATGGCTGGTATGGCCTTCGCTAATGCCTTCCTTGGTATCAACCACTCACTAGCTCATAAGGTTGGTCCTATGTTTGACATTCCACACGGACGTACTAATGCGATTTTGATGCCTCACGTTATCCGTTACAACGGTCGTGATCCTCAAAAACACGCTATGTTCCCTAAATATGACTACTTCCGTGCAGACAAAGATTACGCAGATATCGCTCGTTTCATGGGATGGGGTACTGACAAGCAATCAGATGCTGAATTAGTTGAAGTTTTGGCACAAAAAGTATACGAATTGGGTATTGCCGTTGGTATTGCCATGAACTGGAAGGGGCAAGGTGTTACTAAGAAACTTCTTCAAGACACTGCCTATACTTTGGCCGAACATGCTTATGAAGACCAATGTACAACAGCTAATCCGAAAGAACCACTTATTTCAGAATTGAAAGAAATCATCGAAATTGCCTTTGATTATAAAGGATAAGCGATAGACTAAAGTAGCTCTATAAGGGCTACTTTTTTTGCTAGAAACCTTCTATATTAGAGTGTTTATCCAAATTAAAAATAAAGGACTTTCCCGAATAAGATAGAAAAACGCTTTAAGAATTGTTATAATAACCTTACAGCGAGATAAGGAGATTCCTATGACAAAAGAAGAAGGGCTTAGTTTGGGTGAAACAGCACATCCTCTCAAGTCTCGTGAATTGAGGCCACCAGTGGCTTCTGCAGCAGGGAATAGAGCGACTAATAAGTTTAAAGAGTTTAATGCTGATAGGATGGTGAGTGTTCAATTCAATCCTAGTCAACAAGTAAAAGAATCAAAGGAGCCAGTAACCGCAAAGAATATTGTGGGGATGGTATCAGGTGTGATTGCAGCGATACTCACCATACTTTTGATTGTTTGTCTCGTGATGGGATACCGTTATCGAGCCGCAAGCATTGAGGGCGATTGGACAAGCCCAACCTTTAGTGAGAAAATGTTAGCCACTCTGAAAGATACTGCTAATACTAAGAATAAAGTTAGTAATGCTTTACCACAAGGTCAAGATCTTATTACCGATATCAATACAGCAATGAGTATTACTGACAATAAGGCTCACTTAAAAGTGAGCTTTGTTTACAATCGTAAAGGTCTTTATCAGGCTTACCAAAGTAGAGTTACTGAATTGAAAGGTCAGTACGGCGAGGAGTTCTCGGAGGTTTTTGATAGTTATTCATTGTCAGAAAAAGACTACTATAAACAGTTTGATGAGACAGTGAAGAAAGAACTTCCAAAGAGTTATACCTACGATGCCAAAACAGAACGCCTGGCCTCCGTGTCCAAAACGGTAAAGGCAAAAGGGCAGGATCAGGAGGTAAAGGTAGAATACGGATATTCCAATGACCGGCTGACACGGATCACGCACAACGGATTTAATTACGGTTTCGGCTACGATGAGTTTGGAAAGACAAGGCTGGTGGCCATCGCCGGATCTTCTGTTGTTTCGTATGAGTACGAGGAGAAGAACGGAAAGCTGCTCAAAACAAAGTATGCGAACGGGGATTCCCTGCGTTATGAGTATGACACCCAGGGCCGTCTGGTGAAGGAGTACTATTACAGTGCAGCCACACAGAAAGAGCAGGCGCTGCGCAGCTACGGCTATGACCGTGAGGGGAACGTGTACCGTGCGGCGGATTCTTCCTCTGGTAAGACGTATAAGATGTCGTATGATTTTCTGGACCGCCTGATGCGTGTAAGGGATGAAAAAGGCAATGCATACCAGTATACCTATGACGCCAACAATAACATGATCCGTCTCCGCCATGAGGCAGACGGAACCGTCCATACCATCGGTTACACGTATGACAAGGACAGCCGTGAGACAAAGACCACGCTCGGCAAGGTGACAAGGGAGACGGCGTACGATGCATGGGGCCGCATGAAGGCACAGGACTGGAAAAATGACGGAAGCCAGATTTTCCATGTATCTTACGAGTATCCGGACTCCGGTAAAAACATCATCGGCCTCCCGACAAAGATCGTAAACG
>OGZL01002553.1_pt1 | contig 13371 bp, 9 predicted proteins | sample 1576761 | NCBI WGS metagenome assembly OGZL01 (sample SAMEA3541595, study PRJEB24748) | human gut metagenome | biome: human gut; feature: human-associated habitat; material: faeces | place: China | collected 2012
GAGGCTATCAACCACGCAAAGGCAGCCGGAGTTGACATAATCGTCGCTATAAACATATCTGGTGGAAAGCATATAATAATACAGTAACGGGTGAAAATTTTGAGAAACTGGTTTATCCTGAATTTAAAGGTTATCATGCCAATCTGTATTGGATGACTTTGGAATCGGATCATGGCCCTTTTACCGTTTATTCGGAAAGTGACGGTTTATTCTTCCGTGTTTTTACGCCTGAAGAACCTGTTCATCGGCGTAATGGAGAGAATACAATGTGGGAATTTCCCACAGGAGATATCTCTTTTCTTTTTGATATTCCCGCTATGCGTTCCGGAAAGACTATTCCGGAACTGGGCCCGAAGAGTCAGCCGAGTACGATTCGCATTAAGAAAGGGGATAGTGGTTTTAGAATGAAGTTGTGGTTTGATTTCGCATCTTGTCAGAGACGTACCAAAGAGGGGGCAAGTCCTTATTTGCTCCGTACTATCCCCAGATAGGGATACTTCTAACCGAATTTGGTGCGGGTTTGATGCTGTCCAGTTCCGGCCTTGATCCCTTTTAGGCACGAAAAGGGAACTGTTAATTTCGCCAATGAGTATGTCAATATGAATTTATCCTGTCAGTTTGTGTTGCAAACCGGAAAACAAAAAAGAGAGAAACAGATGAAAAAAGTATACGCATGTTTTTGTACCGATGTGATTCATGAGGGACATTTAAACATTATCAACAAAGCAAAAGAATATGGCGAACTGGTTGTCGGTATTTTAAGTGATGAGGCAATGATCCGCTACAACCGTTTTCCGACGATCGGTTTTGAAGAAAGAGTGGCATTGTTTAAGAATCTGGAAGGTGTCAGTGAAGTCGTAATCCAGCATGATATTATGTATGATAAGATTATTGAAGAAGTAAAGCCGGATTATGTCATTCACGGTGACAACTGGAAAGAAGGCCCGGAAGCAGCAATCCGTGCCAATGTCATTGAAGTATTAGAAAAGAACGGCGGCGAATTAATCGAAGTGCCGTATACTTATAATGAAAATGTAAAGCGTGTTGATGACCGCTTAAAAGAAAAACTGGCGATGCCGGAATTCAGAAGAAAACGTTTAAGACAGCTCATTAAAATGCGTCCGATTGTAAAGACGATTGAAGTACACAGCGGTTTAACCGGTCTGATTGCGGAAAAGACAGTTGTGGAAAATGATGGTGAATTTGACCAGTTTGATGCAATGTGGATTAGTTCCCTCTGCGATTCAACTGCGAAAGGAAAGCCGGATATTGAACTGGTAGACATGACTTCAAGATGCAGAACAATCGATGATGTCATGGAAGTTACAACAAAGCCGATTATTTTTGACGGAGATACAGGCGGACTGACAGAGCATTTTGTATATCTTGTGCGCACACTCGAACGTATGGGTGTTTCAGCCATTATTATCGAAGATAAGACCGGTTTAAAGAAAAACTCCCTGTTTGGTACGGAAGTAGCACAGACACAGGATACAATTGAGAATTTCAGCGCCAAGATTGCCGCAGGCAAAAAGGTACAGCTGACAGATGACTTTATGATTATTGCGCGTATTGAGAGTCTGATTTTAGAGCAGGGTATGGAGGATGCGTTGAACAGAGCCAGAGCGTTCCGTGATGCAGGCGCTGATGGCATTATGATTCACAGCCGTAAGAAGGACCCGGCAGAAATTCTGGAATTCTGCGATAAATTCCGTGCAGAGGATAAGGAAACACCAATTGTGGTTGTTCCGTCTTCATTTAATACAATTACGGAAGCAGAACTGGCAGAACACGGTGTTAATATCGTTATTTACGCAAACCAGCTGACAAGAAGTGCATTCCCGGCGATGGAACAGACTGCCAAGGATATTTTAAAGTATCATCGTGCAAAAGAAGTGGACAGCCGTTTAATGCCGATTAAGCAGATTCTGACATTAATTGATGAACTGTAAGCTTTTTTGAAAGGATAAGGGAAATGGAAATCGCAATTTTAATGGCGGCGGGCATGGGTACACGCATGCGCCCGCTGACCGATGTTACGCCGAAGCCGCTTGTAAAGGTACACGGCACATCAATGATTGAAACGATTATGAAGGGGCTGGAACGCAGAAACGTATCAAAGATTTACGTTGTTGTTGGATACAAAAAGGAGCAGTTTGCATATCTGGCAGAAAAATATGACAACGTGGAACTGATTGAAAATACGGAATTTGAAACGATTAACAATATTTCGTCTATTCATGCGGCAAGAAAAGTTATGGGAACGGCAGACTGCTTTATCTGTGAAGCGGATTTGTATATTTCGGATTTATCTATTTTTGATGCAGAACTTTCACGTTCCTGCTATTATGGCAAAATGGTTCCGGGTTTTTCCGATGACTGGGTGTTTGACTGGGATGGAGAACGTATTACACGTGTCGGAAAAGAAGGGACAGACCGTTATAACATGGTCGGCGTTTCCTATTTTAAGAAAGCAGATGCGGCAGTTATCCGCGATGCCATTGATGCAGCATATGAAAAGCCGGGTTATGAGGGCTTATACTGGGATGAAATCGTAGACCGGCAGTTAGATAAGTTAAACCTTGATATTCATCCGGTTGAAAAAGAGCAGATTGTTGAAATTGACTCTGTGGCAGAGCTGGCAGTGATTGATGAAAGCTACCGTGAGGTATTGGAAAAAATGCAGGCAGAATAGGTCTGTATCAGAATGGAGATAAAAAATGCAGGTTCAGAAGTTTGTTGAAATTATCGGTGCAGAGTTTTATGCAGGTGTACCGGATTCACAGTTAAAAGCACTGTGCAACTATTTAATAAATACATATGGGATAGATTCCCAACATCATGTGATTGCCGCAAATGAAGGAAATGCGGCGGCGCTGGCGGCAGGATACCATCTGGCAACAGGAAAGGTGCCGGTTGTCTATATGCAGAATTCCGGCGAAGGAAATATTATCAATCCGGTGGCATCACTTTTAAACGACAAAGTGTATGCAATTCCGATGATTTTTGTTGTGGGCTGGAGAGGAGAACCGGGGGTTCATGACGAGCCGCAGCACATTTATCAGGGTGAAGTAACGATAAAACTGCTTGAAGATATGGATATCAAGCCATTTATCGTGGGAAAAGAAACTACAGAAGAAGAATTAAAAGCTGCCATGGATGACTTTAAAACTGTGCTTGCACAGGGAAAAGATGCTGCCTTTGTAATCCGCAAGGGTGCGCTCTCTTATGATGAAAAGGTTGTTTATAAAAATGACAATACGATGATGCGTGAAGATATTATCCGTCATATTACAGACGTTTCCGGAGAAGACCCGGTGATTTCCACAACCGGAAAGGCAAGCCGTGAGTTATTTGAAATCCGTGAAGCAAAGAAGATGAGCCATAAATATGATTTCCTGACAGTCGGTTCCATGGGACACAGCTCATCAATTGCACTCGGTGTTGCAGAAAGTATGCCGGATACAAAAATCTGGTGTATCGACGGTGATGGTGCCGTGCTGATGCACATGGGAGCTATGGCACTGCTCGGAGCGAATGCGCCAAAAAATATGGTGCACGTTCTGATTAATAACGGCGCACACGAAACGGTTGGCGGCATGCCGACTGTCGGCGGTAATATTGACTGGATTGGTGTGGCAAAATCATGCGGCTATCCGAATGCAGTATCCGTAGATACGTTTGAAGCACTTGATGAGGCTTTAAAGGCAGCGAAAAACCGCAGCGAATTAAGCCTGATTGAAGTGAAATGTTCTATCGGTGCAAGAGAGGACCTTGGACGTCCGACGACAACAGCGCTTGAAAATAAAGAAAATTTCATGGCGTATTTAAAAGAGTTAAAGGGTTGACAATCTTGACAATCCGGGCCATAAAAGGTATAATCAAAGAACCGCGCAGCCGGGGCATTAGCGGCGCCTTGTACCTGCAATCCGCTATAGCAGGGGTGATATCGGGCCGAGGGCAGTTTTCTGTAGAGCTGCCCGGTATAAGTGGTGTTGACGTCTGGGTCTTTCGCAACAGGAATTCATGAACCATGTCAGGTCAGGAATGAAGCAGCATTAAGTGAAACCTCCTGTGTGCCGGAAGGGTGCCTGGGCCGAGCTAACTGTACCGGTAACGTCTGTGGACAGCTGTACGACGTCCGGTGCGCGGTTTTATGATGAGAATTGTTTTCGTCAGCACATATTATATGTAACACATATTACGTGTAACACATAGTATGTGGTGGCTTTTTTTACATTTATAAAGTAAAAGCAGTTCGCAGCGGTATTTTTAGAAAAGCGCCGTCCGTGGCGGCAGAATGAGAGAAAATATGGCATATCAGGCATTATACAGAAAATGGCGTCCTTTGGAATTTGAAGATGTCAAAGGACAGGAACATATTGTTACAACATTAAAAAATCAGATACGGGCAGACAGAATCGGGCATGCGTACCTTTTCTGCGGAACGCGCGGAACCGGTAAGACAACCGTGGCAAAGATTTTTGCAAAGGCGGTCAACTGTGAGCATCCGGTGGACGGCAGTCCGTGCGGGGAATGTCCGACCTGTAAGGCGATTGCCGAAGGGCGTTCCATGAATGTCATTGAAATCGATGCCGCATCGAATAACGGTGTTGACAATATTCGTGAAATCCGTGACGAAGTCCAGTATTCACCGACGGAGGGCAGGTATAAGGTTTATATCATCGATGAAGTGCATATGCTTTCCATAGGGGCATTTAATGCACTGTTAAAAACACTGGAAGAACCGCCTGCATACGTTATTTTTATTTTGGCGACAACGGAGGCACATAAGATACCGGTTACGATTCTGTCGCGCTGCCAGCGCTATGATTTCCACCGCATTTCTATTGAAACGATTGCAGGGCGGTTATCGCAGCTGATGGAAGCAGAGCATATCAACGTCGAAGAAAAGGCAATCCGGTATGTTGCCAAGGCGGCGGATGGTTCGATGCGAGATGCTTTAAGTCTGTTAGACCAGTGCATCGCCTTTTACCTCGGACAGGATTTAAAGTATGAAAATGTGTTAGAGGTGCTTGGTGCGGTGGACACGGCGGTATTTGCCGAAATGCTGTCGTACATTTTAAAGGCGGATACGTATGCGTGCATGCAGCTTTTAGAGCAGATTATTATGCAGGGCAGGGATTTAGGACAGTTTGTCAGTGACTTTGTATGGTATTTAAGAAATCTGCTGCTTGTAAAGACAACGGATGATGAAGCGAAGGCGGAAGACATTATTGATGTTTCGGCAGATAATTTAGAGCAGTTAAAAAAAGACAGTAAACAGGTCGATGTCGATACACTTATGCGCTATATCCGCGTGCTGTCGGAGCTGGCAAATGAGCTGAAATTCTCAACACAGAAGCGTATTAAAGTCGAAGTGACACTCATTAAGCTGACGCGTCCGGCGATGGAACAGCGGCAGGATATGGGCGATGTGATAAGCCGCATCACCCTGCTTGAGCAGGAAATGCAGGAAGCCATGGAAGCGTTAAAAAACGGCGTGGCGGCAGGTACTCCGTTTGCGGCAGGTACACAGGGCATAAGCGGTATGGCAGATATAGCGGGTGCGGCAGGCAATGCCAGCGGCAACGCGGCAGGCATGGCAGCATCACAGCCGGTACAAAAGCGCGTAATAGAGGCAATGCCGGAGGATATTAAGCAGCTGGCAAAGCAGTGGGACTCCATTGTCCATTCGATTGAAGAACCGCTAAAGCGCACCCATTTATTAAATTCACATGTAACGCTTGCAGAGGATGGACAGAGTCTGGAACTGATGACGTCTTCCCCGACAGCCTATGAGCTGTTTTCAAGGGAAGATGACAAGGCAGAACTGGTTGCGCTCATTGAGGAGCGGACAGGAATCCATGTGAATCTGATTGTTACAAAGCTACAGGATGGAGAAGATTTTCAAAATCGATTTACAGATATCAGAGAATCCGTTAATATGGAAATAGAAGTAGATGATAAGGAGGAATATATCTAATGGCAAAAAGAGGTGGATTTCCGGGAGGTATGCCGGGCAACATGAACAATCTGATGAAGCAGGCACAGAAAATGCAGAAGCAGATGGAAACACAGCAGGCAGAGCTGGAAGCAAAGGAATTCAGTGCGGCAGCAGGCGGCGGTGTTGTAGAAGTAACCGTTACCGGTAAAAGAGAGGTTACAAAGGTCAAGATTGACCCGGAAGCCGTAGATCCGGATGATGTAGAAATGTTAGAAGATTTAATTATGGCAGCAACCAACGAAGCACTCCGCAAGTGTGAAGAAGAATCACAGGCGCAGATGTCTAAGATTACCGGAGGACTTTCAGGACTGACAGGAGGCCTGTTCTAATGGACATTTACAGCGGTCATATGAACAAGTTAATAGAACAGCTGTCGAGATTACCAGGGGTTGGGGCAAAAAGCGCCCAGCGCCTGGCATTTCACATTATAAATATGCCAAAAGAAGAAGTTGAGGGACTGGCATCTGCCATGACGGATGCCAAAGCGCATATTAAATACTGTAAAGAATGTTTTACGCTGACAGATGATGAAATCTGCCCGATCTGTGCCAATGAAAAGCGCGACCACAGTACGATTATGGTGGTGGAACAGACACGCGATATGGCGGCATATGAAAAGACCGGAAAGTATGAGGGTGTCTATCATGTACTGCACGGCGCAATCAGCCCGATGCTTGGCATCGGTCCGTCCGATATTAAGTTAAAGGAACTGATGAAACGGCTCGAAGGCGATGTGCAGGAAGTCATCATTGCAACCAATTCAAGTCTTGAAGGTGAAACGACAGCGATGTATATCAGCCGCCTGATTAAGCCGACAGGCATTAAAGTAACCCGCATTGCAAGCGGTGTGCCGGTTGGCGGCGATTTGGAATATATCGACGAAGTGACACTGCTGCGTGCATTGGACGGCAGAACGGAATTGTAGGATACTATGTTAAACGATATTATTACAGAACACAAAGAGCGTATGCTCAATCTCAAAAAATATTATCCTTTTTTTAAGCTGATGGATGTATCCTTTGCCCAGTTTCAGGAAGGCAGATATGAAATGCTGGACATGGGATATATTGTCATGGGGATTCTGCGCTTTTTTATTGAGGAGAATAACTTTAAAGAAAAGGACGTCACTTACCCGGAATATCTGGACTTTATTACATCATTGCTCAAACGGGACTTTGGGCTGAATCTTTCAGCACAGGAATACAAAGAACTTGCCGATTACATTTTTGATAAAATTAAAAATGAAGGCAGACCGTTTACATTTCCATATTATGATCCTATTGAAAAGAAAAAATGTATTTCACGTATCAAGGTACTGGAAAGTGCCATCCGTGACCATACGGTATGGTATTCCATCAGTTCCGATGCAATTGAATTCTATCTGGATACGAAAGAAATTAAAGAAGAAAGCAGAATCAGTGTGCAGCAGCTGCTCTTAGAAAAAATGATACAGGCACAGAATTTTCAGGGCGGCAAAGATGTGATTGTGCGGATTAATGAAGAAGTGGCATGCCTACAGCGCAGAAAAAATGAGATTATGGAATTGCTCGGCAAAGATGTCTTTGCGGGGATTGAAGCGTATGAAGATTTTGTCCATACGGGTATGCGCTGGTTTGATGAAGAAGAAAAGCTGTTTAAGAAAAATAAAGATTTTATCGAGGGTGCGCTTGCAAAGATGGAAGCCGAACCGGTACAGTCGGAGAGCTATTACCGTACTTTAAAGGAGATTTACGAGCTGGACAGTCAGTTACAGATAGCCATGACAAGGCACGGACAGCTTTTATCGGCATGTACACAGATGCAGCAGATGACAGAAGAAGCCGTGAAGCGGGCAAAACTCGGACGGTTAAGAAGCCATATCCATTTTGGGGCGCTTCTGACAGATTTAATCCGCAGCGACAATGCGGGATTGTTAGAACAGCTTTTGTCACCGGTATTACTGCCGCATATAAAGAAGCGGTTTACGCTGGATTCACTTGACGAGGCACTGACCGTGAAGCCAAAGCAGGCAGAAGCGGCGGAGAAAGTAGAAGAAGAACCGCCGCAGGAAATTCAGTTTGCAGATGAAATGGAAGATCAGCGTATTCGTAAAAACTATACATTTTTAATGAATAATCTGCTGGCGGCATTTGAAAAGAGAGATACGTTTACGCTTTCGGAATTTGGCGCGGCAATGAGCAGAATGTATTCGCCGGATATTTTAAAAAATGCGGATTACTATTCCTTTTTTGTCAACCTGTGTCAGAAACAGGAGTATGTCATCGGCGGTCAGACGGAAAACGAGAGTTTTCTCGATGACATTTTAAGCGGCGCATTTGCAGACCGTGAACCGGTACATTTTACGATTACGCCAAAATCCGCAGGAGCGCAGGACGAACAGCCAATGGAACAGTCTGAACTGGTGTTTGAACGGAAGGGAACAAAGTAATGGAAAGCAGAAATATAGAAAAGGCACTGGAAATATCCGCAAAACTGGCGGCGGGGGAAACGGTAAGCGAGCAGGGGACAAATGCTGCCCTGTATCAGGAATACAGTACCAACCCGGAAGTGTATGATATGGTATTGTTGTCGTTAAAGAAAATGGAACTTTCGGTTTATGAATATAATAATTCGCTGTTTGCTGCGCCAAAAGCGCACGGCAGCCTGTTTGGCTACAGCAATGAAGCGCTGCGCCGGGAGCTGGGACTGCGTACCAACGGCGAACTCTATCTGGCGTATTTTATCATCTATAATATTATTATGGAGTTTTATACGGATACCATCAGTGCAACGTATGCCGAATTTGTCCGCGTGGAAGACATTGTCCGCAAGGTGGACGATACAACGGCAGGCATTGTGGATAAGAAAAACGGCTTTGTTTTAAGTGAAATTGAGGAAAACAGCTTCCGCAGCCTTGCGTTAAGCTGGGACAGCCTGCCGGCGGCAACCGTGGAATTGTCGGAATTAAGGGCGGCGAAGAATTCCAAGTCGGGTTTTGTAAAGCTGGTCTGCAACTTTTTAGTCAGCCAGCAGTTATTAAGTGACAATCAGGAGCGGTACTATCCGACAGACCGTTTCCGCGCAGTTGTTGAAAATTATTTTGACGAATCCAGAGGAAGAATCATGGAATTGTTAGACCAGTCAGGAGAGGAGAGGGACGAACATGCCGCAGATTAACAGAATCCGTGTAAACAATGTAAAATACAATTTCGGTACGCAGTATTACGATGACTTTATGATGCGTTTTCACTGCCGTAACACGATTTATGACCTTGCAAATGGCGGCGGAAAGAGTCTTTTAATGCTGCTGCTGCTTCAAAATGTGATTCCGAACTGTACGCTTGATGAAAAACAGCCGGTTGAAAAGCTGTTCCGTCCGGGCGGCGGCAATACAGTGATCCACTCATTGATTGAATGGAAGTTAGATATCGCTAACAACGACGGCTATAAATATATGACAACGGGATTCTGCGCAAGAAAGGCAAAGGATACGGAAGCAGACGGCACGGAAGCGGACGGCATATCCGGGCGTTTTTCTGCGGCAGAGGAAGCACCGGCGGGACGTGACAATGCCAGCGTGGAATATTTTAACTACTGTATTTTTTACCGGGAGTTTGGTGAAAACGATATTAAAAATCTGCCGCTGACAAAAAACGGGGAGCGCATTACTTATAATGGTTTAAAGCAGTATCTGCGGGAGCTTGAACATAATGATTTCCATGTTTCGGTAAAAATATTTGACCGAAAGGGCGAATATCAGAGTTTTATCAGCAAGTATGGGCTGTATGAGAGCGAATGGGAAATTATCCGCGGCATCAATAAGACCGAAGGACATGTAAGAACATATTTTGAAACCAATTATAAGACAAGCCGTAAAGTTGTAGAGGATTTATTAATAGAAGAAATTATTCAGAAATCTTTCCACAATAAGCTGGCAGTGGGCAACGACGAAGGTCAGATGGCACAGACACTGCTTGATATTAAGGATACGCTTGCAAGACTGTCAAAGAAAAATGCACAGATTACCAATTATGATAAACAGATGGAGCTGCTCGATGCTTTTTCAGAGTATATTCTGGGATACCGCTCTTTATATGAAGAAAAGGGAAATCTGCGGGGACAGCTGTTAAAGCTGCTTATGCAGTGCAGACAAAATCTGTCGGGATACCGCGCGCAGGAAGAAAAGCAGAAGGACGAACTGCTTCATTTACAGGAAGAATTATTAAAACAGCAGCGCATGATCCAGACTGCCGAGGTGCTTACAGAACAGGCTTCCCTTGCGGGAATGGAAGAACTGATTGCTGCAAATGAGAAGAAGCGGGCATATTTTAAGGAACAGGAAGAACACTTAAAAAGGCAGATGGAAGAAACGGAAAGTCTGGTAGAATACCGCGAATATTTACAGTATCAGAAGCTCTACGATGAACTTTTGGCAGCCATTGCGGCAAACGGACAAACGGATGAAGAACTGACAAAACAGCTCTATGCACTGGCAGCGGTGATTGTGCCACAGCTTGTACAGAAAAAGAATGCTGCCGGTGAAGAATTGCAGAATGCAGAAACACAGTACCGGGCGTGTCAGAAAGAAGCGGCACAGGCAAAGGCAGATTATCAGGAATTACTAGGCGGGGCTGCGGCGGCAGAACAGATTGCAGTGCATACTGCCAAAGAGATTGAACAGGCAGAAAAAGAACTGGGTGCCTGTATGGAAAAGGCAGGAATCCTTGTGATGGAAAAGGCAGGCGAAGAATACAGTGCCTGCACACAGAAAATTAAAGAACAGGAAGAACAGCTTTTACAGACCGAGGGACAGCTTTCACAGGTGGAAGCACTGCTTTCAAAGGGCAGACAGCAGCAGGCATCCTGCCGTGCGCGGATTGAACTGCTGACAGAACAGTTAGGACAGGCGGAAACCAAAAAAGAACAGGAACAGAAAGAAAAGCAGCAGCTTTTACAGTTAAAGGCCGTCTATGGGGAACAGGATACCCGCCGGGCATGCCGCGTTGTATTGGATAATCACCGCAGACTGGAAGCGGAATGTGAGCAGCTTACCGCTGACTGTACGCAGCTTACGCAGTTCCTTGAGAATATGAAGCACGGGATATTCAGTGCGGGCGGAAGACACCGGGAGAAGGTAAAAAGCTATCTTTCAGGACGGTATGGAGAAGATGTAAAAGAAGGCAGCGAGTGGCTTTCGGGGCTTTCGGAAGAAGAAAGAAAACAGGTGCTTGCCGCATTCCCATATGCCGAGTATGCATTTATTGTTGAAAACGATTTTTCAAGAATCAAAGAAGACCCGGTGCTTGCGGACTTTGGCAGAAGTGCCTATGTGATTCCGGTATTGTCTGCACAGGCGGCAAAAGCACAGCTTACGGCAGAAAATGAACAGTATGTTGTATATGCCAGAAAGGATATGGCATTTTTAAAGGATGAAAAGCTGCGCGGGCGGGAAGAAAAGCTGGCGCAGGAAGAACTGGCGGCGGCACAGGAAAAACTGGTCAGACTGACCGACAGAAAAGAAATTGTCTGGAATGACTACGTGCGCATACAGGAACTTTCAAAGCTGGAAGAAGAACCGGCAAAGAAAGAGTTTGAAGCGCTGTCTGTGCGTTTAGAGGAACTGCAAAAGGAAGCACAGCGTTTACAGGAAGAAATGGAACAGGAGGAAGCCCTGGGTAAAAAAGGTCGGGAGCGGAAAGCACAGGTGCAGGAAAAGCTGGCACAAAACCGGGAGCGGTATCCATACGTGCAAAAGTGCGCAAAACTGGCAGAGAGTCTTCTTGTACAGTACCGTGAAAAGCAGGAATACACGCAGAGGGCGGCAGATGCAAAGCAGGAACAGCTCTTAAAAGAGCAGGAAATGCAGGCGCAGGAAAAGGCAGAACAGACCGCCTTACAGCGCAAAAATGCACTGGCAGAAGAATATGACCGTCTGCAAAGCCGTCTTGACAAGCGTTATCAGGCATATATAAGAGTGGAAGCCGACGGCGGACAGTCCGCAGGAATTCATGTGCTGCAGTCAGCGGCGGATGGCAGTGCGGTAGCAGGGTTAGCGGATGCTGACGGACATGCGCTGTCATTAGAACAGCTGGAGAACCGCTTTGCGGGAGTGAAAAAGGCATTGGATGAAAAAAATGCCGATGTGCATGATAAAGAAGAATTATTAAGACATTACCGTGCGGCAATGGGAAAATGCAGTACGGCAATTGCACGCCGCCATTTTACAATGGAAGAACTTGCGGCAAAAGAGGCACAGGGAGAAGCTGTCCCAAATCCGGATGATGCGCTCCGTGCGCTTGAGCAGGAACGTGAGCAGGCGGTACAGCAGGAAAAAGCGGCAGCAGAAGAACTGGAAGCGCAGAATGCATTAATGAACCGTCTGCAGGGAAGTATTGCACACGGAAAGAGCCAGATTGAAGAAAAGTACGGTGCTTTTGAAGCGTTTGACTGTGATAACCCGGAGCAGTTCATTGTACAGCATAAAAATTATAAGGACAGCATTGCAGGACAGATCAAAGAACTGGAAAAAGAGCAGAAACGCCAGACAGAAAAAATGCAGGATTTCCTCGTAATGGAAAAGGATTTGTCAAGAATTGTTGCCAAAGCGGGCATTGAAGTGCCGGAAGCGTCAGAAACGGAAAATGCAGATACCATGGCAGGACAGCCGGAGGATACAGACATAAATGTAGCAGATTTTTCAGGCTATGAAACGGTACAGAAAGAATTTGAAAAGCTGTGTGCGCTTGAGGTGCGCAAGCTGGAAGAATTTTTAAAGAAAAAGGATAAGCTGACGGAAGAACTGACGGCATGTGATGCAAAAGAACTGGCATTGGAGATTAAAATGTCGGTTCATGTGCCAAAGGACATTGAAGCCGTGAAGCAGTTAAAGTCCAGACTTTCCGAAACCAATACGCTGATTGCACTGGAAAAAGAGCGCGTATCCAAAGGGATTTCCGATATGGAGCGTATCAAGGATAACTTTGAGAACCGGTGTGTCCAGATTTGCTGTAATATCAAGACGGAACTTGACCGCCTGCCAAAGCTTTCAAGCATTACGATGGATAATGAGGTTATTTCTATTATCGGGCTGTCCGTACCGTATGCCAAGGAATCCGATTATAAGGAAAGAATGGCGGCATACATTGACGAAACGGTCCTGATGGCGGAAAGCTTTGACAATACACAGGAGCGGTTAAAATATATCCGCAACCGGTTAAGCTGGAAACGCCTTTTTGCCGTGATTGTAACCGATATGAACGCCATCCGCGTAAGTCTTTATAAAAGAGAGCGCATGAAAGACCAGAGCCGGTATCTGCGGTATGAAGAAGCAGCTTTCCAGAAATTCCAAAGCCCGGGCGGTCGAGACGCCGTAAGGGTAGGAGAGC
>OGZL01002556.1_pt1 | contig 13364 bp, 17 predicted proteins | sample 1576761 | NCBI WGS metagenome assembly OGZL01 (sample SAMEA3541595, study PRJEB24748) | human gut metagenome | biome: human gut; feature: human-associated habitat; material: faeces | place: China | collected 2012
ACATAGAAACCGGAAATGGACAGACCATTTATGAGAGACTGGAAGAAAAACAGTTTCTTCTGGAAACAGTAAATTAAAGGAGGAAAAACGAATGGAAGTAAAGAGAATTGTAACAATGGATGTTAACAATTTTGAACTAGGAGATCAGATTACCGTAAAACTTTATGGATATGGGAAGTTCACGGCTACGGCACACGAGATCACAGACAAAGGAACGTTATTCATCTTTGATGATTGTGTTTGTGAAAGGCAGATGAACAAAGAAAATACGAATGAAGGTGGATATTTAGAAACTGATCTTAGAAAGTTTGTAACACAGGAGTTGTTAAAGGCATTTCCGGGTGAACTGCTTGTAAAGATGGTAAAGGACGATAATGGTGATCTCCTTTCCATTCCGACTTATGGACAGATCCTTGGTAAAAACTGGAACGATGAGTGGGATCAGAAAAACATCGAGATCGATCAAAGAGAGCAATTGCCTTTGATGGAGATAAAAAAGAACCGAATTGCGAATTTAAACGGTGAATGGTGTTGGTTTTGGTTGCAAAACAAAGTCCGGTCATCGTCTGGCTTTGTTGGTGTAGGCGGCGGTTGCGATGTGGCCGGCGATTTCGACGCGTCTGAATCCATCGGGGTTCGCCCAGCTTTTCTAATCAAGTAATCCTTAAACCGCGCCACGTGTGGGGCGTGGAAATGAAAAAAATGAATTAAAGGAGGATTACATGAGAATATTACCAATATTATTTAATACCGAGATGACTACAGCGATCCTGTAGGGAAGAAAGGGATGCACCAGGAGAAAAGTAAAAGATCAATGGAAAGAGTGCCCTTACTGTAAAGTTACACATAATAAATACATATATGATGGAATAGCGCAAAATGTATATTGTGCAATATGTGGTTATCCCATGCAACCGAGTAGAAAAGCACCATATCAGCCGGGAGATATTTTGTATGTTCGCGAAACATGGGGCGAGGGGTATGAAGAAGGAACATATATCTACAAAGCGGATGAAATAACAATGTAAATAAAAGGGAGAATATATGATTAACGAAAAGAAATTCTTTTATAAAGCTAGAAGATATGAAGATAATAAAGAGGTAATAGGAAGGGTTGGAAGTTCTCACTCAACAGAAGATGGAAAAGAAGTGACAACTTATTTTAATGAATATATCGGAGATAGCGATCCAAATGCAAATTGGAAAAGCTGTATTGTTAATACAGATTCAATACAGCCATATGTACTTTAAATCAGTGAAAGAGAATTGAAAATTGTAAATTTTTAAATCCATAACTGGAGAAAGGAAAAAGCAAAATGGCAGAAATCGATGCTAAGATATACGAAATTGATATTGAAATTGAAGAATATCAAGAGATGATTACACATTCGATTCAGATCAACGATAAAAGAAACCTTGCAATGTGGCGCAAGGCTTTACAAACTGCAAAATTAACAAAAAGGAGACTTGCTAACCTGTAATGTGGTTAAGATGGCGAGTTGCGATAACTTAAATGCCGAAGCACTTGGGGGATGATTATTTCATTCTAATCGTAGTCAAGAGGCAGACATTGGTTAGCCGATGTCTCTTTGAGTATAAATTGCAGTTGGTCTGGAACCCAGAAAGAATTAGCAGATTTATATCTGCGTAAATTAGAAATTCGTTTTGAAACAAAAATTGAATATGATAAGTATTATTTAAGCTACTCCGGAGGAAATGATAGTCATTTGATTTACTGGTTTATAAAAAATTATCTCAAGTCAGATGAAATACCAATAATATCAGTAAACACACGACTGGAGCATAAGGAAATTAGGCAAAGAATGTATCGTAATGCTGACAAGGTTTTGATACCGGGTATTAATCCAATGGACATCAAAGAAAAATATGGGATTCCATGTTTTACAAAAGGACAAGATGAATACATAAAAAGGTATCAGAAAGGAAATCGCACAAAGCATACTATGTCACGTATCATGGGGACAACGCCTTCTAAGCACAATTTGAATAAAAAGGCAAGGGAAGTCACTCTATCTGGCGCAGCACATAAAATTTCGAATGAATGCTGTATAAAGACGAAAGAAGATACACTTGCAAAATATGAAAAGGAAACTGGAAGGAAACCGATTTTGGGAGTTCGTAGGTCCGAGAGTATTAACAGAAAGGGTGCTTATCAGACGTGTCTTGCAAAAAGTGGAAAATTTTCTCCAATATATGATTTTCCGGATGCGGCTATCGATGCAATCTATCAGGTATATGAAATTGAGAAACCGGAATTGTACCATTATGTACAACGGTCTGGGTGTATAGGCTGTCCTTATATTAATAATGTAAAAAGAATTGAACAGGACTTGGCACTAGCAACACCAAATCAACGTTTATACATTATACAATTATTTAAAGAATCGTATGATATAAAAGGTGTCAATTACGAACAGTTTTTAAATAATGGGATTTATATTGATTCCAATAATCAGTTTACATTGTCAAACTATTTGAATAATATTCAAAACTGAAGGGAAATACAATCATGTTGGAAGTAACCGGCCAGGTGTTCATTCATGCAGCAGGCAACAGTGTAAATGAAAGTGATAAGGTTGGTCAAGCTGGCTTTTTATTTGTAGCCTATGAAGTGATATATTAAAATTGCCCGTAAGATTGGAATGAGCAGAATATAATTGAAAGACTCCTACGGATTGGTAAATACTTAATAAGAGCCTCTTACTCAATGTGAGATAGGGGCTCTTTTTTCTTGCTTATAGAAAATATTCTGGGTATCGCAGTTTAATTGCTTGCACAAAATAAGGGGCATATGAGCATTGGAAGATGTCCTCAACCGTGTATAATTGACACTCCATGAGTTGATCATCTGGACTGTCATCTTCATTCACACTGGGGGTTCCGTTACAATATAAATTGAATGCCAAACGTATCACTTTTAAGTTGCCGCTAGTTTGCCATCCTTTTTGCAAACACTCTGGTTTTACACAGCCAGTAGCAAAATCGTATATTTGATCAATATTATTTCTGGTATCGGCATTTATACCTAGACAGTAGCAGAGAGCTATATGACATTCATCCATGTAGCGAACTTTTTTTAATGTGTCGTAAAAGAAATGCTTATGTGATTCATTTGCAAATATAATGTTCTGCGGTTCATATTCGGTTGGCATAGTATATATCCTTTCTGAAATGAAAAAGAGTGATTATAGCTAGAGTATAGCATATAATCACTCTGTATAAAAGGATATTCCAATGAAATGTTTCAGGTGCATTAAATCCGACAATGCAAGTGTTATCGACGTAGTGCCCCGGCTGGTATGGTAAAAAGAAAGCCGTTGTACAAAGGTAAAAAACAATGAATTAGAAAATTAATATTTACTTTTGGGGTATGAAGGTGTATATTATAAATGTACCTATTATAAGTTTCTTATTAAAAAAGCAACCTACATTTGGTCGTGGCGGTTGACTAATCAGCCTAACTTTCGGTGGTGTGGCTGATACTGCAATTAAAAATGACAGCTAGTTTGGTGAGGCTAGGGCGGTTATTTTTTATGTGAAATCTTGTATACAAGACTTACAATAGCAACAATCAATATTCACGTATTGCAGGAAAAGAGGACGAAGATAAAATCTTCGTCCTTTTTTTGTACCCAAATTAGCACATAGAAATTTCTATACTATTGACATAGTACGCCAAGAGTGTATAATAATCATTATAAGAACACCATTGGAGAGCGGAGTCGGAGATGTTAGTTGAATTTACTTATGCACTCATGCATAACGAAGAAAACGGATATTGTGTATACAATTACAAGAATCTTGATACCAGAAAGAAGATTACTTGTGTTGGATATAATCTGCCAAACATCCAGATTCCCTATGAATTTGAAGTAGAAGAAATTCATCATAAAATATATGGAACACAGTACAAAGTACTTTCTTATGTAGAAAAAATTGGTAAAGATGAGAAGAGTATTGTGACATATCTTGGCAGTGGTTTGTTTCGTGGGATTGGAAAAACCACTGCACAGCGAATCTATGACAAATTTAAAGATCAGACAATGGATATTCTTGAAAATGATATAAACCAATTATTAAAGGTTAAAGGAATATCCAATGCTACCTTGAGAAAAATTAAAGCATCTTATGAGGAAAATCAGGCTTCAAAGGAAACTCAACAATTTCTTATTCCTTATGGGTTTTCTATTAAGCAGATCGTAAAGTTTGGAAAAGTTATTCAGGACGATCTTTTAAATAAGATCAAAGAAAATCCTTATATCCTGTGCAAATTTCAAGGAGTCAGTTTTAAGATGGCTGATAACCTGAGAGAGGCGTGCGGGATTGATTATAAAAACAAGCACCGGATGGAGGCAGCCTTATATGAGGCATTAAAATGGAGTAATATTGCAGGATCCGTTGGAACTCCACAGAATATTTTACTAAATAATATGCGAAAGATCTCAATGATTGGTGACCAGAGATTTCTATGGGAATATATCAAACAGGCAATTGCAGAGCGGAAGATCTCATATCGCAAAAAGATGTACAACGGAAAAAATATTCTTTATTTTTATTTGAATCATATAAGCGAAGCAGAATATGCACTTGCAGAGCAGATTATACGTCTCGCGAAAACTCCATGTAAGCAGTATAAGAACTTAAATGAAGTCATTTTACAATGTTGCGATGAAGCAGGAATCATCCTGGATGAAAGCCAGTTTGCAGCAGTAAAAAACTCCTTCCTTTACAATCTTTCGATTATAACCGGTGGACCAGGAACAGGAAAGACCACTATTTCTAACATTATTATGATGGTTCAGGAACGACTTAAAAAAACGTCTGATATTGTGCTGTTAGCACCTACTGGAAGAGCTGCACGCAGAATGACAGAATGTATGAATGCCCCGGCGTTTACGATGCATAGTAAGATGCAGCTTGGTATTCATCAGGATGATGATGTGGACAAAACATATGATGATGCAGCAGAACCAATTAATTGTGATTTACTCATTGCAGATGAATTTTCTATGGTCGATATGCTACTTGCTTTAAAGTTATTTCAGAATGTTGAGAGAGGAAGAATTGTATTAGTTGGCGATAAAGACCAGTTAGCTAGTGTCGGACCAGGCAATGTATTAAAAGACATGTTGGAATCTGGAGTAATTCCCACATCTATCTTGGAATATGAGCATCGGCAAGGGAAGAACTCCATGATCTGTGTAAATGCTCATAACATGCTTAAGGGCATAACCACTTTGGAAGAGGGAGAGGATTTTCACATTCATTATATGGCTCAAAATACCAAGGATCTTCCTGCTGATTATATGAAGATCATGGAAGATCAAATGGTGAAGCGTTATGTTGAACTCCTGCACGATGATTGTATTCGTAGTATTACATGTTTATCTCCATACAAAGAAAATTTAGCCGGGGTATTTTCCATTAATAAGCGGATTCAAAATGCAATTAATCCATTGTACGGAATTGAAGAAGTAAAAATCCCGAATGAGATGACGATCCGTTCTAATGATATTGTGATGCACCTAAAAAATGATGGAGATGTATGCAACGGTGATATCGGAAGAGTTACCTTTATGACAAAGGAAAATAATCATTCCACAGTCTATGTAGATTATTCTGAGAGCGGCGGGCCTAAAAGTTATGAATACACTTCTGACAACATTAATGAGCTGACTCTTGCGTACGCAATGACTGTACATAAAGCACAGGGAGGCGAATTTGATGCAGTAATACTGTGCATGACACAAAACCATAAAATGCTGTTAAAGAGAAATATTCTGTACACTAGCATCACCCGTGGAAAAAAGATTGTTGAAAGTTATTTTGATACACCACAGACGGTCGAAAAAGCAATTTTAAATGTGCAAAGTGAAGAAAGATATACCTTACTTGCTTTTTATTTAAAAGAGATGATGCCTAAAATACAAAGCACAGATGAATCCAAATATGAACAGATCAAGTTTGCTTAATATTAAGAGTTAAGGGGAGGAAAGATGGATGATAATGCCAAGTTTAAATGATCTTGAGAGAGAAATGCTAGAAAATAGCAATAATGAAAGACCATGCGACAAGAGCGTACAGGAAAAAGAAAGATCACAAAATATATGCAGTAAATGCCAATATTGTAGGGAATATCGCCGCCATACAAGCACAAGATCCTCGTTCATGTGCGAACATCCGGATTCCGGATATATTCAGACATATTTCAAAGAGCACAATATGCAAAAATTAGTAGGCTTTATTGGTTTTGGAGAACGATATTCCAAGGTTCCAAAGATTAAAGGGGCACCAAAATGGTGTCCTAAAAGCCAAGATACTCAATAGTGGCAGAAATGAGATGGGGAGAAAGATATGTTAAAAATACTTGCTAATTTGGGAAAAGGCGTATCCATAGTAATTGTGTGTGCTTTATTGTTGATTTCCTATATTTCCATGTGGGATAGGACGATGGGGGAAATAAATGAATTTGAAAAGAGAAAGGAAAATTTGATGAAGAACGAGATTATTGAATTTATCAGAAAAACAATCAGATACTCAGCAGGAATACTTTCTTCAACTGCTATCATAACTTGTTTGATATATGCGTATAGTTGTGCGGATTTGGATTATTTCAAGTCTCTCTTTCATACTGTGAATATGTATGTTATTCTGCTTTTCTTCTTAGGTGTAATCATTTCGTACCTTATAAAAAAGACTTCCTGTGTCGATTATGGTTATCAATCAACACCTCAAAGGTGTTCGAATATCTTATATATCACGAATACAGAATCTGCTTTAAAATCACTTTCTACGCATGAGGCAGGTCATGCTTTTGTGGCATATATTTTAGGACTTCGATTTTCTGCACATATAACATGTGAACGATCTTATATTTCTGTAACCGGAGATTTTGTAACAGCAGAACAATTACGATCCCTTATTCTTGTTGGGTATGCCGGTACTGTTGCAGAAGGCATATTACTGGGAGAACGTATACTGGGAAGTTACGGAACAAAAGATGCTGACATAAATATTGCAAGAACTAATCTGGAAAATTATGTGTTCATGACAAGGGACGATCTCAGTAAATGTCCAGATGATCCTAAAGTAAAGGAACTTGTGTTTAAGTTGTCCAAAGAATATTTTGAGGAAGCTCAGAAACTAATTTTAGAAAATCAAAAAGTGGTCCATGAACTTGCAACAGAGTTCGCTAAAAAACAGGACTGGGAATATGAAGACATTGAAAAATTTATGGAATTAAAAGGGATTTCACCAAGTAAAAATGATTTTGGCGCAGGTCCATTATTGGCACAGAAATGAAGTAAAATCAGTGAAATTTATTAATAGTATAAAAGATGATCCAATAGATACTCTTATCAGTTCATTTCTATATAGGAGTAGAACAGAAAAGATCGACACGATACTTGCAATGGTGAAAGAGTTATTGCAATACAGGGTTCTTGGAACTGTAGAAGAACTAAATAAAAAATTGAAGAATTAAAACACTGGCATACTGATAAAATCGCTTCAAATGTAAATAATCCATTTGCATGCACTTCAACACTTATTTGTAATAACTGTGACCATAAAGATGATTATATTGAGGAACTGGAAGCAGAAGTTGAAGAGTACAGGGCAATCGGTACACTGGAAGAGTGCCGGAGCGCAATGGTGAAACGGACGGCAAAGAAAATGGGGTTTGGATAAATGATTAGGGGCAGATTACATAAAAGCAGCCTTGACGAGTCAATGAAAACATCACAAAACTTCGCCAGCATTGCTGACATGAAACAATGGTTTGTCGATAGTTATAATCATATGTTCTCTACCGAAGACATTGTTATTGATGATGAAGTAATATATGATTCACGCACCGATTGGAATACGCGATATGTATGCACGAAGCGATACGGAGAAAAAGACGATGGCGTACAGTGCATTGGAATGTGCGATTTGGAAGAGGAACTTTTGTAGGAAAGGTATTCTTAATGAAATAGAAAGAAGGTAAGTAAAAATGTTTAAAGAAATGTATGTATTAGGGATAGGTCTAAGCTTTTTGTTTGGAAGCATAGCCACTATTATCCGAGCATTATTGGACAGGCGCGAGATGAACAAACGGCTCAAGGAGTACCCATCGGAGCAGGAAATAAGGGATCGAATTTTAAAGTTAATATCAGAGTATAATAATAAAGATGAAAGGGTAAACGAAAAATGAGCATTGTTTTTGTATCACTATGTGTTATTGATTTATGTATCTTATCTGGATGCATCCTTTCCGTTGTTCGGAGGGCTTTAAGAAAAAGAAAGGTTGTGAAACAGTTTAAGAAGTCTCATGAGGGAGAAAATCTATGAATTGGAAATTTGTATATAATAGTGAAAACATATTAGGAAGGACAATGCCTGCTATTGCAAAAACGGCACATGAAGCCGGTTATGATTTCTTTACATTTAATGGCGATGTTTATTTTTATGCAGAGGGAAAAATCTACAAAACGAAGATTAAAACTTCAGATTTGGTCTAATCACTACAATAATATGGAGTGGTTGTTTAATGGATCGCCGCTCCGTTTTAATAAACGGTGTTGATGTTCGCTTAAAGGAGCTGATACAGCAAACATGCGAACAGCTTAATGTCGAAATCATAGATATGGAAATCATGCCAGACCATGTGCACTTGCTTATGGAAAATCCGGCATACACAAGTCAAAGATGCCCCATCTGCGGAAGCGTTCATCACGCAGATGATAGAAACTACACTTGCCAATGTGGATTCCATATCCATAGAGACCTTTTGGGTGCTATGAATATCTGTAACTCAACTGAGTTTGTTGGTAATAGACAAACTGCGTAGAGATCTATATGTTCTGCTCTACGAGGGCTGATGGCACAGCTTTAACTTGGGGTATGACCTATTAGAAATGAACTGGTCAGCCGATACCTTTCGGTAGCCATCAAGAATCCCCTGTCTTTAGGCATGGGGAGTGTCAACATGGTGATATTGAGTCGATGCGCTTCCTTGGCGAAGGTCAACCTGTAATCAATGTGGCTTGGCTTGCCGCCTAGACATACCAAAATAACGAAAGGAGGACGGTTTAACAACCGGTGGTTTTATTCTTTGCTTTTAAGCCACAAATTTATTTATGATCGAATTCATTTCGTTAGACGAACATCTAAAAAATCATGAAAATGACAAAAGATTAAGCAAAGCTCGTGCAGAAAAAGCATATAAAGCGGAGATCGGTGTAAAACCTAAATATCATGAAGGAAAATACGGAAGTCAGCATGACATATATACATGCGGTAGTTGTGGATCTACTATAATGATGGGTGTGGTAGCCAACTATTGCGAAAGTTGCGGATATAACATCTTCTGGGATAGTCCTAGATGTTTAACGGATTATCACGGATATAACAGCTTGTTGAATAATCCTGGATGTTTAAATGGGGGAAAATTAAGCAAAGCTTGTGCAGAAAAATCATACAAAGCGGAGATCGGCGTAAAACCTAAATTTCATAAAGGGAAATATGGAACAAAATACGATTCATATACATGTAGAAATTGTGGCTCTGCCATAATAACGGGGAGAGTAACAAACTATTGTCATAATTATTGTTGTAATTGTGGATATAAGATTTTGTGGGATAATCCAGGGTAATTAACGTATGATCACGGATAGTAAGCGACTCCATAAACAGCAAAGGGAATGGGAATCAATTAGAATAAGGAGGAAATCTTAAAATGGATCAACGTGAAATCATCGGAGAATTAAAAGAAGGAGAGCCGGTCAATAACCTGACGTTTGACGAACTTTGGGAATTCGAGATGAAGAAACGGATAGAATTAGCATCACGAGAAAGGGAATTGCATAGGCACTTCGATCCTGATAGCGCAATGGTATTAGCAAATAAATTGGCTGAAATGATGCAGGAGGAACTTAATCAGCATCAATAGGGGCAATCTAAACATATGGTAAATAATAATTTCTGTCATCTTCATGTACATACTGAGTATTCCATTCAGGATGGATTATCTAAGATCCCAACTCTTGTAAAAAGAGTAAAAGAGTTGGGAATGACTTCATGTGCAATAACGGATCATGGAGTAGGATATGGACTGGTCGAATTTTATAATGCCTGTAAAAAAGAGGGCATAAAGCCAATTCTTGGCTGTGAAGTGTATATGGCCCCCGGAAGCCGCTTTGAAAAATCAAAGGATAGTGGAGAAAAAGCATATTCCCATTTGATCTTACTGGTAAAAAATGAGATTGGATATAAAAACTTGTGCATTTTAATCTCAAGGAGTAACACAGAAGGTTTTTATTACAAGCCACGTATTGACTTTGAACTTCTGAAAGAACATCATGAAGGATTGATCTGTCTATCTGCATGTATCGCCGGTGAACTTCCACAGGCAATTATTCATGAAAATTATGAGAAGGTAGAAGAGATCATTAAAAAATATCAGGATTTATTCGGACAAGATTATTATTTTGAAATCCAGAATCACGGAATCCGCGAAGAGCAGCTTGTCGCAACAGAACTGGTAAAGTATTCCCGCAAGTATGGAATTAAACTGGTATGTACCAATGACAGCCATTATGTCTATTCAGAAGATAAAGAAGCCCATGAATGGCTGCTATGTCTTCAGACCGGTAAGACAATGGATGATCCGGGCCGGCTCGTTTACCACGGAAACTATTCCATAAAATCAGAAGCCGATATGAGAGCTTTATTCCCTTCCCTGCAGGAAGCTTTTGATAATACCATGGAGATCTCTGATAAATGTAATTTTGAATTTAAGTTTGGCGAGTACCGGATGCCAACCGTACATATTCCGGAAGAATATGGGACCGATTTTTTTCGATATTTAAGTGATGAAGCATGGAAGGGATATGAATGGAGATATCCGGAAGGACATCCAGAGCGTGAGCAGGCAAGAAAGAATCTGGAATACGAATTATCGGTAATCAAACAGATGGGATTTGCAGAGTACTTTCTTGATACAAGAAAAACCGTACTTTATGCGAAAAATCATGGCATACCGGTTGGCCCCGGACGCGGTTCTGCTGCAGGAAGCACGATGTGTTATTGCCTAAATATTACCGATATTGACCCAATACGATATGGACTTTTGTTTGAACGCTTTTTAAATCCAGAACGTATATCCATGCCAGATATTGACGTAGATTACTCTTATAATTATAAAGATGCTATCGTAGCATTTGAAGCAGAAAGTAATGGCAAGGATCATTTTGCCAAGATTCAGACATTCGGACGGATGAAAGCAAAAGGTGTTCTGCGTAACTGTGCCAGAATAGCCGGATATTCTCCTTCCATCGGGGATACCTTTGCTAAAATGATTCCGAATGAAATTAATATGACTTTGGCCAAAGCATATGATGTCAACCCTGATCTGAAAAGATATCTGGAAGAAAATCCGGAATATGAGAAATTATGGGATATTGCAAAGAAACTGGAAGGAACCATAAAGTCTGTAGGAACTCATGCCTGTGGACACATTCCTACACCGGTGCCTTGTGAAGAACTCTTTCCGGTATCTGTAGATCAATCAAGTGATTATTTGGTTTGCCAATATAATATGGTAGAGGCAGAGCATTTAGGAAACCTGAAAAAAGATTTATTGATGCTGCGCAACCTCACCGTTATTGATATTGCACACCGATTGATTAAAGAACGTCACGGCATAACTATTCCCTACTGGACAGAAGAGATTCTTAATGATAAAGAAACGCTTAAGATGATATCCCGTGGTGAGACAGACGGTGTGTTTCAGCTTGAATCAAGTGGTATGAAATCTTTTATGAAAGAATTGAAACCGGATTGTTTTGAAGATATTATTGCGGGTGTATCTTTATACCGTCCAGGACCAATGGACTTTATTCCGAAGTATATTAAAGGAAAACAGGATCCGTCCAATGTAACCTATAAGACTCCGATGCTTAAGCCTATACTTGAAGCGACATATGGCTGTATTGTTTACCAGGAACAGGTCATGCAGATTGTAAGATCTCTGGCAGGATTCTCCATGGGGCGGGCTGATCTGGTCCGAAAAGCAATGTCAAAGAAGCAAGAGGCCGTCATGCAAGAGGAAGGGCAGCATTTCATCTATGGAGATGAGGAGCTGCAAATTAAAGGATGTATTCACAATCAAATTGCTGAAGAGACAGCTATAAGCATTTACAGCGATATGAGTGATTTTGCAAAGTACGCTTTTAATAAATCACATGCTGCCTGTTATGCGGTTATTGCTATGCAGACCGGATTTCTGGCATGTCATTATTTTATTGAATTTATGGCAGGTCTTTTATCCTCTGTTATGGACAGCGTGGAAAAGCTTATCCTTTATCTGAATATATGCAGACAGAGAAATTTGAAGGTACTTCCCCCGAATATCAATCGATCCAATAAAGAGTTTTCCATTGAAGGTGATTGCTTGCGATATGGTATGATGGCCATTAAAGGAATTGGGGGAAATATACTGAATACCCTCATGGAGGAACGTACTGCCAATGGCGAGTATAAGTCAATTACGGACCTGATTAACCGTAATCCGGGAATTAAGAAAAATGAAATGGAAGCATTAATTTATTCCGGATCTCTCGATTGTTTTAAATTCAATCGTCACACGTTGATTGAAAGTTATCCCAATATATTAAGCGGAATCAAAAGTGAACGAAAAACGCAGATTGAAGGACAGATTTCCTTATTCGATTTCGTAGAGGAAGAACCAAAAGAGAATATGATTGAAGTCCCGGAATATGACCAACGTACTGTTCTTGATAAAGAAAAGGAATCCATTGGATTTTATGTATCCGGTCATCCGTTGGACGAATACAGTCAATATATTGAAAAAAAGGTATCTACATACGCTTTTGATATTGCAATGGATGAAGAAGAGGAAAATGATGAAGGGCAGATGAACGAACCTGCTTCTAACAAGGCAAGTTTGCTGGCATTGAACGAGAAGACGGCAACCATGGTTGGGTTATGTACTGCTGCAAAAAAGATTTTTACAAAGAAATCCAACCGGCCCATGATGTTTTTAACCATGGAAGACATGACAGGTAGTTTTGATGTGGTTGTTTTCCCGGATACTTTTGAAAAATTTGCGTCAATTCTTAAGGAGGGCAGCCGGCTTTCCATAAAAGGTAAACTCAGTATTGATGATGCAAAATCTTCACTGATTGCAGAAGATATCATTGATCTTGATACAGCTCCACGTACCATATGGATACGATTAAAGAGTCGAGAACAAAATCTTTCAGAAGTACAGTATATTAAAGGAATATGCGCCAAACCTTCTATAAAGCATGATATGGTGAAAATCTATTACTCTGAAG
>OGZL01002568.1_pt1 | contig 13334 bp, 9 predicted proteins | sample 1576761 | NCBI WGS metagenome assembly OGZL01 (sample SAMEA3541595, study PRJEB24748) | human gut metagenome | biome: human gut; feature: human-associated habitat; material: faeces | place: China | collected 2012
TTAGAAGTAAAAAAAGGTTTATATAATTTATTAGAAGATTTAAAAAAGAAAAATATTAAAATGGCAGTGGCTTCTTCAACACGTTATGAACGTGTTTTATCTAATTTAAAGAGTATTAAAGTTGATCATTATTTTAATGCCATTATTGGTGGTGACCAAATACAACATGGGAAGCCAGCCCCAGATATCTTTTTAAAAGCAGTTGAGTTGCTAGGGGTAAGTAAAGAAGATGCCCTTGTTTTAGAAGATAGTAAAAATGGAATTTTAGCAGCACATGCAGGAAATATTCCTGTTATTTGTATTCCTGATTTGATTCATCATTCTAAAGATATTCTTGATTTAACTGTAGGATGTTATGATTCTCTTGATCAATTAATAGATGTTATTGTTAAAAAAGATGACAAAGCATAATATAGAACCCGTTTATAATCAAGATTCTAGGATTCTTATTCTAGGATCTTTTCCATCTGTAAAATCAAGAGAAGCCAAGTTTTTTTATCATCATCCTCAAAATCGTTTTTGGAAAGTTTTAGCTGCTTTATTTCAAGAAGAAGTTCCACAAACAATTGAAGAGAAGAAAACTTTTTTACTTAGAAATCATCTTGCTTTATGGGATGTTATTGAAAGTTGTGACATTAAAGGATCAAGTGATTCAAGTATTACCAATGTTAAAGTCAATGATTTAGATTTAATTGTTAAAAATTGTCCTGTTGAAAAAATCATTACTAATGGCAAAGCTGCCAATCGTTATTATCATCAATATTTTGATTATAATTTACCCGTTATTCAATTACCTTCTACTTCACCAGCGAATGCCATGTATTCACTTGAAAAATTAATTGAGAAATGGAAGGTGATTTTATGGAAAGAGATTTAACACAAGGAAAGATAGAAAAGTCTATTTTATTATTTTCTATTCCGATGATTTTAGGGAATTTATTACAACAATTTTATAGTTGATACTTATATTGTAGGAAAATATATTGGTAGTAATGCATTAGCTGCTGTTGGATCAAGTTATACATTAATGATATTTCTAACTTCTATTATTATTGGTTTATGTATGGGAAGCGGTATTTTCAATGTATTTTGGAGCTAAAAAATATGAAAAGATGAAAATGTCATTGATTCTAACAATTGTTTCACTTGGAACAAGAGTTCTTCTAGCCTACTTATTAGCGCCTTCATTTGGTTTAGAAATGATTTGGTGGGCAATTGTTATTGGATGGATTTTAGCGGATACAATTGGTATTGTATATGGTATAAAAATAGAAAAATGGTTCAAGTAAAAAAATACTGCTTTTGCAGTATTTTTTATTAGCTATTTTGACTAGACAAGTGTATAATAATCTTTACCGTATGTGTCTACTTAGTATTATTTGGCATGATACGTAAGCGCTTACTAAAGGAGTTCGCTATGAAATATTTACAAAGATTAGGTAAATCACTCATGTTACCTGTTTCAATCATGCCTATAGCAGCACTACTTAAAGGAATTGGGTATTGGATTGATCCTACTGGATGGGGTATACATAACCCAATTGCTGCTTTACTCATTGCTGCTGGTGGAGCAATTATAGATAACCTTCCCATTTTATTTGCGATAGCTGTTGCTATGGAAATGTCTAAAAAAAGAGATACAGCAATAGTGTTAAGTGCTCTTGCTTGTTATATGATGATGACAACAATTCTATCATCTAAATGCATCGCATTAATATTGCAAATTCCAGAATATGCTGTGGATTTAGCTTTTCATAATACGCAAAGTGCTTTTATTGGTATTTTGGTAGGTTTGATTGTGGCTATTTCTTTTCAAAAGTTTGATCAAAAAAGATTACCTCAGTTTTTAGCTTTTTTTGATGGAAAGAGATTTGCTTCCATTGTTTCTATAGGAATTACACTTTTGATATCTTTAATATTTATTGATATTTGGCCAATGTGTTATCACTTTTTTATTTGGTTTGGAAAAGAAATCGCTAATTTTGGACCTCTAAGTGCAGGAATCTATGGTGTTTTAAATCGTTTATTGATTCCTACTGGTTTACATCATGCTCTCAATTCTGTATTTTGGTTTGATGTTGCAGGTATTAATGATATTGGCAAATTTTGGGGAACAATTTCAGGTGGTGTTAAAGGTGTTACAGGAATGTATCAAGCAGGATTTTTCCCAGTAATGATGTTTGGGCTTCCTGGAGCTGCTCTAGCTATGTATCGTTGTGCTAGAAAAGAGAATAAGAAAAAAGTAGGTGCTATCTTATTTTCGGCTGCTTTAGCATCGTTTTTTACAGGTGTGACTGAACCACTTGAGTTTGCTTTTATGTTTGTAGCACCAACACTTTATTTAATTCATGCTTTACTTACAGGGATGATGCTTTTTATTGCAGCAACTTTTAAATGGATGGCAGGGTTTGGTTTTTCTGCAGGACTTATAGATTATGTTTTAAGTTTTAAATCACCATTTGCTAATAATATTTTATTTTTAATACTTGTTTAATCCACCTATCGAACCAAGCCAAATTCAAATTTGCTGCAAATTGAGATATATAATTTCCAATTGGTAAACCTTTTGGTGTAGAATAAACTACATGATGTAATAATCTTAATAGTTTCTTATCCTTAAATACCTTTTCAAACTGTGAGTATAACACATCTTGATCTATAGAAGGAAAGAACTTTTTAATATCTAATTTTAAACAATATTTTGTGCCTTCTTTATCAGCTTTTAAATCTCTTTTCAATCTCTTTACTCCATAATGGATACCTCTTCCTTTTAAACAGTTAAAGATATCTGCAGTAAATCTACTAACAAGGTAAGGTTCTATAACATTCATTATAGCATGATGGACTATTCTGTCTGGATAATACGGTAGCCTATATATCTCTCTTTCTTTATTACCACGATCGGCGATGATTGTGTATACGCAATATTCCGAAGTACGATACGTATCTTCTATTAATGCCTTTTGTAACCGGACCAGATTTTCATATGGATTCCTGTCAAATTTCTTAACGCCGTATCTTTTAGTTTTACCTAATCTTGCCTTTTTGTCGGCCCGGACCAGATTTTCATATGATATTATCCTATTAAATAAATTGCCTATTCTTTTCATAAGCTATTTTGGTGGTAAGACCCGTTCGCCCAATACTACTAGGGTCTCTTCAAAGCACCTGTTATCTTTTACCTAGAGGTAAGGCTGATCTAAGTTCAACAAACATTTTTGTAAGTATCTGAAAGTATTTGTTAGTTCCAAAATTTCACTGATATTCGTCTATGAATTCGAGGATGCATTATTAGCATTAGCTATGAAGACTCTGCATTGAGAACCATTATCTGAATTACCTGACTGTTTTTTCAAGTATAAAATAATGTGACAGCAGTCTTACTATAAAGTCATCTCATAGTAATTCTTTTAGATCCCGCCCTTGTTATTAATATTTAATTATCTGTATTACTCAGGACTATGCCTGCATTTTCTTAAATGTATCTGAATCAACTACAACGATCTTACCATAAAAGGCTAATCTTGCACCGATAGTCGTCCACGAAGCCGAGGACGCATTATGAGCATGAGCCACGAAGACCCCGCATCGAGAACCATAATCCGAAGAACTCGACCGTAGGAAGATTCTATTTACTGTTGGATTAAACCAGCTATAATCGGAATAGTAAGTAGTTTCAGATCCACCATGTGCTGTAGGAACTACATCACCATATTTGCCTTGAGCTACGGCTTTAGTCCATCCATTATATGCTGCTGTTGCAGCTGGGTTAGGTTCGTATCCTACAACTCTGATATTAGTAGCACCTGCTGCTTCAAGCTCTGCTACATCCTTATCTGGGAATGAACCTCCGTCATATACAACGTATTTACCTTTTAAAATGTTTATTCCTTGTACAAACTCCCACTTACTGTAATAGCAGTCTTCAAGTCCTAGGAAGTTAGTTGAATAGTATGATGTGTCATTTGTAGTAGCCTTTTTACCATCTCTATTACCCAATGTAATAGTTGCTCCAGTAACTCCATAATTATATCTTTTGGTTCCACCAGAACAGGGTATTGCTGAATTAGAAGTACTGATGTTAGTGGTTTTATAGTAAGCACAAAACATTCTAGCTATAGTAGCATGAGATCTATAATCTCCAATACTCCATAAAGGACCATTTGACTTAGCTTGAGATATAAATGTAGCCATTGTTTGTGAAGCAGTAGACGCTACACCCCATACAGACATTAAAGTTCCATCAGTATTAGTATAAGCCTCAAAAGTACTTAACAACATTTCAGGTTCTTCGATATAATCACTATCAATTTGTTGTTCAGAAATATAAGTTCTCCAAATGCCAGGTGATCTTTCAACAGTTTTATGATAGTATTTTGGGAAATACACCATTCTATTTTCTTTTCTAGAAAGGTCAATATTAATAGCAGAACCATCGGGCCAATTAGCACTATTTTCTTCATTACAATAACTAATTAATGCAGCATCATCTCCATAGGGTTTAGCAATACATCTCTTAAACTTACTTCTTAATGATTCAATTACATTTCTATTACCACCTGTCAAACACGTTGTGGATGAAGCATTCTCATTGTTTTCATACCAGTATGCTAGAGTATCTTCTAGATTAGAAGTATCTACTAATGTTTTATAATACCAGGTTCCATTATAAGAACCAAATAATATGGAGCTTTTATTAATTAAGTTTACTTGACCTGAACAATATTTTGGTAATCCTGTTGCGTTATCTTTTCCATCATTAGCATAAAGATTCAAAACACACCACCCCGAGACAGCAGGAGTAATCTCTCCTTGTAGCAATACATGGGAAGTTTCATCCGTATAATTGTTTATTGCCCATTTACATAATGCAATCAAAAAATCCTCTGTCGGATAGCCAACTGTCTCATAATCTGATCTTAATAAACCCTGACTTATTAAATCAGTTATTTTTGGAAGATTAATATATAATGCAAGATCACCATTTTTATATCCAGCATGATAACCATCTAACAAATCAGCATCCAAACCACTACCTGAACCATCATTACCAGCATGCCATACTTTTCCGTCTACACCATTTGTTAAGTATTTTAATTCTCCATCATTTGCAATGTGAAATCTACTAGAGGATCCATAATTGTACATACTTGTACCGTGAGTATTGTGATAACCAAATGAACCTTTATTGTTATCATCAATATCCATACGAACAAATATTTCATCATTTTCTGGAGTATCACTAGTTTCTTTAGCTAAACGTAAAGTAAAGCCTGTACTTGCTGGCGTTTTTATGTTTAATCTGCCACTCATAGTATCACCAGTCTTTTTCACATATCTAGCATCACTAGTATCTTGTGTCATTGCTGTGATACCTTTAGCAAAAGCTATTTTTGTACCATTCTTAGTAACTGTAGTAATTACATTACCTGTACCAGTTACTTCAATTGTCTCAAGTTTATTTGCTTTTAGGTTGGTAATATCCTGAGTAATAGTAGAATCATCATAGTTACTCAACCCATCAAGTTTAGTCTTATCAGCAGCAGACATTACACCCGCAGTAGTAGTAGTGGCTTTGTTGATTACTACTGTATCAGTACTTGCGGAACCATTCACTGGATTCTTTTTAGATAAAGTAATAGTAGCTGCATTAGCATCTGTAACAGCACCAGTACCACCAGTAACATAATCAGTTAAGTTTGTTACTTTAGTTTTATCTGCATTCGTATAATCATTTGTTGAAAGACCCTTACCTTCTTCTTTCTGTACAAATCGTGCATCTGCTTGTGCTTGACTATAACCATCAAATGTGAAATCATAGTTTTCACTAGGATCTAACCACATGATCTCTTCCTCAGTAGGTTCAGTATCTGAGATCTTAATATCCTCTGGTATAGTTACATTCTTATTTACAGCATTCAAAAGTACTCTTTTAGTAATAGTCTCAATCTTATTAACTTGTGCACCTGCTTCAATACCTTGTAACTTTGCAAAGTCTTCTTTAGACATCAAACCATTAGATGTTAATGAAGCTAATTCAACAGTACCACCTAATGCATCCCAACCTTCACTTGTCCATGCGTAGTTAGTATCATTCTTACGAACATTCCACACATCACCAATAACATTACCTTCAGTAGGCAAATCTTCAATCGTATCTACAGATCCTTTGAAAATATATACAGAAGTAAATTTACTATCTACTTGGGATTTATTATAGTAGTTGTTAGCAAGATCATCTGCTACTACCTTTATGTTAGCATCAGTTTGATCCTTAGTATAGTACCTAGTATCATGAGTATGAGTAGTTACTTCACCTACTAATACAGCTTCAATAGCTGCTTTACTAAGTTCAGCATCTTTACCAGGTTCTCCTTGAGGTCCTTGGAATCTACCCATGTTAACCCATTCTGTACCATTCCAAAAGTATAAGTCTGTACCAACAATATAAGAATCACTAAGCTGTGGGTCTACAATGTCATTTAAATCTTCTGGACTATTAAGACTACCTTTCAAGAGAATACCTGAAGATGGCCAACCTGTGTTTACATACACATCATTGACTTCATCCCAAAGATACCAATATCCATCCTCTCCTACTTTGGGTGGATTGTCTGCATATTCTTTGGCCCTTGCTGCTTGAGTGTTGGCATTGTTAGCAGCAGTAGTAGCATTTGTAGTAGCCTGTTGTGCAGCTGTTTTAGCCTCATTTACGGCAGTTATAGCATCAGCTGTATTCTTTTCCCTTGCAGCCTCTTGAGTCTCTCTAACAGCCTCATTTGCCTGTCTAGTGGCTTCATTTGCTATCCTTTCCTGTTCTGCTGTATCACGAGTAGTTTCAGCTGCTATTCTAGCATCTTCATTATCTACACGTTCTGTTTCAGCTGCAACTCTCCCCTCTTCAGAACTGATTCTTTTTGTTTCTTCCTCAATTCTTTTCTGCTCATTTGTGTTACGTTCAGCTTCAGCAGAAGCTCTTAATGTCTCTGCACTAGCTCTAGCACTTTCAGCAGATATACGATTAGCTTCATTAGTTTTGCGAATATCTTCTTCAGACTTTCTAGAGTTCTCTGCAGCAATACGCTCATTCTCAGCAGTTACCCTTTTAGACTCTTCTGCTTTCCTACTATCTTCATTGGAGATACGTGTATTCTCATTGCTTACTCTGGTATTCTCAGCATTAACTCTACCTTGTTCCGCAGTAACACGTAATGCTTCTGCTTCCTTAACAGCTTGCTCAGTAGCTTCTACCTGAGCTTTAGCATCTAAGGCTTCTGCTGCTGCATCTAATGCAGGTTGTTTTAATGATTGAACCCATTCCTCTTCAGTACCTACAAAACCATGTTTTACTGCAACTTCATATGCTGACCAACCTTGAATACCTTGCATACCAGATAAGTCGACAATAAACTTCCAACCTTCTTGAGTCTTTAAGTAAACCTTAGCATCATCAGGATCTTCTACATCATTAGTATTAATAAGTACATACTCACCTAACTTTACATCTGCAGTACCCCAATCAGCTTCCATTGCTTCAACTGAAGGATATTCCTTCTTGTAAGTGAAAGCATCACCAATAGCAGCTATACCAGTATTAACATATTGTTTAGTATCATAGTCATAGATCCACCAATCACCATCTACGATCTTTGGTGGATTACTAGCAATCTCTTCAGCTTTATCAGTAGCAGCTATAGCATCGTCAACTATACCTTCAATTTCTTCTACAGCTTGATTAGCTTTATCTGCAGCTTCATTTGCTTTGTTAGCTGCTTCTAGTGCAGCAATAGCAGCATCTTCAGATGCTTTGCTTAAACTATCAATCCAATCTTGTTCACTACCTTTGAAACCTAATTTAACTGCAATATCATAAGCACTAAGACCACGAGCTTCTATACCTGTATCTACATATACTTTGTTGATAGGATCATAAGTAAACCAATGATCATTATCACCTATATATGGGGACTCTGCAGTAGCTTTTACTCCAGTATCTTTATTGTCTACCCACCAGTTGCCATTAGAACCAATAAATGGTGGTACATAGTCATCTTTACTTACATCAAAGAGTACAATCCATTTTTCTATATCACGATTGTAAACTTTAATTATTCTACCTTTTGAATCTGCTCCCAAGTCAATCCAGTACCCAACCTGATCTGGATTGGGTACGGTTATACTTGCAAACCACTCATAATATACATTATTCTTAACCATTGTAATAGTTATTATTTAGTTCTTTTGCGTTAGCATATTGCCACGGTCCTATTTTTGTAAACCCTTTTTCTGCTTGTATTTGTGAGTAGATGTTCTCAATTTTTTCATACATCGACATACCCTCATCATTCAACCTATTAGTTGCATTTAAAACCATTATTTTATCTGCAAGATAAATTATTTCATTTTCAGTAAATTCATAGTTTTGGGTAGTTTCTAGATCCAAGGCACCACTAAACTGTGTATATACATTACCATCTACACCAGTATATTGGCTAATCCCTTCAAGCTCCTCTTCTGTAAAGTCAACTTTTTGTTTAATAGACTCTTTTGTTTGTAAATTAACATAAGAATCATATTTCCAAAGTAAGTTGTATATTATAATTGCTCTTTCCTTTAAATTAAGTTCCATATTATCCTTCTATATATAAATATCCACTATTACTTACCCTAACATTAAAACTAGTATCACTAGACTCCAAACCGTAATTTTTTAGTTGAGTTAAAGTAGGTAACTGAACAAAATTGACAATAGTTCTTTCCATATTGTTTGAATCTCCGAAGTATCTACTTTCTACAGAAAAACCAGATCCCCATCCTGAATTAGTATAATGTTGACAATTTAACCAACGTTGTGGGGTATTACTATATCTAGCAGATCCATTATATAATATGAGAGTAAAACCATTTGTAGCACCTTCTCTACTATTTAAAGTATTTAATACTACTGCAGGGCATGTCTGACCAGTGGTTGCCGGAATCGCCGACAAACCAAAACCAACAGCAGCAGAAGGAATTCCATAACTACCATACATAGTCATAGTAGGAGATAATGTGAACTTGTTTCCATAACTATCTGAATTAGAACCTGTCATTCTACCTCCAGAAATATTAAATCCTCCTACAGTACCACCCACTGCATTTAATTTTGATGTGTAACATTCACCATTAGTATCTACTCTAAATGGTGCAGACCCAGGTGAAGATGCTGCATTAGATCCTATTGCTAAATGGATCTTACTTGTAACAGCAGCAGTTGTTCTACCATCTAATCGCATTGTACCAGATTGAGATTGAATATTAGTATTATAAAAATCCCAACCAGCAATGGTTGCTTTATCTGCAAATAATAAATCTGTAGCTACATTATCAAAAGAATTAAATTTAACCCAGTAATAGTTACCACCATCTGTACCTGCATTTGAACTTGGAGTTTTTCCACTAAACGCACCAGCACCTTTTTTAGATCTGTTTACTGCATAAAATGAACCACTGTATTTTACTATATCTCTCACATTTCCTTGAGAGTTTGTTGTCCAAGAATAACTAGTAGAAGAAGAGTATTCACCACGATAACTTAAACCAGGACCATAATCTCCAGTACTTCCGGTTGCACCTGTAGTACATACTGCATTTGTATATGAATAATCTCCATCATCAAACACTATATATAATCTAGTCCATATCCAATATCCATCCTCTGCACTTGGTGCAGTTGAACTCCAACTTCCACCTGACAAGGAAGTTGGTGAAGTAGATTTATAATATTGCATAGTAACACTTCTCACACCTCTACCATCTGAACCATTTTCTCCATTCAACGGAGAAAAAATCACAGGTTGTGTCCATCTATACCCTGATTTATCAGGTAATAAATCTATCTTATTTGTATTTGGATTAAGATAACCTGTACTTGTCCAAGTAAGAGTAGTAGTACTATTAGTAGGATCTGGAAACCAAGCAAAAGATCCAGATGTACCACCACTGGAAGAAATCATTTCTGTAAAAGTAGGACGTGTTGGAGTACTATTGGTATTACAATATATTTGTATAGAAGAATTACCAATATTCCCATCTTTACCAGTAACGTTTTTTACTAAAGATAACACTACTGTATCTACAGTTTTTCCTTCATGTACAAAATCTATTTGCCATTGTACAGTAACATAATTCTCTGGAATACTGGAGCTATTAACAGTAATTTGTTTCTTTTCCTGATTTATACTTAATGTACCTACCCCACTTAGTTGAGAAGAAGTTAAAGTATATTCAGTATTAGCAAATTTTGTACCACCCCTTCTTAAATTAGCATAAGTAGTAGCTTGAGACCAATCGCTAACAACACCTTCGTAGTTTGCAGGAACAGTCATACTTTCATTGTCTAACGCTCCTCTGTATGCACTTTCTCCATCTCGAACATTATTTATTGTAATTATATCTTCAAAGGACATTCCACTGACACTAGTTACAACACATCTAAACGTAATCTCATCTTCACCAGTTTGAAAATAGATTCCATTATAGACTACAACTAATTCAGATTTTGTTTCTCCTTCTAATAGAGTCCATTCAGAAGTACCAGATACTTTCCAATACCATTTATATGAAGCTACATCCATTAATGTAGTATCCATTTTTAATGTTATTGATTGTGGTGTTGGTATTTTTGCATATTCTGCATAGTGAAAAAATTGTTCTCCAGTTAAATATGTTCTAACGGCATCCTCTCCATTAAAACCATCTTCTCCATTTTTACTTTGGTTAATATACCAATCTTTAGTTACTGTTACACCTTCGTCTACTTCAATTGTAAGAGTTATTCTTGCACTAGTAGAAGTTAATGTTTTCAAAGATACTCTATTATCTTTAACTTCACATGTACCAGAACCCTCAGTAAACTTGGCAGTCATAGAAATAATTGGTATCTGAGTAATTCCATGATATGCAAATACATCAGTATATATTGTAGATGGGTCTATTAGTATAGTACCAGAACTATCAAATGGGACAGATGCAGAATAATTTGTTAAATCTATATAATATGCATCCAGACCTTCAGCACCATTTGCTAATTTAGCAACCTGTATTTCGTCATAATATGTCGCTTGAGTATCACTATCGGTCACTGTACATCTAAAAATAGCAGTTCTATCAGCAACCATATCAGGTGTAACTATTAGGGAATTGCCATAGCCAACGATTTCACTATTATTCGTTACATTTGTCCACTGATATGATGGTTGCACAATTCCATATACATTTGCATTTAATCCTAAATTATTTGGGGTAGGAGTACCAGAAAAATCTGGGGAATCATATAAAAACATTCTATTTCCAACAATTTCTACCCATTTTGCAACATCATCACCAGCTTGCCCATTTTCTCCTTTTGCAATATAAATTGTCCAGTAAGGGCTTCCTTCTTTCGGTTCTTTGCCAATATTATCCTGAGTAGCTATCCAAGTACTACCATTATATGTTACACAGTCATAATAATAATATTGTTTATCCACTGACCACGTACCTCTATAAATAGGGATACCAGTTTCAGTTCCATCTTTAGATACTACTGTGATCGTACCAACAAATTTACTATCTTTTCCAATTACTGTTTTATCTTTGCCTTCCAAAGTAAAATCATTAATTCCTGAGTAAAAGGCAATCCTTGGAGCATTTGATCCTTTTGCGGAAATGAAAATAGCGTTACGTCTATCTTCCATTTGTTTATCGTATTCCGCATCTCCTTCTACTCGATGACCCAATAATAATATTTCATCATCTGCAGAAGGTGTGCTACTGCCAGGCTCACACACATCCTTGGATAGTAATATATAATCACTACCTACTTCTGTTACAGCTCTCCAATATCTTTTTACATTATGTCCATCAAATTTTTGACATATTGCTTGGTCGTTTACAATAAATTCATTATACTTGGTGCCATCTTCTGTATCAAAGTAACATTTGTATCCATTATCTTTTTCCTCTACTTTAATACATTTCATATCACCTAATGTAACTAAAATATCTCCACCTACTGCTTTTATTTCATTTACAGTTAATTCATTAACTGTCATATTACCTCTAACAAATAGGTTATCTAATTCTAGATTCCATTTAGAATTTGATGGATACAAACTAGCTCCAACTCCATCCCAACCAGAACGGAATGTTTGCCCTCCCTGTATACCTGTAGTATATATTATTCTCCCAGGTACAGTATCCCCACTTTTAAATACGTAGTCTTGTTTTACTTTACCAGCAGTATAAATATAGCTATCAGTAGGTGTAGTACTTTCACCCATTTTGATTACAGGTAAAGAACCAGATCCATCTGCAACTGCTTCTACTTGATTTTCAAGTTTAGATAATGCTTGATTTAATGTATCAGTACTTACTAAGGGATCAGCACTTATTCCTTTATAATATCCTTGTAAAGAAGTAATAGTACTAGAAGGTTGTGTATGATAACCTGGTACATCACCACTACTACCCCCGCCATTAGCGATTACTTCTGCTAAAGCAGTAATAGTGTTTTCAGCCACAGTAAGTCTATTGAGAGCATCCTGTAATTGTTGTAATGTAGATCTATTATCAATATCATCTATCCATTCTTGCATAGTACCACCAATCTCTGACATATCGGTGTCATGCTTAGTATCTAATGTAATGATCTTATTATTTAACACATCATAGTAACTAGTGATAGTACTATTAAGATTAGTAGTTACACTAGTATCTCCTTCTACTATCTTATTACTAAGATCTTTATAATTATCATTTACTTTAGTATCTAGTATCTCAACATCTTCTTCTACAGCATCTACTCTCTCATTAGTAGCAAATGTACCTGATAGTGATGTAGTAAAACTTCCACTAGTAATATTTTTATTACTACCATCTTGTACAAGGGTAATGAGGTCTTGCTCCTGTAGTTTAGTTGTTAGTTCAAATTGCGATATCTTTTTATTCATATTACTCTTGGATTATATGTTTCTCTGTTTCTGTTAAAATACAATCATTATCAATGTCTTGTACTTCATAGAAATTTATTTGTTTCTTTAAACAGTTAATGTACCCACCAATTTTAACTAAGTCTTCCTGAGTAAATGGAAAATCTGGGTCGTTTTTCTTTAAATCAGACTCAAGTTGATTATATATAGTTTCTAAATGAGGAATAAGTACTATATTAGTAACAGATGTATTATCAATATCAACATTCATTTTGGTAGAATCATTAATCTGTTTACCTACCTTATTTACATATTGTGCATGATCCATTACTACAGTTTTTACAAGTATTACAATTTATTGTACAATTACAGGTTCTCATACCA
>OGZL01002573.1_pt1 | contig 13315 bp, 7 predicted proteins | sample 1576761 | NCBI WGS metagenome assembly OGZL01 (sample SAMEA3541595, study PRJEB24748) | human gut metagenome | biome: human gut; feature: human-associated habitat; material: faeces | place: China | collected 2012
AAGGTATTTCCGCTTTTTAATTATTCAGTTGTAACACATGTATTGTAATCCTACAAGTAAGCGGGCGCCTTTTTTTGGCGTCCGCTTTACAAATATAACCCTCTATGATATATTATAAAACAGGCTTTTGGAGCGAAAGAGGAGGAAAATGCAATGAAGGCATATGGAGTAAATGAACTTAGAAAAATGTTTTTAGAGTTCTTTGAGAGTAAAGGACATCTTGCGATGAAGAGTTTTTCATTGGTGCCGCACAATGATAAGAGCCTTCTGCTTATCAATTCGGGTATGGCGCCGTTAAAACCATATTTTACAGGACAGGAGATTCCGCCGAGAAAGCGAGTGACTACCTGCCAGAAATGTATCCGTACGGGAGATATTGAAAATGTCGGAAAGACAGCGCGTCACGGTACATTTTTTGAAATGCTCGGAAATTTTTCGTTTGGAGATTACTTTAAAGAAGAAGCGATTCAGTGGACATGGGAATTTCTGACAGAAGTAGTCGGCCTTGACCCGAATAGACTGTACCCGTCCGTATATGAGGACGATGCGGAAGCATTTGAAATATGGAATAAGAAGATGGGGATTCCGGCAGAACGTATCTTTAAATTCGGAAAAGCAGATAATTTCTGGGAGCATGGTTCCGGTCCGTGCGGACCCTGTTCAGAAGTGTATTATGACAGGGGAGAAAAATACGGCTGTGGAAGTCCTGATTGTACAGTAGGCTGCGAGTGCGACCGTTACATGGAAATTTGGAATAATGTATTTACACAGTTTGACAATGACGGAAACGGCAATTACAGTGAGCTGGAGCAGAAGAATATTGATACGGGAATGGGATTGGAACGTCTGGCGTCTGTTGTGCAGGATGTAGATTCTATTTTTGATGTTGATACGATTAAAGCGCTTCGTGATCACGTATGCCGCCTTGCGGAAAAAGAATACGGGGAAGAGTACAACAATGATGTCTCGATCCGCGTCATTACAGATCATGTCCGTTCTGTGACTTTTATGATCTCAGATGGAATTATGCCGTCTAATGAAGGCCGCGGTTATGTTCTTCGCCGTCTGCTTAGAAGAGCCTGCCGTCATGGAAGACTTCTCGGCATTCACAAAGGATTCCTGCCGGAGCTTGCAGAAACTGTCATTGCGGGATCAAAAGACGGGTATCCGGAGCTGGAGGAGAAGAAAGAATTTATTTTGAACGTGATTTCCAAAGAGGAAGAGCAGTTCAATAAAACAATAGATCAGGGACTTGGAATTTTGGCAGAGATGATCTCTGATATGGAGAAAAAAGAAGAAAAGATATTAAACGGCGAAGATGCTTTCCGCCTGTATGACACATATGGATTCCCTCTCGATCTGACAAAAGAAATTTTGGAAGAAAAAGGACTCTGTGTGGATGAAGATGGATTTAAAGCCTCCATGGAAGTTCAGAGAAAAAAAGCCCGTGACGCCCGTGAAGTGACGAATTATATGGGAGCTGATGTAACAGTATATGAGTCTATCGATCCGAATGTGACAAGTGAATTTGTCGGATATGAACATCTTACATGGGAATCAGACGTGACTGTTCTTACAACGGAAACGGAGATTGCGGACGCATTATCTGAAGGAGAGCACGGTACGGTCTTTGTTCAGGAGACCCCGTTTTATGCGACAAGCGGAGGTCAGGAGGCGGATACAGGATATATCCGTACTGCAGAAGGTGAATTTAAAGTAGAAGATACAGTGAAATTGCTCGGCGGAAAAGTCGGTCATGTCGGAGTTATGACAAAGGGAATGATCAGATCCGGAGATAAAGTAGTGCTGGAAGTGGATGCGAAAAAGCGTGCTCTTTCAGCAAGGAATCATAGCGCAACTCATCTTCTTCAAAAAGCACTTCGTACAGTGTTGGGAAGTCATGTAGAACAGGCAGGATCAAGCGTAAATGAAGACAGACTTCGCTTTGATTTTACACATTTTTCGGCGATGACAGAAGATGAGATCACACAGGTTGAGAAACTTGTCAATGAAAGTATTGCAAAAGCATACGATGTAGATATTAAAAATATGCCGATCGAAGAGGCAAAAAAGACAGGAGCGCAGGCTCTGTTCGGAGAAAAATACGGTGATATAGTCCGTGTCGTGAATATGGGAGATTATTCTATTGAATTTTGCGGCGGAACTCATGTGAATAACACATCGGAGATTATGGCTCTGAAAATTGTTTCAGAGACAGGTGTGGCGGCAGGAGTTCGCAGAATTGAGGCTTTGACTTCAGAAGGGCTGATGAAATATTATGCGCAGACAGAAGAAAAATTGAAAAATGCGGCAGCGCTTTTAAAAGCAACGCCTGACAATTTATCAGATAAGATTCATCATATGATTGCTGAAAACAAAACATTACACAGCGAAGTGGAAAGTCTGAAAAGTAAGATCGCTCAAAGTGCGGCAGGAGACGTACTGGATCAGGTGAAAGAAGTAAAAGGAATAAAACTTTTGGCAGCGCAGATCGAGGGCGTTGACATGAACGGACTTAGAGAACTTGGCGATCAGTTGAAAGAAAAATTAGGAGACGGAGTTGTCGTCCTTGCATCAGGAAGCGATGGTAAAGTCAGTCTGATGGCTACTGCGACAGACGGAGCGATGAAAAAAGGCGCTCACGCCGGAAATCTTGTGAAAGCGATCGCAGGATGTGTCGGAGGCGGCGGCGGTGGTCGTCCGAATATGGCGCAGGCGGGAGGAAAGAATCCGTCAGGAATCCAGGATGCATTGAAAAAAGCGGAAGAAGTTCTTGCAGAACAGATCAAAGAATAGTTTTATTTTGTAAAAATATAGAAAAATGCATTTTTTATAAGCTTTTATGAAGTTTTTGCTCGGAAATAGTTGACGGGAGAAAAAAATATGTTATAATCTTTATTAGTGCAATAAAAATACCCGAACAGTCGTATTATGCACAATACAAGGCTGGAGGGGAGGTTAGGTGTGAGACTATGTCAAATGTAATCGTTAAAGAAAACGAGACGTTAGATAGCGCTTTACGCAGATTCAAAAGAAACTGTGCTAAAGCTGGTATTCAGCAGGAGATCCGCAAAAGGGAGCACTATGAAAAACCAAGCGTAAGACGTAAGAAAAAATCTGAAGCTGCTAGAAAACGTAAATATAATTAATAAGTGCACTTAAACAGGATGCCGACGGCATCCTGTTTTTCGTTATGGAAGAAAGAATCTGATTAAATTATATAGCGCCCAAAATGAATAAAACAAGATGTTTTTCTTTCAAAATAGGATATATTATATGTAATAAAGGCAAAAAATTGAAATTTTACGTTGACAATCTTTCATTTTCCTTTTAAAATGTACGAGTAGAAAAAATTCTATGTCGGATATGATCCGTAAATTCATTCAGGAGGTAATTTGAGATGTCATACGTTGATGAGGTAATTGATTTAGTTGTGAAGAAAAACCCGGCAGAACCGGAATTCCATCAGGCAGTAAAAGAGGTTCTTGAATCTCTTCGTGTTGTAATTGAAGCAAATGAGGAAAAGTTCCGTAAAGAAGCTCTTCTTGAAAGACTCGTCGAACCTGAAAGACAGATTAAGTTCCGTGTTCCGTGGGTAGATGACAACGGACAGGTTCAGGTTAATACAGGATACCGCGTACAGTTCAGCAGTGCAATAGGACCGTATAAAGGCGGACTTCGCCTTCATCCTTCAGTAAATCTTGGTATCATTAAGTTCCTCGGATTTGAACAGATATTTAAAAATTCCCTTACAGGACTTCCGATCGGAGGCGGTAAAGGCGGATGTGATTTTGATCCAAAGGGCAAATCCGACAGAGAAGTTATGGCATTTTGTCAGAGTTTTATGACAGAACTCTGTAAATATATCGGCGCAGATACAGACGTTCCGGCAGGAGATATCGGAACAGGCGCAAGAGAGATCGGATATATGTTCGGTCAATATAAGAGAATCCGCGGCGTTTACGAAGGCGTTCTTACAGGAAAAGGCTTAAGTTACGGCGGTTCTCTTGCAAGAAAAGAAGCGACAGGATATGGTCTGTTATACCTGACACAGGAGATGCTTAAGATCAACGGAAAAGAACTGGCAGGAAAGACAGTTGCAGTTTCAGGTTCAGGTAATGTTGCAATTTATGCGACGGAAAAAGCACAGGAACTTGGAGCAAAAGTAGTGACAGTAAGTGATTCTACAGGATGGGTATATGATCCGGAAGGAATTGATCTTGCAGCATTGAAAGAAATTAAAGAAGTAAATCGTGCAAGACTGACAGAGTATAAAAAATATCGTCCGAATTCCGAATATCACGAAGGAAAAGGAGTATGGTCTGTGAAAGTTGATATCGCTCTTCCATGCGCAACACAGAATGAACTTCATCTTGAAGATGCAGAAATGCTTGTTGCAAACGGATGTATGGCAGTTGCAGAAGGCGCTAATATGCCGACTACGATGGAAGCAACAGAATACCTTCAGGAGAACGGAGTCCTCTTCGCACCGGGAAAAGCAGCAAATGCAGGCGGTGTCGCAACATCTGCTCTGGAAATGTCCCAGAACAGCGAGCGCTTAAGCTGGACATTTGAAGAAGTAGATGCGAAACTGCAGTCGATCATGGTAAATATCTGCCATAACATGGCTGATGCAGCTGAAAAATACGGATTTAAAGGTAACTATGTAGTAGGAGCCAACATTGCCGGATTTGAGAAAGTTGCAGATGCAATGACAGCGCAGGGAGTATGTTAATATAGGAAATAAGATATTTTCATTTTTTATTCGTTTAGAACATGCTGCCAGGAAAGTAAAAGCTTTGATCGATAGTTTGTGAAAAAACTGTTAATTTAAGAAAAGGCGTTGACACATACTTTTATTTCAGATATATTACTGTTTAGTAAAAGGGAGTAACTGGCGCTTGTTAAAAGCGTTTGCGATGTCGTCAGTACGATGCATATGCATCCGTATCGTGATTAAACAGTGAGACTTTTATTGCATTACATAATTAGTGTGCAATAGGAGTCTCTTTTTTATTGTATGAGAAATATTACTTCTTATAGGATGAAAAAGCTCCGTGCATAATGCACACTCATATAATCTTAAGGAGGAAAACAGATGAAAACATTTTATCAAATGTCCGGAGAGGATACGATGAAGCAGTTAAACGGCTCTGCCGAACCGCTTACTGAATCGCAGGTGAAAGAGCATCAGGAAAAATACGGTCGGAATGAGCTTGTGGAGGGCAAGAAAAAGACGGTGCTTCAGATCTTTCTTGAACAGTACAAGGACTTTCTTGTTATCATCCTGATCATTGCGGCTATTGCATCGGGATTTATGGGAGATGTGGAAAGTACGGCGGTTATTTTAATCGTAATCACAATGAATGCAATACTGGGAACAGTTCAGACTGTGAAAGCAGAACAATCTCTTGCCAGCCTGAAAAAACTTTCCGGTCCGGAAGCAAAAGTGCTGAGAAACGGAACAGTTATCCCGATTCCGTCTTCGGAAGTAACAGTCGGTGATATTGTAATGTTGGATGCAGGAGATTACATTCCTGCCGACGGACGTCTTTTGGAAAGCGCCAGCCTGAAAGTTGATGAGAGCGCTTTGACAGGAGAAAGTCTTGGAGTAGAAAAGTCTGTAGATATTATAAATGAAGAAGAGGTTCCGCTTGGCGATAGATTGAATATGGTTTATTCAGGAAGCTTTGTCACATATGGAAGGGGATCTTTTGTTGTAACCGGAATCGGGATGGAGACAGAAGTCGGAAAAATCGCAAGTCTGTTAAAGACAACTTCCGAGAAAAAGACGCCGCTTCAGATCAATCTGGATCAGTTTGGTCAAAAGTTGTCGATCTTGATCCTTGTATTCTGTGGTATTTTATTCGGAATCAATATTTTGCGAGGCGATAAGATCGGTGATGCCTTTCTTTTTGCAGTAGCCCTTGCAGTGGCGGCAATTCCGGAAGCGCTTAGTTCTATTGTTACAATCGTACTTTCTTTTGGTACGCAGAAGATGGCGAAAGAACATGCGATCATGCGTAAACTTCAGGCAGTGGAAGGACTCGGAAGCGTATCGATCATTTGTTCTGATAAAACAGGAACGCTGACACAGAACAAAATGACAGTAGAAGATTATTATGTTGATGAGCTTTGCATTAAAGCAGAAGATATAGATTTGAATGACCCTTCCCAGAGCAGGCTGTTGATCGGAAGTATGTTATGCAACGATTCTAAAAATACAGACGGCGTAGAAATCGGAGATCCGACAGAAACAGCTTTGATCAATCTTGGAAGTAAGCTTGGACTTGATCCGGAAGAAATAAGAACGAAATATCCTCGTGAGAGTGAAAATCCTTTTGACAGCGATCGTAAGTTAATGTCAACAAAGCATACGATTGAAAATGTTCCTACGATGATCGTAAAAGGTGCGGTCGATGTGTTGCTGACTCGTATGGATCAGATACAGATCGGTTCTGAAGTGCGTCCGATGACGGAGCAGGACAGAAAAAATATCGAAGAACAAAATCAGGCATTTTCAAGACAGGGACTCCGTGTTCTTGCTTTTGCATATAAAACAGTGTCAGACGAGTTGGAATTGACTTTGGAAGACGAATATAATCTTACGTTTATCGGCTTGATCGCAATGATGGATCCTCCGCGTGAAGAATCCAAAGCTGCTGTAGCGGAATGTAAGAAGGCGGGTATTCGTCCGATTATGATCACGGGAGATCATAAAGTGACGGCTGCGGCGATTGCGAAAAGAATCGGTATTTTGGAAGATGAGTCTGAAGCATGTGAAGGTGCGGAGATTGATAAACTTTCCGATGAAGAATTGAAAGATTTTGTAGAGGGAATTTCCGTATATGCCCGTGTTTCTCCGGAACATAAAATCCGTATTGTACGTGCATGGCAGGAAAAGGGAAATATTGTATCTATGACAGGTGACGGAGTAAACGATGCGCCGGCGCTGAAACAGGCGGATATTGGTGTTGCAATGGGAATCACCGGAAGTGAAGTATCGAAAGATGCAGCGGCGATGGTATTGACAGATGATAACTTTGCAACGATCGTAAAAGCGGTAGAAAACGGAAGAAATATTTACCGGAACATTAAAAACTCCATCCAGTTTTTGCTTTCGGGAAACTTTGGCGCGATTCTCGCTGTGCTCTACGCTTCTATCGCAGGTCTTCCGGTTCCGTTCGCACCTGTGCATTTGTTGTTTATTAACTTGTTGACAGACAGCCTTCCGGCAATAGCACTCGGACTTGAACCTCACTCTAAAGAAGTGATGGAAGAAAAACCAAGACCGATGAACGAGTCGATCCTTACAAAAGATTTTATGCTGAAAATCGGAACAGAAGGACTGTCAATCGGAATCACAACAATGATCGCATTTTTGATCGGATATAAAGGCGGTAATGCATTGCTTGGAAGTACAATGGCATTTGCGACACTGTGCTCTGCAAGATTGTTCCATGGATTTAACTGCAAATCAGACAGACCTGTTGTATTTACAAGCAAGCTTTTAAATAATATTTATTTGATAGGTGCATTTGTTGTAGGTCTGGCATTAGTGACAATGGTTGTTATGATTCCGGGACTTCACAGTATTTTTAAAGTACAGACGTTGAATTTGACGCAGCTTTTGATCGTATACGGCCTTGCGGCAGTGAATATTCCGATCATCCAGATTTTGAAAGCAATCCGTCTGGCGCTGAAGAAAAAAAGAAAAATAAAGCTCTCTTTAAAAGATTGGTTTAACAGAAGAGAAGCAGAGGGATACAGAAAGGAGGACTTTTATGAAACAAGTACAAAAACCAAGAAAGCCATTGATCGTATATTATCTGATAGCGATTGCGGTGCTGATTCTTTTTAACTCCTTTGTATTCCCTGCCATTGTAGGGGGAAATGTTGAGGAAGTTGATTACGGCACGTTCCTTACGATGGTAGAAAACAAAGAAGTATCGAAAGTACAGCTCGAAGGCGAAAGCATTTATTTTACAGATAAAAGTGAAGATTCCAGACAGTATGAAACTACGAGGTTTGATGACCCGGATCTTGTAAACCGTTTGGAAAAAGCAGGATGTAAGTTCGGAAGAGTTGCGGATCGACAGATGAGTCCGTTTTTAAGTATGCTCTTATCAATCGTGATTCCGATGATCATTTTCATTCTCCTCGGACAGTTTTTGTCACGTCAACTCATGAAAAAGATGGGCGGAGCGGCAGGCGGAAACCAGTTTATGCAGTTTGGAAAGAGCAATGCAAAAGTATATGTGCAGTCTACGACGGGTATTACGTTTAACGATGTGGCAGGTGAAGATGAAGCAAAAGAACTTTTGACAGAGATTGTTGATTTCCTTCATAATCCTCAGAAATATCAGGAAATCGGCGCCGTATGTCCGAAAGGCGCCCTCCTTGTGGGGCCTCCGGGAACAGGAAAGACGCTTCTTGCAAAAGCCGTTGCAGGGGAAGCGGGAGTTCCGTTTTTCTCTATTTCGGGTTCGGAATTTGTAGAAATGTTTGTCGGCATGGGAGCTTCAAAAGTGCGTGATCTGTTTAAACAGGCAAATGAGAAAGCCCCTTGTATTGTATTTATCGATGAGATCGATACGATCGGCAAGAAACGTGACAGCCACGGAATGGCAGGAAATGATGAACGGGAGCAAACATTGAATCAGCTCCTTACAGAAATGGACGGTTTTGATGCGTCGAAAGGTGTTGTAATACTTGCGGCAACAAACCGACCGGACACATTGGATCCGGCGCTTTTGCGCCCGGGACGTTTTGACCGGAGAATCCCTGTAGAACTTCCCGATCTTAAAGGGCGTGAAGAAATACTGAAAGTGCATGCACGAAAAATAAAACTCGGGGATAATGTGGATTTTAATGCGATTGCAAGAGCAGCTTCGGGAGCATCAGGAGCGGAGTTGGCAAATATGGTGAATGAGGCGGCTCTTCGGGCTGTCCGTGAAAACAGAAAATTTGTTGTGCAGTCGGATCTAGAGGAAAGTATTGAAGTTGTGATCGCGGGATACCAAAAGAAAAACCGTGTTCTTTCGACGAAAGAGAAACTGATCGTCGCATATCATGAGATCGGTCATGCTTTGGTGGCGGCATTACAGACACATTCGGCTCCGGTGACAAAAATTACGATCATTCCCAGAACTTCGGGTGCGCTCGGATATACGATGCAGGTAGAAGAAGAGGAACGTAATCTGATGACTGAAGAAGAACTTAAAAATAAAATTGCGACATTGACAGGAGGAAGATGCGCGGAGGAGCTTGTATTCGGCTCAGTGACAACAGGAGCGTCAAATGATATTGAACAGGCGACGAAGCTTTCCAGGGCAATGATCACCAGATATGGTATGAGCAGCCGATTTGGAATGGTTGCTCTTGAGACGCAGTCAAATCCGTACCTCGGAGGCGACAGCAGTTTAAGTTGTTCTCCTGAGACAGCGGCAACTATTGACGATATGGTTGTAGATATGGTAAAACAGTCTTATGAGAAGGCGCGAAAGCTGTTGAAAGATAATCAGGGGAAATTGCATGAACTTGCCAAATATTTGTATGAGAAAGAAACAATCACAGGGGACGAATTTATGCGGATCTTGTCACAGAAAGAACTTTCTTCAGATGGAGAGACTGCATCAGGCGCAGAGTTTGCGGCAGATGGCAGACAGATTTTAGAGGAAGAAAAAGCATCAGACAAAGAAGTGCATATTTCTGAGGAATAAAGATTATCTGTTAAAATTAAAAAATTGCAGGCGATAGCGTCGCTGTACAGAAAGAACCGTTTACGGTCTGTACATCGACGCTACCCTTGTACAACGGTATGAATAGAAAATAAAAAAGAACAGCAATAAGAAGTTAGACACAAAAGAAGAGACAGAGGTGAAAAGCTGTATGGCAAGAAGAAAAAAATTGCAGGTAGAAGAAAAAAAGGAACGACGGCTCCCGACAACAAGATATAATCCCGAATATAAAAAGGGACTGACAAGTCAGCAAGTTCAGGAACACCGGCTGCACGGTTGGACGAACAAGGCGGTTGAACCTCCGTCAAAGACGACGAAAGAGATTGTTCATGAAAATGTATTTACTTATTTCAACTTAATCTTTGTCGTGCTTGCAGTATTGCTCTGTCTTGTGGGATCTTTCAGAGATTTGACATTTCTTCCGGTTATTATTGCAAATACATTGATTGGAATTATTCAGGAGATTAGAGCAAAACAAGTACTGGATAAGCTGACTATGTTGAATGCGCCCCGCGCCTCTGTTGTCCGAGACGGAAAAAGAACGGTGATCAATGCCGAAGATCTTGTCGTAGATGATATCGTAATTTTTAAAGCCGGCGATCAGGTGTGTGCCGATGCGGAAGTATCTGCCGGAGAAGTTCAGGTGAATGAATCGCTTTTGACAGGTGAAGCCGATGAGATTACAAAACGTAAAGGCGATAAACTGATGTCAGGCAGCTTTATTGTTTCCGGACAATGTCACGCGCGGCTTGATAAAGTAGGAGAGGATTCATATATATCGAAATTGACATTGCAGGCAAAAGCGATGCAGTCAAAAGAACAGTCGGAAATGATTCGTTCGCTTGATAAGCTTGTTAAATGTGTAGGAGTAGCTATTATCCCGATCGGAATCGTTCTTTTTTCACAGGCATTTTTCATTCAACATGATGGATTTAGAGAAAGCGTGACATCTATGATCGCGGCGGTGATCGGAATGATTCCGGAAGGATTGTATCTTCTTGCAAGTGTGGCGCTTGCGGTGAGTTCAATTCGTCTTGCACAGAAAAAAGTGCTTTTGCATGATATGAAATGTATTGAAACGCTTGCCCGTGTAGACGTGCTTTGTGTGGATAAGACAGGAACGATTACGGAAAATACAATGAAAGTCCAAAAGCTGATCAAGACGGATGAGTACGATGAAAAAGAAAAGGGCGGGTTATCTTTGCTTGTCGGAGATTTTGCGGCAGCTATGACAAATGATAATATTACGATGGCTGCCCTAAAAGAATATTTTACAAAAGCATCAGGAAAGAAGGTTTTGTCAAAAACAGGATTTTCTTCCGCAACAAAATACAGCAGCGTTACATTTGAAGACGGAGCTTATGTGCTCGGAGCGCCGGAATTTGTTTTAAAAGAAAAGTATGACGATTATGCGGAAGAGATCACAGAATATGCATCTACAGGATCCAGAGTTCTTGCTTTTGGAATTTATGACGGAGAGGTTGACGGAAAACCTCTGACACATGGCATTCTTCCGTTTGGCTTTGTTTTACTTGCCAATCCTATACGAGAAGCTGCAAAAGAGACGTTTGAGTATTTCGCAGAACAAGGCGTAGAAGTAAAGGTTATCTCAGGGGATAATCCGGTTACTGTTTCCAATGTTGCAAAGCAGGCCGGAATTAAAAATGCAGACAGATATGTAGATGCGTCAGAGTTTGAAGATGAACAGTCCATGAGGAAAGCGCTTCTGAATAATACGGTTTTCGGTCGGGTTACGCCGAGTCAGAAACGGAAGTTTGTCCGTATTTTAAAAGAGGCAGGACATACGGTAGCAATGACGGGAGACGGGGTTAATGATGTGCTTGCCTTGAAAGATGCCGACTGCAGTATTGCCATGGCATCGGGAAGCGACGCTGCGGCACAGGCATCTCAGCTTGTTTTGCTGGAGTCAGATTTTTCATGTATGCCGGAAGTTGTGTTGGAAGGAAGGCGGGTTGTAAATAATATTCAGAGATCGGCAAGTTTATTTCTTGTGAAGAATATTTTCTCATTTTTGCTAAGCGTTGCGTCTGTCGTGTTTATGTTTACTTATCCGTTGGAGCCGTCTCAAGTATCATTGATCAGTATGTTTACAATCGGTGTTCCTGCATTCTTCCTTGCTCTGGAACCGAATAAAAATATGATCAAAGGACATTTCCTTACAAATGTGCTATTAAAAGCGCTTCCTGCTGCGTTGACAGATGCTCTTGCAGTTGCGGCTCTTGTCATATTTGGAAGAACATTTGACGTAAGCTCTACGGATATATCAACGGCGGCAACGATGCTTTTGGCGATCGTAGGATTTATGATCTTATATAAGATCAGCGCGCCGATGAATAAAATACGGTTTAGTATTGTAAGCGGATGTATTGCAGGATTATTGTTCTGCAGCATCTTCCTAAAAGATCTGTTCGCTATTACAAGTATGACAAAAGAATGTATTATGCTCTTTGTAGTATTTGCGATTGCTACAGAACCGGTGCTTCGTTATTTGACAACACTTGTCGAAAAAGTGAAATATTACTATCTGAAGCTGCGAGGCAAAAATCTGTCTTCAGATGATACATAATATTTTCAAGAATAAGAAAGATACGGAAAATGAATGGATATTAGGAGCAAAGCAGCTTAAAAATGAATGATGCCGATTAAGGAGGAATAGAAATATACAACCGGAAAATAGAATAGAGATAGAGTAAGAGATATAGTAAAAAATATAGTAAAAAGTATAAGCAGAAAAACAAAGAGAGATGAAATGAAAAGGAGAAGGGGAAATGGCAGAAAAATTGAAAGTATTGATTTTGAACGGAAGTCCTAGAACAGAGGGCAACACGACGATCGCGATCCACGAGATGGAACATGTTTTTGAAGAAAACGGCGTGGAATATGAGACGATCCAAGTTGGGAAAATGGATATCAGAGGATGTGCGGCATGCGGAACATGTTATAAAAACGGAAAGTGTATGTTTGATGATATCGTGAATGAGCTTGCACCGAAATTCGAGGCTGCAGACGGTATGGTTATTGCAAGTCCTGTCTTTTATGCATCTGCAAATGCGACGCTGATCGCCTGTCTTGACCGGTTATTTTACAGTACTAAATTCGATAAGACGATGAAAGTCGGAGCAAGTGTCGTATGTGCAAGAAGAGGCGGATGTTCTGCAACATTTGATGAGTTAAATAAATATTTTACAATTTCAGATATGCCGATCGCATCGGGACAATACTGGAACTGTATTCATGGAAGAAAGGTCGGAGAGGCGGCGCTTGATGAAGAAGGGAAACAGACAATGCGCGGTGTTGCGAGAAATATGGTCTTTCTAATGAAGAGTATCGCGCTTGGAAAGGAAGCGTTCGGTCTTCCTGAAAAAGAGAAAAAGGTTTATACGAGTTTTATTAATCCGTGAGTTTTCAAGACTTGGATCAATACAAAAAGTGTTGCGAATCTTTAATTCAGAGAAACAGGTTACAGAGAAACTGCTGTCAAAATGACGGCAGTTTCTTTTTGTATCAAGAAAACCACGCGATAGTCGCGTGGTTCCGTGAAAGCTTTAGCGGTG
>OGZL01002588.1_pt1 | contig 13270 bp, 8 predicted proteins | sample 1576761 | NCBI WGS metagenome assembly OGZL01 (sample SAMEA3541595, study PRJEB24748) | human gut metagenome | biome: human gut; feature: human-associated habitat; material: faeces | place: China | collected 2012
TTGGTCTCCAGCCGCTTATCGTGCAGCTGAGCGTCCATCTGGACAAAGCGGAATTTCTCCTGGGGAATATGTTCAAAATTCGTATTATTGCTCATTTCTTAGACCCCATTCTGATGCGCGGATCGATAAAGCCGTAGCTGATATCGACCACAAGGTTGGCGACCAGACCGATTGCGGTGTAGAAGCAGGTGGTCAGCATGAAGATCGGATAGTCCTGGGCGTTGATGGCGTCGATGGTCAGGCGGCCAACGCCGGGGATGGAGAAGATCTTCTCAATGATCAGGCTGCCGCCCAGGATGCTGACGAACTCGCCGATAATGGCGGGGACGACAACCACGAAGCAGTTCCGCAATGCGTGGCGCACGGTGGCCTGGGCACGGGTCAGGCCCTTGGTGCGGGCCAGCAGCATGAATTCGCTGGTCAACACCTCCGTCAGCTCCGCCCGGGTGGTCCGGGTAAAGGCGGCGATGGTGCCGAAGCCCAGAGACATGATGGCGGGAATCATACTGACGAACATGGCAGGGCTGAACCAATCGGTGCCGGACTTCATCAAAAACGGCAGCCAGCCCAGCTTATAGCTGAATACATACTGAATGATAAAGGCGTATACAAAGTTGGGCACGGAGATGACCACCATGGTCAGAGTGGAAATGGTGTAGTCCACCCAGGTGTTCTTTTTCAGTGCCGCGAAAATACCCAGGGCAATGCCCAGAGGGATGCTGAAAATCACGGAATAGAGGTTGACGATGACGGTTGCGGGCATTCTCTGGGCGAACAGAGTTACGACATCCTGGCCGAAGAACAGCTTATCGCTGACGCCCCAGTTAAAATCCGTGATAATATCCTTCAGGAATATTCCGAACTGGACCATATAGGGCTTATTATAGCCTGCCGCCTCCCGGCGGGCCTCAATGACGATGGTATGGGGGTCACCTGCGGGCAGCTGTGCCGGCGGAAGCATCCGGATCAGCACGAAGCACATACAGGTAATGATCAAAAAGACGATCACCATGTAGACAATTCTTTGGAGACTGTATTTTAGCATTTGCCTTCCTCCCTGTTTTTATTTTTTGGATACTCCTCTGGAGCAATCCTGTTTTATTACCCTGTTACAACAGGGAATGGGCTCAGCCTTTCCGTTTTCGGGAGGGCTCAGTCCATTCCCCATATACAGAAAATCGACTGTAATGGGGGCCGAAGCCCCCATTACAGCAGTGCCTGGGTTATAAGTGGAAATAAATCTTAGTAGGTCAGCTGGCCGCCCTGCTCAGCAACGTAAGCAGTCCACTCGGCGTCGGTGTAGTTGTACTTCAGGTAAGCGATTCCGCCGTACTCCATGACGGGGTTGTAATCCTCGGTCACGTAGTAGACCTGCTGGCTCAGCAGAGCCATGCTGGAATCCTGCAGCATGGGCAGGTAGTCGTAGGTCTCCAGGACCTTGCCCTCGATGCCGGCCAGGATGGTCAGACGGGTCTCGACCTCGGCAATGCCTTCACCGAAGTTGTAGTCGGTGCCGTTCACGGTGACGGTAGAGCCGTTCAGGGCATCGGACCACTGACGCAGGTTCATGGTCAGCTCCTTGCCGTCGATGGTCAGGGTCAGATCCACAGTGGTGGCATCGAACCAGCCAGCGTCATACTGATAGGCGGGGTTGACGTACAGGTCAGACAGGGAGAAGGGGTTCATCTTGGAACCGGTCCAGCCAGCCAGAACGGTGTCGGACAGACCGGACTTGATCTTGTTGGACCAGTCGTTGCCGTAAGGCGCGGACTTCACGAACTGAACCTTGCCGGCGAAGGGAGTGCCCTCGGTGACTTCGTTCATCTTCTCATTGAGGTAGTCAATGGTCTTGGTCATGAAGTCGGAGTCAGCGGACATGCAGTACTCGATGGTCACAACCTGGTCGGAGACGCCGTCGCCGTCCTTGTCGGTGATGTAGCCCTTCTCCAGAGCCTCGTTGAAGGCCTCGGTGAACAGCTCCTTGGCAGCCTCGGGATCGTAACCGGTGATGGAAGCAACAGCCTCATCCAGGTTGGCATACTTGGAGGTATCCACGGAGTAGAAGTCGCACAGGACCTGCTTGGCCTGCTCGGAGCTGCGGTAGGTGTCACCGGTCTCAGGGTTGTAGATATAGGTGTTGCCGATGATGCCGTAGCCGCCGGAACGGGCGGGAGAAATGGTGCTGGCGAACAGCTCCTTGTCGTAGGTGACGGCGACAGCCTTCCGGAAGGAAGTCAGCGTCATGGTCTGCAGGTCCTTGGTGGCAGTATCGAAGTCGGCGGCGGCCTCACGCTCATCCAGCACGCTCTTGTTGCCGTTCAGGATCAGGAAGAACAGGGTCTCCTTGGGGGTGCGGTGGCAGAACTCGGAGTTGCGGTAGGTGGCGAAGTCGTCAGCAGTCAGGCCGTAGCCCATCAGCTCGCCCTTCAGGAACATCATCTTGTTAGTGGATGCCTCTTCGATCTGCTGGCAGTCGATGGCAGTGGTCTGGTACATGGGATAGGTCTGGCCGTCGGTGGGGTCAACATAGACGTGCTTGCCGTCGTTCCAGCCGTACCAGTTCTCATTCTTCTCCAGGCGCAGAGCCTTGCCGGACTGGAAGGAGACCAGCTTGTAGGGGCCGTAGGAGCAGGTGGTCTCTACGCTGGTATTGTAGGTAGAGGTCTTCTGATCCTTGTTCAGGCACTTATCGTACAGGTCGGTCTTGACCAGCCAGTTGGAGGTCAGAGAGTACAGCAGGTTGAAGCCGGCCAGGCTCTTAGACAGAACCATGGTGATCTGGTTGTCGCCGGACTTGTACAGGCCAACGTTCTCAAAGGGAACCTCAGCCCACTCCTCAGCGTAGACCAGGTACATAGGCAGGGTGGAGCCATCGGTCTCGCCCCAGGCTTCGTTGCCGGTGACCAGAGTGGTCAGGGCGTCCAGGGTCTCGTCGGTCAGGGGGACAACGCCGTCAGCGGTCTCGTTGGCGGTCAGGGTCTCGTACTTGGAAGTGTCGAAGTACTGGTCGCCGTAGTTGTCAACGTAGTCCTTCAGGACTTCGCCGCCCAGCTGCTCGCAGCCAACGCCCAGAGCAACATAGACCTTCTTGCCGTTGGTGTCCACATACTGGCCGTCCTCACCCTTGGTCAGGTCGGCGATGGCGTCGGCATTGGCCTCATAGGTGGTGGTGCCGCCCTTGGCGTAGCTCTCGGCGTTGGCAATGCACAGGCTCTGCGCATAGTAGTCGGAAGCACGGTAGTTCAGCATCTCCGGATCCAGCAGACGCTTCATGGATTCCACGTAGTCGTCGGCGGTGATGGGTGTGCCGTCTTCCCAGCAGGCGTTGGGGTTCAGGTCGATGGTGTAGGCGTAACCGGCGGTCGCGCTCTCGGGAATGCCGAACTCGGGATGATCCTTCTTGACCTGCTCGGTCACATCCACAGGCTCGCTGGCGGCCATCTCAGGCACGAACTTGTAGCCGGTGAAGGGGGCCTTCACGTTGCCCTCGGTGTCCTCAACGGGATTCAGCTCGTCGTTGAAGATGAAGGTGTAGAAGCCGACCTCAATGAAATCCTTCAGATAGGCATCGTCATTGGTCTGGTAGGTGTGGGGATTCCAGTTGGCGGCCAGCAGAGGAACGGAAGCCTTATAGGTATACGTCGAATCTGCTGCGGGTGCTTCGGTTGCGGCAGTGGTCGCGGTGGTCTCGGTGCCCTTGTTGGAGCAGCCGGCGAACACGGAAACGACCATCAGCACAGCCAGAAGCAGTGCAAGTGTTCTTTTCATTTCATTACCTCCAATAAAATTTCTATAAAAACGGATGTCTCCGCATCATAGACGCTGTCTTTGCTTTTCTTTTGCAGGATGCCCTTGAAAAAATTTCATTTTTCTCACGGACATTTGTACTTTTCGGAAAAGCATCTCTATTTTACCACAGATATAACAATATTTCAATCCATTTTTTACAAATTGGTTATATTTTACTTTTTGTTCGTCTACGTTTGGAATACGCTCCCCCATATAGTACACAAAGCAGCTATATTTGTGTGCATTTATCCTATGCCTTGAAAGTATTTCTCCGGTCCGCGTCTTTCTCCTGCGGAAATGCGCTTCCCCTTCACGTACCCGGATGTGTATTTGACTGGAATACATCCATGCTGCCCTACAATTTTCCCAGGATGGGGATGCATTTTCCCGTCATTCCTGAAGCGTGCTCGCTCCTGCAATCCTTCCCGCACAAAGCCGAAGGGCCTGCCGCCCGCAGAATGCAGGCAGCAAGCCCTTTTGCTATTGATACGGTTCCTTCCGGGCCGTCCTTGCCCGGTTGCCCGCCAGTCGGCTTTACAGCATTGGCGGCGTCCATTCTCCGCCGGAACCGCTGCCGGAACTGCCGCCGGAACCACCGGAGTCCCCTCCGCTGGGCGCAGCAACGATAGGGGTAGTGCGGACCGTTTCCGCTGTCACATAGCCAAGCTCTTCCCCGGCCTGCACCAGCAGCACATTCTCCGCCTCCCACAAAACCTTCACAGGCGAATTTGCATAGAGTTTTTTCATTGCCATGCCCCGGAGCCGGATATGATCGAAGAGCTGGCAGTTGTAGCCTGCATAGCCGTCCCAGGCTTCGAATGCGTCCTCCCCCTGTTTCCGGATCCACTGCTCCGGCACATAGGCAGCCCCCTTTTCTTTGCCAAGGTATACCGTGGCATAGCCTTCCAGGTCAGGTGCGAAGCCTTCCTCTGCAATGAGGTCCAATTCCGTGCCCCGCGACAAGAACGTCAGCACCTCGCTCAGCACCAGCTCTGCGCCGTCAGCCTTGACCACAGCGTCGCCGGTCCAGCGCACATCGGCCAGCAGGGAAAGCCTGCCTGGAACCATCAGCGTGATATCCCCGCCGTCCTGGCCGCCTCCGCCGCCGGAGCTGCCAGAGCCGCCGGAACCGCCGGAGCTGCCGCCATCCGCAGGGGACGAATTGCCGCCGCCACCGATCCCCGTCATATAGCGGCTGACCTTTGTCTTTGATACAAATCCCGTGGTCCCGTCCTCAAACGCCACCAGATAGCAGCTGTCCAGCTCCTCCAATACATTGAGTTTGGTATTTGTCGGCAGAGTCTCTGCCTGCCCTGTCAGGAAGTAATTGGCGAAGCACTGGGCACTGTACATGGAATACCCTGTCCACTGGGCATAGTCCTCTTCATTTGCCATCTGCAGAAGCTGCTTTTCCACGCTTCCCTCCTGCTCCCCGACTTTCACCCAGGCGTGGGTCTCGTCGATCCAGCTGAGGACCTCGACCCGGTCTCCCCTGTGCAGCAGCAACAGTACCTCCGGCACGCCCTCTCCCTGGATCCAGGCGCTCTCCAGCTTGGGCTCGGTTTCCGGCGCCGTTGTCTCGGCCTCCGTGGTCTCGGGAGCCACCGTCTCAGGAGGCGCTGCCGTTGTCCCGGGCTCCGGCTGCTTTTGACCGCAGCCGGACATGAATAACATCATAAGCAGCAATAGATATGCGATCCCTTTTTTCATGCGATTTTACCCCTTGTATTCACTGTCGTATTCACTGCCGTAGACATAGTGGATGATCTCCCATACATAGTCATAGGCCGCCGTCCCCGGCCGGAAGCTGTTCCGGTTCTGGTATGCCACATAGCCAATGCTGCGGTATACTGTTCCGCCGTAGAGCGTATAGCTGGTTCCCGCAGCGTCCTGCAGGATCATATAGGGCCGCATGGCAATATCCTCTTTGCAGTCCTCATTGGAAAAGCCAACCAGGACATTGGTATACTGCACCAGGCTGCCGGCATAAGCAAACACCGGGTCCGCTACGCCCCGCTTATAGGCGTAATTGGATTTTCCGTTCTGCAGCGTAAGGTCTCCGCCGCCAATCGCACTTGCCCGTGCCAGCACGGTTCCATACTCCACCAGGGACAGCCCATACACGCCTTCCTTGATCAGCGCGCTTTTCAGAGCGCCGTCCACCGAGGTGATCATCCGGATTCCCTTGTTGCCGGTGAGCCGGATCGATGTACCGGCATAGCGGAGAAGGTTGTCAAAGGCGGACAGGCGCTCTACCTGAACGGCAGCCCCGTTCTTTGTCAAACGATAGCACCGCATTCCGATGGGGTATCTGCTGTGGGCATCCGCTGCATCATTGTAGCTGTATGCCGTCAGAAGATAGGACTCCGCCACAGGCAGGTCTACATAGGCATTTCCTTCTCCATCCTTCTGAATCGGATAGGCCACGCCGTCCAGCGTTACCTGGCTCTCCCCCTCCAGTTCTGTACCGGTGATATTCAGAGCGCTGCCTGTATATGGCACATCCCGCTCCTCAAATGCCGTGCAGCGGGAACAGGTTCGTCTTTCCTTCCCCGCTTTTCCGGGTGCAGGCTCCTGCGTCCTCGTCCAGCTGCCAAAGGCATGGTCCAGCGCCTTCACAGTCTGATCCGGCACGCTGGTTTCCTGGGTTCCCTCGGCATCCGCATAGATCTTGCCGCAGGTCTTGCATGTGTAGTAAGCACGGTTGCCGTCCTCTGTGCAGGTTGCTTCCCTGGCCTCTGTTTTCTCCATGGAATGGCCCACAGCAGGAATGGTCTGCCGGGCCACCAGCACTTCCTCGCAGACAGAGCAGTGCTTGCCTTCCGTCTTGCCCGCTTCTGTACAGGTCGGCTTCACTGCCTGGTCAACCACTTCCTTATGACCACTGGCGGGAATCTCCTTTTGTGCTACCAACACTTCCTGGCAGACAGAGCAATGCTTACCTTCGGTCAGGCCCGGCTTTGTACAGGTCGGCTCCACTGCCGGGTCAACCACTTCCTTATGACCACTGGCGGGAATCTCCTTTTGTGCTACCAGCACTTCCTGGCAGACAGAGCAGTGCTTGCCCTCAGTCAGACCCGGCTTCGTGCAGGTCGGCTCCACTGCCGGGTCAATGACTGCCTTATGGCCACTGGCGGGAATCTCCTTTTGTGCCACCAGCACTTCCTTGCAGACAGAGCAATGCTTGCCCTCAGTCAGACCCGGCTTCGTGCAGGTCGGCTTCACTGCCGGGTCAATTACCACCTTGTGCCCCTCGGCGGGGATTGTTTCCTTCTCTGCAGTTGTGGGCTGGCTGCAGTCCGCATCCTTGAACGCTCTGTTGCAGCGGGCGCAGACATAATATTCATGGTTACCGGGTTCTGTATGGGTAGGTTCCTTGGCATCCACCTTTTCCGGGGAGTGCCCCAGAGCCGGAACGGAAACCTTATCCAGTGTGGTGGTTACCGTTCCCTCCGCATTGGCGAAGAGCTCCCCGCAGGAGCTGCATTTCCAGTATTCCCGATTGCCCACTTCCTCACAGGTTGCCTGCTTCTCCGAAACCGGGACGATACTGTGCGCCTTCTTCGGCGTTTTCTGCCGGACTGTAAAAACATATTGGCACTTCGAGCAGTATTTGCCCGCTGTCAAACCGGTGCTGGTACAGGTGGCCTCCACTGCAGGTTGGACAACAATTGTATGCTCGGTGCTGTCCCCTGGCAGAGACTGGAAGGTCAGGTTGACACCGGCTCCATTGGCCTGCACAAGTGTGTGCACCTTAGAGCACGTATAGCCATACACGGTAACGTTCATCTGTCTGGGGTAATTTGCGTGAAACGGATGTCCATAATTGTCATTATCCAAGGAATAGAATTGGACGTTGGGGTCCGTGAACCGCACTTCGGTCAGCTTGTAGCAGCCTTCAAAGAAATAGGGACCAACATAGCTGCATTCCACTGTCGCTTTTGTCAAATTGGGGCATTGGCTGAACATACCGTAGCCGCAGCCTTCCCCGTTGAAGCTCTTGTCCAGCTTTACCGTGCCGGGAACAGTGACCCCGGTCAATCCGCTGCAGCTCACAAAGACGGAGTCGCCAGGTACGATCACCCGATTTCCGAACTGTATCTCGTTCAGAAAATCACAATAGGCAAAACAATAGTCCCCAAGAACAAGCGGTGCATCCGTCGATCCGGTTTCCTTCGCACAGAAAACGACCTTTTGCACGCCCGTACTCCGAAAGGCATTTTCCCCAATTTTCGTAACATTTGCCCCAACGCGAACCTCTTTTATTCTACTGCCGTACCGATGCCATGGGGCATTGCTGGCGTCGCTGTAATCCGGCATTGCACCGCTGCCGGTAATTTTCAGCACGCCATCCTCCATCAGGGACCATCTCAGATTACCTCCGCAGCTCCCCGCTGCGATGCGTTGATACTGCATCTCGAAGTAAAGCGTCGCATCCAGAAGTGCGCTGTTGTTGCCTGCATAATTGTCAACATGCATCCCTTCCCACTGTGCCTCTGTTCCGCCGTAGTACACGGTTTTCAGGGCATGGCAATCAAGAAAGGCATATGCGTCAACACTCGTTACACTATCTGGAATTGTAATCTTGGTCAAATAGGTACAATTCTGGAATGTTCTGCTTTGTATGCTTGTTATGCCTTGAGGGATTTCCACTTCACGCAGAGCGCAGCCGGAAAACGCCTCGTAGCCAATGCTTGTTACACTGGCTGGAATTGTAATCTTGGTCAACTGGGTACAAGCCCAGAATGTGTCGCTTTGAATGCTTGTTATGCCTTGGGGGATTTCCACTTCACGCAGAGCGCAGCGGGAAAACGCCCAGCTGCCAATGCTGCTCACAGTACCGGGAATGCTGATCTCCGTCAGCGCAGAACACCAATCAAAAGCACTGTCGCCGATACTCGTCACGCCATCCGGTATCGTGATATCCATCATGCCATAGCAGCCGGCAAACGCATTATTTCCTATATTTTGAACACCCGAGCCGAGAACCACCTTTTTTATCTGGTAGGCATAGCCATACCAGGGAGCCGTATTATTTCCACCGGACGACGGATCGTTATAATCGGGAATTCTTCCGGTTCCGGAGATCGTCAGCACTTCGTTGTTGTCGATCGTCCATGTCAAATTATCCCCACACTTTCCGGTAAAAACACCGGTGCTGTGGATCGTCACGTTGTCCCCAAGGCCTGCATTCCGGGATGTGATATGCTTCCAGCTGGCATCCGTTCCGCCATAGTAAATATCCGTCAGCTTCTCGCAGGCAACAAAGACACCATCAGCAATTCTTGTCACACTTTGGGGAATCGTAATACTTTTCATGGACACGCAGGCAGAAAAGCAATACTCATTCAATTCCGTCACACTGCCCGGAATGGAGATGCTGGTCACATTTGTGCATTCCTCAAATGCGTATTCGCCGATGGAGGTTACGCCTTCAGAAATAGTAATCTTCCTGATTTGCGTGCGCCGGCTATACCACGGTGCGTCCCCAGGGGAATAGGAAGCCATCTTTCCGGTTCCCGAAATCGTCAGCGTTCCGTAGTAGCTTAGTTTCCAGGTCAAGCCTTCTCCGCAGCTGTTGGAATTGGCGGCAAACAGCTCTATTTCCTCCGCCTCGTCCGTTTGCTCCAAAATCAGGTTGATTTCTATGGGCTCGTTCAGCCCTGACTCCACGGTGAAGCTGCCCGCAGCAGTCTCATATCCTTCCGCTGCCGCAAGGTAGCTGTATTCCCCCGGCAGGAGCAGATAGCTCCCCGCCTCCTCCGGTTCGATCATCTGGTCTGCATCGCCGTCTGCGGGGAATACCTCCAGGATCATGTCCTCCGGCGTGCAGTGAAACGCCACCCGGATCGGCTGCGGTGCAGCTTCCGCACCATTTTCCCCCGCAGGCTCCTCTTCTTTCACATTTTCTCCATCGGCGTCAGGGATCTCTTCGGATTTCTCCGCCCCTGCCGGCTCTGGAATCTCCGCAATGCTCGGATCATCTACGGGTTCCTCATAAACAGTCTCTTCTGCCAGCGCCCCGGCAGGGTCCGGATCCCCCACAGCGTCCAGATCTTCTGTAGGTTCATCATAGACGATCTCTTCTGTAGGCTCCCCGGCAGAATCCGGATCCACTGGAAATCCCTCTGCCCACGCGGGAACAAGCATCTGGGCCGTCAATGCAGCGGCCATGAACAACGCGAAAAGCTTTCTCATAGTTCTGCTCCTTTTCCTCATAGTGATGCTATGATATACCTTTCCGCGCCGCAAAACAATATGCTCGGTGCATACCCTTTCCGTTTTGTCACGAATCCACAAAGCCGCATTTCTTTTTTACACAGATATTACAAAAGGAACCGCCGCTGCAAGCATTACAGCGGCGGTTCCTATAAAACCGTCTTTTACTTTTCTTTCAGCAGGTCTGCCAGGGTGATTCCCTCAAAGAAATCATCGATCATGGCATCCAGCTTATCCCACATGGGCCTTGTCTCGCAGCAGGAGCTGCGGGCGCAGGCAGAGGGCCCCTCAGCAGTGCAGGATACGGCAGAAAGGCCGCCCTCTGTGAGCTTGAGGATGCTGCCCACGGTGTATTTTTCCGGAGGCCGGTTCAGGCGATAGCCGCCGCCTTTGCCGTGGAGCGCGTCCACCAGGCCGCCCTTGGAAAGGATGGTCATAATGGACTCCAGATACTTCAAGGAGATCTCCTCCTGCTCAGCAACTTCTTTAATAGGGAGGTAGTCTTCCCCGCCCCGCTGTGCCAGAGCTACCATCACCCGCAGGGCATAGCGTCCTTTGGTCGATACAATCATAGGCTTACTCGCAATGCTCGCAGTGTTCGCAGTCCGGGAAGTCCTTTTCGTCGTAGGGAAGGCCCGCGCGATCGTAGTAGTCCTTCAGTGCGTTCTTGATGGCTTCCTCGGCCAGGACGGAGCAGTGCAGTTTGTGGGCGGGCAGACCATCCAGGGCTTCGGCCACGGCCTTATTGGTCAGGCGCATGGCATCGTGAATGGACTTGCCCTTGATCATCTCGGTGGCCATGGAGGAGGAGGCAATGGCGCTGCCGCAGCCGAAGGTCTCGAACTTCACGTCCTTGATGATGTCATCCTCGATTTTCAGGTAGATCTTCATGATGTCGCCGCACTTGGCGTTGCCGACCTCACCAACGCCATTGGCATCCTCAATTACGCCAACATTGCGGGGGTGGGTGAAGTGATCCATAACTTTTTCACTGTAAAGTGCCATTTTTCGTTTCCTCCAAATTACAGAATATAGGTTCTCTTACCGGTCTGCAGATCTCTCCACACAGGGGACATCCCGCGCAGATACTCCACAACCTCAGGAACGCATTTCAGGATATAGTCCATTTCCTCCATGGTGTTCCACTCGCACAGGCTTAGGCGCAGGGAACCGTGGGCCACATCATGCACCCGGCCAATGGCCAGCAGCACATGGCTGGGGTCCAGAGAGCCGGAGGTGCAGGCGGAACCGGAAGAAGCACAGATTCCCTTCTGGTCCAGCAGCAGCAGCAGGCTCTCGCCCTCAATGCCCTCGAAGCAGAAGCTCACATTGCCGGGCAGCCGATGAACCAGGTCACCGTTGACGGCGCTGTGGGGAATCTTGCTCAGGCCTTCGATCAGCTTGTCCCGCATGGCGGAAACCTTAGCGGCATTCTCATCGATATGGTCGCAGGCCTCCTTCAAGGCAGCAGCCATACCGCAGATGGCAGGGATATTCTCCGTACCGGCCCGCTTGCCCCGCTCCTGGGCGCCGCCCTCGATGACGTTCACCAGGGGGATGCCGCCCCGGACATACAGGGCGCCCACGCCCTTGGGGCCGTGGAACTTGTGGCCGGAGAGGCTCAGCATATCAATGTGCTGGGCCTGGACGTCGATGGGCAGGTGACCCGCCGCCTGAACGGCGTCGGTGTGGAACAGCACGCCCTTTTCCCGGCATACGGCGCCGATCTCCTCAATGGGCAGGATGCTGCCGATCTCGTTGTTGGCGAACATGACGGTCACCAGGCAGGTGTCCTCCCGGATGGCGTCGGCCACCTGCCGGGCGGAGACCATGCCGTTTTCGTGAACCGGCAGCAGCTCCACCTGGAAGCCCTCCTTCTCCAGCTTCTTCAGGGTGTGGAGAATGGCGTGGTGCTCGAAGGCGGTGGAGATGATGTGCATCTTGCCCTTGCGGCGGCCGATGGCGGCGGCGGAAAGCAGGGCCTGGTTGTCGGCCTCGCTGCCGCCGGAGGTGAAGATGATCTCACGGGGCTGGCAGTTCAGGCACCGGGCCACGGTCTCGCGGCTCTTCATCAGCAGCTCCGCCGCCCGCTGGCCCACGCTGTGCAGGCTGGAGGGGTTGCCGTAGTTCTCCTCCATGGCGGGGAGCATGGCGTCCAGGGCCGTCCGGCTCATCCTGGTGGTGGCCGCGTTATCTGCGTAAACAGTCATTTGTATATTCCTCCCTGTTTCAGGCTTGAATTACCTATCGGTTTGGTTTGTAATTGGAGTATAACCGAAATTAACTACCAAGTCAATAGGTAATTTGGCTTTTCCGGCAGATTCTTCCAATAGAGGGCCGTTCTCCCCCGGTTTTTTTGATTTTAATGGAAAACAGGAAAAATATGATTGACATAACAGTTAAAATTGTGTAAACTGGACATGGTCTGAACGGCCAGGAAGAAAGATGAATAAAGGAGAAAGAGTATGAAACGCATCATTGCTGTGCTGCTGACGCTGATGATGGCCCTGAGCCTGACGGCGTGCAGCGGCGACGACAACGCCCAGGTGGCGGGCACCTGGAAATGGAATTGCGACATGACGGAGATGTTCCAGGAGGGCGTCAACCAGGGGGCCGGGATGGACCTGGCCACGGACGCCACCATGGAGATGGTGTTTGTGCTGAAGCTGAACGAGGACGGCACCTATACGCTGAACGTGGATCGGGACGCCCTGAAAACCTCCCTCCAGACCTACATTGACGCGCTGATCCCTGCGGCGGTGGAGATGATCTATCAGCAGCTGGAGGATCAGGGCATGAACCGGGCCGACATTGACGAGGCCATGGCGGCCGAGGGCGTCACCGTGGAGGAATATGTGCAGCAGATGATGGACGCCTCGATAGACGTGGACCAGATGATGGACGGCCTGGCGGATGAAAATGAGTCCGGCTATTTCCGGGCAGCCAAGGGCAAGCTGTATCTCAGCGATAAGGCAGACACCTTCAGCGATGACAGCTGCGCCGAATACACCCTGTCCGGCGGCACCATGCAGTGGACCGGCGGCAGCTATGAGCTCTTTGATAATCTGGACGACCTCCATGTAGAGCTGCCCGTCCAGTGGACGAAGCAGTAAGTCCGTTCTGACAAGCCAAATTGCGGCCCCCGGCGGGGCCGCAATTTTTGTCTTGCATTTGGAATGAAAATACGGTATAATACTCGGGTCACATGCCGGTGTGATGGAATGGTAGACGTAGCGGATTCAAAATCCGCCGGGGGCGACTC
>OGZL01002596.1_pt1 | contig 13232 bp, 10 predicted proteins | sample 1576761 | NCBI WGS metagenome assembly OGZL01 (sample SAMEA3541595, study PRJEB24748) | human gut metagenome | biome: human gut; feature: human-associated habitat; material: faeces | place: China | collected 2012
ATGGTAGCTACTACTAAACAAGATCGTATCTACAACAAACAAAAAAATGGTGATTATGACTTAGCTACAACTCGTTGGGGACCTGACTATGGTGATCCTACAACTTACTTAACAATGGGTATTTCTACTAATGGTAACAACTATGGTAAATATACAAACAGTGAATTAGATGCATTAATGGATAAAGTTGCTAATGAATCTGATGCTAATACTCGTTGGCAAGAAATGATTGATGCAGAAAAAATTATGATGGATGATTTATGTTACATCCCAGTATTTGAAAAAGGTACTGCAACTTTACAAAATAAAGATGTAAAAGGTTTAGTAATTAGACCTGTAGGTGTTCCATATACATTCCAATATGTATCAAAATAGTCGATAAAATCAACAGAAACACAATATTTCGGTATTGTGTTTCTTCTTAAAAAAGAATAAAAAAATATGTTGTCTTCCAATTAATATAAACGCCAAAATGAAATGTATAAAAAACAATTGCTCTATTTTATTTTTGAATGTAGATTGAAAAATATATTTTTTGTATAAACAATAATACAATTTTGTATACAAAGTTCGTCTTTTTTGTTGACTTCTATAACGCATTGTACTAATATTAAAGCATAAATTTTTATTGTATATGTATTAGTGTATACAAAAGCGATTTATAGAAGGGAAGAGAAAAAATGAAAAAATTATTATCTATGGTACTTTGTGCTATGATGGCTCTAACTCTTGCTGGGTGTGGGGGATCTAGTGATGATTCATCTACTTACACTTATTCAAGTGAATTAGATATCAAAAATTTAGACTCATCAGATGCCGATGACGGATGCTCATTTACTGCATTACATGCAATTATTGATGGGCTAATGAAACCTGCTAAAGATGGTACTACTACATATGGTATTGCTAAATCTTCAGAAGTTTCAGAAGACGGTTTAACACACACTTATAAATTAAGAGATGCTAAATGGTCTAATGGTGATGCTGTGACAGCAAACGATTTCGTTTATGCATGGCAAAGAATTTTCAAAAAGAAAGGAAACTACTATTACATGTTCTGCGATGGTATTGCTAGCATCGCAGGTGCTCAAGAATTATCAGATAAAATCGATGCAGAACAAGATTTAACTGATGAAGACTTAAACAAATTAGGGGTAAAAGCTGTAGACGACAAAACGTTAGAAATTACTACAACTACAAGAGTTTCGTTCTTTGATGAATTAATGTCATTCCCATGTTTCTATCCAATTAACCAAAAATTCTGTGAAAAACAAGGTGATAAATATGGTAAGAGTGCTGATTCTATTTTAGGTAACGGTGCTTTCACTATGACAAAATGGGAACCAGGTTCAGTAGCTGAATTCGAAAAAAATGATAAATTCTATGCTGCTAAAGATGTAAAAATCGACAAATTAGTGATGAAATTAGTTCAAGAACCAAAAGTTGCTGCTCAAGCTTTTGAAGCAGGTGAAACTGATTTCGCTATTATCAACTCTGACTTAGTTGATAAATACAAAAAAGATGAATCATTCAAAAATATTTCTGAAGGATTCTTATTCTACGTTCAACCAAACTTAGAAAATGCTGATTTAGCTAACTTAAATGTAAGAAAAGCTTTATCATTAGCTATCAACAGAAAAGATTTATGTGAAAACGTATTAAAAGACGGTTCACAAGCTGCTAAAGGTTTCGTACCTTCAGGATTATCAATTTCTCCAGAAGGAAAAGATTTCCGTGATGAAGCTGCAACATATACTTCATATAACAAAAAAGCTGCACAAGCTGCTTTAGATGAAGGATTAAAAGAATTAGGAAAATCTGAAATTACTTTAAGATTAACTTATGGTACAGATGAATCTCCAATGGATGTATTTGCAACTTATTTACAAAACGCTTTCTCTAGCTTAAAAGGATTAAAAATTGAAATGGTTGCTACTACTAAACAAGATCGTATCTACAATAAACAAAAGAAAGGAGATTTCGATTTATCAGTAACTCGTTGGGGACCTGACTATGGTGATCCTACAACTTACTTAACATTAGCTTTAACTGACAACAATAACAACTATGGTCATTGGTCAAATGCTGAGTATGATTCAATCATGGGAAAAGTTAGCAGTGAAACTGATGCTAATGCTCGTTGGCAATTAATGATCGATGCAGAAAAAATTATGATGGATGATTTATGTTACATCCCAGTATTCGAAAAAGGAACTGCTACTTTACAAAATACAAAAGTTAAAAACTTAGGTATTAAACCAGTTGGTGTTCCATATACATTCGAATATGTATCAAAATAGTTCAATCTAAAAAAGAACATAGAGAAGACAACACAATATAGTATTCTGTATTGTGTTTCTTTTTTAAATAAATAAAGGAGGAAAAAAGATGAGTAATTCAACCTTAAAATATATCGGAAAACGTTTAGTTATTTCGTTAATTACTTTATTCGTTATTTTAATGGTATTATTTTTAATGGTTAAATTTTTACCAGGTTCTCCAATTAACAATGAAAAATTAAGTGTTTCAGCCAGAGCTGCTATTGAAGCACAATATGGATTGGATCAACCAATTCCGGTTCAATTCGTACGTTATATTCAAAATATGTTAACAGGGGATTTCGGGGTATCATTTAACTTATACAAAGATATGCAAGTATCTTCTTTAGTAGGAAGTGCTGCAAAATTATCTATGATTTATGGTTTATGTGCAGTTATTATTGGAACAGTTATTGGTATGTTCTTAGGGGTATTTGCTGCATTACATAAAAATACAATTTGGGATACAATTGCTACAGTAATCTCAGTAATTGGGGTTTCAATCCCATCATTCGTATTTGCAATGTTAATTTTATTATTATTTGCATCTAAATTACGTTTATTACCAACTTCATACAGTTCTTCAAATGCTGTACGTTCTTCAATTATGCCAATTTTAGCTTTATCTGTTGGTGTTATTGCAAACGTTGCACGTTTTACTCGTACTGAAATGGTATCAGTTTTAACAAGTGAATATATGACGCTTGCTAAAGCAAAAGGATTAGATCGTAAAACTTTAATTTTCAAACATGCTTTACGTAATGCTTTAATTCCAGTTATTACAATTTTAGGACCTATCTTAGTTAACTTAATGACAGGTACTATGGTTGTTGAAAAGATTTGTTCTGTTCCTGGATTAGGTAAATTATTAATTAATAGTATTTTATCAAATGATTACAACATCATTTTAGCTTGTTCATTCTTATATGCTGCAATGTACATTTTCATGATGTTAATTATTGATATTTCTTATGGAATTATTGATCCAAGAATTAGATTAGGAAAGGATGATTAATAATGGATTTAGAAAAGATTGAATTTTTGCCAGACGATTTTGAATTCGTTGGAGATAAACAAGACATTACTAAAGACGTTGTTGCTCCATCACTTCCTGCTTGGAAAGATTCTTTAAATCGTTTTAAAAAGAATAAAGGTGCCGTTATCGGTTTAATTTGTATTTTAGTTATCGCAGTATTTGCAATTTTTGCACCAATGTTTTCATCATATAAATTTGATGCAATCAATACAAAAATTGCAAGTATTTCGCCATGTGCTGAACATTTCTTTGGTACAGACACTTATGGGCGTGATTTATTTGTACGTGTTTGGACAGGTACAAGATATTCATTATTTATTGCTGTAGTCGCAATCTTCATTGACGTGATTGTAGGTATGACATATGGACTTATCTCTGGTTATTTCGGAGGTAAAGTTGATTCAGTAATGCAAAGAATTCAAGAAATCATAAACTCTATCCCAACTTTAGTAATATTAACATTGTTATTAATGGTGATGAAAGCATCATTATTCACAATTATCATGGCTTTATCATTTACTGAATGGATTGGTATGTCACGTATTACAAGAGCTCAAGTTTTAAGAGTAAAAGAAGAAGAATTCGTTTTAGCTTCACGTACTTTAGGAGCTAGTAACTTATTTATTATCTTTAAAGAAATTTTACCAAATATTTATAGTCAAATGATTATTATGATTATGATGTCTATTCCAAATGCTATCTTCTATGAAGCATACTTGTCTTTCGTTGGTTTAGGTTTACCAATTCCAATGGCTTCATTAGGTACATTAATTAATGATGGATTTAACTCAATTACTATTTACCCTTACATGATGGTAATTCCAGTTATTATTTTCTCTATCTTAATGTTAAGTTTCAACTTATTTGGTGATGGACTTCGTGATGCACTTGATCCAACTATGAAGGAGATGTAATTATGGCAGAAAGAGAAAAAATATTAGAAGTCAGAGATTTAAATATCTCTTTTAAAACTGATAGTGGAACTGTTAATGCAATTCGTGGTGTTAACTTAGATTTATATAGAGGTGAAACAATTGCTATCGTTGGTGAATCTGGATCAGGTAAGTCAGTTACTACTAAAGCAATTATGGGTATCATGGCTGGAAATGGTTCAATTGATGGTGGTTCTATTAACTACACTTGGACAGATGAAAATACAGGTGAAAGAATCACAAAAGACATTTGTCAATTAAGTGAAAAAGAAATGCAAAGCGAAATCCGTGGTCGTAAGATTGCAATGGTTTTCCAAGATCCAATGACATCATTAAACCCTACAATGACAATTGGAAATCAAATCATGGAACCAATGATTCATCATTACAATACACCAAAAGAAGAAGCTTATAAAAAAGCAGTTGAATTATTACAATTAGTAGGTATTACTAATGCTGAAAAACGTATGAAAAACTATCCTCACCAATTATCTGGTGGGATGAGACAAAGAATTGTTATCGCAATTGCTTTATCTTGTGATCCTTATGTTTTAATTTGTGATGAACCTACAACTGCATTGGATGTTACTATCCAAGCTAAAATTCTTGAATTAATTCAAGATATTCAAAAGAAAAAAGATTTATCAGTTATTTATATCACACATGACTTAGGTGTTGTCGCTAAAGTAGCTGATTATGTAAATGTTATGTACGCTGGTAAAATCGTAGAAACTGGAACAATTGATGAAATTTTCTATGATCCACGTCATCCATATACTTGGGGATTATTATCATCTATGCCAGATTTGGATACTGATGATGATGAATTATACACGATCCCTGGTACACCACCAAACTTAGCACATGAAGTAAAAGGTGATGCTTTTGCTCCACGTAATAAATATGCGTTAAATATTGATTTAAGACTTGAACCACCAATGTTTAAAGTACCTGGTAGTACAACTCATAAAGTTGCTTCATGGTTAATGCATGAAAAAGCACCTAAGGTTGAAATGCCAACTGAATTAAAAAACAGATTAGAAAAAATGAAAAAGGAGGGTGTTGAATAATGGAAAAGAAAGAACCTATCCTTGTCGTTAAAGATTTAAAACAACATTTTAAAATTAATCGTAACTTTACTGTAAAAGCGGTAGATGGTATTTCCTTTGATATTATGCCAGGTGAAACTTATGGTTTAGTAGGTGAATCTGGTTCAGGTAAATCAACTACTGGTAGAAGTATTATTCGTTTATATAAACCAACTTCTGGATCAATTGTTTTTAATGGTAAAGAAATTGGTGGAAAATTAGATAAAGCAACTGCTAAAGAATTACATACTAAGATGCAAATGATTTTCCAAGATCCAATGGCTTGTTTAAATCCACGTAAAAAAGTTATTGATATCATTGGTCAAGGTTTAGATATTCATAAATCTTATTCATCTATTGAAGAAAGAAATGAAAAAATCTATGAAATTCTTGAACTTGTAGGTTTATCAAGAGAACATGCTTCTCGTTATCCACATCAATTCTCAGGTGGACAAAGACAACGTATTGGAATTGCTAGAGCTTTAATTATGAATCCTGATTTAATTATTGCTGATGAAGCTATTTCAGCGTTAGACGTTTCTATTCAAGCGCAAGTTGTTAACTTAATGAAAAAGATTCAAAAAGAAACAGGAATTGCTTATTTATTCATTGCTCATGACTTATCAATGGTTAAATATATTAGTGATAAGATAGGGGTATTACACCTAGGACATTTAGTAGAAACAGGAACTACTGAAGAAATCTTTGATAACCCAATTCATCCATATACAAAATCATTATTAAGTGCAATTCCTCACCCAAATCCACGTGTAGAGAAAGTGCGTAAATCATTTACTTACGATTATAAAGAAAGTGGAGTGGATTATACAAAAGGTACTGAACATTTAGTAGATGGAACTCATTATGTTTTAGCTACTGATGAAGAATTTGAAAAATGGACAAAAAAATAGTTTAGAGCGAAAACTCTAAACTTTTTTATTTAGTAGTATTTTTTAAAATATGAAGTAATATCTCGACTTGTTTTTCCATCATTGTTAAGGAACAATATTCATAAGGACCATGATAATTAAAACCACCTGTTCCTAGATTAGGACAAGGAAGTCCCATAAATGTTAAACGTGCACCATCTGTTCCACCTCTAATTGGTGAACAAGAGGCTTCTAAGCCATTTTCTTTAATAGCAGCTAATGCTTGTTCAACAATAAACATATGATCTTTTAAAGCTTCTTTCATATTTAAGTAGCTTTCAGTAATTGTTAAATCAATAATTTGATAACCATATTTTTTATTTAAGAATTCAACAATGTCAATAAATTCTTGACATTGTTTTTTTGCTTGTTGTAAGTCATGATTTCGAATTATATAATCCATTGTTGTTTCTTCACAAGTTCCTTGAATAGCATGAAGATGATTGAAACCTTCATAGCCTTCAGTAGATTCAGGACGCATATGAACTGGTAATAATGAATCAAATTCATAAGCAACACGTGTAGAATTAATCATTTTATTTTTAGCACTTCCAGGATGAATACTTCTACCATGAATATTCACTTTTGCTGAAAAAGCATTAAAGTTTTCATATTCAACAATGTGAATATCTCCTCCATCAATTGTATAGGCATAATCAGCATTAAAGTATTTCACATCAAAATGATTACTTCCACAACCAATTTCTTCATCTGGTGTAAAAGCAATTTGGATATCATTATGTTTAAATTCAGGATGTGTGTGTAGATATTCAACCATTTGCATAATGATAGCAATTCCTGCTTTATCATCAGCTCCTAATAAAGTTGTTCCATCTGTAGTAATTAAATCATGATGAATAAGATGTAAGAGTTGAGGATATTGTTCAGGGTCTAGATAAAGTTTTTTATCTTCATTTAAAGTAATTTTTTGTCCTTGATAATTTTTGATAATTTGTGGATGAATATCTTTACCACTTGCATCAGGGGAAGTATCCATGTGGGCAATAAAACCTATGACATCTCCTTGATGATTATTATTACTAGGAATTGTTCCATAAACAACACCATATTCATCTATTTTTGCGTTTTCAATTCCTAATGATTGAAGTTCTTCAACAAGATATTTTCCTAATTTTAATTGTTTTGATGTTGAAGGAACTGTTTGTGAATTTTCAACAGATTGTGTATCAAAACTGACGTAATTTAAAAATCTTTCTTTAATTTCCATTTGTCTTCCTCACTTTCTTCATTATTATACAACGAAAAACTATAAACTTCTATGAAATACTTTACAAATCAAAAAATGTATGTTACCATACAATTCGTAGCCGAACAATATAGGAGGAGTTATATGTATAGAGATCCAATTGGACATCGTATTAAGACTCTAAATAATCTTATGAGAAAAACAATGGATAAGCAGACGGGACGTCCTGATCGTGCAACATTAATGCATTGTTGGATTATTGGTTTTGTTGAAGAAAGAGAGTATATAGGTCTTGATACATTTCCTAAAGATATAGAAAAAGAATTTTCAATTAATCGTTCTACAACATCAGAAATGTTGAAATTGATGTGTAAAAATGGAATGATTACAAGAGAAGAAGTGGATTATGATGCAAGATTAAAGAAGATTGTTTTAACAGAAGCTTCAAGGCAACACAATCGTAATATTGAAGATAAGATGAGAAAAATGCATCAACAATTAATTAAAGATTTATCTGATGATGAAATTAATGCATTTATTAAAATTTCAGATAAGTTAATTAATAACATTAAAGAAGGTTTATAAATATTCATAAGTTCGGTAATGAATAGGAAAGGAAGTAAATTATGGTCAAAACTTTAATGAAACAAATTAAAGAATATAAAAAAGATTCTTTACTTACAATGTTATTTGCAACATTAGAAGTTGTTTTAGAAATTATGATTCCTTTACTTATGGCAAGTTTAATTGATAAAGGAATTGAAGCGGGAAACATGTCAAATGTCACAAAATATGGGGCTTTGATGTTTGTTATTGCCCTTGGAACATTATCTCTCGGTTTTTTAGCAGGAAATCACGCAGCAAAAGCTTCTACAGGATTTGCTGCTAATTTAAGAGATGCGATGTATACTAATATTCAAACATACTCATTTTCAAATATTGATAAATACAGTACAGCTGGACTTGTAACACGTCTTACAACAGATGTTACAAATGTACAAAATGCCTATCAAATGATTATTCGTATGTGTATTCGTGCACCAATGAATCTTATTTGTGCCCTTGCAATGGCGATGATGATCAACTTTAAATTAAGTATGATTTTCGTTGTAGCGATTGTTTTCTTAGTAGCTGTGCTTGTAACAATTATGTATCATGCTACAAAATACTTTAATGATGTTTTTCCTAAATATGATACTTTAAATGAAAGTGTTCAAGAAAACGTTGTAGGTATTCGTGTTGTTAAATCTTTTGTTAGAGAAAAATATGAAAATGAAAAATTTAGAAAAGCAGCACAAAATATTTATAAATTATTTGTTAAAGCAGAATCTGTTTTATCTTATAATAACCCAGCAATGTTAATTGCTGTCTATGGTTCAATTTTAATGCTTTCATGGTTAGGTGCTAAAGCGATTGTAGGAGGAACCCTTACAACAGGTGAACTTACAAGTTTATTTAGTTATGTAATGAACATTATGATGTCATTAATGATGCTTTCAATGGCATTTGTTATGATTACAATGTCACTTGCTTCAGGAAGACGTATTGCTGAAGTTATTAATGAACAATCTGATTTAGTATCTCCTCAAGAAGCTTTAACTGAAGTAAAAGATGGTTCAATTGATTTCAATCATGTTGTTTTCTCATATAAACATGGTAGTGGAGAAGCTGTTTTAAAAGACGTTGATCTACATATTAAAAGTGGTGAAACAATTGGAATTATTGGTGGTACTGGAAGTGCTAAAAGTAGTTTAGTTAATTTAATTTCACGTTTATATGATGTAGATGAAGGTAGTGTTGTTGTTGGTGGACAAGATGTGCGTAATTATGATCTTGAAGTTTTAAGAGATGAAGTTTCTGTCGTCTTACAAAAGAACGTTTTATTTAGTGGAACAATCTTACAAAACTTACGTTGGGGTAATGAAAATGCCACAGAAGAAGAATGTAAAGAAGCTTGTCGTTTAGCTTGTGCTGATGAGTTTATTGATCGTTTTGAAGATGGTTATAATACGTATATTGAACAAGGTGGTTCAAATGTATCTGGTGGACAAAAACAACGTTTATGTATTGCTAGAGCGTTGCTTAAAAATCCCAAAATCTTAATTTTAGATGATTCAACAAGTGCAGTTGATACTGCTACAGATGCAAGTATTCAAGAATCATTTAATGAACGTATCCCTGATACAACTAAAATTATTATCTCTCAACGTATTTCATCAGTACAAAATGCAAGTCGTATTATTGTTTTAAATGATGGAGTAGTTGATGGATTTGATACACATGAAAATTTATTAGAAACAAATGAAATTTATCGTACAATTTATGAAACACAAATGAAAGGAAAGGAGGAAAAATAATGAAAGAAGGAACAATGAAACGTTTACTTAAAATGTTATGGAGTAAATATAAAATCCATTTAGTTATTGTTTTTCTATGTATTGTAGGAAATGCTTTATTTAATGTTCAAGGAACAATGTTTATGCAAACATTGATTGATGATTATATTGTTCCTTTATTAAAGAGCTCTTTTCCTGATTTTAGTGGATTATTACATGCTTTAATTCGTGTAGCTTGTTTATATGCTTGTGGGGTTGTATGTGCCTTTACCTTTAACCGTATTATGGTTTATGTAACACAAGGGTTCTTAAGAGATTTAAGAATTGAAATGTTTGAACATATGGAATCTTTACCAATTCGTTATTTTGACAGAACTCCTCATGGAGATACAATGTCAGTCTATACAAATGATATTGATACCTTAAGACAATTGATTTCTCAATCAATTCCTCAACTTATTTCAAGTTGTATGACAATTGTGACAACATTTGTCTCAATGATTATCTTAAATATTCCTTTAACTGTATTAAGTGTATGTATGTTAATGGTAATGCTTGTAGTTTCAAGAAAACTTGGTTCTTTATCAGGAAAATTCTTCGTTAAACAACAAAATGATTTAGGTAAAGTTAATGGTTATATTGAAGAAATGATTTCAGGTCAAAAAGTTGTTAAAGTGTTCAATCACGAAGAACAAGCTATTGCTGATTTTAGAAAATTAAATGATGAATTAAGAGAAAGTGCTTATCAAGCTCATAAATTTGCGAATATCTTAATGCCAGTTACGGTTCAATTAGGAAATGTTTCTTATATTATTTGTGCCATCGTAGGAGCAATTCTTGCTTTAAATGGACATTTCTCACTTACAATTGGGACACTTGTTGCTTTCTTAACACTTAATAAAAGCTTTAATCAACCAATTGGACAAATTTCTCAACAAATCAATGCTGTAGCGATGGCACAAGCAGGTGCAGGACGTATTTTTGATTTATTAGATCAAGAAAGTGAAGACGATCAAGGTGTTGTTACTTTATGTCGTGTAGAAACTGTTGATGGAAAAATGGTTGAAACAGATAAAAGAACAGGACACTGGGCTTGGAAACATCCACGCAAGGATGGACAAGTTGAACTTGTAGAAATGAAAGGTGATATTCGTTTAGAAGGTGTTGATTTTGGTTATTTTGATGATCGTATGGTTTTACACAATGTTGACGTTTATGCAAATCCTGGTGAAAAGATTGCCTTTGTTGGAGCGACAGGTGCAGGTAAAACAACGATTACTAACCTAATTAATCGTTTCTATGATATTCAAAAAGGATCAATTACTTATGATGGTATTGATATTAAATTGATTAAAAAAGATGATTTAAGAAGATCATTAGGTGTGGTATTACAAGATACACATTTATTTACTGGAACAGTTATGGATAATATTCGCTATGGTCGTCTTGATGCTACGGATGAAGAATGTATTGAGGCAGCAAAACTTGCTAATGCTGATTTATTTGTAAAACATTTACCAGAGGGTTATCAAACAATGCTTACAGGAGATGGAGCTAATTTATCTCAAGGACAAAGACAATTATTAGCGATTGCCCGTGCTGCTGTTGCTAATCCACCAGCATTGATTTTAGATGAAGCAACTTCATCGATTGATTCTCGTACAGAAAAACTTGTACAAGATGGTATGGATAAATTAATGCATGGTAGAACAACACTTGTTATTGCCCATCGTTTATCAACAATTAAAAATAGTGATTGTATTATGGTCTTAGAACAAGGTCATATTATTGAAAGAGGAAATCATCAATCATTGATTAAAGAAAAAGGTAAATATTATCAATTATATACAGGAGCTATTGAAATGGATTAATCCATCAATAGCTTTTTCTTTGGACTAAATGTCCATTGAAATAGTAAAAATTGAAAGATAAAATAAGTATAAGAAATGAGACATTTGTGAGACAAATTTGAGACAAACTTGAGACAAATATTAAGTACATACATGTTATAATCTACTTGTAATAAATCTAGATGACGTTACTTCAACTCAATAGAAAGTAGGTAATGTGTATGATACCCATCAATAAGGTAACCTCTGATAGTGCATGTCGGACATTCTTAAGTAATGATGTCAGTTTTGCATCTTTTATTAATGCAGTTGTATTTGAAGGAGAACAACTCATTCGTCCTGAAAATCTTGTGCGTTATGAAAATGATACAGCTTTTATTATCAATGATTCAAAAAGAATAGAGGATAAAAAAAGAAGAAGAGATATTGTTGTTAAAAGTGATATTAATGGAATCTACTGTATACTAGGAGTAGAACATCAAAGTAGTGTTGATCAAGCAATGGTGGTTAGATGTGCCATCTATGAAATGTTGGAATATTTAAAACAGTTAGAAAATAAAGAGTATAAAAGATTAGTACCACAAATCATGGTTGCCTTTTATACAGGACCAAAGAAATGGAATGTACCTGTAAAACTCAGTGATTATTTTGAAATACTAGAAGAGTTAAAGAAATACTTTAATGATTGGAAAATCATCTTAGTAGATGTTAAAGAAATGGATACAAGTAAGATCAAAGATGAACAAACACGCTATTTTATAGAAGCCATTCAAGCAATGTATAAGGGAGACTATATAAAATTACATCAAAAAAGAAAGATGAATACCAATAATTTGATTTATGTGGCGATAATTACAGGAAGTTTGGATATGATTAAAGATATTGTAGAAGGAGATGAGATGGATATGTGCGAAGGAATGGAAAGAATGGCAGAAGGATTTAGAAAAGAAGGAGAAGCAAGAAGTAAAAGTAAATATAAAGCAGAAGGAATTATTGAAGGAAAATTAGAAGAAAAACAAAATATGTTAAAAGAACAATTAGGAATTAAATTTGGAAGTCTTTCAAGTAATCTAACAAATCAATTATCAAAAGCATCTATTGAAAAACTTAATGTATTAACACGTCACATTTTTAATGTAACAAATGAAGAAGATGTTTTAAAAATTATTAATTGATAAACAAGGGCATAACAAGCTTTATGCCTTTATTTGCATATTAAATTCAACAACAATTTATTAACATAACAGCAATGTATAAAGGAAGCTATGAAGATTTAAAAAGATTAAAGAGAATGAAAAAAGAAAACTTTCTCTATGCAGCCATTATTATAGGAAGTATAGATCAAGTTGAAAACGTTCTAGAAGGAGATGAAATGGATATGTGTGAAGGAATGGAAAGAATGGCAGAAGGGTTTAGAAAAGAAGGTAGGTCTGAAGGAGTTATTGAAGGAAAATTGGAAGAAAAACAAAATACGTTAAAAGAACAATTAGAAATTTAGTTTGGAAATCTATCAAATAATCTAACAAATCAATTATC
>OGZL01002617.1_pt1 | contig 13158 bp, 9 predicted proteins | sample 1576761 | NCBI WGS metagenome assembly OGZL01 (sample SAMEA3541595, study PRJEB24748) | human gut metagenome | biome: human gut; feature: human-associated habitat; material: faeces | place: China | collected 2012
ACAAGAAGCCGCTGCTCATCAAGCCGAACCATCACGAGATGAAGGCTATCTTCGGTGTGCCGGTCGATACCGACGACGAGGTCCGCATTGCCATGAAGCTGGCTCACGAGGCCGGCGTTCAGAACGTGCTGCTCACCCGTGGTAGCCGCGGCGACGCCTACTTCTCCAACGGCGAGGACATCTGGTACGCGAAGCGTGAGTTCAACATCAAGCTGGTCTCTTCCGTCTGCGCCGGCGACTGCACCCTCGCTGCGTTCCTGCACAAGTGGTACAAGAACCGCGACAACGTCGAGGAGGCCATGAAGCTTGCTATGGCCACCGGTGCCAACGTTGCCGAGTCCGTCGGCATTGGCGACTTTGGTCACGTCGACGAGTACAGCAAGCGCATTGCTGTCCGCAAGCTCGATCGACAGTAATCGAAACGCGACATATTCGTGCGCATGCGGCGCCCCGGTTTCGGCCGGGGCGCCTTTTTTTGTTCGCCCATGGGGTAGACATGTTCTGCCGTACTTCATCGCTTTCACACCGTTTACCGAGTTGTCCTAGCCTTTTTCCGATGTATGGAATATACTTTCATTAACACGTTGCCTTGTGAAAGGAACATTCATGATTTACACGCTCACTGCAAATCCCGCCATCGACTATAACATCGCCTGCGACGGTCTTGACGCCAACACCGTCACGCGTACCCGCAACGCCGTTTACACGCCCAACGGCAAGGGTCTCAACGTCTCGTTCACCCTCGATCACTACGGCGTCGACACCACGATCCTTGGCTTCTTCGCCGGCTTTTCGGGCGAGTTTATCGTCAAGGGCGCCGAGGCCCTGGGCGTGCCCGTCAAGCCCGTGTGGACCGACGGTATCACGCGCGTCAACGTGTTCCTCAACGCGGGCCCCGACACCGAGTACAACATGGTCAACGCCGGTGCCGCCATCAACGAGGCCAACGAGCAGGAGATGTTTGAGCTTATCGATTCACTCGATGACATGACCTGCCTGGTCATTAGCGGCTCACTGCCCCCCAACACTTCCGAGGGTTTCCTGTCCGAGGTGCTTCGCCGCGTCAAGGCCAAGGGTGCCGAGTTCGTGCTCGATATCTCGAGCCATCAGCTGGCAGACCTCATTGCCATGGAGCCTCTGCTGATTAAGCCTAATGACGACGAGCTGCTCGATATCTTTGGCATTAAGGTAAGCGGCGGCGACGATGAGTCCGTCAAGGGTGCCATGGCCGAGCTGCACGCCAAGGGCGCTAAGAACGTGCTGCTGACGCTCGGCGGCAACGGCGCGTACTTCTCCAACGGCGAGCACATCTGGTTTGCCAACCGTACTTTTGAGGTTAAGCTGCTGTCGACCGTCTGCGCGGGCGACTCCTCCCTGGCCGCTTTCCTGTCCGTGTGGCACGACGCCCCCGAGCGCGTCGAGGACGCCCTGCGCCTGTCGATGGCAACCGGCGCCAACGTGGTCGAGTGCCCGGGTCTGGGTGACTTTGCCAAGGTGGAGGAGTACAAGAAGGGTATTGCCATCCGTCAGGTTTGCTAGCGCGGCACACGGTTACATTCTTTGCTTGTCGATCACCCGTCTCGGCTTTTCGAGACGGGTGTTTTTTTAAGATTGCTGTCGAGCCCTTGGGGCTCAATCGTGCGCGAAGTGGGTTCGTGTGTGCGCCTTCTTCTGTTTCTTGCTAGACTTCTTGAGAACCAACAATCAATACACTCGCAATTGCAGGAGGCCACAGGAATGTGCACAGTTTCGCTTAACGCTACGCAGCCGTCAGCCGCCTCCCTGCGCGTCCTACGCGCGCTCGAGTCAGCTGGTCTTGAGGCTTGGTACGTAGGCGGTTGGGTACGTGATGCCCTTATGGGATGCCCCAGCCACGATGTTGATATGTGCTGCAGCGGCCTGTGGCAGGAGTCCAAGACAGCACTCGAGGCTGCCGGCATTGCGGTGGTTGAATCGGGCATTAAATTTGGCGGCATCACCGCCATTAGTGATGGCGAGCGCATCGAGGTCACTACGTACCGCCTGGACGGCTTTTACACCGATGGCCGCCATCCGCAAAGCGTGGAGCGTGCGGCGTCGCTTGAGGACGATCTGGCGCGCCGCGACTTTACCGTCAACGCCATGGCCTGGCATCCCGAGCGCGGGCTTGTCGACCGCTACGACGGCCAGGGTGATTTGGAGCGAAAGCTGATCCGTGCCGTCGGCGATCCCAAGCGTCGCTTTAACGAGGATGCCCTGCGCATGCTGCGTGCGGTGCGTTTTGCCTGCCGCCTGGACTTTGTGATTGAGCCCGAGACTAAGCGTGCCCTTGCCGAGTGCGCGCCGCTGCTCGATGCCGTGACGCGCGAGCGTGTGGGCATTGAGCTCGAGGGCATCCTTTCGACCGGCCACGGGGGAGACGCCATGCTGCGCTACCCCGAGCTTGTTTGCGCCGCCGTGCCCGAGTTGGCAGCGGGTCGCGGGTTTGATCAGCGCAGCGTCTACCATGCCTTTAACGTTTACGAGCATATTGCCCGCGTGCTGACGGTGGCAGGGGAGCTGGCGCTGTGTGACGGCGTCGCGCCCTCGTCGAGCCTGATGTGGGCGGCGTTTTTGCACGACGTTTCCAAGCCCGAGTGTTTTACGGTCGACCATGCGGGCAGCGGCCACTTTTACGGTCATCCCGAGCTCGGGGCCAAGAAGGCGCGCGTCATTATGGATCGCCTGGCGCTTTCGCATGACCTGATCCGTGACGTGTGTCTGCTCATCAAGTATCACGATAAACCGTTGCGCCCCGAGCGTTCCTGTCTGCTCAATATGATGCGCTTGCTTTCGGGCGAGGGCGTCGACACCGCCCGCCTGATGGACGAGCTCATGGATCTCAAGCGTGCCGATACGCTCGGCAAGGCCCCGTCGTGCTTCTATTACGTCGAGACCATCGAGGAGATGCGCGCGCTGGCGCACGAGCTACTGGAGGCAGGGGAGCCCTATACGCTCAAGATGCTCGCCATCAACGGCGGCGATCTGATCCGCGCCGGTGTGAAGCCGGGGCCCGAGCTAGGTCAGCTTCTCAACGCAGCGCTCGACGCCCTGATCGAGGACAACATCCCCAACGACCGCGAAGCTCTTTTGGTCCATCTCAACCTAGGGTAGTTAAATTGGGACGGGGCTTTTTTAGCTACCCCTGCTGGCAGCACCGGCGGTTCGGTCGATTGACGGCTAGGGCAGCTAAAAAAGCCCCGTCCCAAATTAACTACCTTGCTGACCTGCGCGTTCCATAACCTGCCGACAAATTTTCGGCAATTTGTAATTTTTTCTTGCGCTCGCGTTTTTTGTCCCGTAATATATTTCCTCGCAGCACGGCAGTGCAGATGTCATGTGGCCCGTTCGTCTAGCGGTTTAGGACGCCGCCCTCTCAAGGCGGAGATCACCAGTTCGAATCTGGTACGGGCTACCATTTCTTTTCTGCCGAGATTTATGGCCCGTTCGTCTAGCGGTTTAGGACGCCGCCCTCTCAAGGCGGAGATCACCAGTTCGAATCTGGTACGGGCTACCACGCATCTGATACCCGGACTTCCCACGGAAGGCCGGGTTTTTTATTATCAAACAACCGTCTGCAATTCCCGTTTGAACAAGAGCTTTGCGTTCTGCTTATGGCCCTTACGGGTACAATAACCAAGTTATTTTGACTGTTAGAAGGAGTCTCATGACGGAGTCCTCTCAGCATACGTCCAAGCCCCTGGTCGAGGTTGAGGCCTCGGGCGGCGATGACAATAAGAGCGCACGCCGCGGCGCCATCTTTATCGGCGTTGTGCTGGTGGGTTATATCCTCTATCTGGTGGTAACCGGGCAGATGGGGCAGTTCTGGGCTGCTATGTCGAGCGTCCAGGCGCCCTGGCTCGTTGTCGCGTGTCTATGCATGTTCATGTATCTGTTCTTTGGCATTGTGGCCTATGCGATCGCCGTCTGGCTCGACCCCAATTCACCCGTCGGCATTCGCGACCTGATCTCTGTCGAGGCTAGCGGCATCTTTTTTGGTAACCTGACGCCCATGATGATGGGCTCGACTCCTGCCCAGATTTACCGCCTGACCAAAGCGGGCCAAAATGTCGGCGAGGCCGGCGCCACGCAGTTCACGCGTTTTATCGTGTATCAGTTTGGCCTTGTTGCCTGGGGTGCTATCCTGCTACTTGCTCGCATGCCGTTTTTCGCCGAGCGCTATGGCGACATGACACTGCTGTGCGTCTTTAGCTTTGGCGGACACTGCTGCATCTTGCTAGGTATCTTTGCCGTCGCGCTCATGCCTAAGACCGTCACGCGCGTCGCCCATTGCATCATTAATTGGCTCGAGCGCATAGGTGTCTCGTCCACTAAGATCGAGGGATGGCGCACGTTTGTCGATGGCGAGGTCTATTCGTTCTCCGAGAAGTTCAAGCTTTCGGCTGGCCATTTTTCGTCCATGCTGCTCACCGTGTTTATCACCATGCTGCAGCTCGCGTTTTTCTATCTGGTGCCGTATTTTCTGATGCTTGCCTTTGGCCACCACGAGGTCGACTTTTTCTCGGTCATGGCCGCGAGCGCCTTTGTTCAGCTCCTCAGCTCTGCTGTTCCCCTGCCCGGTGGCACCGGCGGTGCCGAGGGTGGCTTCGCGCTTTTCCTGGGTCATTTTTTTGGATCGGCTTCGACCGCCGGCTATCTGCTGTGGCGCCTCATTACGTTTATTGCGCCGACCATTTTGGCTGCGCCCCTGCTGGGCCTTAAGAGCGCCCACAACGAGAGCATCCATGCGCGCTGGGATCGCGTGATGTGCAAGCTCGGCCGCACGCCTCAGACGCCCTCTGCGCCCACTAAGCCGCACCCCACGAATGCTGTTACCGTTGATCCCAAGAAGCACGCTCAGAAGGCTTCTGGGACCGCTAAGCCGGCTCATAAAGCCTATGTGCGCCAGACAGGCGATGGTATTCGCGTATCTCCGTCGGCACTCAATAAGAAGAAGCACCTTAAGTCGCAGTAGGGCAGTCGTGCGTTCTTCATGATGCGGGGCATATTTGTGCTGTATGGGGGATAATCCTCTTACGTAGATTATCTCTCATCTGTTGATGAGTGCCCGTATATCGAAGGGACACGCCCATGGCCACCAGCAAACCGCGTATTGATCGCCGCATCGTTCGCAGCCGCACTGCCATCCTTTCCGCTTTCGAGCGCCTGCTCATGGAAAAGCCGCTGGCAGACATTACGGTGAGTGCCATCGCGCGCGAGGCCAATGTCGACCGCAAGACCTTTTACGTTCACTTTGGTACGGTTGATGGCTTGCTCGATGCCATTGCCGTCGATGTGGTGGAGATGATTGTCGACTCGGTCGAGAAAACGCTTGCTTCCATGGACGGTGACACCAACGAGCGCGCCCTGGGCGCGGCGGCGACCTTCTTTAAAACCGTTAACGAGGCACTGTGCAACAACCTGCTGCTCAATCGCCAGCTCATCGAAAACATTCCGCTTGACGACTTTATGGCTCGCCTGCGTGTGCCGCTCGAGCACGAGATTGCCGAGCGCGGCCTGCTGCCCGAGGGCATTAAGGACGAAATGTTCGAATACTACCTGGCGTTCTTGCTGTCCGGTATTATCGGCATCTATCGCACGTGGGCATTGTCCGATGGCTCGGTCGCCATTGAGCGCGTCTCGGCAGTCGCCAACGACCTGACTCTGAACGGTCTTTCGAGCTTGGAGACCCGTTTGTCCTAGCACGGGCGCCCCTCCCGAGGCGCCCGCGTCTTTGCTGCCTGCTCCGTTATCAAGCGCTAGCAGTTGCTCTTGAGCTTGCGGCCCTGCTGTTCAAACTTATGCATGTCGCTGTCGGCCATGCCCTGCGTCTCGTCCTCATGGCGTTTGATGTAGAGCGGATCGTCGGGATCGTTCCAAATGCGTTCTGCCACGGGCGCCCAGGCCTCGGCTGCGGCGCGGGTCTTTTCGCGCAGTTGCTCGGGCGATTCCTTCTCGACCAGGTCGGTGCTCTTGGCACCGGTCTCGGCCACCATCTTGGGCAGCACGTCGGGGTTCTCGAGCATGGGGCAGGGCTTGAGATAGTTGTCGTTGAACGGCTGGCCCTCGTAGTATTTCATAAAGAGGGGAGAGCGCAGCGCATCGAGCAGGCTCACATCGTGGATGTTGGCGTTGGAATAGTGGATGAACACGCAGGGCTCCACGTCGCCCGCTGCATTGATGTGCAGGTAGCGGCGACCACCGGCGATGCAGCCGCCCACGAACTCACCGTCATTTTGGAAGTCGAGCGTAAAGAGCGGCTTTTTCTCGCGCATCTCGCGTATAAAACGATACATGTGCTCACGCTGTTCGGGCGTGGGCATGAGCTCTGAGGTGGCGTTGCGCCCGACAGGCATAAAGTGGAAGTACCAGCAGAAGAGCGCTCCCTCGCGGATCATCCAATCCATGTTTTCCTCGGTGGCGACGGTATCGGCGTTGGCGCTCGTCCAGCAGGTCGATATTCCAAAGGGCAGATTGCGCTCGCGCAGGAGCTTCATGGCATGCTCGATCTTGACGTAGGTGCCCTCGCCGCGGCGGGCATCGGTGGTGTGCTCGTTGCCCTCGGCGCTGATGGCAGGGACAAAGTTTGCCACGCGGATCATGTCATCGCAAAACGCCTCGTCGATCAGGGTGGAGTTGGTGAAGCAAAGGAACACACAATCTTGGTGCTTTTCACAGATCTTGATGAGGTCGTGCTTGCGGACGAGCGGCTCGCCGCCCGTATAGATGTAGATATGCGTGCCGAGCTCTTTGCCCTGCGTGATGATAGAGTCGATGTCTTCAAATGAGAGATTCTGCTTATAGCCGTACTCGGCTGCCCAGCAGCCCGTGCAATGCAGGTTACAGGCGCTCGTGGGGTCGAGCAGGATGGCCCACGGAATATTGCACTGGTACTTTTCGCGGCTTTTTTCCTGCTGCGGCCACGCGAGCAGGTTGCCGTCGACAATCAGTGCCTTGAGCAACTTGGTGCGCATATCGGGATTGAGGGTGAAGACGCGCATGATCAGGTCATACCAGTTGCCGCGGCTCTTGATGACGTTGGTGAACGCCTCGCGCTGCGCGGGAAATACGCGATCGGGGACCAGCTTGTTCACAAGGTCCATGATTTTGTCGATGTTTTCCTGCGGGTTGTCGTCGAGATAATCGATGAGTTTGTTGAGCGCTGCGCGCTCCGCTGACTGTGTAAGCGACATGAGCATATCCTTTCACGTGTACTTCGTGTGAGATAATACCCATATGTGGAATTAAATGCGTCTAAAGAATCCGTAATGTGTCTATTCAACGAATCAATTTGATTTGGGGCGAAGTGTCATGCCCCGACACCTTCTAAGTTACGTTGAAATAGTGTCTAATATGCGCTTTTAAACGCATAAACAGTCAGTATTTCACCGCAACGTATGGGTGGTTGCTTACTGATAGCGGAGACACTCGACCGGGTCGAGCTTTGCGGCGCGGCGGGCGGGGTAGAAGCCAAAGATCACACCGATGCCGACGGACACGGCAAAGGCGAGCAGCACGGTCGTAACAGAGAAGCTTGGCGTAATGGCTCCGCTGGCTCCAAACTCGCTCATGATGCCCGAGTTGGCGGCAAAGAAGGCGAGCCCCCAGGCAAGCAGGTAGCCAATCAGGACACCCAGCAGGCCGCCGGTGACGCACAGCGCCGAGGACTCGGCCAAAAACTGCGCGGTGATATCGCGACGACTGGCCTCCAGGGCACGGCGAATGCCGATCTCGCGGATACGCTCGGTCACATTGGTGAGCATCATGTTCATGATGCCGATACCGCCCACGAGCAGCGAAATGCTGGCAACGGCGCCCATGATGAGCGAAAACGCGCCCATAAAGGAATTGAGGGCGTCGATGGCGCTTTTCATTGAGGTCGCCGATACGCTGTCATATTCGTCGCCGTCCGCGATGCTCTTCATGCTTCGCACCTTGGATTCAATCGTCTTGCACAGCTCGTCCATGTCCGTTCCCTCGGCGGCGAGCGCCGTTACGCTGGGAAAAGAGGGGTTCTCGTCGCCAAAGAGACCCGAGATGGTCTCACGCGGCATGTACAGGCTGAACGAGCCCATGGAGTCGCTACCGCCGTCGATAACACCGATAATCTGCACCTCACCGTTGGAAAGCTTAATGGTCTTGCCCACCGCGTCCTGCTCGTTGCTGTACAGCTGGTCGGCGCCGCCACGGCTGATGAGCGCCACGCGTGCGCCAGATTGGGACTCGGCCTGGGTATAGGTGCGCCCCGCGACGAGCTTGCTGGCGCCCACCGCGTCGAGCATGTCGCTATCGACGCCCTGCGCCATGACGGTATAGCTTTTGTCACCGGCCTTGTACTCGGTATAGGCGCTGTCCACGATGCCGATCTGCTCGATCTGCGGCACCATCTTGCGAAGCTTCTCGACGTCCGACTCGGTAAGCTCTTGCGACGAATAAATCTGCACCATGCGGGCGGCGTTAAGACCCAGGCTGTTGACTAGGCTGTTTTGGATACCTCCGATAAGCGAGGTCATGGCTATGACCGACGCGATTCCAATGACGATGCCCAGGATGGTGAGCAGGCTGCGTCCCTTGTTGGCCTCGAGCGAGTGAAGGGCTTCTTGGACAAGATCGCGGTTGCTCATGCCTTCGCTCCTTTCGGCTGATTGGTGGTTGTAGAAATCGCGGGCAGATTGTTGACGGCCCCGCGTAGCGTATCCGGTGTATGCGCGATATACGCGCCGTCGTGAATGCGACCGTCGCGGATGGTCACGGCACGGTCGGCCTCGGCGGCGATACCGGGATCATGTGTGATGAGCACGATGGTCTTGCCGCGTTCCTGGAGCTTGTGGAAGGTTTCCATGACAAGCGCCCCGGTTGTCGAGTCCAGGTTTCCCGTCGGCTCGTCGGCCAAAATGATGGGTGGATCGTTGACAAGGGCGCGCGCGATGGCGACGCGCTGCATCTGTCCGCCCGAGAGCTCCGATATGCGATGATCCCAATGGTCGACCGGAAGCGTGACGGCTTGCAGCGCGTGCACGGCGCGCATCTCGCGTTGGCTACGCGGCACATTGGTGTAGGACAGCGGCAGCATGACGTTTTCGATCACCGTCAGGCGCGGCAGCAGATTAAAGCTTTGAAAGACAAAGCCGATGCTCAGCGCGCGCACCTCGGTGAGCTCATCATCGTCGAGCTCGGCGACGTTGAGCCCTTGCAGGAAGTAATCGCCCGCCGTCGGTTTGTCCAGGCAGCCCAGGATGTTCATGAGCGTCGACTTGCCCGAGCCCGAGGGGCCGGTGATGGCGACGAACTCACCGGGATCTACTGCCAGGCTTACGTTATGCAGGATGTGGGCGCAACCGGCCTCGCTCTCAAAGATGCGGTGCACGTTGCGGATGTCGATGACGGGACGCATTACTTGCCCTCGTCGGCAGGCATGTTGTCGCCGCCGTCTGCCGTCATGCCCGCGCCGGTATCCATCACAATGGTGTCGCCGTCGCGCAACTTGGTAACCGGCACGTTAGGGTTGATCTCGTTGCCCTGGTCGTCGCGCTTGACCTGCGTTTTGCCGACCACGGCGTCGTTATCGTTTTGCGTCACGACGGTCACCTTTACGCGTCGGGTCTGTTTACCTTCGCCGTCGGTTGCCACGTTGACGTAATAGTGCTCGCCATCCTCGGTCATGAGGGCCATGGTCGGCACCATCACCACATCGTCGAGCTGTTCGGTCACCACCGAGACCTCGGCGGTCATACCCGGCTTGAGGCGCGCGTCGGGTGCTTCGATCAAAATGTCGACGTTAAAGGTCACGCTGCCGCCGCCGTTGGCGTCGGAGTTTGCCACCGAGGCGATGGCTGTGACCGTTCCCTGGCTCACGATATCGGGAAACGCGGGATAGGTCACGTTGGCGCTCTGGCCCACGGCGATCTTGGCGATATCCTTTTCGCCCACCTGAACGGTGACCTTCATCTTGGATAGGTCGGCGATTTGCATGCACTGTTTGCCGCCGCTCGTGTCGCCTTCGCCCATGATCATGCCACCTGTCACCGTGGCGCCCACCTTGGCGTTGAGCTCCACGATGTTGCCCGAGCTCGGGGCCGTGACCGTACGGCTGGCGGCCTTGGCGTTCGCCTGATCGAGGTTTGCCTGGGCCGATGCGAGGCTGCGCTGCGCGGCCGATACGGCGTTCGTGTCCGCTGATGCGGCGGAGACGCCAGTCGCTGCGGAAGCTCCATCGACATCCGTCGTTGGGGCGGCCTGCGCGGCAGCTGCGGCTTTCTTCGCGTTGGCGAGGTCTTCCTGTGCCGCTGTCACCGCGCGCTGCGCCTCGGCGACGTTGCGATCGAGCTCGTCGTTTTTAATGGTCACGAGCACGTCGCCCTCGTTGACGGACTGGCCTGCCTGCACGTTTATCGAATCGACCGTGCCGTCGACAGAAGGGGAGACCACTGAGGACGAAATGGGTTTGAGCTGGCCTTTCGCTTCGACCGTTGTGCTAAACGTGCCCTCGGTCACCATGTCGGTCGCAGGCCCGCTATCGCCCTGTGGCTGCGCATTGATAACCAGGGTTGCGACAATGGCAATGAGCGCGATGACACCCACGATGCCGGCGGCAATGCCGCGTCGAATCAGTTTTTTGCGTCGACGTTCGGCACGTTTTGCCTTGAGCTTGGCATATGCCTCTTCATCGGAAATCTCGGCCGTGTCGTTCGTGCGTCCGCTCTCCTTGTCGGCATGTACGTCTGTGATCAGAGGAAGCGTTTCGGTGATACCTTCGGGCGTGTGCTCGGTATTATCCGGGCCCGGGGTGATCGTGGGGACATTCGGCATAGCGTCTCCTTTATAGAAAGAACCTCGATAAGTATATGCGCCCACCGGTTGGGGCGGGCGCATAGGACGGTTTCTTTCGGAACTGTTAGATTGGTCGCAGCGGTTCCACGCTGTATGAATGCGCGCGTTGCACTACGAGTGGACAACCACGCACAGGCCGACTTTGATGCAGTCGTGAAGTGCCTTGGCGTCGGCCAGGCGCAGGTTGATGCAACCGTGGCTGCCGCACCACTTGTACGACTCGGCGTTATCGAAGCTCTTGTCGTTTTGCCAGGTGGCATCGTGGAAGCCGATCATGTTGCCCTCAAACGGCATCCAGTAGCTCACCGGGCTCTCGTATTTGGGCTTGCCCGTCTCGGGGTCCTTGGCGCCAATCAGCGTGCTCGCGCCGTCGTTGCTGTTGATCTGCCAGACGCCTTCGGGAGTGGCGTCCTCACCCGGCTTTCCTGAGATAAAGTTGGCCTCCCACACGATATTGCCGCTCTCGTCGTAGTAGCGCGCGTGCTGCTCGGACAGATCGACATCGACGTATGCCTTCCAGTCGGGCTCTCCCTTTGCGGTAAAGGTGTCGGCCTTCTGGGAGTACTTGATCTCGATTTCGCCGGTCTGCTTGTTGTTAATGGCGTCCTCGACCTGCTTGGCGAGCGAGCCGCTGTCGATGGACCAACCAAAGTCGCCGCCTTCAACTGCGCATTGCTTGCCATCGGCGCGCGTCCACCAGCGAGTGGAGCCCACGGTGTTAAAGCCGTTGGCGAGCTCGGCTGCCCAGCTGCTGATCTGCGACGTATCGAGTGTGGGGTTGGCCGGATCGGCAAAGCTGATCCACTGCAACACGGAGCTGCCATCAACCTTGCCGGCATCCTCGCCGTTGAGCTTGAGGGTCACGTTGACGCCCAGGAAGTTGTTGGCGGCATCGCATGCGGCCTGAATCTGATCATCGGTCAGCGTTCCATTGAGCGGCTCATAGGCATCGTTGCCGAGCTTGGAAAGGTCTACGGTCTCGGACAGCGAGGCAAGCTCGAGCTCGGCATACTTAATGGCATGCTCGCGGTCGAGTTTTTCGTTGGAGCGCGCCTTCTCGACGGTAAACTTGCCGGCCTGCTCGTCATAGGAGCTATTGGCCTCGAACGTGCCCGAACGCCCCTCGTTAAACTCGTCGATGGCGGCGCCCAGATCCTCCTCAAACTTCTTTTGGTCAAAAGTGTCGGAAAGCATGGACAGGTCGACGTCTTGATCAAGATCGACTTCGTTGGAGGTAGCGGTTGTTTTGGTCTTTCCGCTTAAGGATTCCACAAGGCGGACCGGCCATACAAAGGCTTCGTTGTGGCTGATAATCTCTTTTGCGGCAGTTTCGCCGTCGACGATGGGCTCATCGGACTCGGGCTGATAGGTCCAGCTAAAGTCATCGCCTGTCACGGTGAGCTTATAGTGCTTCCATGCCGAGTTGACCTTGGTGGCGGCAGACGAAGCGTTGGAAAACGAGACGTCGACGCCGGCGATGGTAGTATTGGGGTAGGCTACCTGCGAAAACGCTACGACGCCTACGATATAGACAATGACGATAAGACCCAGGACGACAAAGAGCGTCGTCTTTTTGCCCGACTTATTGTTCTCGGCGGGTTTGCGCGCGGGACCGCGATCGCCTCGACCGTGCGCGGGGGGCTGCTTGGGCGCATTGCCGTTTGCCTGGCGCTGCTGACGTTGATGGTTCGGGCGTTGGGAAGCGTTTGCCGCACCACGCTGCTGACCGTGACTCGGCGCGATAGGACGCGGCGACTGAACGCCACCGGTGTGCCTGCTCGGCTGCTGCGGATCGGGAATCAGTTGAGTTCGATCGTTTTGCGACATCGTATGCATATCCTTCGAATTTCGCCTTGCGGCTCATCGTGTTTTTACTGGGCTTGCATTATAGCGATTACCTAGTTGTTTGTGGTACGGAAACGGTGGCATTCAAAAGAGGTGGGACAGTTGTCCCACTATCGAGTCGTTCTTGGTCACTACCCGCACACACCGCATTTTGCACAGGCCGAAAGCGCGGCCGGAGTCTGCGCGATGCCGCCCTTTGCCGTCTCGCGCAGCGTGGCCGGCAACGCGTGGCCCACCGAGAGCATGACATGTGCCATCTGGTCAAACGGCACCAGGCTCTTAATGCCGGCGAGGGCGAGTTGTGCCGAGCTAAAGGCCGCTGCCACGCCGATGGCATTGCGGTTTTGGCAGGGCACCTCGACCAGGCCTCCGACGGGGTCACAAACGAGGCCCAGCAGGTTACTCAGCGCGATGGAGCTGGCGTCAAGCGCCTGCTCGGGCGTGCCGCCGAGCATCTGCACCAGC
>OGZL01002620.1_pt1 | contig 13156 bp, 15 predicted proteins | sample 1576761 | NCBI WGS metagenome assembly OGZL01 (sample SAMEA3541595, study PRJEB24748) | human gut metagenome | biome: human gut; feature: human-associated habitat; material: faeces | place: China | collected 2012
ACTTATTTTTGGAGAGAAAGCAACAAAGCTGGCATTTCTTGGAACAATCCTAACACGTCTTTTGACCATGGTAGTTGCACCATTGGTGCTGGGACTTTTGATATGTTCGGCAGCAGATGTAAAGGATTTTAAAACATTAGGAAAAATTGGAGGAAAGCTCTTGAGGAACTCATTCAAAGCATAGGTAGTAAGTACATTCAAAGTTATACCGTTGACGGCTTTAAGGGAATTAGTCGGAAGGAAAAATACTTGGTAACGGGGACTCCATGTCAAATAGATTCTTTTAGACGTTATATTCGTAAATTTAAAGTAGAGGATAATTTCGTCTTGTTAGATTTTTTTTGTCATGGTGTACCTTCTATGCTAATGTGGAAGAAATATCTTGTAGATATTAAGAGTAGATATGGTGAGATGGGTAAGATAGTATGGAGAGATAAAACGAAAGGTTGGCATAATGCATATAGCATAAAGGCGTTTTCTGTAAATGACAGTTTGCTTCATACTGGACTTTTTTCAAAAGGAGATGCTTTCTTCCGTTTATTTTTAGGTAATGGTTGTTTAGGTTGTGCTTGTTATGATAGATGTAAATTTAAATACCATCAGTCTAGTGCAGATATTCGTATCGGTGATGCATGGGGGACAAATTATCAAGATAATGAACTTGGCGTAAATGCTGTTATCGTTTTCACTCAAAAAGGAGATAAGTTACTACATGAGGCTGACTTGGAATTTGAGATACAGTCTTTTGAGGTTATTGCAGAAGGACAGTTGAAGAGAAGAACAAAAAGAATTAAAGAATATGGTGATATTATGACGTCTTTGAGAGACAATTCCAAGACACTTTCTGAGATTATTAATATAATGGATAAGCATGACACGCATGAAAGACTGATATACAAAGTGAATTTGATAATTCATCCCTTTAATACAATAAAACGTATAGCGAAAAGAGTTTCTATGATGATAAATAAATAAACAGAATGAATATAAATATCATAACTTGCCATCGGGTGTATAATCATGGTGCTGTGTTGCAGGCGTGGGCTTTAGCAACATATTTAAAACAACAAGGACATAATGTAAACATCATAGATTATCGTCCAGATTATTTGCGTGGACATTATGATTTACGGGTAAATAACCCTCGCTATGATAAGTCTATTGTGAAGTGGCTTTACCTTGTAGCGAAATATCCAGGTTGGAGGAAAAGTCTTACTCGTAAGGCTGCTTTTGATGCTTTTGATGCGAAGTTTATTGCACCGTTAGTTACAGGACATTGCTTCTTGTCGGCAGAGGAACTTAAACAAAATCCGCCAAAAGCAGATGTATATGTTGCAGGTAGTGATCAAATATGGAATACCAATTTTAAGAATGGAATAGATTCATCCTTTTATTTAGACTTTGGTACAAAGGAATCAAAACGCATCAGCTATGCAGCTAGTTTTGCGACATCAAAGTTACGTGAAGGAACAGAGAATTTTGTGAAAACAAAGCTTGCTAATTTTGACGCAATTTCTGTACGAGAGCCTTCTGGAGTCAAATTGCTTGAAGCACTAGGTTATAGTGGTACTCTCGTTTGTGATCCGGTTTTTCTGATTGATACAGAAATTTGGAAGAAGCAGTTTGTTAATGACGATTTGAAAGAAAAATATCTACTTGTATACGATTTTGATAATGGAAAAACATTTAAAGAATTAGCACAACGTATATCTAAAACGTTAGGATTAAAGATTTATTCTCTTTTTAATATTGGCTATTCTGACCTTAATTTTCATAATTGTGGGCCAGATACTTTTGTATCACTTATTGGAAATGCTACTTGTATTTTGAGTAATTCGTTCCATGCGACAGCTTTCTCTTTGATTTTGAAAAAAAATGTATTTGTTGCAAAGCGTGAAGATGGATTAAATCAAAGAATGCAGGACTTATTGGTGCAAATGGAACTTTCACACAGACTGATAGATAAGGATGTATCTGATAGTATCCTAAGAGGCCAAATTGATTATGACAATGTAGCTTTGTTGCTTGAAGAGAAGAAAAAACAATCAAGAGCATGGCTTAATAACAATTTATGAAACATACTATGAAAAGTAAGATTACTTATTTATCTCTAATTGCATTAAATATGAGGAAAATAAATGAGAATGAATAAAATAATTCTTTCGGTTGCGATATTTCTAATGAGAATTTGTGGGCGTTTGCATTTTGGTCGTTGGGCTAAGGTGTGTCCATATTGGCTCATGCAAATCGGTGTACAACCTCGTTCTAAAGAGATGTCCTCGCAAGAAGCCGAGAACTTGCTTCAGACAATACATGAAGATCCAAAGTCTTCAGCTCTTTGCGAGAATATCATCGTGAAACCGGGAAAATACGACTTGTTAGTTATAATTCCAGTTTATAAGGTGGAACATTTTTTGGACGATTGCCTCCAGTCGGTATTGTTGCAGAAATCAAAATACTCTTATCATATTGTAGCGGTAAATGACGGTTCTCCCGATAGAAGTGGAGAAATATTAAAGCGTTATGAAGACGATGAGAGGATGACTGTAATCAACCAAGAGAATAAAGGGTTTTCCGGTGCACGTAATACAGCCCTTAAATCCATTGATGCCAAATATGTTACTTTCTTGGATAGTGATGATTTGTTGGCTCCGGATGCTATAGAACGATTGATGAATACAGCGTATGAATATGATGCAGACATTGTTGAAGGTTCATATCAACGCCGTACGATAGGAGGGAAGTTGTTTGCCGGTGAAAAATCATTGCACGAGGGTATTTCATCTAGGGATAGCCTAAAGGGGTATCCCTGTATGAAGGTAATTCGTGCAGAGATGTTTCAGCATATACATTTCCCCGAAGGCTATTGGTATGAAGATACTATAATGGGGATGTTAATCATTCCTCTTGCTCAAAAGGTAGCACTGATAAAAGATGATGTATACTATTATACATATAATACTGATAGTATCTCATTTTCATCTGCAAATAGTCCTAAAAGCATAGATGGGATATATATAACTCGTTCGCTACTGAAAGATGCCTTAGTTTGTGGGGCATTAGTGGCTGCCCCCGAATATCAATATCATCACTTTTTGCAGCAAGTACATAATAATTGGAGGCGTTCTCTTAGGCTTGGGCCGGATGTAGAGCAAGCAATGTTCGTAATAGCTTGTGATCTGTGGAATGATTTTTTCTCGGATAATTATGCTTGTAAAAAGACTCATTTGATAAATGTGGAAAAGGCATTGAAAACTAGAAGTTTCAAACGATTTAGAAAGGCTTGTTTTATGGATTTTTAGACAGTTTCAGTAAGGATGAAAACTTATCTCATTTATGAAGCATATACTCATAAACATACATTATTTGGAAATAGGTGGTGCTGAACGTGCGCTTTTAGGTTTGCTTTCTGCACTCGACTCCAAACGTGTTCAGGTAGATTTATTTCTTAATCAGCATACCGGTGAGTTCCTGCCCTTGGTTCCCTCTTGGGTAAACCTGTTACCGGAAATTTCAGCTTATACCTGTATTGAGCGACCTATCAGTTTACTCGTTAAGCAAGGACATCTGCTGATTGCCGCTGCGCGGTTGTGGGCAAAGTTTCGTCATCGAATGTATGCCCGTAGACTCAATGAGAAACAACGTCAGCGAGATGAAAGTATTTTCCAATTTATGGAACAAGCCTTGCACCCTTTTATGCCAAAAGTTAAGCCCTTAAAAGAATACGATTTGGCTATCAATTTTTTGGGACAGCACTATATTGTATTAGATAAAGAACGGGCCAAGAAGAAGGTTACTTGGATTCATACGGATTATAGCACAGTATATATCAATCCGCAATTAGGCATTTCCTCTTGGGGAGCATTTGATAACATCATTAGCATTTCGCCCGAATGTACCAAGGCCTTTTTGAGTGTATTCCCTTCTCTTCAGTCTAAGATTGTAGAGATTGAAAATATTTTGTCTCCTCAATTTATTCGCCAGCAAGCAGCGTTGATGAATATAGATAGCGAGATGCCTAATGAGGGAGAAGTAGTAAAAATTTTGAGTATCGGACGTTTTTCCCCACCTAAAAATTTTGAGGCTATTCCAGAGATTTGCGCCGAAATAGAGCGTCAAGGAGTGAACTTTAAATGGTATATTGTAGGATATGGAGACGATACGCTGATTCAACAGTCGCTTGATAAGTATCGGATGCGCCATCGCATGATCTTGTTGGGTAAAAAAATGAATCCTTATCCTTATATTAAGGCTTGCGATATCTATATCCAGCCGAGCATTTACGAGGGCAAGAGTGTTACAGTGCGTGAAGCTCAGATTTTGGGAAAGCCAGTCGTGATTACGAATTATCCCACAGCGAAAAGTCAAATTACTTCCGGTGTAGATGGAATGATAGTACCACTCGAAACAATGGCTTGTGCAAAGGGAATAGTTGATTTCATAAGAAATAAAGAACTTCAATCTCGTCTTATGGAATATCTACATACTCATGACTTTGGCAATGAAAAGGAAGTGGAAAAAATTTATCAATTAATGAATCCATAAACGAATGACAATTACCAATACCAATCGCGATAACTCGCTTGACATCCTACGTATTGTGGCTTGTATGATGGTTATAATGATGCACTCTCCCGTGCCTTTGGCTGAGGGAAAAAGCCCCCTGCTTGGTGCGATTTCTTATTTGATGGCACCGTGTAATGGCTTATTCTTTATGGCTAGTGGCGCCTTGCTTTTCGGACGTGGGCTTCCCTTTAGCCAGTTTCTAAAGAAACGACTCGGACGAATCGTGTGGCCGGTGTGTGCGTGGAGTGTGGTTTATATATTGATTAACAAAAAAAATAGGATGGGTTGAACAATTGTTATGGGTTCCATTCTATAGAACCGATGCATGTGGCTACCTTTGGTTTATGTATGCACTGCTAGGTTGTTATTTCCTTGTGCCGATAGTAGAACCTTGGCTGATGAAATCGAGTCGACGTGAACAGAAAATGGTTTTGGGAGTGTGGCTGCTTGCTTCGTTACTGCCGATAATAACTGTATATCTGAATATCCCGGCTTTTGATGAGCATAGTGCTTGGTATTATTTCGGGGGATTTTTCGGATATTTCCTTCTTGGTTGGTATACCAATCAGAACCACTTTACTTGGACGCAAATCGCGACTGCTTTTGTTTGTAGTGTACTACTTATGGTCGTCTCTTACAAACAGTCCGGTCTAGGGGTGAATGTGAATTGTTACTTGCACCCTTATGTAATACTTTTGTCTTTTGTAGTTTTTGCAAGCATAAAGAAGTTGTTCGCTCAATACCATCCTAAATCAAATGTACTGGTCTCTCTATCCTCATGTACATTCGGTGTTTACCTGATTCATTCTTTGTTGCTAAATACATTTCTGAAGCAGCAAGACATTTTGAATGAATTGCCTATTGAACTAGGTATCCTCTCTCGCTGGGGATTGACAGTACTTATTGGTTTTTCTATTATGTTGTTGCTTCGTAAAATACCCGGGCATAAATATTTAATTGGTTAAGCCTCATTCAAATAGTATTCCATTATAAATGATATTCAGATGATTCCTAAGATTATTCATTATTGTTGGTTTGGTCGCAATCCGTTACCGGCATCCGCATTAAAATGTATATACTCGTGGAGAAAATTCTTACCTAACTACGAGATTAAGGAATGGAATGAGGATAATTTTGATGTAAATATTATTCCTTATACCCGCGAAGCTTACGAAGCGAAGAAATATGCATTCGTGAGCGATTATGCGCGTTTTTATATTCTCTACCATTATGGTGGACTCTACTTTGATACGGATGTTGAGATTATCAAACCGATGGATGACATTGTAGAGAGAGGTAACTTTATGGGAATAGAGTTAGAAGCAAAACCTAAGGAAGGATTACCGCCATCAATCAATCCGGGACTTGGATTAGGTGCTTTTGGGGGAGTAAATCTTTATCATAAAGTGTTACAATATTATGCAGATCTACATTTTCTCATGGAGGATGGTAGCTTTAATCAAATAACTATTGTGACTCATACAACGAAAATTCTCTTGGAAAATGGCTTAAAAACATCCAATGAGATTCAAAAAGTAGACGATATATGGATTTATCCTCGAGACTATTTCAATCCTTTGGACAGTAATACCGGAAAACTTGTAAAAACAAAGCGTACGCGTAGTATTCATTGGTATACGAATAGTTGGAACTCAGAGAGTGCCTTGCGTACATATATAGTGCGTTGGGTACATCGAATCTTTGGTATCAACTCATTAGATTGGTTGAAAAAGTTGATTGCTCATGTCCGCTAATTTATATCTTCCCTTATATCTTACTATCGTAACGATACTGACATTGGGGCAGTATGTTTCCTATAAGCGTAAGGCTTATGGAGCGTTGGTTATGGAGAGTCATGGCAAGACCGTGTTATCTTTGGTATTGGCTGTTTTTATGACATTTTTTATCGGTTCGCGTCCTGCTGCCTATATCTTCATTGATACGATGAACTATGTGATTGACTACAATGCAATGGAAGGTAATTATTTTGTAGTCGATCACAATGCGACCAACTACTTATTTGACAATTTATTTACTTGGATTGCCAGTGAGCAGTTAGGGTATTCTTTCTTTTTCTTGGTGATTGCTGCAATCTATTTCTGTGGAACTTGGTTTGCATGTAAACGCATTTTTCCATCGGATACTTTGGTCGCATTTTTAACATTTTTGGCAGCGTTTAGTACCTTCTCTTATGGTACGAATGGCATTAAGGCCGGTGCGGCAGCGGCTTTATTTTTAATTGCAATCTCATATCGCAATAATATTATCATTGCGGCGTTGATGCTATTTGTGACACTAGGCTTTCATCATTCAATGATAATGCCTATTGCCGCGTTTATTGCGGCCTACTTCTACAAAAATGCTAAGGTGTATTTTGGTGTTTGGTTCGTATGTCTTTTAATGGCAGCCGCGCATATAACATTTTTTCAAGAACTCTTTGCAGGCTATTCGGATGAAAGCGGAGTCGGTTATTTAACCTCAAGTGGTACAGGTTGGGGTGGTAAAGAAGGTTTCCGTATAGACTTTGTTATATATTCTGCGATGCCAGTATTTATTGGATATTGGGCTGTTTTTAAACGTGGGTTAAGGTCGGCGATGTATGAATTTATATTGTCAATTTACTTACTTTCCAACTCTGTGTGGATGCTTTGTATGTATGCAAACTTTACAAATCGTATAGCCTATCTTTCTTGGGGAATCTATCCTGTTGTATTAATTTATCCTTTTCTCAATGAGAAAATAGGTACTCAACAATATAAGATGTTGGCTAATGTGATTATTCTACACTTGGCATTCACCTTGTTTATGGAAATCATTTATTATTGAGACTGTATATGGCAAGAATAACAGTTATAATGGGCATTTACAATTGTGCAGATACCTTAGTAGAGGCATTGGAGTCTTTGGAGACCCAAACGTATAAAAATTTTAAGGTTATCCTTTGTGATGATGGGTCAAAAGATGCTACGTTGAAGATTGCAAAAGAATGGGCAGATACGCGACCAAATTACACCGTGATACAAAATGAACATAATATGGGACTGAATGTCACACTAAATCATTGCTTGAAGTATGTTGATACCGAGTTCGTAGCTCGTATGGATGGGGATGACCGCTCACTTTCGCATCGTTTTGAGCAAGAGGTTAAGTTTCTGGATGAACACCCCGAATATGCTATAGTTAGTGGTCCGATGCACTATTTTGATGAACAGGGGGTATTTATGAAGAGCAAAGGTCGTGGTGCTGTTACTAAACAAGATTTTATAGCCGGCACTCCTTTCTGCCATGCGCCTTGCATGGTACGCAGTGAGGCATATAAGGCTGTAAAAGGATATTCGGTAGATAAAAGGCTTCTGAGAATGGAAGATTATCACCTTTGGTTTAAAATGTATGCTGCCGGATATAGAGGATACATGCTTGAAGAACCTATATATGAGATGCGTGATGATAGAAATGCAATAGCAAGAAGAAATTGGATGACTCGAAAAAATGAAGCCTATGTACGATATATAGGCTATAAAATGCTGGATTTGCCATGGTGGGCTTATATCTATTGTTTACGACCTTTAGTATTGGCTGTTATGCCAGCTTGTTTGTATAATTATTTGCATAAGAAAAAATAATGAATAAAGTTATAAAACAAGATTTATATAGATATGAAGGCTATCATTGTGAAAAAATATCATGTCGGTTAAAATATATGTTAGTAACGCCTTCATTTCAATACGTGTATTTGTTTCGTAAGGCGTCAAATAGCCGCATGTTATTTTTTCGGTATTTTCCTGTAGAAGGCTACGATAAAATGCTATGAAAAAGAAGTTCTTTATTACAACCACCATTCCGACAACATTGGGATTCTTCGGAGGACAATGTAAAACTTTGAAGGAAGTATATGATGTATGCGCAGTATCTTCGCCTGATAAAGAATTAATTCCTTTTGCAGAACAAGAAGGGATTCGATTTAAAGCATTAAGAATGAAACGTGAGATTTCACTTCTGAACGATTTGATTGCTTTGTTCCTATGGATTTGGCTGTTGCTATGTGAACGTCCTTATGTGGTTCATGCGAATACACCGAAAGCCTCGTTGCTGGCGATGATTGCTGCATGGCTTACATTCCGACCTGTACGTATATATATGTGTCATGGTTTGCGATACCAAGGCTGCACCGGAATGAAACGCAAAATACTTATGTGGATGGAGCGTATATCCTGCTTTTGTGCTAATCATGTGATTTGCGTAAGTAAAGGCGTGCGAGAACAATTAGCGGAAGATGATATCTGTTGTTTGGAGAAGTCTAAAGTCATTTTGTATGGTAGTGCTAATGGTGTAGATACAGAGTATTTTAATCCTGAAATAATTGATGATGCTATTGTAAAAGCTCAATATAGCATAAAGGATAATGATTTCATCTGTGTATTTATAGGTCGCATGGTTCGTGATAAAGGAATAGAAGAATTGGTAGATGTAGTTGTGCGGTTGCATAACGAAGGGGTTCCTGTGAAATTGTTGACGGTAGGTGGACGTGAGGAAAAGTTGGATGCTTTATCTGCTCGTACCGAACAATTGATAAAGGATGCGGAATATATTATAGAATGTGGCAGACAATCAGATGTTCGGCCATTTGTCAAAGCATCTAAACTACTTGTCCTTCCTTCTTATAGAGAAGGATTTGGCCAAGTATTGGTGGAGGCGAATTCGCTTGGAATACCTGTAATAGCAAGTAGAATCATTGGATGTCAAAATGTGGTAAATGAGAAGGTGAATGGTTTGTTGTGTGAGCCACGGGATAAAATATCATTATATAATTGTATGTTTTTCCTTTTTAGTGATGGTGCACTTTATAATTCAATAAAATTACAATGTAGACAATATATTATTAGCCACTTTGATAGAAAAATAGTGGCAAAGGCGTATGTGGAATATTATGCTTCACTTTTGCAGGAGTAATGTGAGATAATATGTCCAAACATTATTTCATTTTTTAATAATTTCCGCTACTCACTTGCAGTGAATGTACATAGACAGACTCATAGCTTCGAAATATGAGCAAAGTTTTGTGTGTTGATGCTTGTATAGTTTTTATAACGAGATTTAGTGAGAGAAAATGCAGTCATTTTATTCTGCAAATTTAAAATTAATAAATATTTGATATGCAGCAAAATTTGATACAAGAATGTGATGTTATGGTAACTTATTGTTGGAATCGCGTAGGTTATACTATAGTAAAGAGCTTAACCAAACACGGTTTGCGGGTGATTGTAAGTGATGTATCGACAACAAATATTTGTAGTAAATCACACTATACAGTAGGTAGTTTCAGTTATCCTGACCCTTTTCTTCAAGAAGAGGAATTCATTTCTGAATTGAAGAAAGCTGTGGAAATATATAATCCAAAAGTACTTCTACCTACTCACGATGAATCGGTGATTATAGGAAAGCATCGCAATGAGTTTCCTAAGGGGTTGAAAATTCCTATTGTTGACGTAGATTTACAGTTGATGTTGGCTGATAAGCAACAAACTGCAAAAATAGCTGAGAAACTAGATATACCTTATCCCAAAGAGATAGATGATATTTCTAAGTGTGATTATCCAATTGTTATAAAAACTAAAGTCGGAAATTCAGCAAAAGGAGTGTTCTTTCCAAAAACTCAACGGGAAGCTGAAAATATCATTGCAAAATATGGAAGAAAGAACTTGCTTATAAGTGAATTTATAACTGGTTGTGATTATAGTGTAGATATTGTGTGTAGTAAAAAACAAATTTTCGCTTCGGTTTATCGTGCTGTAGTTACCAAAACCGAGGGGGGAGGGACTACTACGCAACGTGTGATAGTTGATGAACCAAAACTCACAGAATATGCTACTCGTTTTGTAAAGTATGTGGGGTATGAAGGGGTGCTGGGTTTTGATTGGCGTGTTGATAAAGAACAGGGAAAAGTAGCTTTCATTGAGATAAATGCACGCTATACTGGTGGTCTTGCCACGCCTGTTTGCGCTGGTTTTGATATTCCTTGGATTCATTACTGCTTGGCGACTAAAGGTTATTACAATGATCCTGTAAATCTGAAAATAGGTGTAAAAACAAAGTGGATTCTTGGAGACATAATCACATTTATAACTCGTGTCTGTCATTTTAAATTGTCTTGGAAAGAATTGAGATCTTTGTTGAACTTTAAATTTGATGGTTTTGATGATTATGAGAAGGGCGATTTGAAAGCCTTGTGGGGTGAAATGGTCTACTACTTTATGAAATTACTCAAGAATAGAAAACTTAATCCGTAAGATATATACACATGCAGAAGGATTCAAAATTAAGCACTCTTATTTATAGTTATAATACATGTATTTTAGCAATTTAACTTTGTCTCCGATTTGTTCTTTAGAATTTGTCGATAATAAGAATGAAGAAAATATCCCTATAACGCCATTCCGATATGATAAACGTTCCAAAGTTCATAAATTTGTTGTTAATGGTGCTGAATATAGTAAAAAAGGTTACAACGATATAATAGATAGATGATGATTCTAAAATGGATTTTTGATCGGTTGGTCAGCTTTATTGGTTTGTTGTTTTTGTGGCCTTTATTGATCGTTGTGGCAATATTTATTAAAGTGAAAATGCCAGGAGGTCCTGTAATTTTTGCACAGAAACGGGTAGGTAAAGATGGTAAGATATTTACCTGTCACAAATTTCGTTCAATGACTGTAAAACATAGTGGTTCATCAGTGAGCGTGGCATGCGATAGTCGTATTACTCCATTAGGTGCTACTCTGCGTCATTACAAAATTGATGAGTTGCCAGGTTTATGGGATGTGATGATAGGTAATATGTCGTTCGTTGGTCCTCGCCCTGATGTCCCAGGTTATGCAGACAAATTGAAGGGAGATGATAGTGTAGTCCTTAAGCTACGTCCAGGTATCACTGGTCCTGCGACTTTGAAGTATCGCCTTGAGGACGAAATGATTTCTGATTATGTCACACAACAGCAAAAGGAAGGTGATACTCGTTCTGTACAGGTGATTGCTGAGGAGTATAATGATAATGTCATTTATCCTGATAAAGTACGCATAAACAAATATTATTATGAGCACCATTCGTTTATAAAAGATATTCAAATAATTTTTTGTACAGTGTTAGGTAAAAAAATGAAGTACAATAATGAAAAAATATAAGATTATGAGCTACATTCCTGAAAAAACAATTTATCTCTGCCTTGCCCACATGAGCGAGGAGGGTATTGAACAAAAATATGTAAAGGAAGCATTCGATACTAACTGGGTGGTGCCTTTGGGACCTAACGTGAATGCATTTGAGAATGATCTTAAGAAATTTGTCGGAGGAAAGAATGAGATTGTTGTATTGAGTGCCGGTACAGCTGCTGTGCACTTGGCTTTAATAGGCTGTGGTGTTCAGGCAGGTGATGAAGTATTGGTACAAAGTTTTACCTTCTGCGCTTCGTCGCACCCGATAACTTATCTTGGTGCCAAACCTGTGTTCATTGGTTCTGAAAGAGATACCTGGAATATGGACCCGATATTATTGGAGGAAGCTATAAAAGATCGTATCGCTAAAACCGGTAAGAAACCGAAGGCAATTGTACCTGTGGCACTTTATGGCATGCCTTATGATTGCGAAAAGATAATGGAGATAGCTAACCGCTATGATATTCCGGTAGTAGAAGATGCGGCTGAGGGTTTTGGCAGTAAGTTTGGCGGTGAAGTACTGGGTACTTTCGGAAAGTTTGGTGTACTGTCATTTAACGGTAACAAGATGATTACCACATCGGGCGGTGGCGCTCTGATTTGCCAAAATGCTGAAGATAAAAATACCATTATGTGGTATGCTACCCAAGCTCGTGATGCTTATCCTTACTATCAACATACGGCTATCGGTTATAATTATCGCATGAGTAATATCTGTGCCGGTATTGGTCGCGGTCAGATGACTGTTGCAGATGCACATATTTCCCACCACAAGCATGTTCAGGCATTGTATGAAGAACTGTTGAAGGATGTGGAAGGTGTTCATATTCACAAACAACCTGCCGATTCACGTTATGACTCAAACTTTTGGTTGTGTACTGCCACTATTGATTCTGATATAAAGATTGTTGGTCAGGAGAATGCTTATAAGGAGGTTGTTAAGACTGCTGTAGGTGGTGCTGCCGGCGTGATCAAGGCTGTGGATAGTGCAACAACAGCTTGTCAACCCAATGAGAATGTGGAAGCATTACGTGTATTTATGCTTTCTAAGAAGATTGAGGTTAGGCCTGTTTGGAAACCGATGCACAAGCAACCGGTCTATGCTAATGCTCCTTTCTATACTAATGGCGTGGAAGAAGATATCTTTAAGGTGGGTTTCTGTCTTCCTGCAGGACCTTATGTAACTGATGATGATGTTCGTTATATTGTGGAAAGCATTAAAGAGGCAATCGTGAATATATCCTATTAGATTTATGAAATATGTAGGCCCCTAATTCATGCTATATACATGAATCCCTACATCTTATCGGTTGGGGAAAGTACAGCGCTTCAGTATTCATCATGAAGCCTTTCGCTGTCCCATTCCAGCGCCAGTCTCCCCA
>OGZL01002625.1_pt1 | contig 13130 bp, 12 predicted proteins | sample 1576761 | NCBI WGS metagenome assembly OGZL01 (sample SAMEA3541595, study PRJEB24748) | human gut metagenome | biome: human gut; feature: human-associated habitat; material: faeces | place: China | collected 2012
TCCTATGGATCTTTTTATTTAGTTTTAGTGTTCAATTTCATTCTACAATTTACGTCCTATCTTTATTATAAATGAGATTCCTTTGTATCAAAAGGAAATAAGCCATAAAAAGATGTAAATTATTCGATGAAATAAAAGGAAAATTTTATGGCGGTTGGGGGCAGATGGGTAAGTGGAAGAGTGAAGACAGGACGACCTTGCTGCGCTCGAGGAGATGATGTTTTCGGCGCATGCGCGCCACTTTCCCCGGTTTTCTTCTTTCCATCTCGCCCTCGGCTGCGGTTGTGAAGGTGCAATTGGAAAGCACTGTTTTTTCGGATTTCCTGATTCAAAAGTATCCTGCACAAAGTCTCTCAAAATTGTCGTAAAGTCCCATAAAATCTGCCTAAAAGTATACTTTCGGATAATTTAAATCGACCATCTTCCATGTTATATTTTAGATAGGGAATAGTAAGAAAGTGTTTATTTGTCTTCAAGGGGTGGGGATCATCATGGGGAGACGGGATGCTTTATTACGGTTATCGATTATGGCGGCATTGCTGCTCGGCGGGGCGATGGCGCCTGTTTTTGCTGCAGATGTGAAGAATCTGTCGGTGACAGTTTCTTCTGGCACGCAGGCGAATGCGTATGGGGGCTATACGATAGAGGAAGGGGCGAGTGCGCTTCAAAATGCGCTGACTCTTTCCGGCCCGGCGAAGGTGTTGGGGGCGTCTGCAGGGGGCTGGTCGCGCTGGGGGAATGCCGAGTGGAATACGCTGACGATCCGGCTGGATGAAGACGGTCTTTTAGGACCGTCGGACATTGTGAGCGGTGGTGTGGCTGAGTCGGAAGGCGGCGGCGCAGCCGTGCATAATACGATGTATATAGAAAGCGGCACGGTCGAAGGCACTGTAGAAGGCGGGGTCGCTGTCGGGATCAATGGAGTTGGCGACGGTACCGGTGATGTTTTGTCCAATCAGGTCACCATGAGCGGGGGCACGGTCTATAGTGTTTTCGGCGGTGAGACAGGGGAAGGAAATGCCAATGACAACGTCGTGACGATCAAAGGCAGCGCGGCCGTGACCGGTAAGAGCAACGCGGTCTATGGCGGCTATACGATTGATGGAAACGCTTCCGGGAATATCGTAAACATCGAGGATGATGCGGATATTTATGGCGAGATCATGGGCGGCTATACCCGGGCAGGAAGCCTTATTTCCGGAAATAAAGTCAATGTGACCGGAGGAAATGTAAACGAGAATACGGTGTACGGCGCTTATACGGAGACGTCTCTGGGGTTTGCAAGCGCGGGGAGTGCTGATGTCACGAATAACGAAGTGGCCATCAGCGGCGGCTCCGGCGTGGCGGAGGTCTATGGCGGGCGCTCTTATTCCGGTCTGGCACAGGGAAATAAAGTAACGATCAGTGCGGCTTCTGTGTCCGGGAATGTCTACGGCGCTTATACGGCGTACGGCGACGTACTGGATAACCAGGCAGTCATCAAGGAAACGGGCCAGGCAGGAAGCAGCGATACCAATTCCGTCTATGCCGGCTTTACCAACATCGGAGCGGCAGCAGGGAATATCCTGTACATTCAGGATAGTGCGGAAATCGCAGGGTCGGCCTTCGCCGGGTATCAGGGCGGTTTCATATCGTCCGAAACGGTCGAGCGCAATCAGGTCTTCATGAGCGGAGGCTCGGTAGGCGGCGATCTGACGGGCGGCGGCAGCAATAATGGCGGAGAGACTCTCAATAACTATGTGGAAATCACCGGAGGCACTGTATCGGGCAATGTATACAGCGGTTTTACGGATTCGGCGGACGCTCTGGAGAATACGCTGACCGTTGCAGGCGGCCGTGTGGAAGGCAGCTTGTTTGGCGGTTACTCCAACACAGGCACGGCGAATGAGAACAAGCTGACCTTCAGCGCGGGCACGGCAGGATCTGATGCGTATGGCGGCTATGCCCAGGAAGGCGCAGATGGAAATGAAGCCGTACTCTCCGGCACGAGTGTACTGGAAGGAAATGCGGCAGGCGGATCCTCGGCAAGGGGAGAGGCTTCGGGCAACTCGCTGACCATCAAGGAAAATAGCGAGGTCAAGGGCGATGCCGCAGGCGGCGATGTCTACATGGGTACTATTTCAAAAAATATTATCACCATCCAGTATAACGCCTAGGCAGACGGCAATGTGTACGGCGGCATCCAGCAGATCGACCCGGCGCTGCTGGAGTCGGCGGAAGAGGCCATCGAAGAAATTAACAGCAATACGAATCTGAGTGATGAGGATAAGAAGGCGCGCGTGGCTGCCATCCAGACCCAGCTCGCGCAGATCCAGGCATCCATGACAGGAACGGCTGAAGGAAATGAAGTCACCCTGAACGGCGGTACTGTGGCCGGCAAGACATACGGCGGTTCCGTCATGGGGACGGGTAATGCTGAAGGAAACAGCGTCACGCTGAACGCAGGCTCGGTCAATGACGATATTTATGGCGGCTACGCGGCAAACGGAAGCGCGCTGGATAATACCGTCACAATTAAGGGCGGCACGATTGCGCCTGCTGCCAGCCTCTACGGCGGATACAGCACGACAGAAAGCAGCGGCAACAGCCTCAATTTCTACGTCAAAGATGTCACCGTGAAGAATCTGAAATATTTCCAGACACTCAATTTCTACGTACCCGCCGGTACGACGGCCGGGGAAACGATGCTCGAAGTCACGGACGCAGCAGACGTTTCCGGCGCGGCCATCAGGGCGGCTGTCGAAGATACGACTCAGCTTAACCCCAGTGAGGTCATCAACCTGATCCATACGACGGAAAGTCCGATCCTGACGGAAGGAACGACTTACGGCATGATGGACGGCAAGGACCAGGTGACGGACGTCAACCTTCTGCAGAGGACCGTTGGAATCAAGAAACAGGATGCGAATACCATCGTCCTCTATGTCCCGGGCGACAGTCCGATCACCACGGACCCGGGGACGAAAGTCATACCGGACGAAAGGGAATCCGGCACGACGCTTATCAGCGAAGGCAGCGATCTGGCGGTCAATGAAGGCTTCGAAAGCGCCCTTGCTGCGCACGAGGCAGGCTGGATCGAAGACCACTCCATCAAGGCGAAATTCATCCCTTACGTCGTCCTCGGCGGCCACAACCTGCGCTATGATACAGGTTCTGAAGTCGATTCGAACGGATTCAACGGCGAAGTGGGCTTCGTGAAACGGTCATATCATGAGGATTATATCGATACCATCATGCCGTTCTTTGAATACGGGGATGGAAACTACACCGTCCACTATGAAGACGCCCGCTCCGACGGAGACCAGCACTATATCGGCGGCGGCATCCTCATCCGCCGGGATAAAGACGACGGCTTCCATTACGAAGGCATGATCCGCACCGGTCACCTCGACGGCGATCTCCACGGCACCGTTTCCGGCAATCACATCAGGTACGACACCGATTCCAACTACATCGCAGCGCACCTCGGCCTTGGAAAGACATACGTCCGCGATACGAACGAATACGACCTCTATGGCAAACTGTACTGGGCCCGCCTGGGCAGCGATACCATCCTGATCAAGAATGACCTTGGCAATACCACATATGAACTGGACAGCGTAGACTCCTTCTGCACCAGACTCGGCCTTCGCTGGACAAAGAATAAAAATGAAAGCAAATCCTACTACGCAGGCATCGCCTGGGACTACGAATTCGCAGGCAAAGCCAAAGCATGGCACGGCGACTACAGCACCCCGTCCTCCAGCCTGAAAGGCTCGAGCGCTTTCCTCGAACTCGGCTGGCAGACCAAGGTCACCGAAGAAGATCCATGGGGCCTGGACCTCCGCGTCAGAGGATGGACCGGCAAGAAAAAAGGCTTCACCTACTCCGCGACGATTAGCAGGAGATTCTGAGTAAGCGTGTGCATATATTACGAAAAAAGGACCATGCCTTGTGATTATACTTGGCACGGTCCTTTTGGATTTCTTTATGCTTCTTCCGCAGCGGCCGGTATTTCTACTGGTGTTTCGTAGTCGCGGATGGGTTTTCTTTCTATGAGGCTGACTCCTCCGAAGGTGAGGGCGCAGACAATCCATTCGGCGTAGATGACGTGGGGGAGGATGCGGACGGCGGGGACGAGCATCCAGAGGACGATGACGGCGAAGGCGGTCATGAGGGAGAGGCCGGCCATGAGGGTGGAGATGATGCCGCTGATGGTGAGGGCGAAGCCGAGGGTCAGAAGACCCAGGGCAAGGACGGAGAGGCGGGTGATTTTCATGTATTTCCTTTCCGTCATGGATGGATCGACGAAGCGTTTATGGATGTCGTGGGAGTAGAGGGTGGCGGCGGAGAGGAGCAGGTTGCATGCGGTGCTGACGTCGGCGGCCCAGAGGGAGGCGAGGGTGATGCCTGCGATCCATGGATTGAGCGTCATGATGAGGCGCGGAAGGGCGGTGGCTGCGTTGATATCCGGGTACATTTCAGCGGCGATGACGCCCAGGAGCGCGGAGAGGAAGCCGACGGGGAGCATAATGAGGCCGCCGATGATGAAGCCTTTCTGTGCGGTGCGGACGTCTTTGGCACCGAGGGAAATCTGGATGATGGCCTGGAGGGAGAGGTTCACGGTAATGAGGACGACGATCCAGGTGGTGATGGTCATTCCGCCCACGCCGCTGATGAAGTCGAGGGAGTGGATGGAGGGCATGTGAAGGGCGACGTTCGCCATGCCGCCGGCCAGCTGGACGATGATCCAGGAAGCGACGGTGATGCCGATGTACTGGAGGGTGACGTTCAAGAGGTTCGACTGGCTGGCGGACCACATGCCGCCGATCAGGGTGATGCCGATGAAGACGACGGCGCTTATCAGCATGCCGGTAAGAGGCGTGAAGAAATCAGGAAGGAGAGCCGAGAGGATGGCGCCGCCAGCGACGAACTGGAGGCTCATGATGACGAGTTGGACGAGGATCTGGCAGGCAATCCCTGCGATCATGCTGTTTCTTCCATAGTATCTTTCCAAGAGTTCCGGCACGGTCGTGATGTTCATACGGCGGTACCTTTTAGCGACCGTGAGGCCCATGACAATGGCGCCGATGCCCCAGGCAGCGGTGTACCAGCCGGCCGAGAGGCCCTTCGTGTACGCCTGCTCAGCCACGCCGATTGTAGACGCGCCGCCGACAGCCAGGCCGACCACGGAAACCATGACGAGCGGAGTCGTCAGCTTTCTTCCCGCGAGCACGTAGTTTTCGACCGAACCGGAAGAACGGTACTTCACGTACGCACTGATCAGGAAGAGCACGCCAATGTAGGCGCAGATGATGAGGATTTGAATGAGTGAGTTTTCCATAGCGGGCCTCCTTGAATTAAAATTTCCAAAAAAATATCGCCCCTAATAGGGACGATGAGATCGCGGTACCACCCTGCTTACCCGTATAAATAAAAAAGAGCGATTCCAAGGCTCGAAAATTTCGAGGGACCACCCTGCACATACGGATCAACTTGAACGCCAGCTAACGGGGGCTTCCGGCAAAACCTACTGAAATTTCAGCTCTGCGGTTCGGGAAAGAACTTCACACTGCTTCACCTGCCGGTTTTCACCATCCACCGGCTCTCTGAGAGGCTCCGTAATCCTACTTTTTTCCGTCAATACCTTTTTCTTTGGAAATATGTTGTCTGTATTATACAGGAAATCCGGAAACGCGCAAGTGATTTTTGAAAATTTTTCCGATTTCTTACAGATTAAGCCGCACCATAAAAAATTTTGAGGCACTTCGGGCAGGGCATAAAATCATAAAACAGAGGGGCGGGCATGCGCCTGTCTTCTTAAATCATAGCTTAAATTGTATAATGGAGGTAAATATAGGACGTAGAAAATTATGAAAGAAGGGGTGAAATTGAATAAGAAAATAGGACTCTTTCTGGCGGCCGCAGCCTTTGCCATGACCATTTCCGGCTGCTCTGGCTCCGCCACGAGCGGCAAAGTCGCAAGCAGTGCACCGGACGGACGAGACTATGAGAGAATCGTCGTCATCTCCGACCTCCACTACCCGACAAAGACAGGCACGGACGATCCGGAACTCCGCCAGTATAAAATCGACAACAAGCAGAAGTGCCTTCAGGAAATCAACGGCTGGGACGACGTAGACCTCGTCGCATTCCCGGGCGATATGGTCGCCCTTACCGGCACCATGGACGAGATGAACACCGTCAAAGTCTTCACCGACAACCTGAACAAGCCGAAGGTATTCACCGCAGGCAACCATGAAATCTTCTATCGGGATGTCTTTACAAAAAAAGGCGACGTCATCTCCGCCAGCGAAAGCGTGAAGAAACAGCACCTCGAGAATTACCAGAAGGTCTTCGGCCCCCTGCACAGCACGAAGGAAATGATGGGCTACCTCCTCATCTTCCTCTCGACCGATGACGTGACAGGAAACCTTCCGACAGAAATGTCCAAGGACGAACTCGAATGGTTCAAGAAGACACTCGACGCCAACAAGAAGAAACCAACCATCGTCTTCTTCCACGCCCCGCTGACCGGGACACTGATCCCTTATAACGACAAAGTGGGAAGCCCGAGAAGCTTCGCCCAGCCATCCGCCAAGATCGACCAGATCCTCATTCTGAACCCGCAGATCAAACTCTGGGTCTCCGGCCACACTCACACCCCGCCGACCCAGCCCACATTTGATAACGACATCAACTACTACCACGGAAAGATCCTCGATGTCTACAACCCCACCTGGGACGGCAAGACCATCTGGACCAACTCCCTCTACCTCTACAAAGACAAAATCGTCATCAAAACCTACGACATGGACAAACACGAGACACTCGATAATTTGACGAGAACCGTGCAGATAGATAGGTAAAGGAAAACCGGGGAAAACAGAACGACAGGGAACACAAGAAAACAAAAAAAGACGTGCCGCAAATGGACACGTCTTTTTTGTGTGGAAATGAAACTGCGATGTACTGAGTCCTGACTTTCCAGAGCATCGCCAACACTTGCCTTCCCAGAGCGCCGCTAATACTCGCCTTCCCCGTCTGGGAAGGTCAACACCCTTAAACCTCGCTGCGCTCGTGAAAAATAGGAAATTTTTGCTTATCACTATCTTTATTATAAAAAATAGAATGACAAATGTAGTCATGTAAATAAAAAACTGCAGAAATATATGATCTCCGCAGTTTTTATATTCATTTTCTTTATCGTTTCAGGTAGACTTCGTCCAGTCTGTACATGTAGGCTCCATTTTCGAATGTTACTTTTTCGCATGTGACGTAACTTTCTTCGTTTGTGAAATGTATTCTTTTTGTTTCGCCCGCGAGATCTAAATACTGCCAGGAAGCCGCGCCGTTTTCCGTCTCAAAGAGAACGAAAAGATATGGTGTCAGTGCTGAAACCTCTGCCGGCGCTGATGAAATTCCAGCAAGGATTTCGCCGAGTTCTATAAATCCGCCGTCAGGAAGGCTGGATTTCGGCGTAAATTCCTTGGGAACTGTCGTGAAGCTGTAGTAACGAAGGGGGAATTTCAGTTTCATAATTTCTCACTTTCATTGTTTCAAATAATTCTCATCAATAGACAGTGTCGCACTGCCGTCCTCTTTTGTATCTATCGTTGCTTTGACGCCTAGCGGAAGGAAGAGATTGTTTGCACCATGCCCGATAGGGAGGCCGCGGATCACAGGCTTGCCGGACAGTTTTGCATAGTAGTCGAGAACTTGATCTGTCGAAAACTCCCCGTTTTTGGGACTTGGGCTGTAGAAGTCGCCGAATGCGATAGCAGAAACTCTCTTGAGAAGGCCGTTTTGCCAGAGCTGCTGCATCAGGCGGTCGATGCGGTACGGGTCTTCGCCTGTATCTTCGAGAACAAGAATGTCGCCCTTGCCATCCAGTTCATAAGGAGTTCCGCAAAGAGAGACGACAACGGTCAGATTTCCTCCGATCAAGCGACCGCTAGCTTTCCCGGGCACGACAGTCTTGAGCGATGTACCCTGCGGCATGCGGATTTCCCCGGTGGGCAAACTTCCCGTCAGCCCGTTTTCAAAATTGTAGAGCGTGAAAGGTGTAAAGTTTTCTCCTTTGAAATTGCTGAGCATGGGGCCGTGGATGGTGACGAGATGGCTTTTTTCGCCGAGGGCTGCATGGAGCGCTGTCACGTCGGAAAAACCCACGAAAAGCTTTGGATGTTTTTCAATCATGGAATAATCGAGAAGCGAGAGAAGACGGGCCGAGCCATAGCCGCCCCGGAGGCAGACGATGGCTTTCACGGAGTCGTCTTTGAAGAAGTTATTGATATCTGCAGCTCGCTCTTCGTCGCTCCCCGCGAGATAGCCGTAATCGTCAGTAACCGAGGAGGCCAGTTTCACTTTGTATCCCATTTCTTCCAGGAAATGGATGGCCTGGTTATAATCCGTCATTCCGCCGTGCGTCCCGGGCGCAACGATACCAATCGTGTCACCCGGCCTCAGTGCGGACGGTTTCTCACGCGGGACAGCTGCGTCCCCTGCCGGCGAGAGGTAGGAAGTGACAGTCGGCATGACGGAAGAGTAAAGCGCAGGCAGCGACAATATCATCAAAGCCGCCGCTGCCGCTATATATTTTCTGTGTTTCTTTAGAAAAAAAATCATTTTAAAGACCTTTCTGTTTCTGAGTTCACTAGAAGCATTATACAGTATAGCACGGAAAGGACTGCTTTTATGCATGAGCAGAGAAATTTCATTTCATGTATACTATAAGAAAGAATTCATCAGCATACAAATGCTATTTTCATATTATAAGGAGCCATCATGACATTTGAAGAAATACTGCCTCATGTAGACCATACACTCCTTGCGGCCACGGCGACGAAGGGGGAAATCGAGAAGCTCTGTGAGGAAGCGGAGATGTATCATACGGCGTCTGTCTGTGTGCCGTCATCGTTTGTAAAGGAAATTCGGGAACGTCATCCGGGACTCCGGATCTGCGCTGTCGCAGGGTTCCCGCTGGGAAATATGTCGAAGGCGGCGAAGGTTTTCGAGTCCAGGCAGGCGGTCCTTGACGGGGCGGATGAGATCGACATCGTCCTCCACATCGGCGCGCTGAAAGACGGGAATGCGGAGTACGTCACGGACGAAATCGCGGCGGTCAAAGAGGCGATCGGGGATCATGTGCTGAAGGTCATCATCGAGACCTGCCTTTTGACGGAAGAGGAGAAGATCCTTGCGTGCGAATGCGTCACAAAGGGCGGGGCGGATTATATCAAGACATCGACCGGGTTCTCGACAAAAGGCGCGGATCTCTCGGATATTGCGCTTTTCAAAAAGCACATTGGAAAGAATGTGAAGATCAAAGCGGCAGGCGGAATCCATACGAAGAAGGAAATGGAAGACTTCCTTGCTGCCGGATGCGACCGGATCGGCGCCAGCGGCGCGGTGAAGGCGTACTTGAAGGAAAAAGGAATGTAGGATAGGGAAAAAAAAAGAAAAATAGAAAGAGAAAAACCGAAATAACAAAACAAAAAACAGAAAAAGGACTGTCGAAATGATTGAGGATTTCGACGGTCCTTTTTGGTGGGGGAAATTAAATTAAAACCGTACGACCGAGCTACGCTCGAGGGAAAAGTAAAACATGAAAAACCATACAGCCGGCTTGCAGCCTGGGAAACGCTGTATCCGTTTACACCTTTCCTTCCAGGGCAAGGTCAAAGGCAATTCTTCCCTCCGTTTGTTTATTCTTGCGTTTGGTCGGGTTTGATGATTTGAACTTTCATGGTTCCTGTAACTCCCGGATAGAGCTGCCGGGCTTCTGCGATGCACTGGAGGAGGATTTCTTCATTCTTCCTGTCTACCATGCCGGAGATGCGGAAGAGGTCGATGATCCACCAGATTTCTCCGATAAAGCAGGTCCATAGCAGCCAGAAGATGATGTTCTTCACAGGATGGCCGAGATAGAAGTAATAGACGGCGAAGACGATCCAGAGGATGTAGGCTGTGGATTTCTTCTTTTCTCTTCCTGAGTAGAGGGTAAGGGCGTATTCTTTCTGCCGGGGCGTGAGGACGTTCAGGAGGGCTATGCCCTGTTTGCTGATGGTTTCTTTGCTCATAACGGGTACTTTCTTTGCTTTGGGTTATGGATAGAGGGCTTTGGCTTCTTCGATGCATGTTCCGAGGATTTCTTCGTTGGTCTCGTCGACCATGTCGGAGATGCGGAAGAGGTCGATGAGCCACCAGATTTCTCCTATGAGGCAGCTCCAGAGAAGCCAGAAGATGATGTTTTTCACGGGATGGCCGAGGTAGAAGTAGTAGAGGGCGAAGAAGAGCCAGAGGATGTAGGCGGTGGATTTTTTCTTTTCGCGGGCAGCATAAATCTTCACGGCGTAGTCCCTTTGTTTCTCGGGGAGGGCGGCGAGGCGCGCTATTTCTTCTTCGGTCAGGATGTTTCCTCTCGTCATAGTTTCTCCTTTAGAAGAGGCGGCTCTTCATTTTCATGGCGATCCATTTGGCGAGGGCCTGTTTGGCTTCTTCGGGTGCGCCTTCTCTGAGTCTGATGTCGCCTTTCATCCGCTGTTCCATGGTGACGGATGGGTCGATGTATGGTTCGAAGGTTTTATAGAAATTCATTTTTGCGATTTCTTCTGTTAAGTCCATGGTAATTCTCCTTTAGACTTCGTTGTCTATGGTAACGACGTTCTCCGGGCTCATGCTTACGGGGTCGGGGTAGATGCGGACGGCTTCACGCATGCATTCTTCGATGACTTCTTTGTTCCGTTCTTCGACCATGCGGCCGATGTGGAAGAGGTCGACGATCCACCAGACGAAGCCGACGATGACGAACCAGAGGATCCAGAGGACGGTATTCCGCGCGGGGCGGTCGAGGTAGAAGTAGTAGACGGCGCCAACGATCCAGAAGACGTAGGCGAGAGACTTCTTTTTCTCCCGGTTCGCATAAAGTGTCAAAGCGCAGTCGCGCTGTTTTTCGGATAACATGGACAGCACTCTCAGGCTGTCCGGATCGATTCCGGTATCTTGCTGCATGCTCCCGCCTCCCTTACAGAACTTCTTTCTTATATTGTATCATGAAATTTCGAAATAGAGAAAGGGAGGGGGAGGAACACCTTCCTATTTCCTGTATAGGTGCCGGTTCTGTTATATAATAATGGTAAGAGAATTTTTAGAGCGGAAATATAAAATACGTATTTTAAAGGGGGGAAATATATGAAGGGCGGAACGGTCGAGGATTTCGTGGAGTACCTTTATACCTGCCAGAACACAGCATTTATCTACAAGGGCATAACATACTGGTATCAAGGGTATATGCCAAATGATCATACGGTCCATATGGAACTGTATGCATGCAATCCTCCAGATGACAATGATCTCTGGAATCATGACGGCGCGACGATTGATGAAGGCGTGCAGGATCTTCTGAAGGCTCCACTGTTTGATGGAAAAACAATTTTGGAAGTAGAACAGGATATTGAGTGGATCGATTCTTGAGGCAGAACCGTGGGATGTGGCTAAAAAGCCGGAGAAGTGATGGCGAAGAGGAATAGAGTGGCGGAAGCTGGATATTATAGGAGAATCAAGAAATGACCGGAAAGACTTTTACAGAATTTATGGATGATTTGGCCTATAATCCTGAGATGGAGTTCATGTTCAGGGGAGAGAGATACATGATTTCCGGATATCTCACAAGGGATCAGTATACATTGGAGTTATGTAATATTGATACTGATTCGATACTGTTTACCATGACGTCTGCATTCAGGGACGAATGCGTCTCTGCCTTTGAAAAAGCACGGGTTTTTGACGGACAAACTATTTCTGAGGCTGAGCATGAAATAGAAGTATTGTATGGATGAGGGGATTTAGGAGAACAATATAGAAGGAGCTGCAGAAATGTGGAATCATTTCTGCAGCTCCTTTTTTGTGGGAGGGAGAAAATCGGGAGACAAGGGAAAACAATACGACCGAGCGGGGTTCGAGGGAAATGAGAAAACCGTACAACCTCGCTGCGCTCGTGGAACCTTTTATAAATTTTCTCATAAAGTAATGCTGATAAGCAAATTTCTTCACATCCGTCATTAACATTAACTGTTTTTCGATTCATTGGAACTCTTACAAGTTTTTTTCCGTCCTTTGTATAAACCATTCCATTTATTGATTTATATTTTTTATCTTTTGCCATCACCTGAAGATTTTCCGCTTCACAATAGCTTGCCATTGCTGGTTCAAAAGCTGTATTAAACTTTACTGTTTTAACATTTGAGCCTGACATTAATACTGCTGCTGAATAATCTTCATTAGAATCTAACATCACTTTAAGATTTCCCGGCATTGTTATTGTCTTTAATTTTTTACATTTTCCTAAAGCATTCTGACCGATTTTTCCAACCTTTTCAGGTATAGTTATATTCTTTATTTTTGTTCCGTAAAAACTATACTTTCCGATTTTTGTTACTGTACCTGAAATAGTAACCTTCTTCAGATTTTTACATTTGTAGAATGCTTTATCTGATACTGATGTCACACCCTTTCTTATTACAACCTTCTTAATTTTTTTGTTATTTTTGAAGGTCATTTTAGCCGGCATTTTTCCTTTTCCTTTAATAACCAATGTTCCCTTCTTAATAGAATAAGTTACATTACTCTTTGCTTTTGCCGCATTAACACCCTGAGCCGGAATCAAACCAATTACCATTGTTAATGCTAGTATAACTCCTATTTTTTTGTACAATTTCTTCATATCCGTACCTCCTTGTTTTCTATACGATGCTTTCATATTTGCATCTATTTTGTTTTGTTATATATTAAACGAAAGTTTTTTATATTTTATTCCATTTAATCCATAACAGATTTATCTATACTATAAATATATGAATTTCTTGAGCCATCATTGATTATTGTTGCAAAAAATAACTTCGACCCTCTAATTTTAATTCCTTCAATTTCAACATTTGACTTATTCAAAATAACTTTTTCATCTTCTTGTTCATACTTTTTTCTCCTTTCATTCTAAAAATTTTATTGATAATTGCCTAATTGCTATATTTTTTCTATCACTTCCTCTTTCTATTTTTCTCTCTTATTAATTACAACGTATGAGAAAGAAAAAAGTGGCATGTCCAACGCCATCATCCGCTTTGGTCTGGACAAGGGCAACAGCGAAAAGC
>OGZL01002640.1_pt1 | contig 13080 bp, 5 predicted proteins | sample 1576761 | NCBI WGS metagenome assembly OGZL01 (sample SAMEA3541595, study PRJEB24748) | human gut metagenome | biome: human gut; feature: human-associated habitat; material: faeces | place: China | collected 2012
GTTGTTTTTCAGCTCCCGGCAGAACTGCCAGTAGTTCGTGGGGAAGTTGCCTCCGGCGCGTCGGCACAGAGGAGATGGCCGCCGTCCAGCACGGCGGCGTGGGTGGCCAGGGGCAACGCCTCCTCGAGACGGTGCTCCGTCAGGAGGACGGTGATGCCCAGCTCGCGGTTCAGGCGGCCCACAGTCTGCAAAAAGTCGGCAGCAGCAATGGGATCCAGCTGGCTGGTGGGCTCGTCCAGTATCAGCAGACGGGGTTGGAGCACCATGACCGAGGCCAGGGCCAGCAGCTGCTTCTGGCCGCCGGAGAGCTCATCCACTTTCCTATGGAACCAGTCCTGGATGCCGAAGAAGGAGGCCATCTCCGCCACGCGGCGACGGATGGAGGGCGTATCGCAGCCCAGGCTCTCCAGTCCGAAGGCCAGCTCGTGCCAGACCTTGTCGGTGACGGTCTGCTCCTCCGGAGACTGGAGGACGAAGCCGATATCGGCGGCCTGCCGATGGGGCGGCAGGTCATCCAGCGGCTGACCGTCGAAGAGGATACGGCCCTCGGCCGCACCGTGGGGGCGCAGGGCGGGCTTCAGCTGGCGGAGAAGCGTGGTCTTGCCGCAGCCGGAGGCGCCGCAGAGGACCCAGAACTCGCCCTGACGGACCGTGAGGGACACATCCGCCAGCGCGGGGCAGGGCTGCTGGGGGTAGGTGAAGCCAAAATGCTCCAAACGCAGCAGTTCAGGCACGGGGCGTCCCTCCTTTCCGGACGAGATAGCGGCGCCGGGACAGGGCGTCCAGCAGCACCGGCGTAAAGCAGAGCAGGCCGTAAACGGCGAAAAAGCTGACCGTCAGCGGTGTGACGGGGCCGCTGAGCAGCATGGGGTAATACTGAAAGCGCAGGCCGCCGGCCAGACCGCCGCCCAGCAGATACAGGCCGCAAAAGGCCAGCCAGAGGGCGACGGCACCGTCACGCCGGTCAAAGCGGTAGAGGGAGAAGGAGGTCCTCCCCGGCAGGCCATAGCCCCGGCAGCGCATACTGTCGGCGGTAATGAGCCCGCTTTCCAGGCTCCAGGTAACAACGATGGAGAACACACGAAGGGCGCTTCTGACGCGCCGGGCCGGGGCGCCGGTCTGGGTATCACGGCCCAGATGCCGCTGGGCCTGCGCCACGGCACGGAGCCGCCGGACAAAGCGGGGCACAAAGCGGAGGATCATGCTCAGCAGCAGGGACAGCGCCGGGATGACGCGGCCAAAGAGGTACACCACCTTGTCCGAGGTGATGACATCGGTGACGCAGACGAACCACAGCGCCACGGCGCTGAGCATGGCGCCGGCGGCCAGACCGTAGAGCAGGCTCTCCAGCGTCAGGGGATTGCCGGAGGGCAGGTAGGCCAGAATGGTGACGCCCTGGTGGACAAAGGCCGGGTTCAGGGCCGCCGCCAGAAGGGCCATGGGCAGCAGCCACAGCAGGTGGCGGCGCAGGCCCTTGCCGCCCAGCAGACGGGCAACATACCACCCGCCGCCCAGCGTCGACAGAACCAGGCACACCGGGTGCATCAGCAGCATCGCGCAGGCGATGACCAGGGCGAAATAGGCAAAGCTCACCGCCGGATGGCAAGTGCGCAGCGTATCGTCCATGGGATCACCTCCTGAAAATCGTTGTCTTAACCTTTTGATTATACCCTGCCGCCAGGGGATACGTCAATCCTGCGTGCGGAAAAAGGGCGGCAAAAGCCGCCCTTTTGTCAGCCCATGTAGGTATTGCCCACGTCTGCACCCATATTACAGGTGTAGAGCCACTGGATGTTCTCGCCGCCGGAGAGCGTATAGCTGTCCGCGCCATAGTTGGGGAAAGTTCCCCCCACGCAGTACATCCAGCCGGAGCTCCTGCCCACATTTTTTTCGAACAGGCCGTTGATGCCCCTGACATAGTTGCCGCTGGAGCTCACCGGGATACCCGCGTCACCGCAGGCCCGCTTCAGTACGGACATGACAGACTCACCCTCGGTGATGGTCACCGTGGCGGACAGGATCACGCCGTCGGCGGGGATAAGGCCCTTCACGCCGTCGGAGCACTTGTCCATATTATTGAGCACCGTGGCACAGGAGATGTACAGCGATACGGACGCCGCCGGCGCAGGGTCAGGTGCAGGCGCAGGGTCCGGGTCCGGCGCAGAAGGCTGCTCCTGTTCCTGCTGTTTCTTCTCTTCTTCCAGCCGCTTCTGCTCCTCCAGGCGCTTGGCTTCCTCCTGCTTTTTGGCGTCCTCCTCGGCCTTTTTGGCATCATCAGCCGACTTCTGCTTGTCAGGCTTCTTATCGTCCGCGGTCTTATCCTCAGTCTTTGCCGCGTCCTGCTTACCGTCAGCCTTGGTGGTGCCCGTTTCAGCTGTGTCGTCCTTCCTGGTGTCCGCGGTCTGCTCCTGCGTTGCCGTGGGAATGTTGCCGGGGGCGTACGATACGGTCTTTTTTCCGCAGGCGGCGCAGGTCAGCAGCAGGGACAGCGCCAGCGCCAACAGCCAAAATCGGTGGTTTTTCTTCATATCTCTCATTCCTCATAAAAGCGCCATACGCAGAGGCGCTTTCGCGCCCCTGCGTCGGCTGTTCTGTTGTTACTTGGAAACGCGCTTCTTCCGGGTCAGCACCACAACGGCTGCCGCCGCCAGGACCGCGCTGCCCAGCCACAGCACCATCTGACTGTCGTCCGCCGTGTTGGCGGAGTCGGTCTTGCCGCTGTCGGCCGTACCGCTTCCGCCGTAGTAGTACCCGGAGGACACCGTCTCATAGGAGACGATAGCGAACGCGGAGGCCTTGTCCGTCTGGAAGGTCAGGACATAATTGCCCTTGGTGCCGCCCAGCGTAGCGGACAGCTCGGCAGTGGTCACATTGCCGCTGCTATCCGTGTGGCTGCGCACCACGCAGACGCGCTTGCCCTGAAGGGCCGCGTACAGCTCGTCGGTGATGGGGATGGTCACGGTGACGCTGTGGGGCAGCTCGATAAGCTGCGCCACGGTCTTGATCTCGTTCCCTTCTGTCTTGACCAGCGCCACAGTCACGTCCACGACCTTCTCCAACTGCGCGTTCTTACGGGATTTGTCGCCGCGCAGGGCGTCCAGCTTCTCGGCCAGCTTGGTCAGCTCTTGCTTAGCATCGCCGGTGGCGGCGTTCTTGGCCGCCTCGGTCAGGGCGCTCTTGCCGCCGTCGGCAGCCTTCTGCTCGTTGGTGGGCTGGAACCTGTCCTCCACGGTCACGGTGATCGCACCGTCGCTCACCGCCGCCTTGATATCCGCCAGCACTTCGTCGGTGATGGTGCTGTCGGCCTTGATGACCAAGCCGCCGCCCGCGGCGGTCTTGTTGTCTTTGCTGTCCACCTTGATGGTGTCGCCCTTGACGTCCGCCAAGGGATTCTTTACGCCGCAGGTGGAGCAGACGCCGTTCTCATAGGTGTGCTTTCCGGTAGCCTGAATGACCGTGCCGGCAGTGAGAACCAGTCCGCAGCGCTTGCAGTAGGTCTCCGCCGTACGGCCGGAGGCGTAGCAGGTAGCCGCCACGTCAGCGCGGGTGGCCTTGTCATGCCCCAGCGCCGCGATGACCCAGCTGTCCTTGGCGATCTCGGTCTTGCCCGCCGCATCGCTGAAGAACTTGCCGCAGCGGGAGCAGGACCAGTAGGCACTGTTGCCTGCCTCGGTGCAGGTAGCAGCCTTGCCCGCCGTGGCAGTCATACTGTGCCCCAGAGACGGGACGATCATCGTCTCCTCCGTGCCGCAAACGCTGCACTTACGGGTGCTGATACCGCTTTCGGTGCAGGTGGCCGCCTTGGTCACCGTCCATGCGCCGAAGTTGTGTCCCGGCGCGGGAACGGACTTTTCCTCCACGGCGCCGCAAATAGAGCAGATCCGGCGGCTGACGCCGTCCTTGGTGCAGGTGGCGGCCACGGTCACTTTCCACTCGCCGAAGCGATGGGCGCAGGCGGCGTCGGTCATGTCGTAGAGGGCGTTGGCCTTCTCCGTAAAGCGCGCATAGGCGGCCATGGCGCAAAGCGCCTGCTCCGTGGCCATCTCGTTGACGGCCTTGTCTGCGAACTGATGCTTAAAGCCGCCGCTTTTCGCCACGCGGTACTGCAGGAGGTTCCCCAGCACGCTCAGGGTCTTCCCCTCCACGGTCTCGGTAAAGCGCGCGTCCGTGTTGGCATCCAAATTCAGGGCAGAGAGGGCGATGACCACCTGCGCGCAGCTCTCCGCACTGGTATAGCCCGTGCCCTTGTACTTGTCGGACAGCCACTGCAGCGCTTTATTGACGGCGGTGTTCACGGTTTCATTGCCGCCGTCCTTATAGTAGGGTGCCAGCGCCTGCAGCGCCATGGCGGTCATGTCCACGTCGCCGACAGATTTTGTGTCGGCGCTGGCGCTCCAGCTGCCGTCCGCATTCTGCTGGCCCAGAATGGCCTGCACCAGCCAGGAGGTGTCGGAGGTGTAATTGCGGCTGTTGAGCGCCAGCAGACCCATGACGAGGCCGTTGATATCCGTGTAACTAGTATCGGTGACCTTCATGATATCCTTGTCCTGCAGCGCTGCCAGCAGGTTTTTGCCGCTCACGTTGGCGGGGTCCTTGCCGATGGCGGTAAGGGCCAGGGCAATACGCTCATTGTCGGTGATGGCGGGGTTATGGCTCTCGGGATCGCGAAGAACGCCGTCCGCGCCCATATTCTTCCGCACATAGGCCACAACCTTATCGTAGTAGGCCTGAATGTATGCATCGGACAGCTCCACGCCGGCGCGAGCCTGTCCCAGTACCGCCCATTCGCCGAAGAGATAGCTGACGACCGGGGCGCTCACCGCACTTTGGATATACGCCTTGGCGCCGGCATACGCCTCATCGAAGCCGGGCACTTCCGTACCGGGCACCGTGGGATCCGTCGGGTCCAGCGGAATATAGGTGTCGGTAAAGAACAGGCGCAGGGTGTCACCGTCCTTGAGATAGGTGTTGTCCAGCGTGGTCTTGGGCAGGGTCTCGGTGCCGCCCTTGACGGCGAGGCCGAACATCCAGCCGGAGGACTTGCCGTCGCCCTTCTCCTTGAGGGTGTTGCCCGCCGCATCGGTGATGCTCTTGATGTAGGTGCCGCTGCCGGTATAGGTGTAGTTGGCACTGCCCAAGCACGCCTTCACAGCGTCCCAAGCGGTGGGATCCTCGTTGGCCTTGCCGGTGAAGGTAAAGTCGGAGATTCCCCGGAAGGTATGGCCGTTCTTGTTGTAGCCGTCCACCTTGACCTTCACGGTGAGGGTCTGATTTTCGTTGGGGTCAACGGCGTTCTTCTCGCCGATCACCGTCAGGTCGATGTGGATGGGCTGCTTGTAGAATTGGGCAAAGTCCTTGTAGCGTTCCTTGGTCTCCTCGGTGCCGTTGATGCCGAACTTCTCCCAATACTGGGCGTACTTGGTGTAGGTCAGGACGCTGTCCAGCCTAACTGTCGTATTGTACTCCGGCTGGTGCACACGCAGGAGCTCATTCTCGATGACGGAGGGTCGGGAGGATCGGAAGCAGCGGTACTTCTCCGTATCGAGCCAGCCGGGGATATCGTCGGCCTCGATGCCGTCGAAGGTCATATTCACCGTACCGCGGACGTATTTCAGCGTGCCGTCCTTGTTTTTGCAGATCTCAGCGAAGGGGTACAGGTCAGAGGTGACCTTGGTCTTATCCGTATTCTTGTTCTTGATACCGTCCCAGTAGACATCCCCGGTCAGCGCCTTGGTCATAAAGGCGGCGGCATCCTTCAGTTCCTGCTCCTCAAAGGGCGCGATGGTGAAGGTAAACTCCTGCCGCGCCAGCAGAAGGCCGGAGCTGCGGGTGGTGATGGTCACCACATACTTCGCCTCCACCGGCTCCTCGCCGGGCAGCGGGCGGTAGACCATGGCGTGATAGCCGTTGAAGTCCAGCACATCCGGGGTGAGGCTCACCATCGTGACCTTCTGGTTATAGCTGTCGCTCATGATGCCCGCTTGCTCCAGAAGAGCGGGTCTGGGCATCTGCATATCGTCGCTGACGGCATCCAAATTCACGGGCTTTGTCTTATCCACAAAGTCACGCAGGAGCCCCTGATACTTCTCCGCCAGAGCGTTTTGCATCTCGCTGGTCACGCTGCTGTCGAAGGGCGCAACGGTGGCGTCAAAGAGCACATCGGCATAGACCTCCACGCCGTCGTCGCCGGTGATGTGCGCCAGCGTGTAGTCATCGAAGCCGTCATAGGTCACGCGGGCGATCAGCCGGAACTTGCCGGCCTTCTCGGGCAGCGGCGTGCCGTCGGCGGGCTGCAGGGGGCGGTTGACGGTGCCCACGCCGGGGCCGTTGGTGCCGTTGGTGATGTAGAGCCACTCGGTGTTCCGGGTGCCCCACTGCACCTTCACATCATAGCGCCCCGCAATGCCGGAGGGAAGCGTGAGGTTGGAGGTGATGCGGTCGTTCACGGTGTAGAGCGTCCAGCCCGCCACCTCGCTTTGGGTGGCCCCGTTGGTGTTCTCGCCGCGGATGAGTTCCCAGTTCAGGGACCCGGCGGCGCTCTCCACCAGCTGCTGCACAGCATCGGCGCTGCGTCCCACGGTGCCTCGCAGGGTGATCTCCTTGGTGACCCCGGCATAGGTGATGTTGAACTTCAATCCCGTGTACTGCACGGTCTGGCGGGCGGTGCCGTCACCGGTGAAGTAGGTGATGTCGCCGTTGTCGGCAATGTACTGTACCTTGGTACCGTCAAAGCCGTTGGCCTCGGCGCTGCCGTTGACATAGGTGATCTTGTCGGCCTTGTCCGCCACATCCGCGTAGCCCTGTTCCCTCAGCAGGCGGTGGAAGGCTTGGGTGATGTTGGTTTCATTATAGAGCCCCACGCCTTCCAGGGGCTGCACGGCAATATTCTTGCGCGTAAACTCGGCGGCAATATCCTCCAGGGTCTGCGCCTTTTCCGCATCCTCGGACCAAAGGCACAGCGTGAAGGTCTTGGTCTTTGTGGCAGCGCCGCTTTGGAGGGTGGCGGTGAGGGTCACCGTGACCTTATCCGCCGCAGGCGCGGTGAGCGCGCCGGTGGCGGTGTTCACCAGAGCGTTATCCGCCGTCCATGTGAGGGAAACGGTCTTCTCTCCACTGCCCTCCACGGGAACGGTGACGCTCGTGGGAAGGGTCAGGAAGCCGTTATAGGTCTGCGCACTCTCGTCCTCCTTCGGGTCGCCGCTCACCGGGGTAAGGCCGCGGAGCTGATAGACGCCGGAGGCATCGGCCTTCAGAAGGTCTGCATTCTCGGCATCGAGCCCCAGTTCCTTATAGAAGTGCTTTTGCAGGGCGGTCAGGAAGTAGTCGTGCAGGTCCGTGACCGCTTCGCCGGGCTCTTCGATGCCGTATTGCTTGCAGAGGTCGGCCTTATCGCTATAGTTCTCAAGGTTATAGAGTCCCAGCACATTCTCGGCGTACCAGTCGGCCTTGGCTTTCTTGGCGGCGTCGGCGGCGGTCATGCCGCGAAGTTCCAAGGCGTTGGCGGCGGCGGCAGCGGCCTTGAGGTCGGCATTGTCCACGGGGGTTCCGCCCTGCCAGGGCAGAACGGGGAAACCGCCGTTGAGGGTACCGTCATCCTGATTCATGCCCATGTCCACGGCGAACTCCACGGAGCGCATATAGTCCGCGGTATGGGCAGTCATACCAGCCGTCACATTGCCCATAGCAGGTACATGAGCCACGGTATCCAGATAGACACAATTGGTGATACTCGTCCCGCTGTCAACCGTACCTACCACCGCGCCAATACCGCTTTCCGGGCCGGTAACAGTACCGATAACATAGCAGTTGATAAGAGAACCCCGCTTCTCTGAATTAGAAGAACCATTCACAGCGCCCGCAATGCCGCCAATCGCTTTGTTGGTGGCCTTTGTAGGATCCGCATAGACCTCACCGGTGGAATAGCAGTTCTCCACCTTACCATAGGTATAACCCACGATACCGCCGACACTCAACGTCGAACTGTAAGAGCCCGTTGTATTCTTGATACTGCCGGTGTTCACGCAGTTCCGTACAACGCTGTTCTTCCCCTCGTTCTTACCCACGATGCCTCCGGTAGCCCCCCAGCTAGAGCTATTGGTAACAGAACCACTGAACAGGCAGTTTTCCACGGTACCGTCGTTGAAATCCACGATGCCGCCCACAACACCATTGGCAGTAAGCACGGCATCCACACTGAGGTTTTTCACCTTGCCCGTGCTGTCCACATAATCAAACAGTCCCTTGGAGCCCTTCAGGCCACTGACGGTGTAGTGATGCGCTTCATCGCCGTCCAGGGTGCCGGCGAACTTATTGCTGCTGGTGCCGATGGCCGTCCAGGTCTTGCCGTTGAGGTTGATGTTGGCGGTGAGCTTGCCGCTGATGGCGGTCTGCCCGTTTTGGACGGCATCGGCAAACCATGCCAGTTCCGCGGCGGTGCCGATCTGATAGACGCCGTTTTCTGTTTTGGGCTCGGTCTTGGTCGTGCCGTCCCATCCCTCACCGGCATAGGTCAGTGTTACCGTGATGGTGTCGTTTTTGGCAGCGGTAAAGCTGCCGCTGACCGTGATATAGTCCGCCTTGGCGACGGTATAAGCATACGTCTCGCCGAGGTAGAGTTTGTAGCCGCCGTCGGCCCCGGGCTTGATGGTGCCGCCCACGGGGTGGGTTACGGTCACCGTGGAGTCCGCCGGAGTTACGGCAAAGGTCAGGGTACGGGTGGCAAGTTCGGTCAGCGTGACGGTCTCGGTCACATCGGCGCTCACGGTGATGTTCCCCGTCTTGGTCTCGTAGCCGAACTTGCTGACGGTGTAGGCATAGGTACCGGCGGCAACGGTGTATGCGCCGTTTTTGCCGGTGATCTCCGCGCCGCTACGGTCCTTCAGCACCACCGTTGCACCGTCGGGAGTTTTAAGGGTGAGGGTATGGGCTGCGGCGGCGGCAAAATTCTTGAGCCGGACATAGTAGTTGCTGCCACTTTCTCTGAAAGACAAGGTGAGTTTTTCATCCTTATTCAACACCGTGCTAAAGGTTTTCCAACCGTTCTCCTCATAGGCTGTCAGCAAAGTGCTTGTACCTTTTTTCACGGTAAAGAAGGCGGAGTTATCCTCATCCCAATTGTCTTCATATCCCTTTGCAAGATACCGGAAGGACACCAAGCGGGACTCTGTCGCCGTCAGGGTCAAGGAGGTCGTGCCGTAATACTTTCCATTGCTCTCCAAATAGTTTCCGGCAGCGTCCTTGACGGGCTTAAACCCGCTGGTGCCATTGGTGGCGGTGATACCGTCGATGTCTTGGAAGATATCATCAAAGGTCAGTTTCTTTGCAAAGGGCAAGTTCACGGTGACGGCGGCAGCGGCAACGGTGAAGCTGCCGGAAAGGTCATCGCAGCCATCCAACTTGGCCGTGTAGGTATAGTTCCCGGCGGGGAGGGTGCAGTTCGTGCCGCTGCCCTCGTACACCTTGGTACCGTTGTACTTCACGGTGACGGTGGGCGCGGCGGTCACGCCCTCCGGCTTGGTGATGTTGAAGGTCACCGTCTGCTTTGCCAACTCGGTCAGCTTGACGGTCTTGTTCACATCGGCGGTCGCAACATTGATCGTGCCGGTGGCCGTCTCATAGCCAAACTTGCTGACGGTGTAGGTGTAGGCGGTATTCTTGGCGGCGATATACTTGTACTCACCGCCGTTCTTGGTGTCATGAGATACCGTACTGCCGTTTTTCGTCAGTTTTACCGTGGCATCCGCGGGAGTCGCGGTAAGAGTAATAACCGGCAGTTTGACAAGGGTAACATTGACCGTTTGATTTTCGGCGCTCATGGTCACCTTGCCGGTGGCGGGCTCATAGCCCTTTTTGGTGACGGTGTAGGTGTAGTCCGCCGCGGCTTTTACGGCGAATACGCCATTGCTGCCGGAGACGGTTTTGCCTTCCTTATCTTTCAGAGTGACCGTCGCGTCCGTCTGGTCCGGCGCTATGGTCAGCGTGTACAGCGGGGAGACGGTGAAGTTTTTGAGCTTCACAGAATAATGGCTTCCATACGAATAGGGATGTTCAAATTTAAGCGTCACAGTGTCGCCTGCTGCCATGTCTACCGCGCATTTCTTCCATGTGGTGCTGTTGTAGGAGGAAAGAATGGGCTGGGTTCCCTTCTTCACAGTAAAGCAGTAATAACTGTTTGAAAACGCACTCCCCAAGTAATCAAAACTGAGGGTGACATTCTTCGTTGCCGTCAGTATGATTTTGGAGGATGAGTAGTTACTTGTATTGCTGGACTCCAAATAATTCCCTTCGGGCTTTTGCACCGGGGTAAAGGGATAAGTGGTATCATCCGTTGCGGTGATGCTATCGGAAATCGCCGTAAAGAAATCGGCAAATCTCAACTTATCATTTACCTTGATGGTAAAGGTGGCGGTTTTGCCCCTGTACTTTACGGTGACGATTTGGCTCTCGACGGGAGTTTCGCTGCTAAAGCCCTCACAGGTCACACCGGCGGCGGCATAGTCGCCGGTAATGGTGCGGGTTTCCACAGAATTATCATACTTCACCGTGAGAACCATGCCGGTCAGGTCAAGTTCGGCATCGCCCTTGTAGTACTCCGTCTTTGTGGGAGCCTTGGTCACCGCAATGCTCTGCACCTTTTTCAGCGCCACGGTTTGGGTGCTGTTCTCGTCGGGAGTCACCGTACCGGCGGCGGGCTCATAGCCCTTGTCGGTGCTGACGGCGGTATAGGTGTACGTGACGCCTTTCAGCAGCTTATAGCTGCCGTCACTCTGCGGCTCGACCTCCGTGTCGCCCCGCTTGACGGTCAGGGCCGCACCCGTGGGCGTGACATTGAAGGTCACGGTGACCCACTTTGCAGCATCCTTCTCCAGCGTAACGGTAACGCTGTCGGGAGTCGCCACGGGGTTGTCGTTGCCCGTCACGGTCACGCTGCCGGTTTTGGTCGTGTAGCCGGGGCAGGACACGGTATAGGAATACGCTTCCCCGGCGGCGGGCAGCGCCACGGTGGTGGAACCGGTATAAGTGCCGCCGTTGATTTCGAGCGTAGCATTCGCGGGAGCAATGGTAAAGAGTACCGCCGCGGTGGGGGTCTCCCAGCTGAGGGCGGGATAGTCGCCGGCCTTAGCCATGAAGGCGCTGCCTAACAAGGCTGCAAACGCGGGGGATTTCATCTCCTCGGCGGATTTTGGAGTAGACTCCGTTTCAGCACCATATACACCTTTTAGGTCGTCAACAGCAATAAAATAGCAGTCAGAAACGGTAACGCCATAACCATAACCAGCAATTGCGCCATAATTTGTCGTGGACTTTGTTACTATCTGTCCAGCATTATAGCAGTTGCTGATTTTTGCACTGGGAGCATTTCCAGCAATACCACCCAAACACACACCCTTACCGCTTCGATCGCTGGAAATCGTGCCAATGTTGTAGCAGTTTAAAATCTTGGAACCATTGGAGGTTTCTCCGGCAATGCCACCTATCCATCTGCCATCAGCACTGGCACCTTTGATTGCAGCGGTATTCTTACAATTCTCAATGCTGCCCGCATTTTTTCCGGCAATACCGCCAACATATTTTTTCCCTGTAACGGTTCCCGCAATCCCAAGATTCTGGACTTTGCCGGAAGCCGCAATTTTTGAAAACAGCGCTTGACATTCGCCTGCTTCATTCTCAAGTGCCAGCGTCACGGTGTGGCCGTTGCCGTCAAAGGTGCCGGTAAATTCGTTGGCATACGGCTTAGTGACCGTGATATCCGCCGTCAGCCGATAGGTGCCGTCGGGCTGCATCTCGGCAAATTTCTCCGCAGTGCCGATATTCTGCACCGTGCCTGCCGCCGCCAGCGCCAGCGCCGCGCCGCCACTGCTGGTCATTTGGGGCGCAGGCGTTTCCGGAGCAGGCTCCTGCTGCTCCTGCGTCTCCTCATTTCCGGCAGGGACGGTGTTCTCCGTGTCCACCGGAGCTATCTGTTCCTGCTGGGTCTGCTGCTCCTGATCCGCGGCCAGCGTGTCGGCCAACACGGAGGTGGGCAGCAGGCTGACGACCATCACGACGGTCAGCAGCCAGCTTATGACTCTCTTCCTCATATCTCTTTCTCCTTTATGTAAATTTTTTGTCGACGTGAGGGGGTGGGCGGGGATGCGGCAACATCCCCGCCCCACTTATGGAAAAGCACGCGGCCAATGGCCGCCTCAGCTTGACAAAGGGGACTCGTCTGCACAGTTTCACGGTCAGATGGAAAGCGCACGGCGCCTCAGCTTGACAGTCGAGTTTTCCGCACCGCTTCGCTGTGTATGGCAGCGTGTCAGCCTGGCAAGGGAAATATTTTTCATGCAGGGCATGAAAAACGGGACAGAGTGCACTCTGTCCCGCGAAAATGAAACGCTGCCCGGCGCAAAGCCGGACAGCGAACGCAATAGATACGACCCCTGCACCACGGAAAGACGTCGCCGCCCCCGCCGCCCGCCCAAAAGGGCCGGCCGCGAAAAAGGCGGTGCAAAAAACACCGACCTCCCGTTCAGGAGGTCAGCGTGGTACATCTACATGGTGGTACAAGATTCCCGCACACGGAGAGCGCGCCCGCTGCAACTTTGTCCTACACAATGCAATTCTCCTGGCTCGCGCCGCGGGGGGCAGACATCCCTCCTCGTTTGCAGCCTACCTTCTCATGGGCTTACCCACAATGGCGGACTTTCGTCCCGGCGGCTTACGCCGCTTCGGTGCATCCTTGCGCTCACAGTACCGGTCGTGCGGGGTTTGGCTACCCCTTTCCTTCTATGCCGACGCCTGGCCCGTGGTGGGCTGTACGGCCGCCGGCGACATTGGATCAACAGACTGTTTATTTACTTGTCAGCGACATTATATTACAGGAATTGGCCGTTGTCAACCCTCCTCCCTACCCCAATGCCACGTCCAGGATCATCATTACGGTAAAGCCCGCGGCAAAGGCCAGCGCCCCCGGGCCGGAATCGCCGCGCGTGGGCAGCAGCTCGGCGGCCACCACATAGAGCATGGCCCCGGCGGCAAAGCCCAGCAGCCAGGGCAGTGCCGGAACGATGAGCGCCGCCGCCAGCATCCATGAAGCAA
>OGZL01002654.1_pt1 | contig 13043 bp, 10 predicted proteins | sample 1576761 | NCBI WGS metagenome assembly OGZL01 (sample SAMEA3541595, study PRJEB24748) | human gut metagenome | biome: human gut; feature: human-associated habitat; material: faeces | place: China | collected 2012
AATTGCAAAGTAGAGATGGCAAAATATTGTGTAACTTTGCACTCTCTTGCAAAAAGTGAGTAATAAATTGAAAGCTGAAAGATGAAACTTTATGTATTCAATCCCGATGCGGATATGGCCCTGGGAAATAACGAAGAAAACTATATGGCACCTGCTTCTATCCGTCGTATGGCCGAAGACTTGGCTTTGTTGCCGGTCTGGTATGCGCAACCTGGCAGTGGGGTATTGGCGCCTTCCGCCTATAATGCAGATTATCTGAAACGGATGCAACAGCTGCTCCCGCTGCCTGTGCAGCTGGTTACAGAACCGGAACTGCCTGATTATGCTGAAGCACAGGTAATGCCTTGGGGATGGAATCCGGCTATCCGTAAGCGTATGCTGAAAGGAGGGATTGCAGCATATAAATTACCGACTCTGGAAAATCTGCAGGAGTATCGCGGTCTTGCTTCCCGTATCCATACTTTGGCTTTATTTATGCTTTTCAATTATGACAAGTTGGATTTTGTTTGCGGCTATTGCCGTCTGATTGAAGGAGACGGCAAAGTCTTTCCTGCGGGAGCTGTAGATGATCTTAGGGATGGGTACTTGTTCAAGGCGCTATGGTCGGGCAGTGGAAAAGGTTTATGCTGGTGTCGGGGCAAACTGTCCAAATCCGTTTCTGACTGGTGTTGTCATACAATGAAAGAATATGGAGCCGTTATGGTAGAGCCTATATATAATAAGGTGGAAGATTTTGCCATGGAGTTCTACTCTGACGGTCGGGGGAAAGTTCTTTTTGTAGGCTATTCACGTTTCACTACCAATGAGCATGGTGCATATTGTGGCAATATCTTGACCTCGGACGGGAAAGTGGAAGAATGGATTCAGCAATATGTTCCTTTGGAATCATTCATACGTATCCGGGAGCGGTTGCTGAACGGACTGGAAAAAATTTATGGCAATTCATATACGGGCTATTTAGGAGTGGATATGATGGTTTGCCGGCAAGAAAGCGGATATCCATATGCCATTCATCCTCATGTTGAAGTTAACTTGCGGATGAATATGGGAGTGGTGGCTCATCGGATTTCCAATGATTATCTTTCTGCCGGTTGCAGCGGCTATTTTTCCATTGACTCTTATCCTTCTAATGAAGCATTGCAGGCACAGCACGCACAAGATGTCCATGATTATCCTCTGGTGGTGCAAGACGGTAAAGTGAAGTCCGGTTATCTGCCCTTGGTACCGGTTACTTCCAAAAGCCGTTATCGGGCCTATATCAAGGTTTCGGACTAAAGCTGGCAGGCTTGGCTTTCGTTTCCGCAACGGTCTGTGGCTGTTACTGCAAAATATTTCCTTGCAGCCCACGGCCGTATCGGTGCGTAGATATATTCCGTTCCTTGTACCCGTTGAGCCAGGATATTCTCCGGGTTGGAAGTGTCTACCGGATAGGTATCCGAGCCGTAAACAACATAAGTAGGTGCATTCCGCCTGTCATTGTCCGTGGACGGTTGCCAGCGAAGCAGGGTATAACCTTCGGCTTGCTGTTCTGTGCTGAGATTAGAGGGGGCCGTCGGGGGCACATTGTCAATCCACGGCATGGCCGGTTGCAGGGCCGGAGCCGTGTAGTAGCTTTCTTCCAGAATATCGTAAAGCTCTTGTGTATTGTCCATCAGATACTTGACGCGGTAATGTGCCTCCCCGGCCAGTCCTTGTGCGCGTATAAAGTTGATTTGGCGTTCTATCTCATCGACTGTCCAATTCCCTTCATCCGGGTGAAGGAAATAAATCCCGAGGCCGGGAATGATTTGGCGTCCGTTGCTCTGTTCTTTCCAGTCCAGTGCAAAGGGATAGAATCCATTTTCACGGAAGTACATCATGGGATATACCTGGTCTTGGATGCCTTCCCCCAGCCAGCCTTCTACATCCTGGTTAACGGTATGGAAAGCGTTCCAGCCGCGGGAGGAGTAGCGGGAAGTGTCGCGGTATTTCCCTACAGGGCAGGTGCTTACCTTCACCCAAGGCTTCAAGGCTTTTACACCTTTATATATATGACGGACAATTTCTGTGATGTTGTCCCGTCTCCATTGGGCAAGGCTGCGTCCGTTGCTGTATTTCTTATAATCGTAGCTGTCCGGAAAGCGTGGGGCATTCTCGGGATAGCGCAGATAATCAAAATGCACTCCGTCAACGTCATAGCGTTCCACTACCTCGCGGACAAGGCTCATCAGGTATTCTTTGGTTTGCGGATGGCCGGGATTGAGAAAATATTCCCGCTTGTAGGGTACGCAGATTGCCGGCTTTCTTTTAGTAACCGATTCCTTTCCCAAAGCGGCGACATGCCTGCGGTTGCCCAGAGGGATAGTTACCATCCAGGCATGGCATTCCATGCCTCGTTTATGACATTCCTGAATTGCGAAGGCAAGCGGGTCATAGCCGGGGTTGCCGCCTGCTTTGCCTGTCAGTATGGAATTATAAGGTTCGATGGAAGAACTGTAAAGTACATCCCCCCGGGTACGGGTCTGGAACAGCACTGTGTTGAAGTTGGCAGCTTTCAGCTTATCCAGAATTTCGATGAGTTCGGCTTGCTGTTTGCGTATGCCTGCGGGGGAAGTGGCACGTGTGCGGGGCCAGTCCAAACCATAAACGGCAGTAATCCATGCGGCGCGTACTTCATGTTTGGGCGGTTGTGCGGCAAGCGGCAACAGGAGGATGCTATATAATAAGGTGAGGAATATTGGTTTCATTCTTATATTCTTCTTTTTTTCTGTTATATTTTGCGGCGAAGATAAGCAAAACACTTGATTAATTAGCGGAGTTTACTTGGAAACTATTACATTTGCATACATAAAAACATTGACACGTCATGATTACATTTACGCTCTGCCTGTTGGCATTGATAGCAGGCTATTTTATTTACGGACGCTTTATAGAACGCGTATTCGGGCCGGATGGCCGTAAGACCCCTGCCTTGACTAAAGCTGACGGGGTTGATTATATTCCTTTGCCCACTTGGAAGATATTCATGATTCAGTTTCTCAATATCGCTGGTTTGGGACCTATCTTTGGAGCCATTATGGGAGCTAAATTCGGTACGGCTTCTTACTTGTGGATTGTGTTGGGCAGCATCTTTGCCGGAGCAGTGCACGATTATCTTGCGGGAATGCTGTCTCTGCGTAACGGGGGAGAGAGCCTTCCGGAAATCATAGGAAGTTATTTGGGGTTGACTACCAAACAGGTGATGCGTGGCTTTACCGTTGTTTTGATGGTATTGGTAGGTGCTGTTTTTGTGGCAGGCCCGGCAGGATTGCTGGCTAAGCTGACACCGGATAATCTGGACGCTACCTTCTGGATTGTGGTTGTTTTCGCCTATTATATATTGGCTACCTTGCTTCCGGTTGATAAGATTATAGGCAAGATATATCCTTTGTTTGCGGTAGCCTTGCTGTTTATGGCAGTGGGTATTCTGGTAATGCTTTATGTGAACCATCCTGCCTTGCCGGAGGTCTGGGACGGCCTGCAGAATACACATCCTAATGCCGCTGCGCTGCCGATTTTCCCAATTATGTTTGTCAGCATTGCCTGTGGAGCCATCAGCGGCTTTCATGCTACGCAAAGCCCGTTGATGGCACGTTGCATGACCAGCGAGCGTCATGGGCGTCCCGTCTTTTACGGAGCGATGATTACTGAAGGCATTGTCGCTTTGATATGGGCCGCTGCCGCTACTTGTTTTTTCCATGAGAATGGAATGGAAGAAACGAATGCTTCCGTGATTGTAGATGCCATCACAAAAGATTGGTTGGGTGCCATAGGTGGTGTGCTGGCTATTTTAGGTGTGATTGCGGCTCCTATTACCAGCGGCGATACGGCTTTCCGTTCGGCGCGCCTTATTGTGGCTGATTTTCTCGGAATGGAACAAAAGTCCATTCGTCACCGTTTATATATATGTATCCCCATGTTCCTGGCAGCTATCGGGCTATTGTTGTACAGCCTGCGTGATAAAGACGGCTTTGATATGATATGGCGTTATTTTGCCTGGGCCAACCAGACGTTGTCGGTATTCACATTGTGGGCAATTACGGTTTATCTGGTGCGTGAGAAGAAAGGACGTTACTTTTATGTAACTTATTTCCCGGCTATATTTATGCGCTGATCCTGGCGCTCAACTATTCGTCGCGGAGCGAAATAACGCACGCCGTGCAGCAGATCGCGCAACGCGTGGAGGCCGGCCAGATCGCCCCGTCGGAGATTTCCGAAGAGACGATCAGCACCGCGCTCTACACGGCCCCCTACCCTAACCCCGACCTGATCGTCCGCACCAGCGGCGAGCAGCGGCTGAGCAATTTCCTGCTGTGGCAGGCCTCCTACGCCGAACTGTGGTTCCCCGAAGTGCTGTGGCCCGACTTCACGGAGGAGGAGTTCGACCGCGCGATGGAGGAATACGCACGGCGCGATCGCCGCTTCGGACTGGTTAAATAGATGACTTTAGACTATATTTAATAGATGAATTATTCCGGTAAGATATTCACGGCAGCAGCTGCCCTCGTGCTATGCTGCTCGAATATATTCGCCCAGGAGCAGAATCCGCAGGACACGACGGCGGCTCCGAAGCCTGCGATTTCAGAAAACGCCCCGATGTTCCGAAGCGAGGGCGAACCCAGGCTCTATTACATCCGCGACGTCAACGTCCACGGCGTGCAATACCTCAACCCCGAGATCCTCAAGTCGTCTGCCGGACTGATCGCAGGCGACTCGGTCTACCTGCCGAGCAACTTCATCTCCAACGCCATTTCACGGCTCTGGAGCCAGCGTTTTTTCTCGGACGTGAAGATCGGCGCCGAGATCGAGGGCGACAGCCTCGACCTGGAGGTCTTCCTCAAGGAGCGTCCCCGCGTCTACAACTGGGAGTTCGAGGGCATTTCGAAGGGCAAGAAGAAGGACCTGCTGGAAAAGCTCAAACTCAAGCGCGGAAGCGAACTCTCGGACTACGTCATCGACAAGAACAAGAAGCTCATCCATAACTACTGGGCCGAAAAGGGATTCCGCAATACGGAGGTGGACGTGCGTATCGACAACGACACGCTGCGCCCGGGACAGGCCGTGACGGTGACCTTCCTGATCGACCGCAAGGAGAAAGTGAAGATCGGCAAGATCAACTTCGTCGGCAACGAGCAGTTCAACGACAAGCGCCTGCGCCGCACGTTCAAAAAGACCCACCAGAAGTCGATCAACTTCTTCAAGGGGACCAAACTCAACGAGAACGACTACGAGGCGGACAAGGAGCTGCTGATCGACTTCTACAACTCGCGGGGCTACCGCAATGCCACCATCATACGCGACTCGATCTACCCGATCAACGAAAAACGGCTGGGCATCGACCTCGAAGTGTCGGAAGGCAACAAATACTACATCCGCAACGTCTCGTGGGTGGGCAACTCGGTCTATGAAACCGAAGGGCTGCAACAGATGTTCGGCGTCAAGAAGGGCGACATCTACGATAAGAAGACGATGCACAAGCAGCTGGGCATCGGCAAGGAGACCGATCCCGAAGCGACATCCGTGTCGTCGCTCTATCAGAACGAAGGCTACCTGATGTCGCAGATCGAACCCGCCGAGACGATCATCGCCCCGGACTCGATCGACATCGAAGTCAAGGTCTTCGAAGGCAAGCAGTTCACCATCAACGAAGTCGGCATCACGGGCAATCAGCGCGTCGACGACGAGGTGATCCGCCGCGAGCTGGACACCCGTCCGGGCGAACTCTACAACCGCGCGCTGCTGATGCGCACCATCCGCCTGCTGGGTTCGATGGGACACTTCAACCCCGAGGCCATCATGCCCGACATCAAGCCCGTTTCGAACGAGCTGGTCAACATCAACTGGCCGCTTGAAGAGCAGGCTTCCGACCAGTTCAACATCGCCGGCGGCTGGGGTTCGGGAACCTTCGTGGGTTCGGTCGGCATCACGCTGAACAACCTCTCGATCAAGAACACCTTCAAGAAAGGCGCATGGCGCCCCTACCCGATGGGCCAGAACCAGCGGCTCTCGCTCTCGGCGCAGACCAACGGTACGTATTACAAGGCCTTCGCGTTCAGTTTCACCGACCCCTGGATGGGCGGCAAGAAACCCAACTCGTTCACCCTCTCGGCACACTTCTCGGAGCAGAACAACGCCTATTACGTATGGCAGACCAGTACGCAGTATTTCCGGACCTACGGCGTCGCCGCCGGTCTGGGCAAGCGTCTGAACTGGCCCGATCCCTATTTCACGTTCTACGCCGAAGCCAGCTACGAACGCTACGCGCTGAAAAACTGGTCGTCGTTCGTGATGACGAACGGCGCGGCCAACCTGGCATCGATCAAACTGGTGTTCGGCCGCAATTCGGTCGACCAGCCGATCTACCCGCGCCGCGGTTCGGAGTTCAGCGCCTCGGTGCAGGCCACGCTTCCCTACTCGCTCTGGGACGGCAAGGACTACAAAAAACTGGAGCAGATCGCCAACAGTTCCAACTCGACCTCCGCAGAGGCGGACCGGGCCAACCAGGAGCGCTACCGCTGGGTGGAGTTCCACAAATGGCAGTTCAAGGCGCAGTGGTTCCAGTCGTTCCTGAAAAACTCGAACCTCGTGCTGATGCTCAAGGCCGAAATGGGATACCTCGGCAGCTACAACAAGTATAAGGTTTCGCCTTTCGAACGCTACGAAGTCGGCGGCGACGGCATGTCGGGATACAATATATACGGTATCGACATCATCGCGATGCGCGGTTACGAGGACGGCGCGCTCGACCCCGGCAGCAACTACTCGCGCGGCTACAACAAATACACCGCCGAACTTCGCTACCCGATCATCCTCAAACCCTCGTCGCAGATCTACGTGCTGGGATTCCTCGAAGGCGGTAACGCATTCGACTCGTGGAAGAAGTTCTCGCCCTTCAAGATCAAGCGTTCGGCCGGTTTCGGCGTCCGCCTCTACCTCCCCGTGGTGGGTATGCTCGGTATCGACTGGGGTTACGGATTCGACGCTCCGGCGAACTCCTCGACCAAGAGCGGCAGCCAGTTCCACTTCGTTCTGGGACAACAATTTTAGCATGATCCGAACGGCCGCACCCGCGGACCGGCATTCAAAATCCCCTGAATCCCCCTCGCCAAAGGGAGCTCAAATAAAACGGAGGCTGGCAATAAATTTGAAAGAAAATAGTTATATTTATAGTATAGTTTCCGGGAAACCGGCTGAATATTAACTTAAAAACAACAGGATTATGAAACGGCTGATTTTAATTGCGGCATTCATTCTGACGGCAGGGACACTCGCGGCGCAGAACTACATAATCGTCAACAGCGAGAAAGTGTTCAAATCAATCGACGCCTACAATACGGCTATTTCCGACCTGGATAAGCTCGCCAAGCAGTACCAGGACCAGGTGGACGCCAAGTTTGCCGAAGTCGAGGCGCTTTACAACAATTACGTGAGCCAGAAAACCTCGCTCTCGGCCGCTGCGCGCCAGACCCGCGAAAACGCCATTCTGAACAAGGAGAAAGAGGCGCAGGAGTATCAGGAAAGCCTGTTCGGACAGGAAGGCACGCTGATGAAAAAACGTATCGAGGTGATCTCCCCGATCCAGAAACAGGTCTTCGACGCCATCGAGGCCTACGCCAAGCAGGCGGGCGCCGACCTGGTGCTCGACTCGGCGAACAACCCCACGCTGCTCTACACCAATCCTTCCGTAGAGCGGACGCAGCAGGTGATCGACGCGCTCAAGAAATAACCGACATCAAAACATTAACTGATAAAACTGTATGAAAAAAGCAATCAAACTGACCCTTGCGGTTGTGCTGGTGATGGGCGCCACATCGCTCTTCGCCCAGAAATTCGGACGCATCAACACCCAGGAAATCATCATGGCGATGCCCGAGACCAAGACGATGCAGGAGAACATGGACACCTTCGCCAAGGAGTTGTCGGACAACATCGAGACGATGAACGTCGAATTCAACACCAAGTTGCAGGATTTCCAGAAAAACTACAACACCTTCAGCGACGCCATCAAGGAGGTGAAGGAGAAGGAACTGAACGATATGCAGACCCGCACCCGCGAGTTCCAGGAGCGCGCACAGCAGGATTACCAGAAGAAACAGAACGAACTGCTCGCCCCGATCATCGACAAGGCGAAAAGCGCCATCGACAAGGTAGCGGCCGCAGGCGGATTTCTGGTCGTGTTCGACACGTCGACGGGATCGCTGGCTTACTTCGACGAGGCTACGCTGACGGACGTCGCGCCTGCCGTGAAAAAGGAACTGGGCATCACCGACGCGCCCGCAGCAGCGCCTGCCGCCAAATAAATCTTCATGCGGATCGGTCCGCCGACAGAGCATCGAGCGCCGACCCGTGAGGTCGGCGCTTTCGTTTTCAGAGACCCGCAGGTCGAAAAGCGCGCGGTAGTGTTCATAAGGTTGAAGAATCGAACATTTTGAATGATACCCGACTGATCATTATTATATTTGTCGAAATTTAAGCGAAACTATGAACCAGACGAATTCAGAAATGCCGATATCGAGTTTTACCCTGAACGAACTCATCACAATGGCCGGAGGCGAAAAGCGTCCGGGAATTATGGGCGAATGCATCGCCGCAAACAGCGCATCGGAAATGGAGATATTCCGGGTCCCGAGCCGCCTGAACGCTCTCATTATCGGCGTCGGAACCGAAGGCGAGACTTCACTCACGTCAAACCTTCAGGAATTCCGGCTCAAAAAGGATTCGCTCTTCATCTTCAGCCCCAAGCACATCCTGCAAGTACAATCCAACAACCGTTTCAAGGCCCATCTTATCGTCATCGCCCCGGATTTTCTCAAGCGCATCAACATCGACACCAAACGCATGATGCCGCTTTTCCTGCAATTCGGCTCGCTCCCCTGCATGGAACTCACGCACGCCGAGAGCCAGTCGCTCCGGAGTTTTATCTCGATGGTCGAACAGGAACTGAAAGGCTCCGAGACGGACTTTTCGAGCGAGATCATCGGCGGACTGATCGCCGCGACGATCTACAAGGTCGGGGACATCCTGACCCACTACCTCACGGAGCATCCCGAGGTCGACAGCCCGATACACAACCGTGCGGAGGAGTATTTCAGGCAGTTCACCGAGCTGCTCGGCGAACACTACAAGCACGAACGCAGCGTGGGATTCTACGCCCGGCAGCTATGCATCACGCCCAAATACCTCACCACGCTCATCAAGCGCATCAGCGGCAAATCGGTATCGGAATGGATCGACAACTACGTGATCCTTGAAGCCAAGACGCTGCTCAAATATTCGAACATGAGCGTGCAGGAGATCGCCTATTACCTGAATTTCCCCAACCAGTCGTTCTTCGGCAGTTACTTCAAGCGCAATGCCGGCATGTCGCCGTCGCAGTACAAGGCGAAGAAGTAAAAGCCGAACGTTAAAACGGGTAACCCACGCCGAAGTTGAGCGCCGTGTTCTTCCACTTGAAATTGTGGATCCACCGCTCGCCCGAGGGGTTGTTGGGATTGTGCAGCTGAATACCCCAGTCGAGGCGCAGCACGGCGAACTTGATGTCAAAACGCAGGCCGAGTCCCGTGTTGAATCCCAGCTGTTTGTAGAAACGGTCGAACCGGAACACCGTATCTTCGGACTCACCCGAATAGTGCCGGATATACCAGATGTTGCCCAGATCGAAGAAGGTCGCGCCGTGGATCATGCCCCAGACCGGGAAGCGCAGTTCGAGGTTGGCTTCCAGCTTCACGTCGCCCGTCTGGACCGGAAAATCGTTGTGGGGATTGGCCACCGAACCCTGCCCGAGGGTTCGGGGCGTCCAGCCGCGCATGCCGTTGCTGCCGCCGCAATAGAACTGGCGGTCGAAAGGTACGGACGAAGAGTTTCCGTAAGCCATCGCCACACCGCCGTAAAGCCGTCCCACCAGCGCCGTAGCGCCCCCCAGCATGATTTTCCGGCTGACGCTCAAATCGGTGCGGAAATACTGCGAATACTCGATGCCGAAAATCGTATACTGCTCCTTTCCCTTGGCCGGCGAGAAGAAGGCGTGCTCGACGGCGTCGATCAGGTTGCCGGCGGTCTCGGCGTTGAACCGGATGTTCGTGGCGTTTCCGCCGAGGTTCTTGCGCTGGTTGTTATAGCCGTAGCCGAACGAAAGGCCGCCGATGAACTGGGTCTTGAAACTGTTGATCAGGTATTTGTTGGAGGTATTGCCCAGGAATTCGGGATCGACCGGGCGAGTCATGTCGACCACGTTGATGTCGATCGGCCGCAGCGAGAAGGACGAATAGCGGCTGTTGGTCCACATGTAGGTGATGCCGGCGCTCGAAAGCGTACGGGCGTAATAGGGGCGGTCCTGAAAATTGATCGACAGTTCGACCTTGGTCTTCGGCTGGTTCACCGTGCGGAAACGGCCCGTACGCCAGGGCACGAGGAACCGCGGGAAGGTCAGTCCGGTCGTGACGCCGAATTCGGTGGCCCGTTTGCGCCTGGCGTCGGGAGCCTTCATAAATTCGTAACCCGCCGTGAAGGAGAGGTCGAACGACTCGGCGCCGCGGAAAATATTGCGGTTCTGATAACCGACGGTGGCCTTCAGGCCGTAGAAACTCGACGTGGTGCTGCCTTCGAGATCGACCTTGACGCTCTGCTTGAGCGTCGGCGTGCAGAGAATGTTGCACGTCAGGTAGCCCTCGCGCGTGTAGAGCGTCTGCGTCGAATCGGCCGAAGCGCCGATGAAGGAGACGATGTCGGTGACGTCGGCCGACCGGGGCTGCTCCTCGAAGGCGATTTTCGCGCTCTTGAAATACCCCAGCGCCATCAGGTCGGAATAGGCGCGGTTGACCTGCGACGAGTTGTAGACGTAGTTGGGATAGAGCGGCACGGCCTGACGGAGCACCGGAGGGCGCAGGTTGGGCCGTTTCTCGTAGATGATGTTCAGACCGCGGTAGTAGACCGTATCGAGCCGCGAAAGCAGCGTCGTGTCGGTCCGTGCGACGGTGGGGTCGTAATCGGGGAAAATGTTGATCCGGTCGATACGGTAGACCATGTTGTTGTCCATCACGGGCAGTCCGCGTTCGTCATAGCCCGTGAGATACTGTTTGACGATCAGCCGCAGGTCGATCAGCCGCTCCTTCTCGAACATCCGCGCGGCGTAGGAGATGTTGTTGACCGAGAAATTGTAGTACCCCCGCTCCTTGAGGTAGGCGGCGATGCGCTCCCGCTCGGCATCGAGGACCGACACGTCGTAAATATCGCCCGTATGCAGCAGCGTATTGACGGTGTCGGGCAGCACGATCTGTTCGAGGAAGTTGTCCTGGAACTCGTAGGAAACGGAGTCGATGCGGTAAGGCTCGCCCTGGCGCGTGCGGAAGGTGACCGTCGCACGCTTGCGGCGCGAAACGGTGTCGACCTCATAGGTCGCCTGCGAGGAGAAAAAACCCTTCGAGTCCATGTAGACCTTCAGGTTTTCGGCGCTCTTCTGGGTCAGCCCCATGTCCAGCGTCACGGGCGCCTGCCCGATCTTGCGCTTCCAGTTGTTCCAGCGGTTGTCCTTCGCAGGGTCGGCCTGCTCGTAGAGCCAGACGTAGAAATTCGTCCCGAGGAAGCGTTTGTTGGGAGTCTGGCGCACGTACTTCTCCATGTCGGAAGCCGTGATGCGTTCCTTGCGGGGCGTGGACCGGTCGTCCTCGATCTTTACTTTTTGCAGAAAATACTGTCCTTCGGGAATGTGGCGCGTGACGCTGCACGCCGAGCACAGCAGGCCCAGCAGCGCGGCGGCGAGTATGCGACACGATCCCCGCACGGCGTCAGTTGTTGAAGAATCCCTTCTCTTTCAAAAGGGCGAAATAGGACTCCGAGATGGCGAGGTTGTCCTTGCGCACGTAACGCCGCTGGGTGAAGACCTGCGCCAGGTTCGGGAGGCCGTTTTCCGCCAGCAGACGTTTGGTAAGCTCCGACTCTTCGCGCTCGGCCCACAGTTCGTCGATCTCGGCGGCCGTGTAATCGGTGTACTTCTCGTAGTGGACCACGGCTTCGAGCGGCAGGCGGTCGGTCAGTTCGGGCGACTCGTCGGGATAACCCAGGACCACGGTGGTGAGCGGAATGACCCCCTTCGGAAGTTCCAGTATCTGCGAAATGTCGCCCGCGGTGTAGATCGTCGTACCGAGGTAGCAGATGCCCAGCCCGTGCATTTCGGCCTCGACGCAGAGGTTCTGCGCGGCCAGCAGGGCGTCGGTCGAAGCGTTCAGGAACCACGCGAAATTGTCGTAGGCAGGGTCGGCGTCGCGCTGCTCGCACCACATCGTGAAACGGTGAATATCGGCGCAGACGGTCACCACGCACGGAGCCTGGCGGACCATCGGCTGGTTGAAATGGCACGGCGCGAGCCGTTCGCGGAGCGTTTCATCGCGGGTCACCACCAGCGAATAGAGCTGCATGTTGCCGCACGTCGAAGCGCGCAAGGCGGCTTCGAGACACTCGCGCAGCACCTCCTCGGGAATGGGCGTCGGGCGGAATTTACGTATCGAACGATGCTTGAAAAGCACACTTTTCATAAAGGTCTGTTTTTTGAATCCTGGCATAAACAATACAATCCGCCCGCCGTTGCACGCCCGGGCGGATATTTTTCACAAAATTAGCAAAACTTTTAGAAGTTTTACTATTTTTGCCAAGACATAACCATTCAAAAAGTGCAGACGGCATTTGCAAAATACGAAGGAGCAGGCAACGACTTCATCCTGATCGACAACCGCGAAGGCGGCTTCACACCCCGTGCGGAACTTATCGCAGCCTTGTGCGACCGTCATTTCGGCATCGGAGCCGACGGGCTGATGACCCTCGCCCGGAACGCGGAGATCGACTGTTCGATGCGTTATTACAACGCCGACGGGTCGGAAGGCGAGATGTGCGGCAACGGCGCCCGCTGCTTCGCGCTTTTCGCCGAACACCGGGGCATCGGCGGGGAGACCAAGTTCTTCGATGCCGCAGACGGGCTTCACACCGCCCGCATCCGCCGCCTGAAAGGTAAATATTTATCCGTTTGTTATTGT